>VFQM010000968.1_pt1 | contig 27655 bp, 22 predicted proteins | sample 3512391 | NCBI WGS metagenome assembly VFQM01 (sample SAMN10412369, study PRJNA504923) | tailings metagenome | isolation source: Replicate 1 from Balatoc abandoned mine | place: Philippines | reverse complement strand
GAGTACTTCTTCCTGAAAATCAAGGCCGCCTTCCCCGGGAAAGCGCGATGAACCTTTTTTTATGCGTGGTCGTCCCGTGTGCTGGCACGCCTCTGACGCGTTACCAGCTACAGAAGCAACCAACCGCCAGGTTGTTGCCGACCTTGACCTGGCGGCCGGCGACCAGTGCCTCGAGAACCGGGTCGATGAAGCTGTTGCTGCTGTTGCAGCTGGCGCCTTCGCTGTAGGGGCCGAAGTAGGCCAGGCGGCCCTGGCGATCCCACAGGGCGACGGCCGGGCTGGCCGGCAGGCTGGCACTGCCCGGCAGCTCCAGAGGTTGCAGGGTTGCCAGCATGGCCGGTAGCTGGCCGCGCGTACCGGGTTTCTGCACATGGTGGAAACGCACGCCCTGTACGGCGAAACGCTTGACCAGATCAGCCAGGTGCTGCTGGTTGCCACGGTTGCAGGGGCAGGCGGGGTCCCAGAAATGCACCAGATGGATTTCCCCGTTGCCGGCCAGGGCGCCGGGCAGCTGCAGGGCGCTGCTGTCGAATAGGGCCGCCTGCTCGTCGAAGGCGCGCAGGTAGCGTGCCTGGTACCACCACAAGGCGGCCAGCAGCGCGGCTACCCAGAGCAGTACGGCAAGGATCAGCAGGAGATTTTTGCGCGCAGGCTTCATGGCAACCACACTGGCAAGAGGGCTGCATAGCTTGCCATGTTGCGCTGTGCAGCAGAACCTGTAGTGTCGCACCGGGCGCTGTTCCGGCTATTTGACCCGCGAGGCTGTCGTCATGTCGTTGTCGTTCGATCCCGATGTATTGCGCGACCTGCTGCCCCCGCTGGAGCAGGCTGTGGAATTGCCGGCGATGCAGGCCTACCGGCAGTTCTATGGCCTGGAGTTTGCGGGTGTACAGCAGGTACGCCTGGGGCATGTCGAGGCCGCCGGCTATCGCCTGGCCGTGCAGTGCTGGCAGCCAGCCGCGGCGACGGCCAGCCTGTTGCTGCTGCATGGTTACTACGACCACATGGGCTTGTACCGGCACATCATCGATTGGGCCTTGCGTCAGGGCTTTGCCGTGCTGGCCTGTGATTTGCCCGGGCATGGCCTGTCCACGGGCGAGCGGGCCAGCATCAGTGACTTTGCCGAGTACCAGGCAGCCCTGCAGGCGCTGTTTGCCCAGGCCGAACGGATGGCCTTGCCCAAGCCCTGGCATGTGCTGGGACAGAGTACCGGCGGGGCGATCCTGCTGGATTACCTGCTCACTGGCGAGCCGCGTCCGGAGCTGGGGCAGAGCATCCTGCTGGCGCCGTTGGTGCGTCCGCGCGCCTGGAACTGGTCACGGCTCAGTTATCGCCTGCTGGCGCCGTTCGTCGATGCGGTGCCGCGCCGTTATACGGTCAACTCCAGTGACAGTGCGTTCATCGACTTCGTGCATAACCAGGACCCGCTGCAGCCACAGGTTTTGCCGGTGGCCTGGGTGGCGGCGCTGGAGCGCTGGATCGCGCGGATCGAGCAGCAGGCCCGGCCGGCGCCAGGTGGACTGCGCCCGCCGCTGATCGTGCAGGGTGGGCTGGATCGCACGGTTGATTGGCGGCATAACCTGGCGGTGCTGCAACGCCAGTTTCAGGGGGCGGAAGTCTTGCTGCTGGAACAAGCCTCGCACCACCTGGCCAATGAGCAGGCGGCACTGCGTGAGCAGTATCTGGGCTTTCTCAGTCGACGGCTGCAGGCGCCGGGCTGGCCGGCGCTGGGTTGAGGGCGGCGCGCAGGGCACCGAGTGCCGCCTGGTAGTAGGCCTGGCCCTCGGCGGATTCGGCGAAGGTGACAAACTCGGCCAATTCCTGGGCGTGGAGGTCGCGATAGATGAACAGCAGGCTGTTGCCCAGGTCGCTGTCGATTTGCGCAATCAGCTTTTGCCGCGGGCCGTCCAGCAGGTTATCGCTGATCTGGTAGTCGGCCAGCCCAGGGATCATCTGACCCAGGCTGTCGGCGGCGATGCCGGCGATGGCGAGGCTGACTTCGGCGGCGGCGGCACTGGCCGGCAGTGCCTGGCCGAGGCGCTGGGCGAGTGCCTGGCGTGGCGCGCTGGCCTGATTGCGCGGGATCACCCCGAGGGCGACTTCCTCGCTGGCACTGGCCTGCAGTTCGGCACGCACTACCTTGCGGCCCAGTGGCGAGTCAAAGAACGTCTGTGCGGCCTGCGGATCACGCAGCTGTTCACGCAGGTGTTGCGCAACGCGCGACTGCAGGGCATCGGCGGCAAAGCGGCGGTTGCTGGACTCGACCATCACGCGGTACAAGGCATCCGGCAGGTTGCCCTGGTAGCGTTGCTGGGCGGCCTGTAGTGCCTTGCTGAAATTGACCTGGTGTTGCGCCCAGCCGGCGCTGCGGTACAGCTCGGCATGTGGATCGGCGATGGCGAGCAGGGGCGTGAGGCAGAACAATGCAGCAAGCAGCAGGCGCATGAAAACTCCCAGGAGCGACGGCCAGATGATCATGCGCGCTATTCTGCGCAGCGCCAGACGGCTTGTCGAGGCGCCAGGACGACGCAGGAGTCGGTGATGCAGAAGATATTGGTGAGCGCCTGCCTACTCGGTGAGGCGGTGCGCTACGACGGTGCCGCTCATGGTCCTTTTGCCCAGTTGCAGGCCTGGCAGGCCGAAGGGCGCGTATTGGCGCTGTGCCCGGAAATGGCCGGCGGCCTGCCGACGCCGCGGCCGCCGGCAGAAATTCTCGGTGGCCAGGGGCGCGCGGTGCTGGCCGGGCAGCAGGTGGTGCGTGATTGTCATGGCCGGGATGTCAGCGATGCCTTCCGGGCAGGCGCCGCACGGGCGCTGGCATTGGTGCGCGAGCAGGGCATCGGTATGGCCGTGCTCAAGGCGCGCAGCCCGTCCTGCGGCAATCGGCAGACCTATTCCGGCGAGTTCTCGGGGCGCCTGGTCGACGGCGCCGGGGTCACCGCCGCAGCCCTGCAGGCGGCGGGGGTGGTGGTGTTCAACGAGTATGAACTGGAGCAGGCGGCCGCCTGGTTGGCCCTGCAGGCCGACTGAAGCGAATCAGCGGCCTTCCTGCATGCGCACCAGCTGGCGTTCGAGGAGTGCCGGGTAGGGGTCGAGCAGGCGCTCCACGCAGCTGCAGCCGGCCGGACTGGCGATGCTGCGGATGCGTGCATGGCTACGCAGGGCTTCCTGGCTGGCCACGCTCTGGTCGAGCAGCAGCAGGTTGCGGCTGTGCTGGCTAAGCGCCAGGGCGGCCTGGCTGCTGGCGGCCAGCAGCAGCTGTCCCTGGCCGAGCGCGCTGAGGTCTTCGCCCAGGCTCAGGCCCAGTTGCAATTGCAGGGTGAAGCCGCTGTCGGCCACTTCGATCTGCAGTGCATGACCCAGTGCCCGCAGCAGCTCGCCGCAGCACAGCGCATGGCTGAGGAATTGCTGTTCATCCTGGCTGCTGTGGAACAGCAACAGGCTGCTGCCATCGTTGAGGGTATGCAGTTCCCCCTGGTACAGCGTGGCAGCCTGTTGCAGGCAGTCACGGTAGCGCTCCAGCAACTGCACCAGGCGCGGGCGTGGCAGGTGGCGTAGTTGCTCCTGCGCGCCCAGCTGTATGGCGAGTACGGCGGTCTGGCCGGGCGTGACAGAGGGCAGGGGGGCGGGCTCATCCGGCTGACGCAGCTCGGCGAACGGATCATGTTCGTCAGACGTTGCGGGGAAGTCGTCAGTATCGCCTAGCGCAGTCCGTTCGGCGGAGAGCGGCTCTTCGTCGAATGCGGGCTCATCCGTCCAGTCGTCGAGAATCGGTGCGTCGTCTGCCACCGGCACGCTTTCGCTGGCCATGGAGGGCGCCGCTGGCTTGGGTGGTAGCAGGCGCGCCTGGAGCTGACGGGCCAGATCGCCGATCTCATCCTGACGGCCGCTGCCGGGCGCCGGGTCATCCGGATCGCGCAGCCACAGGCGCAGCTGCAGCAGCGGGGTGGACAGGTGACGACCAAGACGCAGGCTTAGTGACAGGGTCAGGGCCAGCAGGATCAGGCTGAGGATGCCCATGCTTTGCAGGCTGATGGTCATCGGCTGCTGGAACTGGCGCATATCCAGGCTGATGTGCAGGTGGCCGGCGATCACCTCCTGAAAGGTGATAGGCGTGGTGAACAGCCCGCTCTGCTGGTCGAGCATGCCATGGCCGGGACGTGAGCCGGCCTCGGCGAGCAGGCGATTATCCACGCTGTAGATGGCGGCGTGCGCCACCAGTGGATTTCTCACCAGGTTGTTGAGCAGGACGTTGAGACTGAGGATGTCGTTGGCGACCAGCAGTTCGGTGGCCGAGGCGGCGGTCTGCACGATCAGGCTCTGTCCCAGGGCGTCGGACTGCTGCTGCATGGCATGCTTGAACTGCATGCCGATGACCCAGGCATAGATCACCAGGGCCAGGGCGACCAGCAGCAGGCTGTGGCTGGCAATACGCAGGGTCAGCGGTACGCGGCGCTGGCGCAGGGCGTTGAACAGCAGCAGGAACAGGTTGTCGGGCTTGACGGATGACGGCCGGGGCACAGGGCGTAGCTCGGGCAGGGAAAAGAGCCGGCAGTATACCCAGCGCCCTCTATGCGGCAAAGCGCGCCGGGCGCGGCGTACCAGGCAGCCTGCAGACTGCGCGCTGGCGCACGTTTTGCGCGTAGCGTCCGGGTGGCCGGGCAGCGGAGGCATGCGTGGCACTTTGCAGGTAGAATGCCGGCCTCTTTCTGACAGCGGAGGTGTGCCTTGCGCGAGATCGTCCTGATCAATATCACCGGGGAAGACCGTCCCGGGCTGACCGCAGCGATTACCGGGGTGCTGGCCCAGGGCGGGGTGAATATCCTCGACATCGGCCAGGCGGTGATCCACGACACCCTGTCGTTCGGCATCCTGGTGGAAATTCCGGCTACCGAGCAGGCCTCGTCGGTACTCAAGGACCTGCTGTTCACCGCCTATGAGCTCGACCAGCAGGTGCGTTTCACGCCGGTGGCGGAGAGCGATTACCAGCAGTGGGTGGATGGTCAGGGCAAGCCGCGGCATATCGTGACCCTGCTGACCCGCAAGGTCACGGCCGAACAGCTGCAGCGGGTGAGTGCGATCACCGCGCGCTATGGTCTGAACATCGACCATATCGATCGCCTGTCCGGGCGCATGCCGCTGGATACCCCGGATGAGCGCAGCAAGGGCTGCATCGAGTTTTCCGTGCGTGGCGAGCCGGCCGATACGGCGGCGCTGCGTGCCGAGTTTCTCCGCGTGGCCCAGGAGCTGAATGTCGATATCGCCTTCCAGCGTGATTCGCTGTTCCGCCGCAACCGTCGCCTGGCAGTCTTCGACATGGACTCGACGCTGATCGAGGCCGAGGTGATCGACGAACTGGCCAAGGCCGCCGGAGTCGGTGAGCAGGTGGCAGAGATCACCGAGCGCGCCATGCGCGGCGAGCTGGACTTCCGAGCCAGCTTCAAGGAGCGTCTGGCCCTGCTCAAGGGGCTGCCGGAAGAGGTGCTGGAGCAGATTGCCGAGCGCTTGCCGCTGACCGAGGGTGCCGAGACACTGTTCGCCGAGCTCAAGCGCCTGGGCTACAAGACCGCCATCCTGTCGGGCGGCTTTACCTATTTCGCCAAGCGCCTGCAGGCGCTGCTGGGTATCGACTACGTGTATGCCAACGAGCTGGAGATCGTCGACGGCCGGCTCACCGGCGTCGCCATCGAGCCCATCGTCGATGCCCAGCGCAAGGCCGACCTGCTGCGCGAACTGGCCCAGCGCGAGGGGCTGCAGCTGGAACAGACCATTGCCGTGGGCGACGGGGCCAATGACCTGCCGATGTTGGGCCTGGCCGGCCTGGGCGTGGCGTTCCGCGCCAAGCCGCTGGTCAAGCAGTCGGCCAAGCAGGCGATTTCCACCCTGGGCCTGGATGGCATTCTCTATCTGCTCGGCTACCGCGACCGCGAAGGCCTGGAGTAACGCCTGTCAGGGGTAGGCGACCCCGCTACCACGTAACCCGCAGTAACCCTGCGGGTGACGGTCGAGGTACTGCTGATGGTAGTCCTCGGCGTAGTAGAACGGCCCGGCCAGGGCAATCTCGCTGGTGATCGCCGGATAACCGGCGCGGCTCAGCGCCTGCTGGTAGGTGTCGCGGCTGGCCAGTGCCTGGGCGAGCTGTGCGGCGTCGCGACAGTAGATCGCTGAACGGTACTGGCTGCCGATGTCATTGCCCTGGCGCATGCCCTGGGTCGGATCGTGTGCCTCCCAGAACACCTTGAGCAGGCTGGCGTAGTCGGTCTGTTGTGGGTCGAAGACCACCAGTACGGCTTCGCTGTGGCCGGTCAGGCCGCTACACACCGCTTCATAGCTGGGCTGGACGGTATCGCCCCCGCAATAGCCGACGGCCGTGCTGTATACCCCGGGTTGTTGCCAGAAGCGCCGCTCAGCCCCCCAGAAGCAGCCCATGGCAAAGATTGCCCAGTGCAGGCCCGGGGCGAAGGGCGGCTGCAGGGGCTGGCCGGTGACCCGGTGGCGTTCGGGCAGGCTGTGCGGGGGGCTGATCAGACGTTGCATGGCGGGTACACCTCAGACAGGGCGCTGATAACGGGATAGCCGTTGTAGGAGTTCGTCGGCGGGCAGCGGGCGATCGAACAGGTAGCCCTGGCCGATATCGCACTGCTGGCGGCGCAGGAAGGCCAGCTGCTGGCGATCCTCGATGCCTTCGGCCACTACCTGCAAGCGTAGCTTGTGGGCCATGGCAATCACTGCGGCAATGATTTCCATATCGTCTTCACAGTGCGGTACATCACGTACGAAGCTGCGGTCGATCTTGATCACGTCGATGGGAAACTTCTTCAGGTAGCCCAGCGACGAATAGCCGGTGCCGAAGTCGTCCATGGCCAACTGTACGCCCAGTTGCTTGAGTTGGTGCAGCTGCTGGCGAGTGGCCTCGCTGGCTTCCAGTAGTAGCGACTCGGTCAGTTCCAGCTCCAGCTGGCTGCCGGGCAGGCCTTCTTCAGCGAGGATGTCGCTCAGTGAACGGCACAGCTCGGGATCGGCAAATTGTCGTGAAGACAGGTTGATGGCCATGTGCAGCCTGCCCAGACCGGCATCCGCTAGCTGGCGGGCCATGCGGCAGGCGGTGCGCATCACCCATTTGCCGATGGGGATGATCAGCCCGCTTTCCTCGGCCACGGCGATGAAGCTGTCTGGGCTGATCATGCCGCGTTGCGGATGCTGCCAGCGCAGCAGGGCTTCCAGGCCGAGCAGGCGACCGCTGTGCAGGCACAGCTTGGGCTGGTAGTGCAGGCGCAACTCATCGCGCTCCAGAGCCAGGCGCAGGTTGTTGTCGAGGAACAGCTTGTCCTGGGCTTCGGCATTCAGCGTTTCACTGAATACCTGCAGTTGCTGTTTGCCGTTGGCCTTGGCCTTGTGCAGGGCCAGACCGGCATGCTTGAGCAGGGTCGGCGTATTGCTGCCATGCAGGGGCGCCTGGGCCAAGCCGATGGAGCCGCTGATGCTGATCAGCTGGTTGTCGACGAACAGCGGCTTGCCGAGGGTTTCCAGCAGTTGCCGGGCCTGCTGCTGGCCACTGTGCAGGCTGCAGTCTTCCAGCAGCAGGGCGAACTCGTTGCTGGCAAAGCGGGCCAGCGGGGTCTGGTTGGGCAGGCTGTTGCGCAGGCGCCGGGCCAGGCTGGCGAGCAGTTTGTCGCCGCTCTGGTGGCCCAGGCTGTCGTTGATGCGTTTGAAGTTGTCGATGTCCACCAGCAACAGGCAGCCATTGCCTGGCGCCTGGCGCTGGAAGTGCTGGTCGAGACGGTTGATGAAGAACGCACGGTTGCCCAGCCCTGTCAGGGTGTCGGTGTAGGCAAGCTTTTCCACGCGCTGCTGCTGGAGCTTCTCGTCGGTGATGTCCTGATAGATGCCGAGGTAATGGCTGAGCTGGCCCTGCGGGTCAAATACCTTGGAGATATTCAGGCGTCCCCAATAGGGTTCATGGTTCTTGCGCCGGCTCTTGAATTCACCCTGCCAGCTGTTGTGGCTGGCCAGCCCGCTATGGCTGTCGAACAGTCGCTCGGCGAGGTTTTCCATGGCGGCCAGCTCGGTGATCGAACGGCCCAGCACTTCGTCGGTGCTGTACTGGGTGATCTGGCTGAAGCTGGCATTTACGTAGTCCAGGCGCCCCTCGGGGCTGACCAGCAGGATCGCGCAGGCGCTTTGCTGCAAGCCGGCGAGCAGGGCGGCGTGTTGCGGGTTGGGCAGGGTAAGGTCGTCCTGACAGATCAGGTAGCCCTGCAGGCGCTGCCGTCCGGGGCCGGGCAGCGGCTGGCCAAGCTCGCAGAGTTGCAGCGGACCCAGTGGGCTATGCAGGCGATACTGCACCCGATAGTGCCCGTGCTGCTGCAGTTGTTGCTGGATCTGCTGGTGCAGTTGCAGGCGCTGCGCCGGCTGCATGAGACTGGCGTAGGGGGCTTCCAGCAAGTCGCACAGCTGGCTGGCGGGCAGGCCCAGGCGGGCCTGGCAGGCCGGGTCGAGGTAGAGCAGCTTCCAGCTCGCCTCGTTGAGCCGTTCGAAACGCAGCAGGCCCAGGCGTGCGGGGTCTGGCAACTGCGTCACAACATCGGCCAGCTTGCGACCGGCGGCTTCTGGATGACTTGTCATCGATGGGCGGGCTTCCAGTATGCTGGGCAGGAACTACCAATGGCCTGCTCAGCTGAGCGACGACAAGGGTGCACCATGCACAAGTCACTGACAAGACAGATAAAAACATTGCTCGCCGGGATCTGCCTGAGCGCCTTGGGCAGCACCGCGCTGCAGGCTGGCGAAGGTTTGGAGTCCGCCGAAGCCGCCCAGTACCTGAGCGAGCTGAAGCGTCTTTACCTGAGTAGCGATGATCGCCAGGCCCTGCTGGCGCATGGCAACAGCCTGCTGCACAGCTATGCGCTATTGGCCGGCTACCAGCCCGGGCGTGCCGATGCCGTGGACCTGCGTTACCAGCTGAGCAGCCCGCAAGCCGGCGAGCTGCGTGTGCGCGAGGAGCGTCGGGCCCGCGATGGCAGTCTGCAGGTCAGCAACAAGGTCTTGCCGGTGTTTGGCGTCGACCCGTTCATTCGCTACGAATGCCCGCAACAGGGCCAGCAGTGTGTGATCCTCGACCCGCGCGACGGCAGCCCGCTGCTCAGCATCGTGCGTGACCACCAGGGTGCGGCGGAGCTGGCCAAGGCGCTGAGCTACCTGCTGCGCAACCTGCAGAAGTAGCCGCAGCGCCGGCACCCTCAGAGCAGCAGGGTGCGGATGTCGCCGAGCAGGTCAGCAAGGCGCCGGGTGAAGCGCGCGGCGGCAGCGCCGTTGATCACCCGGTGGTCATAGGACAGTGACAGCGGCAGCATCAGGCGTGGCTGGAAGGCCGCACCGTCCCACACCGGCTGCATGCTGGCCTTGCTCACCCCGAGGATGGCCACTTCGGGCGCATTGACGATTGGCGTGAAGCCGCTGCCACCGATATGACCGAGGCTGGAGATGGTGAAGCAGGCACCCTGCATGGCATCCGCCGAGAGCTTCTTGCTGCGCGCTTTCTCGGCTAGCTCGGCGGCCTCGCCGGCCAGCTGCAGCAGGCTCTTCTGGTCAACATCGCGGATCACCGGCACCAGCAGGCCGTCCGGGGTATCCACGGCAAAGCCGATGTGCACGTAGCCCTTGCGGATCAGTGCCTTGCCCGAGGGCGCCAGCGAGCTGTTGAAGTCCGGCAGCTCGCGCAGCAAATGCGCGCAGGCCTTGAGCAGAATGGGCAGGATGGTCAGCTTGACGCCGGCTTTCTCGGCAGTGGCCTTGTGTGCCACGCGGAAGGCCTCCACCTCGCTGATGTCGGCGCTGTCGAACTGGGTGACATGCGGCACATTGAGCCAGCTGCGGTGCAGGTTGGCGGCGCCGACCTGCATCAGGCGGGACATCGCTACCTCTTCGACCGGGCCGAACTTGCTGAAGTCGATTGGCGGGATCGGCGGAATGCCGGTCGCACCACTCGCTGCAGCGGCTGGCGCTTCCTTGGCCTTGTGCAGCATGGCCTTGACGTAGTTTTGCAGGTCCTCCTTGAGGATGCGTCCCCTGGGACCGCTGCCGCTGACCGCGGCCAGTTCGACACCCAGTTCGCGGGCCAGCAGGCGTACTGCCGGGCCGGCGTGCACCTTGCTGCCGGCGCGTGGCGGCGGGGTGGCGGGCGAGCTGGCGGCGGCGGCCGACAGGGCGGCAATCGCGCCGACTTCGGCGGCTACCGTCGGCTCGGCGTTGGCCGGCAGGCTGTGAATGGGCGCGGCACTGCCGGCAGTTTCGGCCTGGGCAGCGGGCGCTCGGCGGCGCAGGCGCAGGATCAGATCGCCGCTGGCCACCTCGCTGTCCAGACGGGTGAGGATTTCCTCGACCACGCCGGCGGCCGGCGAGGGAATTTCCATGCTGGCCTTGTCCGATTCCAGGGTCAGCAGCGATTGCTCGGCGTCGATCTGTTCGCCGACCTTGACCAGCAGTTCGATGACCCGTGCCTTACCGGCGGCGCCGATGTCCGGCACATGGATGTCCTGCAGTATCTCGTTACCCTCGCTCGGCGCGACTGGCTGGGCGGCTGGCGTCAGGTCATCATGGGCCGCGGGTGCTGCGGTCTGCGTGGTGCTGGCTGCCGTGGCGGGTTGGGTGTCGGCGGCCTGCAGCTCGAGCAGCGGGTCGCCCTCCTTGAGGCGGTCGCCGAGCTTGACCAGCAGGCGGCTGACCACCCCGGCGCGCGGGGCGGGAATCTCCATGCTGGCCTTGTCCGATTCCAGGGTCAGTAGCGACTGGTCGGCTTCGATCGCATCGCCAACCTTGACCAGCAGTTCGATCACTTCGCCTTCGCCGTTGCCGATGTCCGGTACGCGAATCAACTCACTCATCTTGTACTCCTTCAGCACCCGCCTGGGCGGGTGCGTTGCAGAGAGGGCTCTGCGCTGTTCGGTGGAGCGGCCGGTATTGTGCCGGCTGCAATCAATGCGCTGCTGGCTCAGCAGTCCAGCGGATTGGGCTTGTCCGGGTCGAGGCCGAAGCGGGCAATGGCTTCGGCCACCACCTTGGCGTCGATCTCGCCGCGGTCAGCCAGCGCCTCCAACGCCGCCAGGGCCACCCAGTAGCGGTCCACCTCGAAGAAATGCCGCAGCTTGCGACGGCTGTCGCTGCGCCCGAAACCATCGGTGCCAAGCACCTTGTATTCCTTGCTCGGCACCCACTGGCGCACTTGCTCGGCGAACAGCTTCATGTAGTCGGTGCTGGCCACCACCGGCCCCTTGCGGCCGTTCAGACATTGCTCCAGGTAACTCAGCTGCGGGCTTTGCAGCGGGTGCAGGCGGTTGTGGCGCTCCACGGCCAGGCCGTCGCGGCGCAGTTCGTTGAAGCTGGTAACGCTCCATACGTCGGCGGCCACGTTGAATTGCTCGCGAAGAATCTGCGCGGCCTCGCGTACTTCGCGGAGGATCGCACCGCAACCGAGCAGCTGTACGTGGTGGGCGGCGGCGCGCTTGTCCTCTTCGAGCAGGTACATGCCGCGGATGATGCCGTCCTCGACGCCCTCTGGCATGGCCGGCTGGGCATAGGCTTCGTTCATCACGGTGACGTAGTAGAAGATGCTGTCCTGCTCCTCGAGCATGCGCCGCGCGCCCTCGCGGATGATCACCGCCAGCTCGTAGCCGTAGGTCGGGTCATAGCTGCGGCAGTTAGGGATGGTGCTGGCGAGGATGTGGCTATGCCCGTCCTCGTGCTGCAAGCCCTCGCCGTTGAGCGTGGTGCGCCCGCTGGTGCCGCCGATCAGGAAACCCCGTGCGCGGCTGTCGCCGGCCGCCCAGGCGAGGTCGCCGATGCGCTGGAAGCCGAACATCGAATAGAACACATAGAACGGCAACATCGGCTGGTTGTGCGTGGAGTAGGCGGTGCCGGCGGCAATCCAGCTGGACATGGCGCCCGCTTCGTTGATGCCTTCTTCGAGGATCTGCCCTTTCTTGTCCTCGCGGTAGAACATCACCTGATCCTTGTCGACCGGCTCGTACAGCTGGCCGACCGAGGAGTAGATGCCCAGTTGGCGGAACAGCCCTTCCATGCCGAAGGTACGCGCTTCGTCCGGGACGATGGGCACAATGCGCGGACCGAGCTGCTTGTCCTTGAGCAACTGCGAGAGGATGCGCACGAAGGCCATGGTGGTGGAGATTTCCCGCTCGCCGGTGCCGTCGAGGATGGCCTTGAGGGTGTCCAGTGGCGGTATCGGTACACGGAAGCTTTGCTGGCGGCGCTGCGGCACCACGCCGCCCAGCCGGGCGCGCCGTTCCTGCAGATAGCGCGCCTCGGCGCTGCCTTCGGCCGGGCGGTAGAACGGCAGCTTCTCCAGGTCGGCATCGCTGACCGGGATGTCGAAGCGGTCGCGGAATTTCTTCAGGCTGGCGATATCCACTTTCTTGACGTTATGCGCGGTGTTCTGCGCTTCGCCGGCGCCGATGCCGTAGCCCTTGATGGTCTTGGCCAGCACCACGGTCGGTTGCCCCTTGTGGTTAACCGCCGCGTGGTAGGCGGCGTAGACCTTGTACGGATCGTGGCCGCCGCGGTTGAGGTTCCAGACTTCCTGGTCGGAGAGGTCCTTGACCATCTCCTTGAGTTCGGGGCTGTTGAAGAAGTGCTCGCGGACGAAGGCGCCGTCCTTGGCCTTGTAGTTCTGGTAGTCGCCATCGACCACCTCATCCATGCGGCGCTGCAGGATGCCGTCGTGGTCCTTGGCAAACAGCGGGTCCCAGAACCGTCCCCAGATGACTTTCTTGACGTTCCATTCGGCACCGCGGAACACCCCTTCCAGCTCCTGGATGATCTTGCCGTTGCCGCGTACCGGGCCGTCCAGACGCTGCAGGTTGCAGTTGATGACGAAGATCAGGTTGTCCAGTTTCTCGCGCCCGGCCAGGGCAATCGCGCCCAGCGATTCCGGTTCGTCGCACTCGCCGTCGCCCATGAAGCACCAGACCTTCTGTTTGCCGGCCGGGATGAAGCCACGATGCTCCAGGTACTTCATGAAACGCGCCTGGTAGATGGCCTGCAGGGGGCCGAGCCCCATGGATACCGTGGGGAACTGCCAGAAATCGGGCATCAGCCAGGGATGCGGGTAGGAGGACAGGCCCTGGCCGTCGGTTTCGCGGCGGAAGTTGTTGAGCTGCTCCTCGCTGATCCGCCCTTCCATGAAGGCGCGCGCGTAGACTCCGGGCGAGGCATGGCCCTGGAAGAAGATCAGGTCGCCGCCGTGTTCTTCGCAGGGCGCCTGGAAGAAGTAGTTGAAGCCCACGTCATACAGCGTAGCGCTGGAGGCGAAGGTGCCGATGTGCCCGCCCAGGTCAGGGTCCTGCTGGTTGGTGCGCATGACCATGGCCAGGGCATTCCAGCGCACCAGCGAGCGAATCCGCCGTTCCATGAACAGGTCGCCTGGCATGCGTGCCTCCTGCGCCACCGGGATGCTGTTGCGGTAGGGCGTGGTGATCGCATAGGGCAGCTGGGTGCCGCTGCGCGTGGCCAGTTCGCCCATGCGGGTCAGCAGGTAGTGCGCGCGGCTTTCGCCTTCCTTGTCGACGACCGACTCAAGGGCGTCCAGCCATTCCTGGGTTTCGACGGGATCGAGGTCTTGCATGGCTTGCTCCAGGGCTTAAAGGCACACAGAATCGGGCCTTAGTGACGTCGCCTGGCCTTGTGGGCGGGCAACTGGAATTCATCGGGATAGCGGTGCTACCAGAGGCTTGTAGTTTTACTACATTGCGACGCCTTAATCAGCCCCCGCGGCACATCTTTTAGTAGTAAAACTACATTTTTCTGTCTGCCCGCTTGACAGGCCCGACAGAACCGCCTGAGCCAAAAGGATAGACCATGAGCTTGCCGTCACTGCTGGACCTGTCTCCCGCCCTGCATGGGCTGGCCGAACGCGCCGAGCCGAGCGTGTTGCAGGCGCTGGGGGGGGCGCAGGCGCTGGCCGACTGGCCGGCGCAGCGTCGTGAACAGTTGCCCCGGCTGCTGGCCTGCAGCGATTTCGTACACCAGCAGATCCTCCGCGCTCCGGCAGACTTTCTGGCACTGGCTGCCAGTGGCGAGCTGGAACGCCCGCTGGGGCCTGGGGAGTTGCGTGAGGCGTTGCAGCAGGCCCTGCAGGACTGTGCCGACGAGGACACCCTGGCCTGTCAGTTGCGGCGCTTTCGCAACCGTCAGCAGCTGCGCATCATCTGGCGTGACATCAGCCGCCAAGCCAGTCTGCAGCAGACCTGCCTGGAGCTGTCGGCACTGGCCGACGCCTGCGTCGACCAGGCGTATGCCTGGCTGTACCGCCAGCATTGTGCGCAATTCGGCACGCCCATCGGGCGGCGCTCCGGCGAGCCGCAGCATCTGGTGATCCTCGGGATGGGCAAGCTGGGTGCCTTCGAGCTCAACCTGTCTTCGGATATCGACCTGATCTTCGGCTATCCCGAAGGCGGGGAAACCCAGGGCGCACGGCGTGCACAGGACAACCAGGAATTCTTTACCCGCCTGGGGCAGAAGCTCATCAAGGCGCTGGATGCGATTACCGTGGATGGCTTCGTGTTTCGCGTCGACATGCGCTTGCGCCCCTATGGCGACAGTGGTGCCCTGGTGCTTAGCTTCAATGCCCTGGAGCAGTACTACCAGGACCAGGGGCGTGATTGGGAACGCTACGCGATGATCAAGGCACGGGTCATCGGCGGCGACCAGCAGGCCGGTCGCCAGTTGCTGGAGATGCTGCGGCCGTTCGTCTACCGCCGTTACCTGGACTTTTCTGCCATCGAGGCGCTACGCGCCATGAAGCAGCTGATCCAGCAGGAAGTGCGCCGCAAGGGTATGAGCGAGAACATCAAGCTGGGGGCGGGAGGCATTCGGGAAGTCGAGTTTATTGCCCAGGCTTTCCAGCTTATCCATGGTGGCCGTGACCTCAGCCTGCAGCAGCGCTCGCTGCTCAAGGTACTGGATACCCTAGACGGGCAAGGTTACCTGCCTGGCGAGGTGGTCAACGAACTGCGCGAGGGCTATCACTTCCTGCGCTACACCGAGCATGCCCTGCAGGGCATCGCCGACCGGCAGACGCAGATGCTTCCCGAGGATCCCCAGGAACAGGCGCGGGTGGCGCAGATCATGGGCTTTGCCGACTGGCAGGCCTTTCATGCCGAACTGATGCGCTGGCGGGCGCGGGTCGATCACCATTTTCGCCGGGTCATTGCCGACCCCGACGAGGACGTCGATGCCGAGCAGGAAACGCCCGGCGGCGAGTGGTTGCCGCTGTGGAGCGAAGCGCTGGACAGCGCTGCCGCCGAGGAGCAACTGGCCGAGGCGGGCTTGCAGAATCCGGCACAGGCCTACAAACGTCTGCTCGATCTGCGCCACGGCGGCCAGGTGCGTGCCATGCAGCGCCTGGGGCGCGAGCGTCTGGATGCCTTCATGCCGCGCCTGTTGGCGCAAGCAGTGAGCCAGCCTGATCCTGACCTGGTACTGGAGCGGGTCATGCCGCTGGTGGAAAAGGTGGCACGGCGCTCGGCCTATCTGGTGTTGCTCAGCGAAAACCCGGGTGCCCTGCAGCGCCTGCTCAGCCTGTGTGCCGCCAGTCCGTGGATCGCCGAGCAGATCGCGCGTTTCCCACTGCTGCTCGACGAGCTGCTCAACGAGGGACGGCTATTCAGCCCGCCGCAAGGCGAAGAGCTGGTGGCCGAGCTGCGCGAACGGCTGATGCGCATTCCCGAAGATGACCTGGAACAGCAGATGGAGGCCTTGCGCCACTTCAAGCTGGCCCACCGTCTGCGTGTGGCGGCTTCGGAGATCGCCGGCAGCCTGCCGCTGATGAAAGTCTCCGACTACCTCACCTGGCTGGCCGAGGCGATTCTCCAGCAGGTGCTGCAGCTGGCCTGGCGACAGCTGACCAGCAAGCATGGCGTGCCGCGGCGCAGCGACGGCAGCCTGTGCGATGGCGACTTCATCATCGTCGGCTATGGCAAGGTCGGCGGCATCGAGCTGGGGCATGGCTCCGACCTCGATCTGGTGTTTATCCATGATGCCGACCCGCAGGCGGAAACCGACGGCGCCAAACCGCTGGATGGTGCGCAGTTCTTTGCCCGCATGGGCCAGCGCATCATTCACATGCTCAATACCCAGACCACCTCCGGGCCGCTCTATGAGGTGGATATGCGTCTGCGTCCCTCCGGCGAGTCCGGCCTGCTGGTCAGCTCGCTGAGCGCCTTCGCCCGCTACCAGCAACAGGAAGCCTGGACTTGGGAGCACCAGGCCCTGGTGCGTGCCCGTGTGCTGGTGGGCTGTCCGCGGGTCGCCGCCGGTTTTGCGGCGATACGCGCCGAGGTATTGGGTCGGGCGCGTGACCTTGACCAGCTGCGCCGCGAAGTCAGCGAAATGCGCGGCAAGATGCGCGACAACCTGGGGACGCGTGCGACCCAGGCCGGCCTCGGCGAGCTGGCCGAAGACCCGGCGCAGCGCTTTAACCTCAAGCAGGACGCCGGCGGTATCGTCGATATCGAATTTATGGTGCAATACGCGGCCCTGGCCTGGTCCCACGAACACCCGCAGCTGCTGCGCTACACCGACAACATCCGCATTCTGGATGGCTTGCGCGAGGCGGCGTTGCTCAGCGCCGAGGACGTTACGGCGCTGCAGGAAATCTACAAGGCCTACCGCGCCACCGCGCATCGCCTGGCCCTGCAGAAACAGGCCGGCGAGGTGAGTGCCGACCAGCTGCTTGCCGAGCGCCGCAAGGTGCGGCACATCTGGCAGGCGCTGGGGCTGAACTGACGGGGCTGCCGGGCAGGCTGCCCGGACCGAGAATCCATGAGTAACCGAGGAGTAGGCAAGATGTCGATGTCCGACCGTGATGGCGTGATCTGGTACGACGGCGAACTGGTGCCGTGGCGCGACGCCACCACCCATGTGCTGACCCACACCCTGCACTACGGCATGGGCGTGTTCGAGGGCGTGCGCGCCTACAACACCCCGGACGGCACGGCGATCTTCCGCCTGCAGGCGCACACCGACCGCCTGTTCGACTCGGCGCACATCTTCAACATGCAGATCCCCTTCTCCAAGGAAGAGATCAACGAGGCGCAGCGCGCCGCGGTGCGTGAAAATGGCCTGGAAAGCGCCTATCTGCGTCCCATGGTGTTCTTCGGTTCCGAAGCCATGGGCCTGCGTGCCGCCGGCCTCAAGGTGCACGTCATCGTCGCCGCCTGGCACTGGGGCGCCTACATGGGCGAAGAGGCCCTGCAGAACGGCATCAAGGTGCGCACCAGCTCCTACACCCGTCATCACGTCAACATCTCGATGACCCGCGCCAAGGCCAATGGCAACTACATCAACTCCATGCTGGCCCTGCAGGAAGCCATCTCCGGCGGCGCCGACGAGGCCATGCTGCTGGATCCGGAAGGTTATGTGGCCGAGGGTTCGGGCGAGAACATCTTCCTGGTCAAGGACGGCGTGGTGTACACCCCGGAAGTGACCTCCTGCCTGAACGGCATCACGCGCAGCACCATTCTGACCCTGGCTGCCGAGCATGGCATCAAGGTGGTGGAGAAGCGCATCACCCGCGACGAGGTGTATATCGCCGACGAGGCCTTCTTCACCGGCACGGCCGCTGAAGTGACGCCGATCCGTGAAGTGGATGGCCGGAAAATCGGTGCCGGACGTCGCGGCCCGGTCACCGAGAAGCTGCAGAAGGCCTACTTCGACCTGGTCACTGGCAAGACCAGCGGCCACGCCGAATGGCGCACGTTCGTTCGCTGAAGGCTAGGGGCTGAAGGCTGGACGAGGAGCTTTCGTTCAGCCTTCAGCCTCCGGCGCTTTTAATCGGTTTTTTTATGAATATTCTGATCATCGGCCCTAGCTGGGTAGGCGACATGGTGATGGCGCAGACGCTGTTCACCTGCCTCAAACAGCGTCATCCCGACTGCCAGATCGATGTGTTGGCCCCCGACTGGAGCCGGCCGATCCTCGAACGCATGCCCGAGGTGCGCAATGCGCTGAGCTTCCCGCTCGGTCATGGCGTGCTGGAGCTGGCCACCCGGCGCAAGATCGGCAAGTCCCTGGCCGGCCAGTACGACCAGGCGATCCTCCTGCCCAACTCGCTGAAGTCCGCGTTGGTGCCGTTCTTTGCCGGCATCCCCAAGCGCACCGGCTGGAAGGGCGAGATGCGCTACGGCCTGCTCAACGATGTCCGCAGCCTGGACAAGGAACGCCTGCCGCTGATGATCGAGCGCTTTATGGCGCTGGCCTATGAACCCGATGCAGCACTGCCCAAGCCCTATCCACAGCCGCGCCTGGTTATCGACAGTGCCAGTCGCGAGGCCGCCCTGGCCAAGTTCGGCCTGAGCCTGGATCGTCCGGTGCTGGCGCTGTGCCCCGGCGCCGAGTTCGGTGAAGCCAAACGCTGGCCGGCCGAGCATTACGCCAAGGTCGCCGAGCTGAAAATCCGCGCCGGCTGGCAGGTCTGGCTGTTCGGCTCGAAGAACGATCATCCGGGCTGCGAGGAGATTCGTGCTCGGCTGATTCCCGGCCTGCGCGAGGAGTCGGTGAACCTGGCCGGCGAGACCTCGCTGGCCGAGGCCATCGACCTGCTGTCCGCTGCCTCCGCCGTGGTGTCCAACGACTCCGGGCTGATGCACGTGGCCGCCGCGCTGAATCGCCCGCTGGTGGCGGTGTACGGCTCCACCTCGCCGCAGTTCACCCCGCCGCTGGCTGATCAGGTGGAGATCGTCCGCCTGGGCCTGGAGTGCAGCCCGTGCTTCGAGCGCACCTGCCGCTTCGGGCATTACGACTGTTTGCGCGAACTCAAGCCGCGCCCGGTGATCGAGGCGCTGCAGCGCCTGGTTGCCGATCCGCTTGAGGTGGAATAGCCCGCCGATGCGTGTGCTGCTGATCAAGACCTCGTCGCTGGGCGATGTCATCCATACCCTGCCGGCGCTCACCGATGCGGCGGCGGCGATTCCCGGCATCCAGTTCGACTGGGTGGTGGAGGAGGGTTTTGCGGAGATCCCTGCCTGGCACCCGGCCGTGGCCGAGGTGATCCCGGTGGCCATCCGTCGCTGGCGCAAGAATCTGCTTGCTACCTGGAAAAGCGGCGAGTGGGCGGGCTTCAAGCGCCGCCTGCGCGAGGGCCGCTATGACCTGGTGATCGATGCCCAGGGCCTGCTGAAAAGCGCCTGGCTGACCCGCTACTGCACGGCGCCGGTGGCCGGCCTGGATCGTGCCTCGGCACGCGAGCCGCTGGCCAGCCGCTTCTACGATCGCCGCTATGCCGTGGCTTGGAGCCAGCACGCCGTTGAGCGCACCCGCCAGCTGCTGGCGCAGGCGCTGGGCTACCAGGTGCCGGCGTCGGTGGGGGATTACGGACTGGATCGCGCGGCCATGGCCGGCGCACCGGCCGGCGAGCCTTATGTGCTGTTTCTGCACGGCACCACCTGGGCCAGCAAACACTGGCCGGAAGCCGACTGGCGCGCCCTGGCCGAGCACCTGGATGCGCGCGGCGTGGCCGTGCGCCTGCCCTGGGGCAGCGAGGCCGAGAAGGCCCGTGCCGAGCGTCTGGTCGAAGGCCTTGCCCATGCGCAGGTGCTACCCAAGCTGAACCTGCGCGGCGTAGCAGCGGTGATCGCCGGCGCGCGCGCCTGCGTGGCGGTGGACACCGGCCTCGGCCACCTGGCCGCCGCGCTGGATGTGCCGAGCATTTCCCTCTACGGCCCGACCCTGCCGGTCAAGGTCGGCGCCTACGGTCGCGGGCAGGTCCACCTGTGCGCCACGGGGCCGCTGGCCGGTGGCGGCGACCGCGACAAACCCTGTTTTGACGGCCTGGACGCGGCGCGCGTGGCGCCCGAGCTGGACCGTCTGCTGGCCAGTCTGGAGACTCGCTGATGCAACTGGCCTTCGTGCTCTACAAGTATTTCCCCTTCGGTGGGCTGCAGCGCGACTTCATGCGCATCGCCCTGGAGTGTCAGGCGCGCGGCCACGCCATCCGCGTCTACACGCCGATCTGGGAGGGCGAGGTGCCCGCCGGCTTCGATGTGCGGGTGGCGCCGATCAAGGCGTTCTTCAATCATCACCGCAACGAGAAATTCAGCGCCTGGCTGGCGGCCGACCTGGCCCGTGATCCGGTGGACCGGGTGGTCGGTTTCAACAAGATGCCGGGCCTGGACGTCTACTACGCTGCCGACGGCTGCTACGAGGACAAGGCGCAGACCCTGCGCGCGCCCATCTACAAGCGCTGGGGCCGCTACAAGCACTTCGCCGACTACGAGCGGGCGGTGTTTGCCCCTGAGTCGAAGACCGAGATCCTGATGATCTCCGAGGTGCAGCAGCCGCTGTTCATCAAGCACTACCAGACGCCGCGCCAGCGCTTTCACCTGCTGCCGCCGGGGATTGCCCAGGATCGCCGCGCGCCGGCCAATGCCGGCGAGATCCGCGCCGAGTTCCGTCGTGAGTTCCAGCTGGCCGACGATGAGCTGCTGCTGGTGCAGATCGGTTCCGGCTTCAAGACCAAGGGGCTGGACCGCAGCCTCAAGGCGCTGGCCGCGTTGCCGCACGCGCTGAAAAAGCGTACCCGGCTGATCGCCATCGGCCAGGATGATCCGCGTGCGTTCCAGCTGCAGGCCAAGGCGCTGGGCGTGTCCGATCAGGTGCAGATCCTCAAGGGGCGTAGCGACATTCCGCGTTTCCTGCTCGGCGCCGACCTGCTGATTCACCCGGCCTACAACGAGAACACCGGCACCGTGCTGCTCGAGGCGCTGGTCTCCGGTCTGCCGGTGCTGGTCACCGACGTGTGTGGTTATGCCCACTACATTGCCGAGGCGGATGCCGGCCGGGTGCTGCCCAGTCCCTTCGACCAGCAGCAGCTCAATCAATGGCTGGCGGACATGCTCGCCGACGATGAGCGCCGCGCCTTCTGGGGACGCAACGGCCTGGCCTTTGCCGACTGCGCCGACCTCTACTCGATGCCGCAGAAGGCCGCCGACGTGATTCTCGCGGAGAAACGCCCGTGAAGCTGATGCTTGCCGAGCCGTTCAAGAGCCTGTGGGCCGGCCAGGACGCCTTCACCGCCGTCGAGGCGCTGCAGGGTCAGGTCTACCGCGAACTGGAAGGCCGCCGCACGCTGCGCACCGAGGTGCAAGGGCGCGGCTACTTCGTGAAGATTCACCGCGGCATCGGATGGGGCGAGATCATCAAGAACCTGCTCACCGCCAAGCTGCCGGTGCTCGGCGCCGCCCAGGAGTGGCAGGCCATCGCCCGCCTGCACGAGGCCGGCGTGCCGAGCATGACCGCCGTGGCCTATGGCGAGCGCGGTGCCAATCCGGCCCAACAGCATTCCTTCATCATCACCGAGGAGCTGGCGCCGACCACCGATCTGGAACAGCTCAGTCTGAACTGGCGCGAGCAGCCGCCCGAGCCGCGCCTCAAGCGCGCGCTGATCGGCGAGGTGGCGAAGATGGTCGGCAACATGCACCGCGCCGGGGTCAACCACCGCGACTGCTACATCTGCCATTTCCTGTTGCACACCGACCGGCCGGTGACAGCAGATGACTTCCGCCTCTCGCTGATCGATCTGCACCGCGCGCAGACCCGCGCCGCCACCCCGCGCCGCTGGCGCGACAAGGACCTGGCCGCGCTGTATTTCTCCGCGCTGGACATCGGCCTGACCCGCCGCGACAAGCTGCGTTTCCTGCGCATCTATTTCGACAAACCGCTGCGCGACATTCTGCGCGACGAAGCCCGGCTGCTGGCCTGGCTGGAGCGCAAGGCGGCCAGGCTCATGCTGCGTTACCAGCGCAAATATGCGCCGGGGGCCGGCTCATGAGTGCGTGGCGGATGGCCGGCGATCTGCCGGCAACGCTGGCCGCCAGTTTCGCCAGCCTCGACGCGGTGTTTGCCCTGCAGGGCGAGCGCCTGACGCGCGATCCGCTGTCCGAGGTGATTCGCATCGAGCATGAGGGTGTGCGCTATTACGTCAAACGCTACTGGGGCGCGGGCAAGGGCTTGCGGCGCTGGGTCGGCCGGCCGCGGGTCAAGGCCGAGTGGCAGAACCTCAAGCATTTTGCCGGCTGGGGCATTCCCACCGCCTCGATCATGGCCTACGGTCTGGAGCGCCGCGGCGGTGCCTTTGCCCGCGGCGCGCTGATTACCCGGGAACTGGAACAGACCGAGGATCTTGCCCTGCTGGCGCAGCGTGGCGATCAACGGCTGCAGGATGCCGCCTGGGTGGATGCGGTCAGCCGTCAGCTCGCCCGCGCCACGCGCGCCCTGCATGACCACCACTTCACCCATAACGATCTGAAGTGGCGCAATCTGCTGGTCAATCCGCGCGCCGAGCTGTTCTTTATCGACTGCCCCTCGGGCAGTTTCTGGTGGGGGCCTTTGCTGCGCTACCGCATCGTCAAGGACCTGGCCTGTCTGGACAAGGTGGCCAGCAAGGTGTTGTCGCGCACGCAGCGCCTGCGCTTTTATCTGCAGTACCGCGGTGCCGAGCGCCTGAGCGCGGCGGACAAGCGGCAGGTAGCCAAGATCGTGAGATTCTTCGAGGGGCGTGAATGAGCGACTTTATCGCGGCGTCAGATCGCCAGCTACTTGAGCGGCATGGCCTGGGCAGCTTCGATGCGCTGTGGGCGCTGCAGCTGGATGCCGTTGACGTGCCCAACACCGAGCGCGGCGGCTGGAGCAGTGTGTGCCGCCTGGAACTGGGCGAGCAGGCCTATTACCTCAAGCGGCAAAGCAACCACCTGACCCGCAGCCTGCTGCACCCTTTGGGTGAGCCGACTTTTGCCCGCGAGTTTCGTAATGTCTGTCGTTATCAGCGGCTGCACATTCCGGCGCTGCAGGCCGCTTTCTTTGCCCAGCGGCGGGTGCCGGGAGAATCGCGCGCTGTCCTGCTGACTCGTGCTCTGGATGGCTGGCGTGATCTGGAGTCGTACCTGCCACAGTGGTCAGCGCTGGCTGCGCAGCGGCAGACGGCCATCCTCCACGCGTGCGGCGCTCTGGCGCGTACGCTGCACGCTGCGGGGCAGATGCATGGCTGCTTCTACCCGAAGCACATCTTTCTGCGTGAAGCGGTCGCGGGCTTTGAGGCGCAGTTGATCGACCTGGAGAAGACCCGTCCGTTGCTGCTGGGGCGGCGTGACCGGATCAAGGATCTGGAGCCCTTGCTGCGCCGCGCCAGTGTCTGGGCGGAAAGCGATATTCGCCAGTTCCTGCTGGGCTATCTGGGCGATGACGCTCAGGTGGACGCCTGGTGGCAGCGCCTGAGTGCGCGACGTCGGCAGAAGGACGCACGTTGATGCGCCTGGATCAGTTGGCTGCAGCAGGTCGCGAACCGGTGTTGCCGCTGGCTTTGGAGCTGGCTGGCGAGCCATTGCTGCTGCAGGACCTGTTGCGGGTGCTGCCCGCTCAGCGCTATGTCGGCCTGGCCCGCTGGCAAGGCCGTGCCGTGCTGGCCAAGCTGCTGGTTGGCAGGAAGGCGGCGCGACATTTCCAGCGTGAGCTGGCCGGTGCCCGCCTGCTGGCCGAGCAGGGCCTGGATACGCCCGCGTTGCTGGCGCAGGGCTTTGTCGAGGGGCAGGGTGGCTGGTTGCTCTTCGAGTACATCGAGCAGGCCCATAGCCTCTGGGATGCCTGGCGTGACGTGGCGCATGAGCCGTGGCTGTCGGCGGGCCAGGAGGCCGTGCTGGCGCAGGCCCTGGGGGTAATTGCCCGGCTGCATGGCCGAGGCCTGTATCAGGCGGATCTGCACCTGGACAACCTGCTGGTCGAGGGCGAACGCCTGTGGGTGATCGACGGTGGCGGTGTGCTGGCCGAGACACCTGGGCAGCCCCTGGCGCAGGCGCGGGTATTGGAAAACCTCGGGCTGTTCTTCGCCCAGTTGCCGGCCGAACTGGATGCTCATCTGGAAGAACTGCTGATTCACTATCTGCTGGTGAACGGCGAACATGCCTTGCCTTTGGAGGCGCTGCAGGCGGCCATCGCCAAGGCGCGCCGCTGGCGGCTGCGGGATTACCTGAGCAAGGTGGCGCGTGATTGCAGTCTGTTCAGTGCGCGGATCGGCGCCTTCGGTCTGCGGGTGGTGCGGCGTGACTGCGCCGCCGAACTCGAGCCCCTGCTGGCGGCGCCGGATCAGGCGCTGGATGGCGGGCAAAGACTCAAGCAGGGCGGCACGGCCACGGTGGCGCGCCTGCCGCTGTTGACGCGGGACGTCGTCGCCAAACGCTACAACATCAAGGGTTTCAGTCACTGGCTCAAGCGGTTCTGGCGACCCAGCCGTGCCTGGCACAGCTGGGTCGAGGGCAATCGCCTGCTGCTGCTGGGGATCGCCACGCCGCGGCCGCTGGCGGTGATCGAGCGGCGCTGGTGCTGGCTGCGCGGGCGTGCCTACCTGATTACCGAATACTGCGGTGGGCAGGATATAATCGTGCGTTTCAAGGCGTTCCACGAAGGATCGCCCCCGGAAGCTGACCTGCTGGCGCTGGATCGTCTGTTCGCCGCCTTGCTGCGCGAGCGCATCAGCCACGGTGACTTGAAGGGGCACAACCTGTTCTGGGATGACGCGCAGGCTGCCTGGTCGCTGATTGATCTTGATGCCATGCGTCAGCACCGCAGTGCGCGCAGTTTTGCCAGGGCTTACGCCCGGGATCGCGCCCGTTTTCTGCGTAACTGGCCAGCGGATTGTGCGCTGCACCAGTTGCTCGACCAACGTTTACCGCAGGTGCCCGGCACCTGCCCGAATTAGAGGCTTATCCCTGTGGCACTGACTATTCTCGGCCTGTCCGGCGCCCTCAGTCACGACCCGTCCGCGGCCCTGTACATCGACGGCAAGCTGATTGCGGCCGTCGAAGAAGAGCGCCTGGTACGCGACAAGCACGCGAAGAACCGCATGCCCTACGAGGCCGCCAAGTTCTGCCTGGAGCAGGCCGGGATCAAACCGGCGGATGTTGACGTGGTGGCGATTCCCTTCGCGCCGATCAGCATTTTCGAGAAGGCCCGCTGGCAGTACGCCAAACGCTACTGGTACGCCCCGGACCGTGCGCTGGACGCCATCCTGATGGGCAACCGTCGCTATTACCGCTACAAGAAGCGCATCGAGTGGTGCCTGCAGCAGCTGGGCTTCGACCTGAAGAAGGTGAAGATTCAGCCGGTCGAGCACCACCTGGCGCATGCCTCCAGCGCCTATCACTGTTCGGGCTTCAAGGAAAAGACGGCAATTCTCGGCATCGACGGCAAGGGCGAGTACGCCACCACCTTCTTCGGCTACGGCGAGAACGGCAAGATCCACAAGATCAAGGAATTCTACGATCCGGACTCGCTGGGTGGTCTGTACGGCGCGATCACTGAGTTCCTCGGCTTCGAGATGCTCGACGGCGAGTTCAAGGTGATGGGCATGGCGCCCTACGGTGACGCCGCCAAGTATGACTTCTCGCGCCTGGCCACGTTCGAGAACGGCGAGCTGATCATCAACACCGAGTACGCCAACGTCATCGGTTTCCGCCGCTACAAGGAAAACGGCAAGGGCTACTACTTCTCGCCCAAGCTGATCGAGTGGCTGGGCCCGAAGCGTCAAGGCGACATCGCCGACGATCCGTACATCCACTATGCCGCCAGCATGCAGGCACTGTTCGAGAAGCTGGCGCTGGAAATGATGGATTACTACCTGGGTGACATCATCAGGCAGACCGGCAAGATTGCCTTTGCCGGCGGCTGCGCGCTGAACGTCAAGCTGAACCAGAAGATCATCGCCCGCGACGAGGTCAAGGAGTTGTTCGTGCAACCGGCTGCCGGCGATGCCGGTACCGCAGTCGGCGCCGCCGCCTATGTATCCGTGCAGCGTGGCGTGCCGGTGGAAAAGATGGAGCATGTCTATCTTGGCCCGGCTTATTCCAACGAAGACATCATCGCCGCCTGCGCCCGCCACCCGAACAAGCCGGTATTCAAGCAGATCGACAACGTCGAGCAGCGCATCGCCAAAATCATGGTCGACGGCAACCCGGTGGCCTGGTTCCAGGGGCGCCTGGAGTTCGGCCCGCGTGCCCTGGGCGGTCGCTCGATCATCGGTTGCCCAAGCATTCCCGGCGTGGCCGACCGCATCAACGAACAGATCAAGTTCCGCGAGCGCTGGCGGCCCTTCTGCCCGTCGATGCTCGACACAGTGGCGCCGCAGATGCTCAAGGTCGACCACCCAAGTCCGTTCATGACCTTCACCTTCGAGGTCAACGAAGAATGGAAAACCCGCGTCAGTGAAGTCGTGCACGAAGACGGTACCTCGCGCGCCCAGGTGCTCGAGCGTCAGTACAACCCGCGCTGGTACGACCTGATGGTCGAGCTGGAGAAGCTCACCGGCAATGGCGTGTCGCTGAATACCTCGCTGAACCGCCGTGGTGAGCCGATGGTCTGCTCGCCGACCGATGCGCTGAACATGTTCTACGGCTCCGACCTGCAGTACCTGATCATGGAAGACATTCTCGTGGTCAAGGAGGGCAAGGGTTGGTATGACTCGCTCTGAGGCGTTGCTGATCAGCGTTGTCATCCCGGCATACAACTATGCCCATTTGTTGCCGCGTGCCCTGGATTCGGTGCTCGGACAACTGAGCGACGACGTCGAGCTGATCGTGGTGGACGATGGCTCGACGGACAATACGGCCGCCGTACTCGCCGATTATCAGGCGCGTCATGCGGCACTGCAGGTGATCAGCCAGGTCAACGCCGGCGCTGCGGCAGCGCGTAATCGGGGTATCGCCACCGCCGCAGGCCGCTACGTGCTGCTGCTGGATGCCGATGACGAACTGCTGCCGGGTGCCCTGGCCGCTCTGCGTGAGCAGGTGCTGGCCCAGCCGGCGCTGGGTATGGTGCTGGGCGCGCAGATTTCGGTATACCCCAATGGCCGCGAACGTCTGCGGGTACCGCCTGCGGTTCCGTCGGCCGGGCCGCGCGCACTGATTCGCCGCTATCTGTTGCAGAAGCGCATCAGCATCTCGCATGGTTGTTCGCTGTTTCGTCGCGACCTGCTGTTGCAGCGTCCTTACCCGGTGCAGTTGCGCAGCCGTGAGGATATCGCGGTGTTTGCCTTTCTGCTGGTCAGTGCTCCGGTGGCGGTGATTGCCACGCCGCTGGCGCGCATCTACAAACATGCCGATAGCCTGCGACATAACCGCGACAAGGCCGAAGAGTATGCGCTGGGCATGGTGGAGGCGGTGTTCTCCAGCCTGCCGGCGGATTGCCAGTCATTGCGCCGGCGCTATACCGCGCAGGGCTACCTTTCGCTGTTCCGCGCCGCACAGAATGCCGGCTCGCATGGCGAGGCGCGTCATTTCTACGCCCGTGCGCTGCGCCTGAATCCCCTGCAGGCCTTGCGCTGGAGCTACCTGCGCAAGGCCTTGCGCTTGCTGTTCGGGGGCTGACATGCGCATTCTGGTACTCGCCACGGCACCGCGTCAGCCTGATAACCATCTTTTGTGGGAAGGCTTACGAGAGTTTGCTGACGTAGAAATTCACTATTTTAGTAAGCAGGAACAGAAAAGTCTTGATGCTGTCCTGAGTCGCTTTGATTTTTCTTTATATGACCGTGTTGTCTGTGATCTGGGCGGTTGCAGGAGCTGAGTGCAACACGGTCATTGAATTGAAGCTGGAGCATCAT
>VFQM010000967.1_pt1 | contig 27657 bp, 19 predicted proteins | sample 3512391 | NCBI WGS metagenome assembly VFQM01 (sample SAMN10412369, study PRJNA504923) | tailings metagenome | isolation source: Replicate 1 from Balatoc abandoned mine | place: Philippines | reverse complement strand
ACAGGACGCGCCCATGCCCCGCTCCACTTCGCCTGGCCCCACCGAACAGGCCGCTACCCAGACCTCCCCCACCCCGCAATCTGCCAGCGCGCCCTTCCGTTTTCCCTTTGCTGCCGACACCTACGCGCCGAAGAAAGACGCCAAGACTGCCTGGCCAGGCAACGACAAGAACAGCAACCACGACCAACGCCCGGGCCCCGCGCCACGCGGCTCGCGTCGTTCCATGGGCAAGCGCTGAAGCCCACCTCACCAACCGACTGCCAGGGAGACACACCATGGGTGCCCAGTGGAAAGCCAAACCCAAAGAAGCCGCCGCCAATGCCCGAGGCAAGTTGTTCGGCAAGCTGGTCAAGGAAATCATGATCGCTGCGCGTAACGGCGCCGACCCGGACATGAACCCCAAGCTGCGCCTAGCGGTGCAGCAAGCCAAGAAAGCCTCGATGCCCAAGGACACGCTGGAGCGCGCCATCAAGAAAGGCGCGGGACTGTCCGGCGAGATCATCCAGTACGAGCGCACCCTTTACGAAGGCTTTGCGCCACACCAGGTGCCACTGATCGTCGAGTGCCTGACCGACAACGTCAATCGTACCGTTGCCGAGATCCGCGTACTGTTTCGCAAAGGTCAGCTCGGCACCTCCGGCTCGGTAGCCTGGGACTTTGAACACCTGGGCATGATCGAAGCCACACCCAACAGCGCAGAAGCCGATGCGGAGTTGGCAGCCATCGAAGCTGGCGCCCAGGATTTCGAGGCCAGCGAAGACGGCGACAGCCTGTTCTACACCGAAGCCACCGATCTGGACGCCGTGTGCCGCGCCTTGCCCGAGTATGGCTTTACCGTCAACTCGGCCAAGCTTGGCTATCGCGCCAAGAACCCGGTCACCCTCAGTGGCAGCGCACTGGAAGAAGTCGAAGCCTTTCTTGAAGCACTCGACAACCACGATGATGTTCAGAACGTCTACGTCGGTCTGAGCGTCTGACCTGACGCCTGCGCAAGCCACTCAGCCTTTGCCGTCACGGGCAAAGGCTGCTTCCAGGGCTGCATTGAGGGTTCGCAGGACCTTGATGCGTGCATAACGCTTGTCATTGGCCTCCACCAGCGTCCAGGGCGCCAGCTCGGTGCTGGTGCGATCGACCATATCGCCCACTGCATCGACATACTGCGGCCACTTCTCCCGATTACGCCAATCGTCCTCGGTAATCTTGTAGCGTTTGAAGGGAATGCTCGCCCGCTCCTCGAAGCGCTTGAGCTGGGTATCCTGATCAATCGCCAACCAGAACTTCACCAGCACGATGCCGGCGTCATGCAACTGCTCCTCGAAATCATTGATCTCGCCGTAGGCGCGCAGCCAGTCAGCCTGCGCGCAAAAGCCCTCGACTCGCTCCACCAGTACCCGGCCATACCAGGAGCGATCGAAGATAGTGAATTGCCGGCGTGCCGGAACATGTCGCCAGAATCGCCACAGATAGGGTTGCGCCCGCTCTTCTTCGGTAGGCGCGGCAATCGGCACGATACGATACTGGCGCGGATCCAACGCTTCGGCCACGCGGCGAATCGCGCCTCCCTTGCCAGCGGCATCGTTACCTTCAAAAACCGCCATCAACGCATGCTTGCGCATCCGTTTGTCACGCATCAACAAGGCTAGCCTGGCCTGCTCGCTGGCCAATTGCTGGCGATACTCCTCCTTGCTGAGTTGCAGGCGAAGATCCAGGCTGTCGATCAGACTGCGATTATCCAGGCTATGCACTAACGGTGCGGCATGCGGGTTGCGCTGCCGGCGTTCCTGATGATGCAGGGCGGCCTGCAAGCCTTCCAGGACAATGCGCCCGACACTCAGACTGCGATAGTTGGCATCCGCCCCTTCGATTACATACCAGGGCGCATAGTCGCGACTGGTTCGCCGTAGTACCCGCTCGCCAAATTTGACGAACTTGTCGTAGACGCGGTTCTGCTTCCAGTCCAGCTGGCTGATCTGCCAACTGCGTTGCGGATCCTGCTCCAGGCTCTGCAGGCGCGCCTTGAGCTGCTGCTTGGACAGATGGAACCAGAACTTGAAGATCAGTGTGCCCTCGTCACAGAGCATGCGCTCGAAACGCTCAGTATTGTGGATCGCCTGATCCAGACGGGCATTACTGAGGCGTCCATCGACACGTGCCTGGAGCATCTGGCTATACCAGTTGCCGAAGAAGATGCCGATGCGCCCCTTGGCCGGCAGCTTGCGCCAGAAGCGCCACTGTGCTGGCCGCTCCAACTCCTCATCGGTGGGCGCCATGAAACTCTCTACCTGGATGCCACGCGGGTCCATCCATTCGTTGAGCAGCTTGACGGTTTCGCCCTTGCCAGCCCCCTCAATGCCATTGATCAGAATTAGCACGGCAAAACGCTTGTGCTGCTGCAACTCGAACTGCGCTTCGAGTAAGGCCTCGCGCAGATCGGCCACCGCGATGTCATAACTCTGTTTATCGATGGCATGGCCGATTTCGGCAGACTCGAACATCCTGTACTCCCCGCAAGGCAATGAGCAGCGAGCCTACGCAATGCCCCAGGCAATGGCCAGTACTGCACGGCGACGGGCCATCAACCCGCCGCCGCACAGCGTTCAACCCTGGCTTTGCGCCAGGTCCATCAGTTCGCGGCTGGCCACGGTATACATGGCATAGTCGACGCTACTGGCAGCACGCAGCTCAGCCAGCATGGCCAACCAGCGCTGGACCAGTGGCTGATGCTGCTGCAACCAGCTGGCCAGGCGTTGTTCCAGTTCGGCACACGGCTCCTCGCACTGCAATACCGCCACGGTAATCGCCCGTTGCTGCCAATCCAGGTCATCGCGAAACGCCTCGCGCGCCAGCGCCTGCCAGGTATTTTCCACCGGCAGGTTAGTGACCTGCTGCAGATACCAGGACAGCTCGAGTGCACCACCCACGGCAAAGTACACACTGGCCACCTCCTGCGGCGTACGCCCGCAGACATCCGCTGCCTCGATGATCGGCAGCAGCGTGTACAGGTGACTGGTGCCTGCCACCAGGCGCGCCAACGGCTCGGCAACCCCCGCCTCGACATAGCTCTGGAAACGCGCCAACCACTGCTCGCGCGCCGGTCCTTCGAGGAGCTGATCAAGACTACCAGCCAGCTCCGCTACACGGGGCGCAAAATGCGCCACGTCGCGTGCCGCATCCAGCGTGTCGCGGCGACTGCGCAGGAACCAGCGGGTAGCGCGACGCCCCAGACGCATCAGCTCATCCATCAGCTGCAGCTGTAGCTCAGCGGGAACCTGATAGTCCAGCGCCTCGATCTGCTGCCACCAGTACGGCAGGCGGAATACGTCACGCACCACCAAATAGGCCCCGGCCACACTGGCCGCATCCATGCCGGTCGACTCCTTGAGGCGTTGCACGAAGGTGATGCCCATGTGATTGACCAGGTCATTGGCAACCTGCGTGCTGATGATTTCCCGCTTCAGGCGATGCCCTTGCATCACCTCAGCAAACTGTTCGCCAAGGCGTGCTGGGAAGGCCGTGCGCATCTCCCGAACCAGATAGCCGTCATCCACCAGGCTGGACCTGAGCAACGCCTCCTTGAGATCGATCTTGCTATAGGAAATCAGTCCCGCCAGCTCTGCCCGAGTCAGCCCCCGGCCATTGGCGGCACGCTCGTTCAGCTCATCGTCACCGGGCAGGAACTCCAGGGCCCGATCCAGCTTGCCAGCTGTTTCCAGAGCAGCCATCAAACGCTTGTATTCTGGCAAACGTTCACGGGCGCGCCGCTCGGCCAGCGACAGGGCCTGAGTCTGCTTGTAGTTGTTTGCCAGCACCAGTGCCGCCACGTCGTCAGTCATCTGCGCCAGCAACTGGTTGCGCTGCTTCTCGGTCATGTCACCGGCCGCGACGATCTCACCGAGCAGGATCTTGATATTGACTTCGTGGTCGGAGCAGTCCACCCCACCCGCGTTATCAATGAAGTCGGTGTTGCCGGCGCCCCCTGCCAGGCCAAACTCGACCCGCCCCAGCTGGGTCATCCCCAGATTGCCGCCTTCACCAAACACCTTGGTGCGCAGCTCGCAACCGTTGACCCGCAGCGCATCGTTGGCCTTATCGCCGACATCGGCATGGCTCTCCTTGCTCGATTTGACATAGGTGCCGATGCCGCCGTTCCAGATCAGGTCTACCGGTGCCTTGAGCAGTGCGCTGATCAGGTCATTGGGCGCCAGGCGTTCGGCCTGGATCGCAAAACGTGCCTGCATCTGCGGAGTGATGGCGATGCTCTTGGCGCTGCGCAGGAAAACCCCGCCCCCTGCGGAAATCAGCTGTGCGTCATAGTCGGCCCAGGATGAGCGCGGCAGCTCGAACAGACGCTTGCGCTCGACGAAGCTCTTTGCTGCATCCGGGTCAGGGTCGATGAAAATATGCAGGTGGTTGAACGCAGCCACCAACTGCAATTTCTCCGAGAGCAGCAAACCATTGCCGAACACATCGCCAGCCATGTCACCAATACCGATGACCGTGATCGGGTCTTTCTGCACGTCGATACCACGCTCGCGGAAATGACGCTGCACACTCACCCAGGCACCCTTGGCGGTAATGCCCATGCCTTTGTGGTCATAGCCAGCCGAACCACCGGAGGCAAAGGCATCGCCCAGCCAGAAGCCATACTCGCGGGCAATGCCATTGGCAATGTCCGAGAAAGTCGCGGTGCCCTTGTCGGCGGCCACCACCAGATAGGGATCGTCAGCATCATGGCGTACCACGCCCTCTGGCTCGACAATCTGTCCCTCGCGCAGGTTATCGGTGATATCCAGCAGACCGCTGATGAACAGCCGGTAGCAGGCAATCGCTTCGGCGAGGACTTCATCGCGCGTGCCACCTGGCGGCAAACGTCGCGGCACGAAGCCCCCCTTGGCGCCCATCGGCACGATCACCGCGTTCTTCACCTGTTGGGCCTTGACCAAGCCCAGCACCTCGGTGCGGAAATCCTCCTCGCGATCCGACCAGCGCAGACCGCCACGCGCCACATCGCCAAAGCGCAGGTGTACGCCTTCAAAGCGTGGGCTGTAGACGAAAATCTCGAACTTCGGTACCGGTCTGGGAATGTCCGGAATGAGTCGCGGACTGAGCTTGAAGCTGAAGTAGGATTTGGCCTGGCCGTCGGCAGCGCTCTGGAAAAAGTTGCTGCGCAGGGTGGCCTTGATCAGGTCCAGATAGCGCCGCAGGATGCGGTCCTCGTTGAGTACCGCCACATTGTCGAGCGCAGCGAGAATCGCCTGCTCCAGCTTATGCTGCTTGTCCTGCAGGTCTTCGGCCGACAGCTTGCGCGCCAGATAAAAACGCGTACGGAACAGACGCACCAGCTCGCGGGCAATCTCGGCATGATTGACCAACGTGGCGGCGATATAGCTGAGATCGAAGCCCAGGCGAATCTGCTTGAGATAGCGCGCATAGGCACGCAACAAGGCCACCTCGCGCCATGGCATCGCAGCGCTCAAGACCAGGCGGTTGAAGGCATCGTTTTCCGCCTGACCAGCCACGATATGCACGAAGGCATCCTGCAGGGTGTCGTTGAGCTGCTGGATATCCGCCTTCACGCCTTCGGCGGCGATAAAGGCGAAATCATGAATCCAGAACTCCCGGCCATCGGCACGCCGTAGCTTGTAGGGAAACTCACCCAACACACGCAAGCCGAGGTTCTCGAGAATCGGCAAGACATCCGACAGCGGCAGCGGTGTGTCGGCATGATAGAGCTTGCAGTGCAGCTGGCCACCGCTGTGCGCCAGTGGCTGGTAGAAACTCATGGCCAGCGGACGCTGCTCGTCGAGGCCGAGCAGGTGCTGCATGTCGACCACCGCCGAGTGCGCAGCAAAACGCTCGCGATAACCGGCCGGGAAGCCTTTGGGAAAGTCCGCCAGCACCTGGGTCCCCTGGGCCTCGCCCAGGCTTTCCACGATCAGGCCGGCAAAATCATCCTGCCAGGAGCGACAAGCCAGGATCACTTCCTGCTCCAGGCGTTGCGGGTCAATGACCGGCGACTGCCGCGGGTCCACCTTGAGGATGAACTGCACACGGGCCAGCACCGACTCGGAGAAATAGGTCCAGAACTCGCAGTCGCTGGCCTGCAGACGCTCCATCAGGATCTGCTGGATCTTCAGGCGCACTTCGGTGGAATACACATCGCGCGGCACATAGGCCAGGCAATAGGCAAAGCGTCCGTAGGGATCACGTCGCAGGAACAGGCGCAACTTGTTGCGTTCCTGGATTTGCACGATGGCGATAGCGGTATTGAACAACTCGTCCACCGGGGTCTGGAACAGATCATCGCGCGGCAGCACTTCAAGTACCTGAGCCAACTCCTTGCCCAGGTGCGCACTGCTCTCGAAACCGGAGCGCCGGGTAATTTCGGCCACTTTCAGGCGAATGAAAGGAATACGCCGGACACTTTCGGCGTACACCGTGGAGGTGTACAGGCCCATGAAGCGGCACTCACGCACCACCTGCCCCTTGCCGTCCAACTCACGCAACGAGACAAAATCCGGATACGCCGGACGATGCACCCGGCTCGGCACCGCCGCCTTAGCGAAGGACAGCAGCTGTGGTTCGCGCAGGTAGGTAAGCGCCTGCGGCTCGATATGTCGCTCCTGTTCGCTCAATCCGCTACGCAGCAAACGCGACAGGCCCAGCAACGACTGTTCGTCATAGACCAGGCAGCCGCCCTCCGCCTGCTCATGCACCGTGAACTCTTCGTAACCCAGGAAGGTGAAGTGATTGTCCAGCAGCCAGGCAAGAAAGGTCTTGACCTCCTCCAATTCGGCAGGCGCGCCCTTGCCGCGCGCCTTGTCCAGGCCGGCCAGCAGTTGCTGCGCGCGCGCGCGCATCGGCGCGAAATCGGCGACGGCCAGACGCACATCGCCCAGCACATCAAGCAGCCCCTGCTCAAGCGCATGCAGCTCTGCGCCACTGGCACAACGATCGATCTCCAGATAGATCAGCGCCTCCTGACGCACTTGCTCTCCGCTACTGCCACGCGGCAACACTTCGAGCAGCTCGCCAGCTGCATTGCGCCGCACGCTGTACACGCTGTTCTGCAGGGTATGGATGCTGTAGCCACGCCGGTTGAGTTCCATACGCAGCGAGTCGACCAGAAACGGGATATCGCCATGCAGCACTTCGATAGCCGTGTGCGTGGACTGCCAGCCATGTTTCTCGTAGTCCGGATTAAAGGCCCGCACGATCGGCTGCGCAGGATCGAAGTGCGCCAGCAGACGCCAGGCTGACAGGGTGGCGCCCGCCAGGTCGCCCAGCCGCCGCTGCGACAGCTCATCAAGGGCCACGATGCCAAAGAATTGCTCGGCGAACAGCGCTACTTGTGGCAGCGCCTGTTCGTCGCCATGCTGCGCCAGGGCTCCTTGCAGTTGGTGCTGGAAGTCAGCCTTGCTGGCGGCAGTGAAAAAGGTCATGGTGAGGCTCCATTTACCGTGAAGGGAATACGGAGACTGGCGGTGGCCATGTCTCTGGTGCCGCCAACGGCGCCAGAGACATGATCACTTGCACAGTCCCCAGGCTGAACATTAGTCCAGAGCAGGGCTATTGCATTACAGTGGCGCAATCAAAACGGCCGCCCACAGTGACCGGCCAGTCATTCCGCCCAGCAGAGCTTAGCGATGGAACACCGTGAAGCGCTTGTCGCGTTGCGACATTTTCTTTCAACCCAGATCCTCGGCCAGGAACGTCTGATCGAGCGACTGCTGATTGCCCTGCTGGCCGACGGCCACCTGCTCGTCGAGGGCGCGCCGGGGCTTGCCAAGACCCGCGCCATCAAGGAGCTGGCCGAAGGCCTGGAAGCCGAGTTTCACCGCATCCAGTTCACCCCCGACCTGCTGCCGGCGGATATCACCGGCACCGAGATCTACCGCCCGGAAACCGCCAGCTTCGCCTTCCAGCAGGGGCCGGTCTTTCACAACCTGGTGCTGGCCGACGAGATCAACCGCGCCCCCGCCAAGGTGCAGTCAGCGCTGCTCGAGGCCATGGCCGAGCGCCAGGTCTCGGTGGGTCGCTGTACCTATCCGCTGCCGCCACTGTTCCTGGTCATGGCCACGCAGAACCCGATCGAGCAGGAAGGCACCTATCCCCTGCCGGAAGCCCAGCTCGATCGTTTCCTCATGCATGTGCGCATCGGTTTTCCCGATGCCGCGGTAGAGCGCAAGATTCTCCAGCAGGCACGTGGCGAGGCCCTGCACGGCGAGGCCGAAGCCCCGCAAAAGGTCAGCCAGGAAGCGATCTTTGCCGCGCGCCAGGAAATCCTCGGTTTGTACATGGCCGACGCCGTGGAGGAGTACCTGGTGCAACTGGTAATGGCCACACGCACCCCCGCCAAGTACGACAGCGAGCTGGCCGAATGGATCAGCTACGGCGCCAGTCCGCGCGGCTCGATTGCCCTGGACCGTTGCGCCCGCGCGCACGCCTGGCTGGCTGGCCGCGACTTCGTCAGTCCGGAAGACATCCAGGCGGTACTCTTTGACGTACTGCGTCACCGCCTGATCCTCTCCTTCGAGGCCGAAGCGGCAGGCATCGACCAGGACCGGGTCATCCAGCGCATTCTCGATCGGGTTGCCGTGGGCTGATGAGCCGACACAGCGCCTTGCCTGCCAGCCCTTGCCAGATCAGCCTGGCCGAGCTGATCGATATGCGTCACCAGCTGCGCGAGGTGCAGCTGTTTTCCAGCAATGCCCGGCGCAGCCCGCTGATCGGCCTGCATCACTCGCGGCTGCGTGGGCGTGGCGTAGACTTCGACCAGGTACGCCTATACCAGCCGGGCGATGATGTACGCAGTATCGACTGGCGTGTGACCGCACGCAGCCAGGAGCCGCACACCAAGCTGTTCCACGAAGAGCGCGAACGCCCGGTATTCATTCTGGTTGAACAAAGCCCGCGGTTGTTTTTCGGCAGCCAGTTGCTGTTCAAGTCCGTGCTGGCGGCACAGGCGGCGAGCCTGTTTGCCTGGTCGGCACTGGAACACAACGATCGGATCGGAGGACTGGTCTTCGGCTGTCTGGCACCTCAGGAAGTTCGTCCACGCCGCAGCAAGCAAAGCCTGCTGCAACTGCTTGCGCGCCTGGCCAAGGCCAATGCCAGCCTGCAAGATAATCCACGCGAAGATGCGGAAGCCTTCACCCAGGCGCTGCGGCGCAGTCGAGAGGTCATGCGCCCAGGCAGCCTGCTGCCAATCATCTGTGATGAACGCGCACTGAATGAAACGGTCGAACAGCAGCTGATTCTCTTAGCGCGTCACAACGACCTGATCCTCATGCCCATCTCCGACCCCCTTGAACATGCCCTGCCACAGGCCGGCCTGCTGCGCTTTTGCCAGGGCGCGCAGAGCCTGACCCTGGACTGCCAGCAACCCGCCTTGCGACGCCAGTGGCAGGCTCAGGCGAGCAATCGCCAGGCGCGCTGGGAGCGCCTGGCCCAGCAACTGGGCGTGCTGCTGCTGCCGCTGAGCAGTGCCATTCCTCTGCTTGATCAGCTCAAGCAGCACCTCGCGCAAGGGAGGCCTTCGCCATGAGCCTGAGCGCCACGGAACAGCAGGCGCTGGAGCAGCTCCAGCCCTTGTTGCCGGCTGCGCCGATTGGCCTCTGGCCACCCGCAATCGGCTGGTGGCTGCTGCCGTTCGTGTTGCTCCTGCTGGTCTGGGCAAGCTGGCGTTTAGGGCAGCGCTGGCAGACACGCCAGCGCCCAGAGGAGAAGATTACACAGGAACTCGATGCGCAGCGCCAGGCTGCGCTGCAGGCGCTGCAGGCACTGCCCAGGCCCTATCAGCAGGACGCCGGCCCCTGGTTGCAACAGCTCAATGAACTGCTCAAGCGCGTATGTCTGGCTCATTATCCCGACGCCGGCAGCCATACCCTGAGCGGACGGCAGTGGCTGGCCTTCCTCGACAGCCGCTGTCCAGCAGCCGGACTCACCCGCTGGATGGTGCTGGTCGACGGCGCCTATCGCAGTCGCTGCCAGCTGGACGACAAGGCCATCGATGAGCTGGCACTGGCCGTCGCCACCTGGATTCGCAAGCATGTTTGAGTTCGCCTGGCCCTGGATCTTCAGCCTGCTGCCATTGCCCTGGCTGATGCGCGCCGTGCTACCCCCTGCCCCGCCTGAGGAAGCCGCGTTGCGCGTGCCTTTTCTGCAGGAACTGGCCGAACTGAGCGGCCGTGTACCGCGCGGCTATCTGCCCGCCTGGCGTCGCCAGGCACCCTTTCTGCTGATTTGGCTACTGCTGCTGAGCGCCGCCGCACGCCCGCAATGGCAGGGTGAGCCGCTGCCTGTACCAAGCAGTGGCCGCGACCTGCTACTGGCTGTGGATGTCTCCGGCTCGATGGATTACCCCGACATGCACTGGCAGGGCCAGAGCCTGTCACGCCTGGCCTTGCTGCAACAGCTGTTTGCCCCTTTCATCGAAAGCCGCCAGGGTGATCGCCTGGGGCTGATCCTGTTCGGCTCACGCGCCTACCTGCAGGCACCGCTGACCTATGACCGGCGAAGCATCAGCCATTGGCTGAGCGAGGCACAGGTCGGTATTGCCGGCAGCGAAACGGCACTCGGCGACGCCATCGGCGTGGCCATCAAGCGCCTGCGCCTGCGCCCGCAAAATAGCCGGGTACTGCTGCTGATCACCGATGGCGCCAGCAACGCCGGCAGCCTGGACCCACTGGTCGCTGCACGCCTGGCTGCCGCCGAACAGGTACGCATCTACACCCTGGGCATAGGCGCCCAGGCCCCCACCAACGGCCCCGGACTGCTGGCCGGCGCAGGCGCCCTGGAGCTGGATGAGCCGACCCTGCGGGATATTGCCGAGCTGACCGGCGGCGAATATTTCCGCGCTCACGACAGTAAGGACCTCGAACGCATCGGCGAACAACTCAACCGTCTCGAGCCCGTAGCCCAGCAGGCCAGCCTGACCCGCCTCAACCAGCCCCTCTACCCCTGGCCGCTGGCCCTGGCCCTACTGGGCAGTGTGTTGCTCTGCCTGCCGCAACTGAGTATGCGCTGGCCACACGGGAGGCGATCAGCATGAGCGACGGGTTCTTCCTGCTCCGCCCACTCTGGTTGTTGCTACTGCCATTACTGGGCTACCTGCTCTGGCGTCTCTGGCAACGCCAGCAACGCCATGGGCAATGGCAACAACTGCTGCCCCGTGCCCTGCAACCCTGGTTGCTGGAGCACAGCCATAGCGGCCGTCAGCGCCTACCCTGGGTGCTCCTCGGGCTGGGCTGGCTACTGGCCGGCCTGGCCTTGCTGGGGCCCAGCGGAGAGCGGCTGAGTCATAACGAGCTGAAACGCCACGATCCTTTGGTGATCATCCTCGACATGACGCCGCGCATGCTCGCTGCCGATCTCACGCCGAATCGCCTGCAGCAGGCGCGCCACAAAATTGCCGACCTGCTGCAACTGCGTGGCGATGCACAAACCGCCCTGGTCGTGTATGCCGGTAGTGCGCACAGCGTAGTGCCCCTCTCGGATGACCTGAACACCAGCCTGAACCTGCTCGACGCGCTGCACCCCGACATCATGCCCCGCGCGGGACAACGCGCCGACCTGGCCATCGGCAAGGCGCAACAACTGCTGGAACAAGGTGCCAACGGAGCCGGCCGCCTGCTGTTGCTAACCGCCGAGTTGTCCACTCAGGAGCAGCTGGGTATCCGCCAACGACTGGGGCGCAACAGCCAGAAGTTGCTGATCCTCGGCCTGGGCAGTCAGGCCGGTGCACCGATACCGGATAGCCAGGGTGGCTTGCGCAAGGACGCACAGGGTGCCATCCAGCTGACCCGCCTCGACGCAACGGGCCTGCAAGCCCTGGCCGAGGCAGTGGCCGGCCGCTACACCAATCTGCAACTGGGCAACAGCGACCTGATCGCTCTGGGCTTGCTCGACAGTGGCGGGCAGTTGCGTCACCGCGGCGAGCAACTACGCCTAGATGTCTGGCTGGATCATGGCCACTGGTTGCTGCTGCCTTTGTTACTGCTGGCCGCCTGTGCGGCGCGACGCGGCTGGCTGTTCATTCTGCCAGTGGGCCTGTTGCTGGCACCGCCAGCACAGGCCATGAACTGGGAGGATCTCTGGCTACGCGCCGATCAGCAGGGCATACGCTTGTTGCGCCAAGGCCAGCCTGCACAGGCCGCACAGCGTTTCATTGATCCACAGTGGCAAGGTCATGCGCTCTACCAGGCCGGCGACTATGTCGCTGCTGCGCAACGCTTTGCCCTCGGCCAGCACGCCGCCGATCATTACAACCGTGGCAATGCCCTGGCCCGCAATGGCGATCTGGAAGCAGCGCTGGATGCCTACGAAACGGCGCTGGAAATCGATGGCAAGCTGAGCGTGGCCTTGCACAACAAGCAACTGGTCGAGCAAGTACTGGCACTGCGTCGTCAGCAGGACACCCAGGCCAGCCCGCCGAGCGATCCGCCGACGCCGACAGCCAATGAGCCCAGCACAGCCGGCACACCGGCCCAACCGGCTCAGGAAACCGACCGTCCGACACAACAGGGTAGCCCTGCCCAGAACGCCACGGAGCCAGGCGCTGCGGACGAAAGCACTGGCCCAGGCCCACAGGCTGACAGCCTGGCGCCAGGCGCAACCGGTCCGGAAAACGGCGCCGCACTCGGCCAGGCCAGCAGCACCCCGGCCAGCCGCGAACAGCAGCAAGCGCTCGAACAATGGCTGCGTGACGTGCCGGATGACCCGGCCGAGTTGCTGCGCCGCAAATTCTGGTACCAACAACAGCATGCTGAGGAAGCGCAGCCATGAGTCTTCTGTCTGTTCTACTGCGCCGAGGCAAACCACTGTTCTGGCTGGCCTTGCTGACCATGCCCGGCATGAGCCTGGCGTTGACCGCCGAAGTGGATCGCCAGGTACTGCAGGCCGGGGAAACCCTGGAACTGACGCTAGAGGCCGATGACCCCACGCAGTTCCGTCGTCCCGACCTGTCCCCCCTGGAGAAGGACTTTGAGATTCTCGCCAGCCGTCAGCTGAACAGCCTGAGCAGCCGCGAGGGCAGTGCACGCACCAGCATGCGCTGGGTCATCACCTTGCTCCCCAAGCGCAGCGGCCTACTGCAGCTACCCAGCCTGGGCAATCCACCACAGGCCAGCGCGCCCCTGCAGTTGCAGGTGCAGGAAAACCATAACCCACAAGCCAGCCTGGCACCGCTATTCATCGACGCACATCTGGAGCAGGACCAGGTTTATGTACAGCAACAGGCCCTCCTCACCGTACGCATCTATCACTCGGTTTCGCTGTTCGATGACAGCAGCCTGACAGCTCCACAAGTCGATAGCACACGCATCGAACGCCTTGGCGAGCCGCGCACCTTCGAGAAACTGCTTAACGGCATACGCCATGGCGTGATCGAAGTGCGTTATGCGCTTTATCCCCAGCAGAGTGGCGAGCTACGCATTCCAGGGCAGGTATTCAGTGCCACCCTGGCCGACAGCGACAGCCTCAGCCGGCGCAGCCGACGACGCCATGTGCGCGCTCCGGACTTGCTCCTGCAGGTTCGCCCGCAACCGGCCAGCTACCCACCCGGAGCCCCCTGGCTGCCGGCACGCAAGGTCAGCCTGGTACAAGCCTGGCAACCGCAACCGGACGCCGCACGCCTGGGCGAATCGATCACCCGCAGCCTGCTGCTCAAGGCCGAAGGACTATCCAGCGCCCAACTGCCGCCCCTGCCGATTAGCGAAGCCGAGCATCTACGCCGCTACCCTGACCAGCCGAACCTCACCGACCAGCGCGAGGAACATGGCTTGATCGGTGGCCGCGAGGAACGTGAGGCCCTGATTCCCCTACAGGTCGGCGAACTGCGTTTACCCGCCCTGACCCTGTACTGGTGGAACACCGAAACTGACAGCCTTGAGCGCATAGAGCTCGCCGAAGAAGTCCTGCAGGTACAAGACAACCCGGCACTGCTGCGCGAACCGGCACGCTTCAGCAACGAACTGGACGAACAGCCTGCGCACCCGCTGCTGTGGACCTGGCAGCTGGCCACGGCCGTGCTGGCCTGCACTACCCTGCTGGGCTTTGCCCTGTGGTGGCATGCACGACGCCAACCTGCCGTGGCCAGTAACGCGACAGCCCCCAGCGGCCCCAGCCCGCGCACCCTGCTCGACGAACTCAAGCGCGCCTGCCTGTCCGGTGACCCACAGCAAACCCGCCAGGCCCTCGATGCCTGGGCTCGCCAACAACCCGAAACCCTCGCCGACATGGCGGCACGCTACGAGGCGCTCTCGCAAGCGCTGGATGGCCTGAATGGCGCGCTGTACAGCGAGGCAGCCAGTGATTGGCACGGCGAACAGTTGTGGCAGGCCGTGCGCAACTTGCCAGCCAGGCACGAAGACCAGTCCGGCAACAGCGACAACAGTCTGCCCCCGCTTTACCCGCGCTGAAGCATTTTCCGAAGGCGCATAAAAAACCCCGGGGCGCCAGGCGCCCCGGGGTTCTTAAAGAAGACTGAATGAATCAGGCCTTCTTCATTTCCCAACCAGTCAGCTCGGCCAGGGCCTTGCCGATATCCGCCAGGGAACGCACGGTTTTCACGCCGGCATCCTGCAGGGCAGCGAACTTCTCGTCCGCAGTGCCTTTACCGCCGGAAATGATGGCGCCCGCATGGCCCATGCGCTTGCCGGCCGGAGCCGTCACACCCGCGATATAGGAAACCACCGGCTTGGTGACATTGGCCTTGATGAAGGCTGCAGCCTCTTCCTCGGCACTACCACCGATTTCACCGATCATCACGATGGCTTCGGTCTTCGGATCTTCCTGGAACAGCTTGAGGATATCAATGAAGTTGGAGCCCGGGATGGGGTCGCCACCGATACCTACACAGGTCGACTGGCCGAAGCCGGCGTCGGTGGTCTGCTTCACGGCTTCATAGGTCAGGGTGCCGGAGCGCGACACGATGCCGACTTTGCCCGGCAGGTGGATGTGCCCCGGCATGATGCCGATCTTGCACTCGCCGGGAGTGATCACGCCCGGGCAGTTCGGGCCGATCAGGCGTACGCCCAGCTCGTCGCACTTGACCTTGGCTTCCAGCATGTCGATGGTCGGGATGCCTTCGGTAATGCAGACGATCAGCTTGATACCACCGAAGGCGGCTTCGAGAATCGAGTCCTTGCAGAAGGCAGCCGGCACATAGATCACCGAGGCATCGGCCCCCGTGGCAGCCACGGCTTCCTTGACGGTGTTGAACACCGGCAGACCGAGATGCGTGGTACCGCCCTTGCCCGGGGTTACCCCACCGACCATCTGCGTACCGTAGGCAATCGCCTGCTCACTGTGGAAAGTACCCTGCGAGCCGGTAAAGCCCTGGCAGATGACCTTGGTGTCTTTATTGATCAGGACGCTCATTACTTGCCCTCCGCCGCTTTGACCACTTGCTGAGCCGCGTCGGTCAGACTGGTTGCCGCGATGATGTTCAGGCCACTCTCGGCCAGTACCTTGGCGCCGAGTTCGGCATTGTTACCTTCCAGACGCACCACCACCGGCACTTTCACGCCGACTTCCTTGACCGCGCCGATGATGCCTTCGGCAATCATGTCGCAGCGCACGATGCCACCGAAGATGTTGACCAGTACGGCCTGCACGTTGCTGTCGGAAAGGATGATCTTGAACGCCTCGGTCACCCGCTCCTTGGTGGCACCACCGCCGACATCAAGGAAGTTGGCCGGCTTGCCGCCGTGCAGGTTGACGATATCCATGGTGCCCATGGCCAGGCCGGCACCGTTGACCATGCAGCCGATGTTGCCTTCCAGGGCCACGTAGTTCAGTTCGAACTTGGCCGCGTGGGCTTCGCGCGGGTCGTCCTGCGACGGGTCATGCATGGCGCGCAGCTTGGGCTGGCGATACAGGGCGTTGCCGTCGATGTTGATCTTGGCATCCAGGCAGTGCAGGTTGCCGTCTTTCTTGATGACCAGCGGGTTGATTTCCAGCAGGGCCAGGTCGTAGTCCTGGAACAGCTTGGCCAGGCCAACGAAGATGTGCGTGAACTGCTTGATCTGGTCGCCCTGCAGGCCCAGCTGGAAGGCCAGCTCGCGGCCCTGGAAGGGCTGTGCGCCAACCAGCGGATCAATAGTGGCCTTGAGGATCTTTTCCGGGGTGTCGTGGGCAACCTTCTCGATTTCCACGCCACCTTCGGTAGACGCCATGAACACGATACGGCGGCTGGAACGGTCAACCACCGCGCCCAGGTAGAGTTCCTTGTCGATATCAGTGCAGGCTTCGACCAGAATCTTGGTCACCGGCTGGCCACTGGCGTCGGTCTGGTAGGTCACCAGACGCTTGCCCAGCCACTGGGCGGCGAATGCCTTGGCGTCTTCCTTGTTCTTGACCAGCTTGACGCCGCCAGCCTTGCCACGACCACCGGCATGCACCTGGGCCTTGACCACCCACATATCGCCGCCGATTTTGTCACATGCCGCTGCGGCCTCTTCCGGGGTGTCTACGGCATAGCCCTGGGATACGGGCAGGCCGTATTCAGCGAACAGCTGCTTACCCTGATATTCATGGAGATTCATGCTTGTCTACCGTTTGTGTTTGGGTATTGCGCGTACGGCGCTGCGCTTTTGACGCCGCGCCACCTGTGGCCACCTTTTGATGGCCCGGCACACTTTCCGTCAGGCGAAAACCCGCGGGCCGTGCACCGTGGTTCCTTGCACAGAGGGCGGCGAGCAACTGTCGCGCCCCCTGCAACCTGCTTAGCGTTTCTTGCGGTTGGCGATATGGATCGCCTGGCCGTTTACCGCCAGTGCCGCTTCATGCAGCGCTTCGGACAGCGTCGGGTGCGAGAACACCATCATGCCCAGGTCTTCGGCACTGGTGCCGAACTCCATGGCAATGGCTCCCTGCTGTACCAGTTCGGCAGCACTTGGGCCAATCACATGCACGCCCAGCACGCGGTCTGTCTTGGCATCGGCAATGACCTTGACCAGACCACCGGTATCGTTGGCAGCCATGGCGCGGCCACTGGCAGCAAACGGGAAGGTGCCGACATTGATTTCCACGCCCTCGGCCTTGAGTTGCTGCTCGTTCTTGCCGACCCAGGCGATTTCCGGATGGGTATAGATCACCCCGGGAATCAGGTCGTAGTTCATCTGTGCCTTGTGACCGGCAATACGCTCGGCCACCATGATGCCCTCTTCCGATGCCTTGTGAGCGAGCATCGGCCCACGCACTACGTCACCCACCGCATACACGCCGGGCACGCTGGTCGCGCAGTAGTCGTCAACATAGATATAGCCACGTTCGTCGAGCGTCACTTCGCAATCGGCAGCCAGCAAATCAGTCGTTACCGGACGACGGCCAACCGCAACGATCAGCTTGTCGAAGGTCATTTGCTGTTCACCTTCGGCATCGGTGAAGCTCACAGTCACCTGCTTCTTCTTCACTTCAGAAGCCGTCAGGCGAGCCCCCAGACGAATGCTCAGGCCTTGCTTGGTGAGCGTCTTCAGGGCTTCCTTGGCAATCTGCTCGTCAGCCGCCGGGAGGAACTTGTCCTGGGCCTCGATCACGGTGACTTCAGCCCCCAGGCGCGCCCAGACCGAACCCAGTTCGAGGCCGATAACCCCCGCACCAATCACCCCGAGTTTCTTCGGTACGCTCTGGAACTCCAGAGCACCGGTAGAATCCACGATCACTTCCTGATCGACCGGCGCCGGAGGGATGTCGATAGGCTTGGAGCCGGACGCGATGATCACGTTCTCCGCCTGCACCAAGGTCACGCTGCCGTCGCTGCCGGTGACTTCCACCTGCTTGCCGGCCAGCAACTTGCCATGCCCCTCCAGCAGGGTTACACCATTGGCCTTGAACAGGCCGGCGATACCGCCGGTGAGGTTCTTAACGATCTGAGCCTTGCGTGCAATCATTGCCGGCACGTCGATGCTGACGCTCTTGGCGGTAATACCATGCACGGCAAAACCTTCCTGGGCCTCATGGTATTTCCAGGAGCTGTCGAGCAGCGCCTTGGAGGGAATGCAGCCGACGTTCAGGCAGGTACCACCGAGTGCTACCTTGTTGTCCTTGTCCTGGTATTTCTCGATGCAGGCAGTCTTCAGGCCCAACTGGGCCGCCTTGATGGCCGCCACATAGCCGCCCGGGCCTGCACCAATCACTACCACGTCAAATTTCAGGGTCATAACTTTCTCCTTTAAGCCTTAAGCCGCAAGTCGAAGCTAAGCAGCTTGCAGACTTGCAGCTTGCCGCTGATGTTTAGATATCCAGCAGCAGGCGCGCCGGGTCTTCCAGCAGGTTCTTGATGGTGACCAGGAAGCTCACTGCTTCCTTGCCATCAATCAGGCGGTGATCGTAGGACAGCGCCAGGTACATCATCGGACGAATCACCACCTGGCCGTTGATCGCTACCGGACGCTGGATGATGTTGTGCATGCCGAGGATGGCCGCTTGTGGCGGGTTGACGATCGGCGTCGACATCATCGAACCGAAGGTGCCGCCATTGGTGATGGTGAAGGTGCCACCGGTCATCTCTTCGATGGACAGCTTGCCGTCACGCGCCTTCTTACCGAAGGTGGCAATGCCGTTCTCGATCTCTGCGAGGCTCATCAATTCGGCATTGCGCAGTACCGGCACCACCAGGCCACGGTCACTGGATACGGCCACGCCGATGTCCTGGTAGCCGTGGTAGACGATATCGTTGCCATCGATCGAGGCATTCACGGCCGGGAAGCGCTTGAGCGCCTCGACCGCGGCCTTGACGAAGAACGACATGAAGCCCAGGCGCACACCGTTATGGGTCTTCTCGAAGAGGTCCTTGTACTTGCTGCGCAGGGCCATGACTTCATGCATGTCCACTTCGTTGAAGGTGGTCAGCATGGCCATGGAAGACTGCGCCTCGACCAGGCGCTCGGCGATCTTGGCGCGCAGGCGGGTCATCGGTACGCGTTTCTCGACACGCTCGCCGGCAGCGAACAGCGGTGCTTCGGCAGCCGGAGCGGCCGGTTTGGCAGCTGGCGCCGCAACCGGAGCAGTCTTGCGTGCCTCGACAGCCGCCACCACGTCTTCCTTGGTCACCCGACCACCTTTGCCGGTACCGGCGATGGCCGCCGGATTCAGGCCATTTTCCTCGGCGATCTTGCGCGCTGCCGGAGACAGCAGGGCTTCTTCGGCAGACGCCGGAGCAGCGGCCTGGGCCGCTACCGCAGCAACCGGTGCTGCGGCTACCGGCGCACTGGCCGCGCCGCCTTCGACCAGGGTGCCCAGCAGTTCGCCGCTGAGCACGGTGTCGCCTTCGTTCTTGAGAATCTCGCCAACCACGCCGTCAGCTTCGGCCAGTACTTCCATGACCACTTTGTCTGTCTCGATGTCGACGATCAGCTCGTCACGCTTGACCGCCTCGCCCGGCTTCTTGTGCCAGGTAGCAACCGTGCCGTCGGCGACCGACTCAGGGAATGTAGGGGCTTTGATCTCGATAGCCATGTTGTTCAGTTCCTATCTAATTCGGTGATGTCGTACTACGCCAGCTACAGGCTGGCGTAGCAAAGCAAGGCAGTTAAACGGTGAAGGCGTCCTGCAGCAGTTTCTCCTGCTGTTCGGCATGCATCGAAGCATAGCCACAGGCAGGCGCTGCCGAAGCATCGCGACCGGCGTATTGCAGGAACAGATCCTTCTTGTGCGCACTGGCTACACGGCGCATGTGGTGCTGACTGCAGTACCACGCGCCCTGGTTCATCGGCTCTTCCTGGCACCAGACAATATGCTTGAGATGCTTGAACGGTGCCAAAGCCTCCGCGAGGTCTTCCTCGGGGAACGGATAGAGCTGCTCGATACGCACGATGGCAATATCTTCGCGCCCTTCGGCACGCCGCTTCTCCAACAAGTCGTAGTAGACCTTGCCACTGCACAGAATCAGCCGTTCCACTTTCTTGGCTTCCAGCGCATCCACTTCACCAATCACCGTCTGGAAGGAGCCTTCAGCAAGCTCTTCCAAGGTCGAGATGGCCAGCTTATGACGCAGCAGCGACTTGGGCGTCAATGCGACCAAGGGCTTACGCAGCGGACGAATCACTTGGCGACGCAGCATGTGATAGACCTGCGCCGGGGTGGTCGGCACGCAGACCTGGATGTTGTGCTCGGCACACAGCTGCAGATAACGCTCCAGACGCGCCGAGCTGTGCTCAGGGCCCTGCCCTTCATAACCATGCGGCAGCAGCACGGTAAGGCCACACAGGCGTCCCCACTTGTGCTCACCACTGGAAATGAACTGGTCGAACACCACCTGGGCACCGTTGGCAAAGTCGCCGAACTGCGCTTCCCAGATCACCAGCGCATTCGGCGTGGTGGTTGCGTAACCGTACTCGAAGGCCAGTACGGCCTCCTCGGAAAGGAAGGAGTCATACAGCTCGAACGCCGGCTGACCGGCATAGAGGTGCTGCAGCGGCAGGTGGGTGCTACCGTCTTTCTGGCTATGCAGCGCCGCATGACGGTGCGAAAAGGTGCCGCGGCCTACGTCCTGGCCGGTAATACGTACCGGGTGACCTTCGAAGAGCAAGGTGGCATAGGCAAGGTTCTCGGCGTAGCCCCAGTTGATCGGCAAGGCACCGGCCGTCATCTTCTGCCGGTCTTCGAGGATCTTCGCCACCTGGCGCTGCAGCAGGAAGCCTTCCGGTACATCGACCAGCTTGGCAGCCAGTTCCTGCAGGGTCTTGAGCTCGAAGCGGGTATCGTGACGGGCTGTCCAGGCATGCCCCAGATAAGGGCGCCAGTCGACAAACAGCTCCTTGTTGGGCTCCTTGACCAGGCTCTTGACCACATGCTGACCGTTATCCAGGGCCGTACGGTACTCGTCGATCTTCTCCTGAACACGCTGAGCATCGAGTACGCCGGCCTGTACCAGCGAATCGGCATACAGCTCGCGAGTGGTGCGTTGCTTGGCAATCTGCTGGTACATCAACGGCTGCGTGCCGGACGGCTCGTCTGCTTCGTTGTGACCGCGGCGACGGTAGCAAACCAGGTCGATAACCACATCGCGCTTGAACTGCATGCGGTAGTCAACGGCCAGCTGGGTGACAAACAGCACTGCCTCGGGGTCATCGCCATTCACATGGAGAATCGGCGCCTGAATCATCTTCGCCACATCCGTGCAGTACTCGGTCGAGCGCGAGTCCTGAGGATTGCTGATGGTGAAACCTACCTGATTGTTGATCACCAGATGAATGGTGCCGCCCGTTTTGTAACCACGGGTCTGCGACATCTGGAAGGTTTCCATGACCACGCCCTGGCCGGCGAACGCAGCGTCACCATGGATGGAAATCGGCAATACCTTGTCGCCAGTCTTGTCGCTGCGACGATCTTGGCGGGCCCGCACCGAGCCTTCGACCACCGGAGAGACAATCTCCAGGTGGGAAGGGTTGAAGGCCAGCGCCAGGTGTACTTCCCCGCCCTGGGTCATGACGTTGGACGAGAAGCCCTGGTGATATTTCACGTCACCGGAAGACAGCCCCTCGGTCTTCTTGCCCTCGAACTCGTCGAACAGATCGCGCGGATTCTTTCCGAAGGTATTCACCAAGACGTTGAGGCGACCGCGGTGCGCCATGCCGATGACGATTTCCTTGGTGCCGTAGGAACCACTGCGCTGGATGATTTCGTCAAGCAGGGCAATCAGGCTTTCCCCACCCTCAAGACCAAAGCGTTTGGTACCGGGATACTTGGTACCCAGGTATTTTTCCAGACCCTCGGCGGCCGTCAGACGCTCCAGCAGGTGGCCGCGCACGTCGGCGGAGTACAACGGGCGACCGCGCACACTTTCCAGGCGCTGGGCAAACCACTTGCGCTGTTCAGAGTCGACGATATGCGTGAACTCTGCACCAATATTGCGGCAATAGGTCTCTTGCAGCGCCTGATGGATTTCTCGCAGGGTGGCCTCTTCCTTGCCGATGAACAGTTCACCGGTACGGAAGGTGGTGTCCAGATCGGCATCAGTCAGACCGTAATGATGAATCGACAGGTCGGCAGGCGCCTTGCGCTGCCAAAGCCCCAGCGGATCGAGTTGGGCGGCTTGGTGGCCGCGCATGCGGAAGGCCTGAATCAGGCGCAGTACTTCAACCTGCTTCTTCTCATGCTCGCTGCTGACGGTTCCGGCCGAAACAGGCTGGGCACGCCGCTGGTTCTTGGCCAGCAGGACGAAATGATCACGAATCGTGGAGTGTGAGACGTCGTTGGCAGGATTGCCGTCAGCCGGCAATTTCTGGAAGTAGGTGCGCCACTCTTCGGGCACAGCGTTAGGATCGTGCAGGTAGAGCTCATAAAGCTCTTCCACATAGGCCGCGTTACCACCGGATAGGTGGGCGCTGCTCCACATGCGCTGCATTACGCTTTCTTGCATGCTAGGTCACCCTCGGTAAGGGGACACCACCAGCGGTGACTACGCAGTCTGCTGTGCAAAGTCCTGATGCAGCGACCTTGGTAAAGCCACTACGAATCCCGCAGATAGTCCGGGCACCAGCCCGGTCGCCCCTGCTGGTCTTCATATTATTCAGTTATAGGGCCTGGCTTTGTGAGCCTGAACCCTGGATTGACTGCGGCGGCAGGGTTAAATCTGCCGCCGCAGGTGTTGCAGGTAACGCAAGGTGTAATCAGGTACCGCTTTGCAGCAACATGTTGCGAATATGTCCGATCGCCTTGGTCGGGTTCAAGCCCTTCGGACAGACATTCACGCAGTTCATGATGCCGCGGCAGCGAAACACGCTGAACGGATCATCGAGTGCAGCCAGACGTTCGGCAGTCTGCGTATCGCGGCTATCAGCCAGGAAACGGTAAGCCTGCAGCAACGCCGAAGGACCGAGGAACTTGTCCGGGTTCCACCAGAAGGACGGGCAGCTGGTGGAGCAGCACGCGCACAGGATGCACTCGTACAGACCGTCCAGCTTCTCGCGCTCTTCCGGAGACTGCAGGCGCTCGATGGCCGGAGCCGGCGTGTCGTTCTGCAGGTACGGCTGCACCTTCTCGTATTGCTTATAGAAGATGCTCATATCGACGGCCAGGTCACGAATCACCGGAAGACCCGGCAGCGGACGGATGACCAGCTTGCCGCCCTTCAGGCCAGCAGCCGACAGCGGCGTGATGCAGGCCAGGCCATTCTTGCCGTTGATGTTCATGCCATCGGAGCCACAGACCCCTTCACGGCAAGAGCGACGGTAGGAAAAGCTCTGATCCTGTTCCTTGATCAAGGCCAGTACGTCAAGGACCATGACATCCTTGCCGCCGGTATCGACCTGGAAGTCCTGCATGTAGGGAGAAGCGTCTTTCTCCGGGTTGTAACGATAAACACTGACTTGCAACATATCAGGCACCCTTAATAAGTCCGAACCTTGGGTTCAAACGCCGGAACAGTCTTCGGCGCGAAGTTGACGGCACGCTTGGCTACGCGCTTGTCACCCGGGAAGTACAGGGTGTGGCACAGCCAGTTTTCGTCATCGCGCTCCTCGAAGTCTTCACGGGCATGCGCACCACGAGACTCGGTACGAGTATTCGCGGCAATCGCAGTAGCCTCGGCCACTTCGAGCAAGTTTTGCAGTTCCAGCGCTTCGATACGCGCAGTATTGAACGCCTGGCTCTTGTCCGCGATCTTGACGTTCGCGATGCGCTCACGCAGGTCGGCCAGTTGTTTGATGCCCTTCTCCATGTATTCGCCGGTACGGAATACACCGAAATAGTTCTGCATGCACTGCTGCAGTTCCTTACGCAGCGGCGCCACATCTTCACCCGTATTACGCTCGTTGACGCCAGCCAGACGCTTGAGCGACTGCTCGATGTCGGTTTCGCTGGCACCGCGCGCCTCAACACCTTCCTTGAGTGCTTTTTCCAGGTGCAGGCCAGCCGCACGACCGAATACCACCAAGTCAAGCAGCGAGTTGCCGCCCAGGCGGTTGGCACCGTGTACCGACACGCAAGCCACTTCACCAACAGCAAACAGACCTTCGATGATCTTGTCGTTGCCATTGGCGTCCTGGGTGATCGCCTGACCATGGATGTTGGTAGCCACACCACCCATCATGTAGTGGCAGGTCGGAATGACCGGAACCGGTGCAACCACAGGGTCAACATGAGCAAAGGTCTTGGACAGCTCACAGATACCCGGCAGGCGACTGTGCAGCACTTCTTCACCGAGGTGATCCAGCTTCAACAGCACGTGATCCTTGTTCGGACCACAGCCGTTGCCGGCGATGACTTCCTTGACCATGGAGCGGGCAACCACGTCGCGACCGGCCAGGTCTTTGGCGTTCGGTGCGTAACGCTCCATGAAGCGCTCGCCATGCGCGTTGATCAGGTAACCACCCTCGCCACGGCAACCTTCCGTAACCAGCACACCTGCACCGGCAATACCGGTCGGGTGGAACTGCCACATTTCGATGTCCTGCACCGGCACGCCGGCACGCAGGGCCATGCCCACGCCATCACCGGTGTTGATCAACGCATTGGTGGTGGAGGCGTAAATACGGCCGGCACCGCCAGTAGCCAGAACCACGGCCTTGGAACGGATGTAGACGGTCTCGCCAGTTTCGATGCAGATGGCGATGATGCCGACGATGGCGCCATCCTGATTCTTCACCAGGTCAACGGCATACCACTCATTGAGGAACGAGGTGCCTGCCTTCAGGTTACCCTGGTACAGGGTATGTAGCAGGGCGTGACCGGTACGGTCGGCAGCAGCGCAGGTACGGGCAGCCTGGGTGGGATTATCCGGCCCCTTGGACTGACCACCGAACGGACGCTGATAGATGCGGCCCTGCTCGGTACGCGAGAACGGCAGGCCCATGTGCTCGAGTTCGAACACGGCCTCCGGACCGACAGAGCACATGTACTCGATAGCGTCCTGGTCACCGATGTAGTCGGAACCCTTGACGGTATCGTACATGTGCCAGCGCCAATCATCGTTCGGATCAGCCGAAGCAATGGCGCAGGTGATGCCACCCTGGGCGGACACGGTGTGCGAACGAGTCGGGAAAACCTTGGTGACTACGGCAGTCTTGTGACCACCCTGAGCCAGTTGCAGTGCGGCACGCATGCCCGCACCACCGCCACCGACGATGATGGCGTCATAGGAAAGAGTACGAATGCTAGCCATTGATCAGACACCCCAAAGAATCTGCACGCCCCAGACAAACACCACGAACATGGCCATGCCGCAGACTGCCTGGAAGAGAAAACGCACTGCCGTTGCCCAACGGCCCAGGGCCATGGAGGTCAGGTAGTCGGTGGAGATGGTCCACATGCCAACCCAGGCATGCGCACAGAGGGCGACCAGCGCCATCAGGCTGAAAATGCGCATCCAGTTCTGGGAGAACAATGCATGCCACTGGGCATAGCCCAGATCGGGACTGGCCACCATGTAGCCGAGCAGAAACAGGAAGTAAGCCGCCAGAACCACGGCGGAAACACGCTGCGCCATCCAGTCGTACAGACCGGAACGCGACAGATTGGTTACGTTGGTTACCATACCCACACCCCCGCGAGCAGGATCAGCACCACCGAAACGGCGATGACGATTTTCGAGCCCAGCTTGCCGCCTTCCAGCGTCTCACCGATGCCCATGTCCATGATCAGATGGCGAATACCGGCCACCAGGTGATACAGCAGTGCGGACAGCAGCCCCCACGTCACCAACTTGGCCAGCGGGCTGGACAAGCATTCCTGTACCTCTTTGAAACCCTGCTCGGATGCCAGCGACTTATCGAGCGCATAAAGCATCACGATAAGACCGACAAAGAGAATGACACCGGAAATGCGGTGCAGGATGGAGGTATAAGCAGTGATCGGAAGTTTTATCGTCCGAAGATCTAGGTTTACAGGTCGTTGGCTATTCACGGCTTTATTTTCACACTGTGGCCCGTAACAAACAGGCAAGTTGTCGGGAAGTGCACTGGTCAGGTACCCCTCACCACGGGAGTGCCGAACGGCAGAATTCAGGCTGGCAAAACCCTGCCGGTCGGTCGCCGAGTATAGACAGTTAGGGAACTAATGACAACGCGACCACCCTACCCAAAGAGCGGATTGCAGAGCCTTTGCAAATGCCGTAAATAGCCCCCTTTTGCCCGGCCAGACCCGGCAAAAACCCGTCTAACTACAGGGCTCAGGCAAATTGACATTCGCATTTATGCCTCTATAGTGATGCGGGCCCTGCGTGGGGGGCCACTGATGATTCCAAGCATAAATAGGAGGCCAGCATGGCTGACAAAAAAGCGCAGTTGATCATCGAGGGCGCAGCCCCCGTCGAACTGCCCGTCCTGAGCGGCACCGTAGGCCCTGATGTTATCGATGTGCGGGGCCTGACCTCCACGGGTCGGTTCACCTTTGATCCTGGCTTTATGTCGACTGCCTCTTGCGAGTCGAAAATCACCTATATCGACGGCGACAAGGGCATCCTGCTGCACCGCGGTTACCCGATCGAGCAACTCGCCGAGCATTCCGACTATCTGGAAACCTGCTATCTGCTGCTCAATGGCGAACTGCCGACTGCCGAGCAAAAGTCCAAGTTCTTCGAAACCATCAAGAACCACACCATGGTTCACGAGCAACTGAAGAGCTTCCTCAACGGTTTCCGTCGCGATTCGCACCCGATGGCCATCATGGTGGGTATCGTGGGCGCCCTGTCAGCGTTCTACCACGACTCGCTGGACATCAATAACCCCAAGCACCGTGAAGTCTCCGCACACCGCCTGGTCGCCAAAATGCCGACCATTGCCGCAATGGTTTACAAGTACTCCATGGGCCAGCCCATCATGTACCCGCGTAACGACCTGAACTACGCGGAAAACTTCCTGCACATGATGTTCAACACCCCGGCCGAGATCAAACCGATCAGCCCGGTACTGGCCAAGGCCATGGATCGCATCTTCATTCTGCACGCCGACCATGAGCAGAACGCTTCCACCTCCACCGTACGCCTGGCAGGCTCTTCGGGCGCCAACCCGTTTGCCTGTATCGCGGCCGGTATTGCCGCACTCTGGGGCCCGGCCCACGGCGGCGCCAACGAAGCCGTACTGACCATGCTGGAAGAAATCGGCAGTGTGGAAAACATCGAGAAGTTCGTAGCCAAGGCCAAGGACAAGAACGATCCGTTCAAGTTGATGGGCTTTGGTCACCGCGTCTACAAGAACTTCGATCCGCGCGCCAAGGTCATGAAGCAGACCTGCGACGAAGTACTCGCCGAACTAGGCATCAACGACCCGCAACTGGAACTGGCGATGAAGCTGGAGGAAATTGCGCGCAACGACCCTTACTTCGTGGAGCGCAACCTGTATCCCAACGTAGACTTCTATTCGGGGATCATCCTCAAGGCCATCGGCATCCCGACCAGCATGTTTACCGTGATCTTCGCCCTGGCTCGTACCGTCGGCTGGATCTCGCACTGGAAGGAAATGCTCTCCGGCCCGTACAAGATTGGGCGTCCGCGCCAGCTGTACACCGGCTATGCGCAGCGCGACTACAATCCGCTGGACAAGCGCTAAGCGCAAACAGCTCCCGCCCATGGCGGGAGCACAAAAAAGCCGCTCTACAGAGCGGCTTTTTTGTTTCACGATGACTCCAGCCCGGTAGTTCGCTGGACTGCGCCGTAGCTAGATACAGCAGGTTTATCAATAACTTACGCGCGTCCATCATATGCCGGTGCTTTCT
>VFQM010000964.1_pt1 | contig 27742 bp, 35 predicted proteins | sample 3512391 | NCBI WGS metagenome assembly VFQM01 (sample SAMN10412369, study PRJNA504923) | tailings metagenome | isolation source: Replicate 1 from Balatoc abandoned mine | place: Philippines | reverse complement strand
AAACACTCCTTAAGATTTTAATAAATAGTGTCTACTTTTTGCTGACGATTTACAGGCATATTATTATTTTTAATTACATGATTAAGTCCAAAATCTTTATTATCATTTATTTTTAATTCTACGGGATTTATTGTATATCCCTTAGCTTTTAACAATTCTAACAATCCATCTTTAGTATCTAAATGGTCAATACCAACTATAATAAAAATGTTTTTTTTATTAAGATTACTTGTGATAATATCTAACCATTTTAAATTTCTATTTTTAGCATCACTCTCACCAGCACCATAATTTCTTGTAAAATCATATGTAAACTTCCCATTAAAAAAATCATTTATATAATTACATTTTTCTGATTTCTGCCTATTTAAAATATCTATGTATTTTTTAATACTATCTATTAAGTCTTTATTAGAATAATTTTTGAATATGTTTTCTATAAAAGACAATTGTTCTTTTAAATTTTCAAGTTCAATTATTTCTTGCTTATTTTTATTGAAATATGTTGTTGCAAAGTCTTCGATATTATAGGGATTCTCACTTTTACTGTTAATGGAAGAAATATTACATTTTTTAATTTGATATGATTTTAATAACTTTAGATATAATTCTGAAAGTTTATATTTGTCAATATAATTGGGATTTTCAAGAATATTGTCATTTTTTAAATTTTCATAATAATTTTTTCCAATAGCATCAACTAAATTATTATTCGGTCTATTTAGCATAATTGAATCTATGGCTTTTCTTTGTTTAATATTGTCCAATTCAGTAATGAGAGTAGAAGTATTAGCAAAAAAATTCTGCAATATTTTCTTATATTTTATTGAATCATATTGTACCAGATGATTAGTTCCTAAAATAAAAGATTTATAACTCGAATTTGGACTTGAAATTTGCCAAAGAATAGTATTCTGTTGTGAAAATATAAAATTCACAAAGCTTAAACAAAACAATATTATTATTTTTTTAAATTTCATAATTTTAATTTTTTATGAATTTTGCCTATGATTATATTTTTCATAGGCAAAATTTTCTAAAATCTTAAAGTGAGTTGCCCTCCAATCGCACTAGTATTTGTTTCAATTGTTTCACCAGCATCAAAAATTACTGGCTTAGCTTGAACAGTGTTGCTATCGTCTGTCCAAGAAGTCATCTCATACCTCTTCTCAAGTTCTTCAACTTGAAAAATTTCTAATAGGTCTTTTTCGTTTTCCATAATATATAAATTTAGTACAATAATGATTCCTTGTTCAGTTTTACTTCCACACAAGATTTTATAGAAGATTTATCAAAACTAGAAAATAATTTTAATTTATTACTTAAAATTCACTTAAAATTGTCATTTTTTTTATTATGATAAATCATACTATTGTTTATTGGTAACATCTAAAGGATTTTCATTGTTTTTCATAAAAACACTTCCCATTCTTTTATATTTCATTATTTTACCTTTTACACAGACTTGGTACATTCCATTTCCTTTTTGTTCAGATATCCTTAAAAATATAATATCAGATAATTCAACTTCGTTTTCTACTGCAATGTGTTTTCTTAAATCTTCAATAGTAGCATCAGAATGTTTAAGTCAATTTTGTATTTATCCGTCCTGCTTATTGTTTCTAAAATTGCTGTATCATCATCAAAATGTTTAATACAAATATTCTTATCTGGAATTTTGCTTAAATTTCTGCTTTCTAATTCAAGCCATCTCTGTTTAACTCTTCCCATATTCATTTTATAGAAAGACAAATTTAGTGAATCTAAGATGCTGTTTCGTAATATTTAATCAAAATTATTCAAAGGAGCTAACTGCCTTTATCATATTGTTGTATGAAAAAGTAGTATACAAAAAAAACAAGGATTGGGATAATTAGTATCTCACGAAAAAAATGTCGCAACCTTTTTTCAAAAACATCTTTGCCAAAGTAGGGCAATGTTTTAGAAATGGGGTTGCTCCGATTTTCGCAAAAATGCGTTTCCGACCAAAGGGAGGAAATGCATTTTTGCCTCCCGACAGAAGAAAACTTCTTCAGAAATATTATAAGTATGAAATAGAACAAGCGATAGGAAATCATTTCCTATTGCTTTATAAGAGAATTACACACCTTACGTGAAAGAATTATCTTTGCTTTCCTTATTATTCCAGTAAAAATCTTCCAATTTCCAAGTATGGTTTCTAATTTGATACACCAAATCTTTTAATTCATCGGAATAGTCAGTTTCACCAAATTTCATTTCTATTTCAGTTTGTATAGTCCACAAAGACCGACTCAAAAAATTAATATGTTTTTTTAGTTCATCAATTCTGTCTGAAGAAAGCGGAACGTTTTCTCCAATAAAATAATTTTCGGTAACAAACATATCGTTTGAAAGGAAGTACTCCCCATCTGTACTTTTTACAAAGCCTAAATTGAATGCTACTTTTTCGGAAGCTTCAAAATTAGCCGCACCAATTTCAAGCTCTTTTATGGTTATTCTTTGTTCGTCTCTGGTAAGAAACAAATGAGGAAGTATTGTATTTTTCATTGCTTCTGTCAAATGCCCTTTACCTCTAAAATCGGGATGAACAAACCAATGCAAATCTATTTTCATATCAAATACAATGGCAACAAAAATATTTTCATTATTCTTTATCAAATAAAAAATGTCCGGTCCATCATAGGAAGTTACACTATCGGTCAATTTTGGCTTGTCCAACCAAATTTTAGCAAAATCAACATTAGAACTTATTGGTCTACAATAAATCAAACTAGACGATGTATCATTTTTATTTAATTTTTCAATTAACGACTGAAGAGAATCACTTGTCATGTTATCAATAATTATGTTAAAGGTTTCACCATTCTATTTCATAAATATCATCGTCATCGTCTAACTCTAAATCTTCAATGGCACAATTATGTTTTTTTGCTTCAGATTGAAGAAAATTAAGTAAATCTTTGTATTCCTCCGTAGAATATATAGACGTTCTGAGCAAATCAGCTAATTTTCTGAAAGAATTCTTTCCACCTTTCATTTCAAAAAATGTTGCGTTTATATTTCTCATATACAGATATAAATATTCGTTTCCCGCATCGATAGCATCATTCAAAAATGGTAATAGTTTTTTTGCTCCTATAGAATCATAGCTTTCCATTGCTCTTTCAATCCAATATTCGAGGTGTAAAAACATTGCTATTTCTCCTTTATTGCTTTCTACCATTCTCATATTATATCTCAATGCCGCTATAGAGAATACAATGTGTACCCAAGAAACTTTAAAGCCTAAATATGGAATTTCTTTAAAGGAATAATGACTACTATTTCTGGTTAGCCTACTTCCATATGATGCTTTTCGAATTTCATAAGAAAAACTGCTAATCAATTTATTTTTGTCTTCATAACCTTTGATGTGAAGGAGATTTTCATCATTCCAAAATTTTGAAATAACTTCATATAAGTATTCCAAATCTTCACGAGTTCCCCATAACTCAACCCCTAATCCTTTTTTTGTTGGTACAGCATAAATCATTTTAGATAGATTTGTTTTAGACAAATATAAACAAAGAGAATTTTTCTAAAAAATAATATTTACTTTCAAAATATAAATCCCGCAACCTTTTTTCAAAAACATTACCTCCAAAATAAGGCTATGTTTTTGAAATGGGGTTGCTCCGATTTCCGCAAAAATACGTTTCCGACCATAGGGAGGAAATGTATTTTTGCCGTCCGCCCCGATTTTCGGGGTTGTAGCTAGACGGCTTGTTTTACAGTTTTATCGGTTGGGAATGGAAATTTTTCAGATTAAGAAAAAATCCCCTGTTTTCGGTCAGCCCATTACGAAATAGATTCCATAAAAGTGAACTTCCCATTTGTGCCAATACCGAATTAATATACAAATCCTGCTTTTCCAATGCTTCTGCAAGTGAACAGCTTGGGGTATCGTCCTGTTCTTCGGATTGTTTCAAAAGTTCTCCAAATTCTTCCGTAACAAATGGAAGATTTGACACCGTTTCATATTTCTCGGATTTGGGCTGTCTGATGTCCCCAACTGTTGAAAGCAATACCTGTCCTGTAAATTGGCTATTCCCCATATCAAGCCAATATTTCGGTTCGTTGTTGTAATTCCTGTACTCGCTTTTTCCTTTCAGAATTTCCGCAATCTCAAACCTTGCTTTTACGCTGTCCACACAGGTAACTGTAATGGTTGCCTTTGCATTTTCGGGAAATCTTTCAAAACGGTCTTTTTCAAATTTTACTGTTTCAGATTTCCAACTTGTCCCGAAAAAACGATTTACACGATTGATTAAAGCAACAGATTTATACAATCCTGTTTCACTTTCTGCAAAACGCTGTCTGCCTAAATTGGCACTTGTGATAATATCATCATCCCATAAACGAACCTGCAATCCTGCGTGTCTTAGTTCAATTAAGGAATGGTTCATTTCCGCTAAAGCGGTTAAAACTTTTGAACCTGTTCCTCCTGCTCCAATAAGGTTTACCGAAATCGGATTGGTAGGATTCAGTAAGTCCTTATCTACAAAATGAACTGTTGGTTTTGTTATATTCATCATAATAGATTTTTGAGGGTTTTATTGTTCTTCTTTAATATGTCGGCAGGAAAATCTTCATTTTTTTCCATTAATTTTTTCCAAAGATTTACACAGTTTCCTTTTATCGGATTGTAGTTGTCAAGTAAGTGACTGAAATAAGAATTGAAAAAATAATCTTCCCAAGCGGTGGTCAATTCTTCTACGGAAGCTGAATTTTTGATATTGACATCCACCGTTCCCATACATACTGCTCCGTCCTCATACACATTGAAAAATGGGGCATAATACAAAGGTGTTTTTTCGGTTGGTCTTTTGTCGCTTGTTAAGGCAAAAACCGAAAGATTTTCTTTATCGGCAAACCAAAGCATTGCAGGAACGTGTGCTTTTCCATTGGGAATTTCCAAATTCTTCACAAAATACATCTGTCGCTCCTGTGATTTAGTGTACCAAAGTACAGAACCGTTTTGGCTAGGGTCGATATTCAGAATGTTGGTGGGTAAAATCCCTTTTGATTTTAGAAAAGTTTTATCTTGTTCTTCATCAGTATGTAATGATTTTGCTAATGCTTTGGCTTCATTTACGGTCAAAGGATGAGCGTTGATTGGATTGCCATTCCTATCCATATCAAAATGCTCGACATACATTGTTGAATCTTTATCTAAAGATTCATAAAAAACCAATGCAGATTTTGGCTCATATAATGCCCCGAAGTCATTTGCTATATCAATTATTTCGTTCATCTTTATTACTTTAAAGAGTTAATATTTTATATAAATCTTCCATTAGCTTGAAAAATCGATTTTCAAAATCAAAATCTGCTTTACTCAATTCAGTACCATTAATGGGGGTATAAACAGTGGGTTCTTCAATACTTCCGTATTCGTTGAACTCTGCATTAATACTTTCTTCTATATTGTCATATAGGCAACCTTTGGTATCGGCAACAAATGAAATATACATATCCATTCCGATGGCTTTATTATCATCATTGTACGGGTCTTGTTCGGGGGTTGGCTGATTTCTGAAAATGCTTGTTTCTGGATATTCCGTATAAAGGGTAAAAGCATCGGAAGCCACTTTATAGCAATCGTGGTCGAAATCAGTACGGCTTTTAAAATGATTCAAACGCTTTTCAAATAGTTCCAGATTTTTACGGTTAAATAGTTTTTTCTCTATCTTCTCGCCTATTGTTTTTGAGATTTTAAATTCACGTCTGAACTCCTGCATATCTTCTTCCGCTTCATCGCCCTTTTCTATCCAATCCTCGTGCATTTCGTATATCCAATACAGATAACTTTTCTGTTGTCTGTAATACGGTACATCTGCAATATGATACAGATAACTGCAAACCGAAAGCAGTAATTGAGCATTCTGTTTATGTCTTGGGTCTTTCAGCATTTGAAAAAGCGGTACAATGGGAACATAATAAAGAGATGTTCCTGTATAATATCGTTCCTCTTTCACAAAAAGAATTTTTCGATTGTTCCGTATCAGCTTAAAACTATTCCAATCTTCATTGACCTGCTCCACTTTCTTTTCTAAATCCCACATCGCCAAAGCTATATTATAAGGAAATCCAAAATCTTTGGTGTACATCGGCTCAATATTGTATTGTCGGGCAAAATTGGAAAGGGATTGATAAAAATCCCTTTCTATTTTTAACCTTTCTTTACAATCCTGTACGGTTGGCGTTTCTTCCTGTTTTGGAAGAAAACGACACTTTAGAAAACCATTGTAAGCATTGCTGTCGGTACGGATTTCTGTTGGTCTTTCCGTATTATGTGTGCTGTTTTGGGTCTTTGAAGCCACTTTGCGAAGTCGCCCAACTGCCAGTGCAGTCTTTGTTGTTCTTTTTCTTCGGGAAGACTGATTTTTCCCGATATGATGTTGCGTTGCATAGTTCATCGTTTTAAAATTTTGGTTTAACCTTTTGTACCCATTACGCTCTCGAATTTGTATTCTACAGCATCATCTTTGATTTGCGGTGCGGAAACTTTGGCAGTAGTTAAAATAGGATAAGTATTGGCGTAAAAATTCATTACGGCTTCTACACTCCATTTGGGTTCGGGGTCAGTCAGTTTTATTTCCTGTCCGTTGTCTTTCAGTATGAAAACTCTTTCTAATAGGGTTCCTAATAACATTGTTCTGATTTTTGAGATTAAACATTTTCATTGGCAGGTTCTGTAAAAAGACTTGGGGCAAAATGCTTTTCGTATTCAGCCTGCTTCTTGCGAATAGTTTCTGCGAAATCGGGGTTTTCCGATACTTTCGGAAGTGTTGACCACGCATCTTTGTATTTACCCTCTTTTTCGAGTGCTTCGGCTTTCTGAAAGGCATCTTTGTATTTCTTCTCTTTGGCTTCTTTTTCCTTTTTCTCCTTGTCGGTCTTTTCTTTTTCCATTGCAGATTCCTTTTTGACTTCTTCCAATTGCTTCATAAAGCTTTCCATATCGACCATAAGTCCCGAAGCCGTTTGCAATGGTTTAGAAATACTCTCAAAAAAACCGTTGTCTAATTCTTCTGCCGTGCCCTTTAGATTTAAGGGCGGTATCAATTTTCTTGCTTCATCCCCGCACTGCTCATTATTGAGCAGTACAGAAAGGACAAAACTGTTTTCTTCTGTTGGTCTTAGGGTGAAGTGTAAATCACCTGTAAGATTTAATTTCGCTATATGTCTGAAAAAATTGGTTTGCATTGTTTAAAATTTTTATTGCTGTTTAATAGATTTTAGGTAAATGTCATAGCGTTCCGTTATATCCTTTCCTTTTCTGAAATTCAACTTTGTATAACTGAAATGCTCTTCAAAAAACTTAACTTCTTTAGTAATTAGGTTAATCGTGTATCGGTACGTTGCGTTGGTTCGCCTTTCATCCATCGTACAATGTTCTGATAGTAGAGCCATTTCCTGTTCGCTATCGTCAAATGAAAGAAGTGGCAATAAAATTTGTTCTACAATATAACCCTGTTCGGGTGCGGAACTGCTATCGGCAACACATATAATGGATTTTCCATTGCTCAATTTGATATGTAAGTTTGAACGTGTCATAACTATTGATTTTTAATAATCTTAAACTGATTTTTGATTTTTCGTTCCAAAAGGATTTCCAAAATTTCACTATCGCTATCAAATTCTTTGTCCTCAAAATGATAGCAATCGTTTTCTTCATCATACTCATATTGTTCAAAATCTTCGTCTTCGAGATAAATGTCTTGAAGTATTTCATTGTGATGTATTGCCTGTCCGTAGATAAGATTCCCCATCTCTTCGTAATCCTGTACAAAATCTACTTTGTAATATTCTGCTATCTCTTGGATAATTTCAATATTGGGCGACCATCTGGTCTGATACTGAAATACTGTTGTTTCTTCATTATCAAAATACAAATCGAAAAAATATCCGCCATTGTATTGATTTACAAAGTCGGGAAGTTGCCCTTTTTGTTCCTGCTGTTCTTTTGTTGCCATGCTTTGAAACAGCCATTTTATCTGTTCTATCGTTTCGGGATTACCCTCGAAAACCACTGTATTACTGCACCAGTTTGCCATAATTTCTGATTCTTAAAGATTATTCGATTTCATAAATGTATGTTCCACTTGTTTTGAATGGATTGATTCCTTGTGTCATTCTGATTTCTGATTTGAATATTTTAGAAAGTTTCCTTGCATAGCGTATTGCTGTGATTCTGTCGCAATGAGTTTGGTAATAAACCTCAATGTTTTCCCATTCTCTTTTGTCGTTTCGATTTTTCATCTGAAAATTAAATTGTGCTTCCATAGTTCTCTGTGATTAGGTTAAAATGGCAAATCGTCATCAGTTTCATCAGCAAAAGGATTACTATTGTTATTTTGTGGATTTACCGTTGATGCATTATTGAATTCAGATTTTTGCTTTCCACCATGCAATTTGATGTTTGATGTACGGAAGTTCAATCCCGATTTGATTTCTCCGTCCTTTCCTATCCACGCACTACTGCTTGTTCTACCCGATAATTCCACTAAAGTTCCTTTAGTAAGAAACTCTGCTATTTTGGTATTTATCCAATAAGAGCAATTGTAATAGGTGGTTTGTTCTTTACGTTCCCCTTGTTTGGTTTTGTAGCTGTCATTAATGGCTACCGAAAAGTTCACGACTTTTTTGTCGTTTTTTAAGATGTTGATTACTGCATTTTGAGTAATTCTGCCTACGATGATGTTCATAATTTGTCGATTTAATTTGTTAATTTTTTAATTGATTTTTTGTCTGTTATTGGTTGAAATTTTCGAGTGAATTGATTAGGTATCGAGGACACTCGGCTTTTTTCTTTTTCCGTATTTTCCAAGTTGGAAATGCGGTATTTTTTGTTGGTTTTTATTTTTGTTTTTACCGTTGATGTCAAAGAACGTCTTGGGTTGAATTGATTCGTACAACTGAGGTTCCGGCTTTTTCTTTGCCGATGATTACAGCACAGTATCAGGTACACAAAACCCGATTCAATTCCCGTAATTGCTTACAAGTTTTGAATCGGGCTTGAAATTTTTTTGTCCGAAGGATTTAGGAGTGTCTGAAAAGATTTTTGGAACTTGTGGAGAAAATGTTTTTAGAAACCCAAAAAGATTTTTTTGAGTGAATGATGCTGTGCTACATTTGCAACAGTAAAAAGTAAAACCGCAGTCAGGAAATCATTCAACGGCGTTTTTATCAAAGGAAAACCAAAAAAAATCCATGAGGAAAATGGCTTTTCTAACGTCTTTTGAAGATTGAAAAAAATAGTTTAGGGTCAGATCTTTGTTTAGTTTCTCTTTTAAAAAATATACTTAAAAAAGTTTACATTAAAAAACTAATAACCTTAATCAATTAAATGATAGAGTTTTAAAAGAAAATTTCCATTATATTTATTGGTATTTTGATAAAAATATATTTACCCGTTGTGCATTATGAATTAAGTGAGTTAAATGTTGTTCATTTGATTGAAAATTAGCAAATTAAATTAACCATAAAAAACTTACAATGAACAACTTAGACGCAAATTACAAAAAAAACAACGAAGTGGTGATAATTTTGCTTTTTACTAATAGTGAGTTTAAAGAGTTCGACGGAGTCAATTTTGGAAGTATTACGAAAAATATCAAATGAAAATTTATTGTCTTATCAAAGACGAGCACCAAGATTAAAAGATTTGGAGCTAATAAGTCTTTCCTTAACCTCTGAATTTATGTGTATTGATAGTGAAAACCAGCTTTTTAAGCAAATTCCCAAAACAAAAGTAAGTATTGTTTAAAATGCACAACGGGTAATTATCAGAATCTTTAGAAAAAGAAGCTCAAGAAAGGAATGAATTTATAGAAAGGATACCTAAAACCATTGAAATCGTACCCTCTGAAGATTATTTGAATTTAAATAAATCATTTGAAAAGAATTCAAAATTTATGAAAATTATCTTTTATGGAATGATTGCAGCATTATTCCTTTCAGTTTTAACAACAATAGGAAACATCTTTTTTGCAAAGCAATGGTATGTAGAAAATATTAAATCAAAAAGTGAAATTCGACAAGAGATTTTGGATGAAATTAAAAATGATGGTCAATCTATTTATAAAGATGAAGATTACCTTCAATTACAACATAATACTGAGCTGATGAACAAATGGATGGAGAAAAACCCAAAAGATGCAAAGAATTTTTTGAGATTTAAGGATGGATTTGAAAGTAGATAAATATCGAAATGTTTAGAAGTTAAATTTAAGATTCAGACAACACAATTGGAATATCGCCTTGTTCTTGCTCTTTCAACTCCTTTTTCCTCTCTTTTATAAAATCAGTTGGACGGATGCCGTTAATCTCTAAAAACTGGTCGGAAAAGCTTTGTCGTGAACCGATGCCACAGCTATCAGCTAAACCTTGTATGGTAAGTTTTAGAAAATGTTGGTCATCATACATTTTTTGTGTGATGTAATTAATGCGGAGAGCGGCCAAATATTTATTAAAATTAGTCTCTTTTACATCATTGATGTATTGGCTTAGATAGGTTGTATTCGTATCAAATTCTTCAGCCAAGTGATTGAGAGTTAAACCATTCTTCACGAAACCTTCAGTTTCCTCAAAGTGTTTCAATTTTGCTTCGAGGTCAGTAAAAAATTCATCGTTTAAAGTACTTTTACTTACAGTTTTTGTAGTTATACTTTGGTTAGCAGCTACGATAGAAAGTTTTGGATTCAATTGTAAGCGTTGTTCTAACAATTGATATTGTGTTTTTATTTCCTTTTCTCTTTTATAGTATTGTCGTACAAAATATCCTAGAACAATTAAGTTAATTGCTAAAAAAGAAATCGTCCACAATCCCCATGCATTTTTTTTTCCCAAACTATCCTTGGCATCTTCCAATATTTTGGTATCGTAATCTTTATGGATTTTTGCAGAAAGATATGTGAAATCTTTGTTGATAATGCTATCTACTTTTATTAAGCTTTTGGTATAAAGGAGTTCCTGTTCCAGCTTGTCCTCATTCTTCCAATAAGTAATCAGTTGTTCGTAATTTTCCCGAAGTTCCGGCGTTATGAACTGATGTTTTTGAAAAATAGAATCTACCTTTTCAAATTGTTGTACTGCTTCGGTTGTTTTACCCAACCCAAGATAACTTTTACCAATATAAAAATCAGCCACCGAAACCCAAGAAAAATCGTTATTTTTTTTTAGGATAGGTAAGGCTTCGCTGAGGTTTGCAATAGCTTTGTTGTACTTCTTACTTTGATAATCCAAAATACCTTCAGATTTTTTAAAATAAGCTCTTTCAAGCGGAAATTCGTTGGTGTTTTTTGTGAAATTCAAACCTCTTTGCAATAAAGAATCTGCCTCCTTATATTGTCCTAAATTTCTATAACAAACAATAGCCTGATGCAAACTGTTAAGGTAACCCTTGCTGTTATTATAGATTTCGTTAGGGAGCAGGTTGCCTTGGGTTTGGAGTTCAAAATAAGCGATACATTCTTTAAAATGTACCAACGCTTCATCATAATAACCAAGGTAGCTTTTTACCAATCCCATTTGGTAAATCACTTTATATCTCAGATATTCATCTTTACCACCCTCACTATATTGGTACGCTTGCAGATATTCTGCCAATGCAGATTTATAATTCTTAAAATAGAAATAATGAAGACTACCTTTATAGAGATAGGCTTCAGATATTTTGTCATTATTATTTGTTTTATGAGCTGCTACGATAGCACTATCGGCATATTTTACTTTTGTTATTTTAGACTTAGAATAATATGAAAGGTCTTCAAAACCTTGCACCAATTGCATATGGTTTTTCTCTTGTTTGGCTTTTTCAATATAATATTCTACAAAAGGGAGGGCTTTTTCGTCATTTTCTTCTAAGTTTTCATAGGCACTTCGCAATTGCTCATATTTGGTTTGCCCTTTTGTTTTTTCGTGAGAAAATAACAAAATGACACAAATAATAACAAAGTATGCTCTTTTTAATGGCATTTATTCTAATTACTTATTTAATCCTTAACAAATTTAACGAAAATAAATGACGTTTTACAGAAACCTGCAATTATTCATATTAATTCTAAATTATTATTAACTAGTTGATTTTCAATGTCAAACAAAAAAACATTGTCAAAATTTATAAATTTTGACGTCCAAGTTCTTAAATTTAAGTATGATGACCACCTTTTGTTGCATTTTTTTTCAGTCCCTAATACCTTAGCTTAAGAATTCTGAACCAATAAAATCTCGGTACCGAGATAAACTTAAACATCAAAAAATTAACATTATGAAAAAGTTTATCTCACTCACTGCTGTAGCAGTATTATTAACAGTATCAAGTTGTAGAGAAGCAGACGAATTATCAACAACAGAATGTATCTTTTAAATATCCTGGTACTTTTAACCCCTTTGTTTTAGAAGATATTAATTTATCAATTAAGGCAAATACTGTTACGGCGATTGTAGGCGCAAGTGAAAGTGGTAAAACTACATTACTAAAGCTTTTATTAGCATATTATAGAACTACTGAAGGGGATATTTTACTCAATGAACATAATATATCAGATATTATATCAAATTCTTGGCGCAGTAAATGCGGTATTGTATTGCAAGATGGCCAAATTTATAGTGGAACAATTGCAGACAACATATGTTTTTCAGAAGAAAACATAGATTTTGATCGATTAAGAAAGGCGATGCAAATTGCCGCTATTGAAAGATTTGTTTTAGATTTACCAATGGGGGTTAATACGAAAGTGGGGAATGCAGGTATACAACTTAGTGGAGGACAAAAACAAAGGCTATTAATAGCTAGAGCGGTGTATAAGGATCCTGAATTTATTCTTTTAGATGAAGCAACTTCTGCCCTAGATTCAGAAAACGAAAAAATCATCCATGAAAATTTACAAGAATTTTTCAAAAGTAGAACCGTCGTAATAATTGCTCATCGTTTATCTACTGTAAAAAATGCTGACAATATAGTGGTTATGAAAAATGGTAAAGTTACAGAAATAGGAACTCATTTGGAGTTAGTTAAAAAGAGGGGAGATTATTTTGAATTAGTAAAAAATCAACTTGAATTAGGAAATTAATTTAAATTTAAAAAAATGTTAAAAAACTTAATCTTATTATTGACATTCACAATTTGTGGATTTTGTTTGATTAATGGACAGAACAAAGGAGATTCTATTCAGACAAAAGATATTCAGACTATTATAATAAAGGCACTGCACAAAAAACAATTTTCTGATCATGCAAGGTATACTTTTGACAAAGATGTTTTGGAAAAAGCAAGACATTCTAAAGATTTACTTACCTCTCTTCCCGAACTGCAATTAGATCCACTTTCTAATACAGTAAAGAGCATAAAAGGTGGAAAAGTTTTATTTCTGATTAATGGAATCGAGGCCAGCGACAACCAGATTAAAAGCATTGCCCCAACAAATGTGGTACGTGTAGAGTACTTCGATATTTCTCCTGCGAGATATTCACAAAGAGCAGATACAGTGGTCAATATTATTACCAGAAATCCAGAAGTTGGGTATTCTTACGGTGCAGATGCTACCTCGGCTTTAACAACAGGCTTTGTCAATGGCTCTGCCTATGCAGGCTACACAAAAGGGAAAAATGATTTTGGACTTGAATATTCAATCAATTTAAGAGATTATAACAACCGTCAATACAACAAAGTTTATGATTATGATTTGAATGGAACTCATTACCGTTCTGATTTTCAAGGCAAAGACCATTTCGGCTATACTGACCAAAACATAGCAGTAAGATATGCTAATGTTAATTCTGGTAAATACTCTTTCCAAGCCAAGTTCACTATAAATCCAAATATTTACTTTTCGAAAGGAAATGCAAATAGCATATTCCAACAGGGAAATTTAAGCCAGAATGATGTTTCTGTAAGCAATAGCAATTCCAGTTACACCAACCCATCTTTAGACCTTTATTATTCTAAGAGTTTTTGGGGAAAAAATGAATTGGTTTTTAACCTAATAAGTTCATATTATATTACCAGATCCTCACAGTTAGACCATGAATGGAACACAGAAAACAATGTAGACGTTTTCAATAACGATATGAATTTGAAAGCTAAGCAAACTGGAATTGTTGGCGAAATTGCGCACACGTATCAATTTGAAAAAGGAAAATTAAGTTCTGGTTATCGGCTTTCGAATACTGCAATTTCTAATGATTTGGTGAATTTGCTTGGAAGTTCATACTATGATGTAAATTATTTAACACAATATCTTTACACTGAATATATTGGAAAATGGAATAAGTTAGGTTACCGTTTAGGTATTGGTATCACCAACATTCACAACAAAAGTGCAGAAACTACTCAAAGCGACTGGGCACCCTCTCCAAAATTATTATTGAGTTATCCTTTAGCAAAAAACCAAAATTTGAGGTTTTTTAGCACCTATACTAGTAGCAGTCCACAAAGCTCGCAATTGAGTCCAAATATTGTGCAGATTGTTCCAAATATAGTTTCAACAGGAAATCCTTACTTGAAAGCGCAACGGAATTTCAGAAATGAATTAATATATTCATTAAATAATAAATATTTTGATTTTAATGCCAGTCTTTTTTATAAAAACTATGTAAGAGGGATCAATAAGTTTTATCAATACAATGAAGCACAAAGTTATTATGAAAGCACCTATGAAAATTTGAAATCAGATCAACTCTATGGTATCCAATTGTCAGGTTCCGTGAAACCTTTTAGTAGTGAAATCTTGGTGTTACGAATTTATTTAAAACCGATGACAGAATTGATGACTGATGTTAAGGGTAAAAAAGTGAGATATTCATCTTTTGAAAATTCATTTAGTTTGGCATCAAACTACAAAAAATTTTCTTTTCAATACCAATTCAGTATTCCAGTTTTTATTTTGGATAGTAGCACGTCGCTTAGTACAACCGAAAATGCCAACCATTTATTTGCAAATTATCAATATAATAATTGGAAATTCACAATGGGATTCTATTGGCTTGGAATGCCTTCAGAATACCAAACGAAACCGACGCCTAACAGTTTGGTGAATTTAAATGCTCATACGCAAATTTTTAACAACAAAAATATGTTTGTTCTCGGCTTAAGTTATGATTTTTCATCTGGTAAAAAATTACAAATCCAGAAAAAACTAAACAATTATACTGCGCCAGCAGCGACTTTTTGATATTAATTAAGTAGTCCTCAGGAAAATAGGTATACTATCATTATAGTGATAGTATACCATAGATTACGATTCTTATAAATTTGTTTTCAAAAACCTCAAATAGGTTTGGAAGGTTTAAAGAATCCATTAGTATCAAAATTAGATTTGGTTTTATAAATAAAAACGAAATAAGTTACTTTTTTACATTTAATTATTCATAAGAATCGTCAATTTTTCATAATAAATTTAATTTTCAGCATGGGTTTTATAAAAAATAATCGGGATAATATAAAATTTACTATATTACATGCTCATGTAATCAATTCGTTACAGTCAAAATATAAAATCTTTTGGTTAGCAACGTATAAAATACTATAAAAACAAAAAAAGTAATTTTACAATTGTATAATTTTTCATCTAGAAAATATGAAATATAGAAATTATTTTATTAAAGTATACTTAATAAGCACGGTGCTTTGGTCTAATTTTTGTTTATCTCAATCAAAATTAAATCATATAACAATTAGTTTGAGTGGGGTTGTAGTTGATGCAAAAACCCTCAACCCAATACCAAATGCAATTATTTTTGATGAATTTGATAAAAGGGTTGCCGAATCTGATAAAAACGGTTTTTTTGAAACAAAAATAAATGTAATAAACTCGGAAGAAATATATTTTGAGTTTTATGTAACAAAAAGCAGATATAATATTATTCATCAACGTGAGCATTGGGGAAAGAGTAAAGACTTAAAGGGTAACTATATAATAGCTCTATCTAATAAAAATGAACCCGACAATTCATTTTCAAATTTATTATCAACAAAAAGTTTAAAACACCGAATAGCAATAAATTCTTTAAATAAACTGCGCCAGGAAAAAAATATAGCAATAAATTTATTGAAGTTAATGACAGGTAATAAAAATATACTAATTGAGTTCAATGGCGATAAATTTTTAGTTACTAATTTTAATCATTTTCAATTAAAAAAATCTGATAAAATTATTTTTATAAATGATAAGCCTTATTCAATAGAAGAGGTAAATAATTTAATAAATCGAGATAACATTAAAAATTTAACCCGATTTGAAAACCCAATTGCTCAATTTTATTTAACAACTTATTGATGATTTTTAATTTTTTATGTTGTAAACAGATGTAATAAAATTATAAATATTTAACCTGTTATGCATTTAGCACAAATTTATTCAAACTTCTCTTGAATACGAAAAAATTTTGGTATTGAATCATCGTAAAAGAAGTTATTTTCGATACTATTCTTGTTGCTAAACCTTGAAAGGTTTTTGCAAATTTGGTGTTAATTGTGAACTGTTTGCACAATTGCGAGATATTAGTTTGTTCATTATTTAATTTTTTTTCAATGGTATTCACGATTGCTTCGCAGTTCAATCCTCTTTCTGATTTTTGATTTCATTCTTGAAAACTCTACAAAATCATGTTGGTTTTTAAGCATCGGAACTGAAAGATTTATCCTAGAATAGTTGAATAAATCCATCTGAATTTCTTTGCTAATATATCCTCTATCTCCTATTAACAAGCAATTCTGAAAATTTTCTTTAATATCATTAAGGTAATTAACATCATGAACGTTTGCAGGTGAAAAATCAAAAGAATGAAAGATCCCATTCTTGTCGCAAACCGCATGAAGTTTATAACCAAAATATCTTGACTTCTGTGCAGCACAATATCCAAAAGATGGTTTAATTTCATCTGTCGCGCAGATTGCCGAGCGATTTGCTCTACTAATTTTGCATATTTCAATTGGTGTTGAATCCAAAAAATAAACTTGCCAAAACTAACTTCCCTGCTTTACAATTAGGGATTTTTTTATCCATAACAGGATACAAATAATACTTTTTAAAACCTGTTGTGCATTTAGCACAAATTAATTTTTAACTTATTCAAACTTCTCTTGAAGACGAAAAAATTTAGATATTGAATCATGGTAAAAGAAGTTATTTTTGATAGTATTCTTGTTGCCAAACCTTGAAAGGTTTTTGCGAGGTTAATATTTATTAAGAACTGTCCGCACAGTTGCGAAATATTGGTTTCAATCCTCTTTCTGATTTTTGATTTTGTCTTGGAAAATTCCACAAAATTATGCTGGTTTTTACGCATTGGAACCGAAAGATTTATCTTGGAATAGTTGAATAAATCCAGTTGGAGTTCTTTGCTGATGTACCCTCTGTCGCCGATTAATAAGCAGTTTTCAAAATTCTCCTTAATGTCGTGCAGATATTTCACGTCGTGAACATTTGCAGGGGAAAAATCAAACGAGTGGAAGATTCCATTTTTGTCACAAACCGCATGAAGTTTATAGCCAAAATACCTAGATTTTTGTGCAGCACAATATCCATATGCAGGTTTGATCTCATCCGTGGAACAGATTGCAGAACGATTTGCCCGACTTATTTTACAGATTTCAATTGGCGTGGAATCCACAATAAAGACATCGGTGAAATCCGAAAACTTGCTGCTCAAGGTTTCTCTGATTTTTTCAATGTAGGGAAAAAGTTTTCTTTTCCTTTTATTGTAGACACTCCTTTCAATTCTTCCCTCCAAATCAGTCCCTGAAATGCATCTAAATAACTGTAGTTCAGAGTTAATAGACATATATTCTGCAGTGAGGTTGAGTGCCACAAGTTCCAAATCAGACATTTTTGGAAACCTAATTTGCTTACTTGTAGTAATATATTTACAGGTGTTTGTCAATTCTTTTAAAATAATTTTGTAGTTTTGAATAAGATTGTTCATGTATTTAATGACTTGGTAATCAATTAAATATACGATTTTTTAATCAAATGGACAATCTTTTTTCTTTTTTAATTCCTAAATGCACAACAGGTTTTTTAAATTTCTTTTTTGCAAAACCACGCATTCAAATCCTTATAACCGTAGTAAATTAAAGAACAGTCTTCCACATTCTGATATTGATTTTGAATTTTTTCTTTAACTACGATTCCATTGGTGTCATTATCCAGAAACAAGGAAATTTTATCATAATCCTTTAGCTTTTCTTCGGCTTTAAAAAGCATTGCCGTAGAATTTAAAATCAGATACTCACAAGTAGGGTTTTCGGTTTCGAGATTCCTGAAGGTTAAATAGTCAAAAAAGCCCTCGAAAACGGCAATCTCATTGTTCTGATTATTTTCACTTTCAATCAATGTAATATCCTTATTCCCCAGGCAAATTTTAGAATAAGGATTTCGGATTTCAAAACCACCGGAATTGTTCTGAAAACCGATTCCGAAATATTTCTTTCCTTCTAATTCGTAATGAATTTCCTTAATCAGATGCTTTTGCTCAAAAACTTTTCTGGATTTTAAATACTGAATTAAAGCTAAATGTTGTATTTCTTTAATTTCTAAAATTTTATATGATGTTTGAAATCTCATTTCTGCATTCAAAGATTCATTTTGGATTGAAAAATCAAATGTTGAGAGGTATTTCAACGCTTCCGAAACAGAGCATTTTTTCATTTGCTGAACAATGGAAATCACATCATAGCTTTTTCCGGTTCCAAAGTCAAATGCTGTATTTTTCACAAAATCAACGGAAAGACTGGGAACTTTTTCTTCTCTGTCCAATGCGAAATAAAATGCGGTCTTCCTGTTTTCTTTAACAGGAAAAAGATGAAAAGATTCGAGAACGGTTCTGATTCCTATTTTTTGTTTGATTTCTTCGCAATTCATTTTTTTTCTTTTTTAAAGCAATTTTTTTATCCACATTTTCCTTTTAAATAAAAAAAGACTTTTTAATTACTTTTATAATACTTTTAATTACGTGCTGCATCGCCCTATGGAAAAGGGTTTCAGTCACTTTTTCGGTGAGTGCAATTCCGAATTCCGGTGAGTGCAATTCCGAAAGTGGAGTGAGCGCAATTCCGAAAACTACCCCTATTTATGGTGAGTGCAATTCCGAATTCAATTTTTAGTTTTCGGTTGATATTTGGTATTATCCACAATATTTTATGGTTATCCACTTTTTTGAAGGATTCAAAAACATGGGAGTGAGTGCAATTCCGAATTCGCAGTCAAAAAATCAGGTATTTTAACATTTTCTTAACTTTAGTGAGTGCAATTCCGAATTCCGGGTGAGTGCAATTCCGAAATCAGACAATGATCGGGTAACCGTTGGGGAGTATTTCTCCCATTTTGGTAGTCCTGTATAATTTTATAATGAGCTCCTGAATTTCATTCAGAAAAGCAATTCCCCGAAATTCTGTTGTTTTAATTCCTTTCATTCGATTTATCTGGATAAACTCTTTGAAAGCTTTTTCTATCAATACCCTGGTTTGTGGAATATGCCTGTACTGATGAAAGAACAGCAACATTTCAATTTCCTTCAAACCATATCTTTTTTTGAAATACATCAATCTTCGGTTGATTTTTTGACTCTGTTCAGGAAACGTTTCGCCTGACCCGGGTGGAATTTTTGTATTTATAGATAGATTATTGCTATCTAAAATCGTTTTTGTCAAAAATGGAATAATGGAAATTGAATCCTTATTGTAGGTGTAGTTGAACGAAAACGTATTGAATGTATTCAAACTGATTCTTGCAGGTTTTAAAAATTTAAAGCAAAAATCCTTAGTCGTTTTGTAATTCAATCCGAACTTTTTATTCAGTGTGGAGAGTTTTAAAACCGTTCCGTTTTCGGGAAGCTTTGAAAGCCATATTGCAAAAATAATATGCTTATTGTTTCTGATATTGTAAACCAGATTGTATAGGATATAGTTGTATTCAGGGATAATCATCAGCCTTTTCAGCCAATAGCTGCTGATGAGAAAACTGGTAAAGCCTCTCTGGTCATAGCTCGGAGTAGAGATCAGTCCGCCAAAGGTTTTAATCTCCTTCCCTTTTGAATTGAGTGATTTGTACCACGCCATTTTGAATTTGGCAAGAAATTCATAGGCATCTATCACCTGCTTTGTTGAACCGCTGGGAGAGATTTTACTATTGCTGATCTTAATGGAAGCGAAAATATTGTTCTCGGTTTCAAATTCTTCATCAAATAATGAAAGTTGTTTTGGACGGTCTTCAGGACGAAACTGCTCACTGCTGATTATGGAAATAATATTGAAAATCACCCGAAGCGCATTGATGGGGATATCCGCAGCCTGATGGTCTTCAAAAATAAAATCATCTACAAAATGGTTTCCCAGACGTATTTTGTCAGGAGTTTTTTCAGTTTTATCTTCAAATTTTTTACGGACAAGCCTTATATCTTTTTCGGGAACAGCCATTATCGTATTCTATTATGTTTAATTAATCATGTTAAATTGTAATTTTCAATCATCCGAATTCCATCACAATTCAATTTTTTACCTTTCTGTCTTATAGAATAGATACAGTTTTTTTGGTCATTCTACTTTTTTGGATCAGAAGATTTAGGTCGTTTGATATCTGGAATTGAGTCAATACGCATGGTATTGTCATCGGTCTTGTTGATCATATAAGGAAAAGTGCTTTTCAAAGAAGATTTCCAGTTGGTAATGGGTCTGTCAGAAACACTTCGCCAATGATTACCAACCCAGGATAAGTATTTTTTCTCAATCTCGGAGTCCAGCGATGTTTCATAGCCCTCCAACGTTTGGGCAAACGCTATAAATTCTTCCAAAGAAGGAACATCAGCTGCATTAAAATGATATTTTGATGGATTAACTGGTAAAGGTTCGCTTTGCTGTACTGTTATTACCTCTGTATTTTCAATAGGTACAACAACCGATGATGCATTTTCATCTTTTTTAACTATTGAAGGATTGATTTTTTTTCTAGTTTTTACCTTTTGAGCTTTTTCAGATTCGGAAATTTCCACATCATAATCTGGCAGTAATTGGTAGGAACAAGCTCTCCCCTTCTTATTTTTATACTGAATTAATCCAATGCTACTCAGCTTTTCTTTTGTTGGCTTTATCGTATTCCTTGCCAGTCCTAAAACTTTACTGATCTCAATATCCGAAATGGTTATATCATATCCCTTGGTGTCATTTCCTAATTTCAGCAGATACAGATACATTGCAATGGTATTACATCCAAGGTGTTTTTTTTGGTTGAAATCCCAAAATCTTTGTAAAAGTTCCTGATAGCGCTTCATTATTTTTTGGCAAAAAGCTTTAAAGCCTTTTCTTTGTTAATGATGATGATATTCCCTCTTTGAATAATGGCATTATTTAATATACCGGAAGATTTAATCTCCGAAGCTTTTGAAACAGAACAGCCAAGAAGCTTTGCCAATCCTTTCAGTCCATACTCATATTTACCTTCAGAGCTAAGTTCTTTGCAAACTTCCAGAAATTCTTCAACCGTAAGCTTCCAAATAGGGGTTTGTGGATCTATGTTTTTCATTGACTGTTATTTTTAGTTCGTACGTTTCTATCACTTTTCTTCAGATCAGAAATCCAGTTCCTTGCGGCAGCCTCCCAACTGGTCATTAATTTACTGTTGTACAATAACCAATTCCTGGATTGATAGAAGGAATAAAACCGGGATGCTTCCGCAGAAGGTAAGTCCCTCTCATTAAAATAGAGTTCTACTTCATTAAACATCGGTGCGGTAAAATGGTACTCCTTTCCCGAAAATGCTTTTTGATCCTGAACTAAAGTACTTTCAACTATCGCTTCGCTGTCAAAATTTGTCATTTCAATTAAACTTCCTCTGTATGAGTTATAGCTGGGGGAATAAACAATGAATCCTGCCTGATGTAATTCTCTGATACATTTATGGTAGGTAGCCAGAGATTTTATTTTACTCACTTTCATAACATCTTCACGGTTAATCCGAAAAGGATTCCGGAAGCTGTTGAAACTCCACAGCTGAAAAAGTGAAACGTACATGCTGATATGAGATGGAAGCAAGCGATCATCTTTAATGATGCGTTCAAAAAAATCGATGATATTTTTAGTCTGGTTCATATAATTCAGATTAAAAATTAAGATTGGGTGCCTTCCATTAGCTTCTGAATATCTTTGTAATTGTAATAGAGGGTTCCCCCCACCTTACTACAGGACAAAGTCCCATTGATCCTCAGATTCTGTAAGGTTCCTGAAGATATATTGAGTAGCTTTTTGACCTCGGAAGTCCGAAGCCATAATTTTTGTTCTGTACTATTCTCTTTGAGAAGATGTCTGATACCTTCCAGAAGTTCAGTTTTAAACTGCTGAAGGTCTTCCTTGGTAATAACTGATATGTCCATGATTTCAAGATTGTTTTTGTCTTACAAAATTTCAAAATCACAGAAAATATCTTTCGGTAGCTTTTCGGTACTACCGAAAGATTTCTTTGTATCAGCTATTAATAAACAGGTTTACAACAAAAAATCATTGGAATTATTCATGAAAGGCTAAGGAGAAGCAAGAAAAGCAGATATAATCAAATAAATACCTTCTTTTCATCGTAAAAATTGGTCTAAAAACATCATAATTCATATTATACATCCAAATCCTCAAGAAACTGGTCTAAATTTTTCTTAAGTAACGTTATAAATTTGGTTCTGTCGGTTTTTCGTAACCTTATTTCACCTAATGTTTTGTGGTAATTGCCTAAATTAATATTCAAAGCGTTTTCCGCCCATCTGAAAATTTCGGCAAGATCTGAATGACCTCCGTTAAAACATTTGGTCTGATGAAGGGAATACAATAACTCGATTAAGGCAACCTTCGGAGCCGTCCATTCCAGGTTCTTAATATGAGCTATTGAACTTTCCTGACGGTCTTTTGAATCGATTTTACCTGTTAAATACTGATCTAATAAATCATTCCCAAGAATTTGAGAAACAATATGGTCGTGAGAAGTTGAGAATCCTTCATCATAGCTGTATAGTTCCGGACTGAGCTTTAGTTTGAAATCAATTTTGAAACGGAGAAAGTATTTTTTATCCAGATAGGTAGATTTTCGACGGTAGTAGCTGATAAATTCTTTTTGCTCATTATAGAAATAGAGAAGATTGGCTCTTTCTTTTTCATAATAGGCTTGTAATGCATGAGGATCAGCATAAGGCTTTGAGGCTTCTATTGCTAAAACCTTGGAGTAATAAATATACACCGCTACGAATTGCGGTTTGGTTTTCTTGAAAAAAAAAATCTCATCACTCCAATCCGAGAACCGGTACTGCTTTAAAATATCCTTAAGTTGCCTAATGGCTGTGTCGGTTTCCATCAGGATCTCTTCAGCCCGAATGACAATATCATTATCGCTTCTGTTAATCTGGTCTACGGTTGTTGTCAGTTGTTTCCATAGCTGATCAATTTTCTTTCTGAAATTTTCTCGGTTCATACGTCTATTTTTTTATTTAATGTTATTTTTAACGTAAAAACCGGACTAATGGTAAAAAAATCAGGATTTTTCCAGTTCTTCCTTTCTCTTTCTTATAAAATCAACCGGTCTCATACCATTGATCTCCATAAAATGTATGGAAAAAACCTGCCTGCTTGTCATTCCGCATTCTTCAGCAAGACTATCAATTGAATAATTGAGGTATTTGCTATTCTCCAAAAGCAGATTGGTGATGTATTGAATACGCAAAACTTTAAGGTATCTATTAAATGTCATCTGATAATGTTCATTGAGAACATATGATAATTGCGTACGATGACTTCCTATCATCTTAGCAACAATTGGAAGGGTAAGATTTTTCTTGAGAAAAAATTTTTTGTTTTCAAAAAGTTCCAGATGGCTTTTGACTTCATCAATGATTTCCTGATTGTATGTGCTTCTCCCATAGGAAGGAATATTGGAAGTACCTTCGAAAGCATCATATTTTTTAGAATCATTAAATCTTTGCAATAATTCCTGATACTTAATGTCAATTTCATGCTCTCTTTTTTTTGAATTCCGAAATCTCAAAATTGAAAAACCTGCTAATAGCAATAACAGAATACCAATGCCTATAGAAATATATAAAAGTACAAGACCATTATGATGCTCCTCTTCAAGTTGCTTTTTCTCTGCTAATAAAGTACCGGTATCATATTCACGGTAGATTTTTGAAGACAGCATGGCAAAATCGGCATTGATGATGGAGTCCGCCTTTAAAAGCTGATTGGTATAATACAGCTGCTTTTTCGGGTTCCGGCTTTGCTTGGCATCTTTAATCAGATATTCATAACCTTCTCTGATCTCCGGGGTAATAAACCGAAATTTATTGACCAGTGAATCTACTTGATTAAGATAATGCAATGACTCTGTTCTGTTTCCTCTCTGCCAATACAGCTTTCCCAGATAAAAATAAACGGTGTTCAATGACGCATAATCCTGATTATGGATTAAAATATCCTGCGAAAGCTTAAGATGTGTTAAAGCTTCATCCGATTTTCCTGCTTTTAAAAGCTGAACTCCTTTCCCTTTCTGAAAATATCCATACTCTATAGAAAGTTCACTCGTATTTTGCAGTCTTTCTAGACCAATAGTAATAAGGGAATCTTCTTTGCGGTATAAATGTAGGTTTTTATAGCAAGTACTTAAACGGTAAATACTGTTGAAATATCCGGATTCATTATTGAGCTTCAGATTAGGATGAAGATTTTCAGACATATGACTTTCAAAGTAGCTAGCGGCTTCTTCAAAATGCTCGGCAGCTTCCTTATAATACCCCAAATAGCATTTGACCATTCCTAAATGGTAGATGATTTTATTTTTGAGGTAATCATCCTTTGAATCTTTTGAAAATTTGAATGCAAGGAGATACTGATCTAAAGCTAATCTATACTGTCTTCGGTTGTAATAATAAATAATTCCTTTTCCAAGGTAAGCTCTGGAAATCTGATCCAGATTATTGTACTTTTTTGCAGTGATAATGGTACTGTCTGCATAGGAGAGTTTTCTGTCTATACTTTTGTTATAGTAAATCGCTTCCTCATATCCTTCAATCAGTTTACTTAAATTACGCTCATTCTTTGCTTTATCAATATACCTATTAACAAAAGACATTGCTCTGTCATCATTTTCAGAATAAGACTCAAACAGACCATAAATTTTATCATAAGATTCTTTGCTGTATTTTTCCTGTCGTTCCTGACCTTGTATGGACAACAAAATCAAATTAAAAATAATCAATAATATCTTATTATTATAGAACATAATGGAAAAATATATTCAAATTTAATAAAAATCATCAATTAAACGATTGTTTTAGTCCTCTTAAACAGTAAATAATTATATATATCGACTTTCAATAAAACAACCACTTTTTTAGTGGGAAGAAAGTATCTTTTCTTCCCATCGGAAGGATACTTTCTACCCGCTAACATTTTTCCATACTCTCAAACCTGCCTAATTTAGTCACCAGAATTCTAAATCAAAATCCGGCGCCGGGATAACTTTTTAAAACCACTAACTAAAAATTATGAAAAAGTATATCTCATTTTTAAGCTTTGCTGCTGCATTCTTCATGCAGTCATGTGAAAGATCTGATTCTGAAGTACATATTACAGAACAAGGGAATCAAAGTATGAAAGCCATAAGCCACAAAGAATCTTTAAAGACAGAGAATAATAGCTCCACTGCGAAAGAAGATTCGGATAGCCTCGAAGATGATTCAAAAGATGAACCCAAAAGGGACAAACAGCACTGGAAAATTGCTAAGGATAGCATCCTTTAACTTTTAGTAATCTTATTAAGCGCTTAAAAGGGACAGGAATGGAAAACCAAAAAGTATATCTGATGACAGGAAGGAAATGTACCATAAGTGGAGAATGGGAAATCGAAGGAAGAATTAGTACGCTTGTATATATTTCAAAAGGAGAAATAATGCCGGCATACTGTAGTAAAATTGTAAAATGGATTTTAATCAGAAAAGGATAAATAACGGAACGATGAAGACCAAGAAAACAGGAATCACAACATTCATCAGCATTTTTTTTATACTGCTGTTTTGTTATGCCGCGATCAGTAAAATCATGGATTTTGAAAAATTTCAGATTCAGATAAAGGATTCTCCTTTGCTCGGTTCATTTTCTGAAATTTTACCCGTTTCCATTATTGTAATAGAACTTGTTTTGGTGGGATTGCTATGTTATCAGAAAACCCGAAATACAGGACTTCTGGGAAGCTTTATCCTGATGCTATTTTTCACAGGATATATTGCACACATGCTCCTCACATCAGAAAATTTACCCTGTTCCTGCGGTGGGATTTTAGAAAAAATGACTTGGAAACAGCATCTTTATTTTAATATTGGATGTGCTGTTCTTGCTATTCTTGCTTTAGTCTATAATAAAAAATACAGCAGGCCTGCTGATGGAGATAGTAACCATAGTTGACTATGGAATAACCGAATGAATTTTTGTTTTTTTTAACCTTAAAATTAGACCGTCGAAAGCGGTTTAACCATCCGAGAATTTAAATGTATCTATTAACAAGACTTTGTTTGAGAATACAATTTCTCAGACAGGTTTCTAAAGTTTTTAAGGGAATCTTTTTTGATGTATAAAAAGACCAGTATCATGAATATTCAATCATTTTTAAAAACCAATGCTTTAGCCATTATGGCATTGCTATTTGCAGGAAGCATCATGTCATTTAAAATCGCTGAGGACAAAGCAGCAGACCAAAACTTCTACTACATAAGTGAAGATATGAGCGAAGGAGCTTTTCATAATGTAAATAATTGGACAACTGCTGAATCTGGGAGCACAGGATGTGTTACTTCAGGAGAAAGACCGTGTAGAGTAATTGTACCAGACGGAAGTTCTCTTAGCACTGTTCTTGGTTCTAAAACCAATGCTCAGGTATTAGACATCTCTATTCAGAGAAAATTAGAGCCTTAGGTTTCAATTTCTTTAAATAGGTTAGGGTGGAAAAATATTCCACCCTAATTTTTTTAATTTTTTATCTTGGATTCTGAGGCATTCCTGTTTGTTTGATAATATCCTCTGGAATGGCAATCGCATAACGAGGGTCATTAGGAGGCAAGGTATAAGTCTGCCCACCAATTGTTCTGGTAAGGGTTATTGCGTCTCCATCACGGTTATAGCGTTTGATATCTGCCCAACGGAGACCTCTAAACAAAAGTTCCTTTTTTCTTTCCTCTTTGATGATTCGCAAAGCATCTTCTTTCGTACTTGCTGAAAAAGGAACGAAAGTTCCCGTTTTCCATCTTGTGATAAGTAAACTGTTGAGCATATCCATAGCACGAGCAATATCATTTGTTCTGGCATACGATTCTGCTGCAATTAAGTAGAGTTCATCCATGGTTATCCCAGTCATCTTTCCCGCGGAGCTTCCGGTGTAATTTCCTTTGAAGGTAATATCTCCATTAGTGCTGATTCTGAAAAAGGCTGCTTTTCTCAAATCATTGGCTTGGTAAGACTGATACAAACTCAAAGGTACTTTTGCTACCGCAAAACGAACAGGACCTGAAATACGCATGGTGGCTCTGAGCAATACTTCCACATTCATATTACTTATAGGATAAGAAGCTGATACATTAAGGGTATTAAAATTGATGAGACTATTTTGCAAACTCAAAGCCTCTAAGGCGTAGGTTAAACCCAAATTCCGCAATAGAAAAAAAAGAGTATTTTAGTATTCTAATATCCAACTGCGTA
>VFQM010000961.1_pt1 | contig 27809 bp, 23 predicted proteins | sample 3512391 | NCBI WGS metagenome assembly VFQM01 (sample SAMN10412369, study PRJNA504923) | tailings metagenome | isolation source: Replicate 1 from Balatoc abandoned mine | place: Philippines | reverse complement strand
CGGACTTCCTGGATGTTGATCAGCTCTGCTGGCTGAGCGTAGACGCCCTTGGCGTCGACTTCGAGGATGTTGTAGCCTTCGCCGCCGTCGATATAGGCCTGGTGCAGGAGTTCGAGGCGGCCGGCAACGATCTTGTCGTCACCGGCGGCGGTGTTGGAAGAGCCCACATTGCTCTCGCCAGGGGTCAGCACGATGGGGGTGAGAGCACCGGATTCGTCATGCGCCTCGGTCAGGGTGATGACTTTGTCGTCCTGATAGAACGGGGAGCGGCCTTCTTTTTCACCAAACTTGACGTAGTGCGCGATGGCGCCGTTGGTGAGGCTACCGCCGAACTGGGTGATGTTTTCCTGCACGTAGGCCAGGACGTCGGGGTTGGCGAGCAGGTAGGCCTGACCGTCAAAAGTGGACAGCTCGGGGGTTGCGACACGACCTTCATCGAGGCCGAAGCGCAGGAAGTGGATCAGCAGGTCGGCGGCATCGTAGCCTTTGCCTGTGAGGTCGGGGTAGCGCGCTTCGTAGTATGCGGGGTTGAAGGCCGGGTTGGGCTGGTTGCCCAAGGCTGCGCCGATTTGAACGAAGTGCTCCAGGGGAGACAGGTCGCCCTCGTACCCCTCCATGTACTTGGCCTTGTAGTAAGCGGCATCAAAGGGTTTGTAGCTGCCCTTCTTGCTGGTGGGGAGAGCATCAATAGCTGCTTGCAGTGCGGCACCGGTCGTGAAAAACATATGTCAAACCTTTATTACTGGTTGATGGAAAACAAGAAGGGCATAGCGGTACGCAAGACGCACCACCGACAAGAACATTCTAGCTTGATAGATTGACGCGTGGACGTGTCAAAAGACGGCCAAGCACGTCTTTGTTAACAAACCCTTGGTTATTGCGGTGGTTCGTGATGGATTGCGCGTTTTGGACGTTGTTCAAACACTACAAATACAAGGTTTACCCTTAATCATCTCGCCTCTGCCCAGGGCCCGCCAGATAGGGGCCGCGCAGTGCCAGAAAGGGGCGTTCGATGAGGTGGTAGGTGACTGCGGCCACCGCTAGCACTGCGGGCAGCACCCACAGTGCGCCGGTGGCCAGCGCATCGACCACCGGGCCGGCCCCTGTGGCGAGCCCGGGCAGTTGTGCCTTGAATGCCGCTATGACGAGGTTGTGCATGACGTAGATAGAGAAGCTGATGGCGCCCAGGGAGGCGAGCAGGCGGTCCACACCGCGCCGCAGCGCCAGCGGCCCAGGCCAGCGGGTTTGCAGGTAGGCCCAGAGGAAGGCGGCCCACAGGGCGGCTTCGAGGCCAGGCCAGATGATCCACAAGGGGCTGGCCAGGTCGGTGAAGCCGACTTTGCGGCTGAAGAGGTGCAGGCCCAGCAGCACCGCCAGGCTGGCCAGGGCGAGCCACAGGGGGGAGTGGCCCGGCGGGCTGCCTGCGCCGTGGGAGGTGCGTGCCTGCCACAGGCGTGCCAGCAGCATGCCGATGATGAATTGGTCGAGCCGGCCGAAGATGGTTTCGTAGGCGATGAAGCGGACGCTGCCGGTGGTGGCGAACACCAGGGCGCGCATGAGCACCAGCATGCCAAGCCAGGCCCAGAGGTAGCGGCTGCCGCTGCGGCGGGTGAAGGCCAGGAGGAAGGGGAAGATGAGGTAGAACTGAAACTCTACCCAGATGGTCCAGAGCTGGACGAAGTGGGGGGTGAGGGGCACGGTTTCAGACCGGAAGGGTATGAGCCAGCTGAGGAGTTGCAGGAAGCCGTAGTTGCGGTGGTCGTTGTAGGTGCTGATGAAGAGCTGCAGGAAGACGGCAAAGACAAACAGTGGGTAGATGCGCAAAACGCGGTTTTTGAGGAAGCCTGCGTAGTGGATGTGCCGGTCGCCCGCGATGAGGGTGAAGATGAAGCCGCTGATGACCATGAACAGGGCGATGCCGGTGTGGCCTTCATCGACCAGCGAGATGAGGGGGTTGCCCGAGCGCAGGTCGCCTATTTGGGTGTGGAAGTAATGAAAGAGCACCACCAGTGCGGCTGCAAAGAAGCGCAGGTGGTCGAGCCGGCTGAGGTAGGCGTGCTGGGTGGTTTGCATGGGGCGGGTGTTCAGCGGTGGATGCGGTGGGGGTCGGCGGCGCCGCTGGCGGCGATGTAGCGCTGCCAGGCGGCGGGGTCGGTGCAGGCCGGGGGTTGGGGCGCCGGGGCGGTTTGCGGGGTTGGCTCGAGCAGGCCGCCTGCGGGCAGGGATTGATACCACGCATCGAGCCCGAAGCGTTGGTGGAAGGGTGTGCCAAGCGCAATGGCGTAGCAGGCCAGTTGTTCGGGGAGGCTGGCTGCAGGGCCAGCAAATTCAGGAAAGATTTGCAGCAGGTCGGCGGCGGGCAGGCGCAGGTAGTGGTGCAGGATGGCGGCGCGCTCCCAGGCGTCGCGGCGCACGACTTCGGGGCGGGCTGCGCTGGCGTTTTGCTGGCCGCTGCGGATGCGGAAGGCGGTGAGGGGTTCGGGCATGACATGGATGTCGTAGCGCATGCAGGTGCGGATCCATTGGTCGAGGTCGGGCACCTGGGCCAGCCGGGGGTCATAGAGGCCAACGGTCTGGTAGACCTCGCGGCGCAGCAGGGCCGTGGGGTGGCACAGGGCGTTGCCGTGGTCGAAGAAGTGGCGCAGCCATTGGTGGCGGCTGCGGTTGGGCTGGTGGAAGACGGCGTGGTCTTTGTGGGCGGGGTCGTCGAAGGGCTGGCCGTGGTCGTCGATGAAGGTGGGCCAGCCGAACACGGCGCCGATGTGGGGGTTTTGCTGCAAATACTGCACCTGGCGCTGGAGTTTGCCGGGGAGGAACAGGTCGTCGGAGTTGAGGACGGCGATGTAGCGCCCGCGGGAGCGGCGGATGGCGTCGTTCATGGCGGCGCAGGCGCCACGGTTTTGCGGGAAGGTGTTGAGCAGGATGCGGGGGTTGCCCAGGGCGGCGACCTGCTGGGGCGTGCCGTCGGTGGAGCCGTCGTCGGTGACGAGGATTTCGAGGTCGTCCACGCCTTGGCTGAGTGCGCTGCGCAGGCAGTCTTGCACGTAGGGGGCGTGGTTGTAGCTGGCGATGATGACGCTGACGAGGGGCATGGCGGGGGACAAGGGGGGATGTGCTGTTGCGGGGGCATTATGGAGATGCGGCCCGGTCGGTGTTGGGTTGACTGCCTGTGGCGGCCCGGAATGCGTGGGTGGTGATTTGCGCGGCGAGCCCGACCATGATGGCGAGGAAGGGTGCGTAGGGGAGTGTGTAGCGGTCGAGCGCGATTTCGATCTGGAGCGAGATGTAGAGGCAGGACAGGAAGGCCACGGCATAGAAGGCCAGTGCCAGGCGCCAGACGGGCGGTGTGTGCATGCGCCGGTGCGGCAATGGGGCGAGCAGGATGAGCAGAGGCAGCAGCACGAGGGCGGGATGGACGGCGCTGAATGCAGTATGGACCTTGTCCAGCAGGGCGCGCCATGCGAGCGACCACGGTTCGCCCACCAGGGGGGGCAAGGGGGCGGTGCGGCCGAGTGGGTTGGTGGCGGGGTCGACCCGGTACCAGAGGCCGATTCTGGGCAGTGGCTGGAGCACCATGGTGAAAAATTTGTCGGCCCCGTGGCGCAGCCAGGGGCCGGGGTGGTGCTTGACTGCCCACAGGGTGAGTTCGCGAAGGAAGGCTTCCTGGCTATGGTGTTCGTAGCCAGGGATCTTTTGCGGGACGATGGACCACCAGTCTTGCTTGTGGAGCTCTGGGTAGGCCGCCTGGAGCGCCGGGTAGGCGGGGTGGTCGTGCAGCATTTGCGGGGCGATCGGGTAGATGCTTTGCCAGAGGTGGCGCCCGGTGGAGTTGGAGAGTTCGAGGCGGTCGAAGCGCATGGCGTTGGCCAGCATGGCCAGGGCGATGATGAGTGCCGCTGCCGGGACGATGGTGGCCATGCTGCGCAGCGTGTTGGCCAGGCCGCTGCGGTGCGCCATGACCAGGGCGAGCGGTATGAGCAGGACCAGGGGGACGACCCGCGTGATGGCGGCGATGGAGAGCACCAGGGCCAGCAGGAGGTTGCGGGTGATGCTGGCACGGCGTGACCGAAGGGGGCTGGCGTGGCCGATTTGCCGGGCCACGAGGCAGGCCAGGACTGCCATGAGGAGGATCATGGTGTTTTCGGACCAGAACGCCTGCGTTACCAGGGTGGCCAGGAGGTAGGCTGCCGTGCCACCGGTGACGCTGCGCGCAATTGTGGGACTGACCTGAAGGTGGCGTAGCGCCTGGTATGTGCATAGCAGCGCACAGAACAGCATGCCGCTTTGGAGGATGCTGGCGAGGTAGAGCTCTTGGGTCAGGTTCAGCGTGAGCAGGGTCGCGAGCGCGTGGGTGGCTGCATGGAAGTAGGCGGGCGCGGCGATGGGGGTGTAGTTGTCGGCCCCGGGCCAGTGTCCGATGATGCGGTGCTGGGTTTGGAACCAGCCGTCGTCGGGGAAGCAGTTGACGGCTTGGGTGAGTGCGGTGAGCAGGCAGAGGCCTAGGAGGATGGCGGCGAAGAGGAGGTCTGCCCGCGTTGGCGGGGTGCCTGGCGCGGGCTTCATGTCGCTGTGCTGGTGGTGTGGCGCTGGAGGTGTGCGGCGCAGGCTACGGGTATGAGGGCCAGGGCCAGGGGGAGCACGGGGGAGAGGTAGAGCATGTTGTTGGAGGGGATGGAGGTGGCTTCGAGGAAGCCCAGCAGCAGTACGCGCACGGTGACCGCTGCCGCCAGGGTGAGGCCGACGGCAAGGCCGGCACCGAGCCGGCGGGTGCGTGCGGCTTGTAGTGCATGCCAGGCCAGCAGGATGATGGCGAGCGGCAGCCCGTAGTGCAGGAGTGTGCGCTCGATGGTGGTGAGAACCTTTGCCACGTCATGCAGTGGGGTGGGTTGCGGTGGGGCGTTGACCGGTTCGTGGGTGATGCGCGCAAAGGTGTCGAGCTGCCCGGGCGTGCCAAAGCCTTCACCTGGGCCTATGGGGAGGCCGTGCAGGCTGGTGAGGGTGGAGGCGACTTGAGCGCTCGAGCGGAGGGTGTCTGCGGCGTAATGCCAGCGCCAGGGTGGTACCAGGCTCTGACGCCGGGGCAGGCATTCCCCGGGAGATTGGTCGCAGGCTGTGTTGATTTGACTTGCCAATTGCCGGTAGAAGGCTGCGGCCTGGGGGGCTGTCTGGTAGTGGCCTGCCGCCAGCACGGCGTCACGCAGGGCCCACATGAACCAGCCGGAGAGGATTTCCGGGCAGGGGGTGGTGCGTGTCTGTTCACACCCGATAGCGCGCCACGCCTGCCCCAGTTCACCTTCAAGTTGGGGTTTGAGTTCGCGGGCAGCGGCGCTGAAACGATATGCTCGCTCACGGGCATCTTTGGGGAAGACGACATAGCGCTGCCAGGCGTCATGCCGGATGCGTGATAGCGCGCCGTAGGCCCCAACGAAGTCAGGGGAGTGAAAGTCGTTGTGGCGGTATACGCCATAGTGTTGGTAGTTGAGTGTGTTGACGGTCTGGATGGGGATTTGTGCGACCATGAGCGGCACGCCGAGGTAGGCCAGCGCAGGGAGTATGGCCACCCCTTGACGCCAACGGGCCATGAGGCCGTACGCAGCCAGCATGCCGATTGAGGGCAGCAGCCATACGCCCTCTTCCCGTGTCAACCAGAACACTCCGCCCACCAGGCCCAACAGGCTGAGACCTGCCCAGTGTTTGCGCAGTGCTTGCCTAACCGATGTGCCGTCAGGCAGCATATAGCAACGCAGCGCCAGGGCGAGCATGAGGAGCGTGAGGCTGGTGTAGAGCCCTTCGCGGACCACTCGCCCGCCGACCACCGGGCTCCATGGCGCGGGGTTGAACGCGAGCAGCATGAATGTGGCGATGGTCAGCCAGCGCGCATTGAAGATGCGCCCCAGCATGTGGCTGAAGTACAGCGCGGCCCCCAGGTAGAGGATGTGCTCGGTCAGCTTGAGCGGCCAGCCCGCCAGCTGATTGAGTGCCAGAAATACGGGGTACGCCATGCCTTTGGCGTGGGTGAGATGGTTGTAGTCTCCGAGCCAGCGGCCTTGAAGCAGTGATTCTGCGAGTGTGATGAATAGATAGTCGTCATGCGGCGCAGCGATGGCCACGATGGGAAAGGCTTGACGCAGGAGGATGGAGCACAGGCCCATGGCGGCCAGCAAAATCCAGAGGGTGCGTTGGCCGGTGGGGTGTGCTTGTGGCGGCATGAGGGGGCCACACGCTGCTGCACTGCGACTGCCAGAGGTGCGGTTCATTGCAAGAGGCTGTGCTGAATGGCATCGCAGATGCGGTGCACGTCGTCGGCCGTGAGTGCGCCGTAGAGCGGCAGCACCAGCACTTCGGAGGCCACCCGGTAGGCATTGGGCAGGTGCTGCGGGCTTGCCGTGGGCAGGTGGCGATAGCAGTCGTAGTCGCTGCACAACGGATGGAAGTATTTGCGGGTGATGATGTTGTAGCGTTTGAGGCGTTCGTGCAGGGTGTCGCGGTTGCAGCTGGCTTGGGCGGCGTTGACGCGCAGCACGAGGTATTGCAGGCTGTCTGTGGTGCCTGCGGGCTGGGTGTGCAGGCGCAGGCCGGTGATGCCGCAGAGGCGCTGTTCGTACACCTGGCGGATGGCAGCGCGGCGCTGGCGTTCGGCCGCCACATGGCGCAGCACCACGCGGCCCAGGGCGGCTTGCAGTTCGCTCATCTTGCCGTTGATGCCGGGCATGGCGACTTCGTTTTCGTTCTGGATGCCGAAGTTTTTGAGCAGGTCGATGTGCTGCTTGAGTTCAGGGGCGTTCACGGCCAGCGCGCCGCCTTCGGCGGTGTGGAAGAGTTTGGTGGCGTGGAAGCTGAACATGGTGGCGTCGCCATAGGTGCCGATGGCGCGGCCGTTGATTTGGGTGCCGAAGGCGTGTGCGCCGTCGTAGACCACGCGCAGGCGGTGGGTTTGGGCGATGGTGCCGAGGGCGTTGACGTCACAAGGGACGCCATAGACGTGCACGCCGAGGATGCCGCTGGTGCGGGGGGTGACCCGGGTGGCGACGCTGGCAGGGTCGATGCAGAGGGTTTCGGGGTCGATGTCGGCAAATACGGGGGTGACGTTGTTCCAGCTGAGGACGTGCGGTGTGGCTGGAAAGGTGAAGGGGGTGGTGATGACTTCACCCGTGAGGCGCAGTGCCTGGCAGGCGACCAGGAGGGCGATGGTGCCGTTGTTGAACAGGCTGAGGTGGGGCACCTGGAGCCATTGGGCGAGTTCGGCTTCAAGGGCCTGGTGCTGTGCGCCACCGTTGGCAAGCCAGCCGCTGGCCCAGACGTCTTGCAGCAGCGCGGTGTAGTCGCCCAGTGGCGGCAGCATGGGCCGGGTGACGTAGATGGGCTGATCGAAGGGGGTGGGGGCTGGAATGTGGGGGCTTGGCATGGGCGGCATTCTGGCGGCTGGTTTAGGGGTTGCAACCAGCACCTGGCCCGGCGTTGGCCGGGTTTTCGATTGTGTCATGCAGCCATGCGGACAAGGCTGCGGTGAGGCGCGATTGTGATGCCGTTGCCGTTGGGGCGGGGTACGAAACCAAGGTGCCTGAACTGCGCACAGGCCACGGCGCGAGCCTTAATTGCATTGAAAAGCATAGCAAAGAACCTTTAGAGCGGCTAACAAAACTCTTCTGGCGTCGTTGCCGCGTCTTGTCGTACTACGCGTACTGCCTGCGACGCGGCGCCTAGCCAGAACCGCTTCGCTGAGTTTTGTTAGCCGCTCTTAATTGATAGGGGCTTGGGCTGATTTCACCTGGTTGACGACATGCCTCAGATCAAGCGATCAGCCCCCCCGCCTTCTCCCAGCGGGATAGGCGTGAAACGGGCACAACCGGCCGCCCTGCCCTCGCCTGCTTAGAGCGGCTAACAAAACTCTTCTGGCGTCGTTGCTGTGTCTTGTCGTACTGCTCGTACTGCCGACGACACAGCGCCTAGCCAGAACCGCTTCGCTGAGTTTTGTTAGCCGCTCTTAGCGAACGAAGATGAAGCGGCTGGAGGTGTAGTAGTTGGCGGCCATACCGGCCAGGGAGCCGCAGGCCACTGCCAGCCAGGGCTGGCGCAGGGGGTGTGGGAGCCACAGGAGTGCTGCTGCGAATGCGCCGTAGTTGATGAGTCCGCCCAGGGTCATGGCTGAGAGGTAGCGCAGCCATTCACCGCCGCTGGCCTGGTGGCGTGCAGAAAATGTGTATGTGCGGTTGAGCCACCAGGTGGCGGTGGCTGCGGCGATGAATGAGCCCAGGCGCGCTAGAAAGGGGTTGATACCGCCCCAGTGCACCATGGTTTGCAGCAACCCGGCATCGACCAGGAAGCCGGCCGCGCCGACGAGTCCGAAGCGCAGTAGCCGGGCCGTCAAGCGGGTCTCCCGGCGGGCGGGTCGCCCGGGAGGGGGGAGCGGGCGACGGATGGGATGCCGAGATAGATCAGCCGGCGGGCTTCTTGCCGGGTTTGCGTGACGTTTTCGAGGATGAGGCCGCAGGTGAGTGAAAGGCTGGACAGTAGCCCCAGGCCGGTGGCCAGCAGGGCGGTGGGCAGGCGCGGGACAAGGCCGGTTTCAAGGTAGGTGAGTGCCAGGGGGGTGGCCAGCCCGACGGCCAGCAGTGCCAGGAGGAGGCTGATGAGACCGAAGAACAGCAGGGGGCGTTCGAGCCGGAAGAGGCGCAGGATGGTGTTGAGGATGCGCACGCCGTCACGGATGGTGTTGAGTTTGCTGAAGGAGCCTTCGGGCCGGGCTTTGTAGGGGGTGTCGACTTCGGTCACAGGCATGCGCAGTTCGAGTGCGTGGACGGTGAGCTCGGTTTCGGTTTCGAAGCCGCGGGCCAGGGCGGGGAAGGATTTGACGTAGCGGCGCGAGAAGACGCGGTAACCGGAGAGCATGTCGGTGAAGCGGCGTCCGAAGAGTTGGGCCACGAAGCCGGTGAGCATGCGGTTGCCGAGGCGGTGGCCCAGGCGGTAGCTTTCGACTTCGGTGCTTTTGCGGCGGCCGACGACCATGTCGAGCCCCTCGTCCAGCAGGGTGTCGATCATTTGCGGGCTGCTTTGGGCGTGGTAGGTGTCGTCGCCGTCGACGAGGATGTAGATGTCGGCTTCTATGTCGGCAAACATGCGCCGCATGACGTTGCCCTTGCCCTGCAGCGGCACATGGCGCACCACGGCGCCGAGGCTGCGGGCGATGTCGACGGTGCGGTCGCGGGAGTTGTTGTCGAACACGTAGATGGTGGCTTGCGGGAGAACCCGCTGGAAATCGCGCACGACGGTGCCGATGGCGACTTCTTCGTTGTAGCAGGGTATCAGGACTGCAAGGCGCAATGGGTTGTACATACAAAAAACTAGTTGATCCAGTAAAAACGGAAGGCCCCAATGCCTTGCACCAAAGATGCCATCTGCAATGTGAGGCCCACAATGAACAAGGGGGCAAGAAGCCGCTGAAAGTACGCTCTGAATGGCGCCGCGCAGACAAGGGCCCATCCGGTCAGCAAAAAAGCAAGCTGGAAGTAGCGGCCTTGCACGCCCTGGATGACGGCGGAGCCTGCTGGCGAAAAGGTTAGCCAGAAGGCCAGGAAGACGACGCATGTAAACACCACGGCGAGTGTTGCCATGAACGCACTGGCTCGCAGGTCGCGGCGATCAGCCCCGTCGAATGCGGCTATCGCTAGCATTGTGGCAAGTGCGGCCCAGGAGAGGGCTTTGGGTGCATTGAGCATGAATGGCGGCGGATACCCCCCCATGCGCCCCCAGCCATCCATCCACATGATGGGCAGCTGGTGTTGCAGGCTTTGAAAAAAATATGCAAGGCTGTCCCATGGCGCCTGGATGATGTGCAGCAGCACGGCTTTGGGGTCGGCGCCCGTCCCCCAGTAGCGCCCTGGCATGAAGGGATAGGCCGCATTCCAGGCCAGGGTGAGCGCCAGCCCCGCGCCGATGGTTGCCATCAGGAAGATGCGCCGCTCGCGCGCACTGCCGAAGTGCCGCACTGGCACGAGCAGTGCCATGCCACTGAGCAGCACGTAGATGGGTTTGAGCAGGGACAAGGACACCAGCATGAGCCCCAGCCCCCACAGGCTGCGGCGTGTCAGACGGCTTGTGTCATCAAGGCGCAGCCTGAGACACCAGGCAAAGAGCAGGGCCGGTAGCGCAACGTTGAGCGGGTCGGCACTGACAGAGGCCGCCAGATGCAGCGCCGGGGCGGTCAGCGCAAACAGAACCAAAAGACGCCGCCCGCAGGGCGCCACCCAGGCTGCCGCCGCCATCAGCGCCAGATACACCCACACGTTGAGCATGCGGCCAGCGATCAGTTGCTCGAATACGCCGCCCCCGAGCTGACGGGCCATGGCGATGCCCGCTGCCTGTGGCAGGTACGCGAGCGGCGAGAAGGAGGCGCTGCTGGGGAAGGATGCCCTGACCATGCCGCTGCTTTCGGCCAGCGTGGCCGAGATTTGCCGGACCTGGGTGAGGCTGAATGCAGACGGCCGCTCGACATGCGATTTCGCCCATTGGGCAAATTCCAGTGCGGCGGTGTCGATTTCTCCACCGTAATCCTGCCCCGCACGCCGGTCAGCGAAAAACTGGCCGTGTGAAATTTGCACGGCCCGCTGCCAATGGTAGATCTCGTCTGGTGCATTGAGTGCTGGCAGCAGAACGCACAGGGCCATGCCAATGCATACCACCAGGGTCGCCATGGCGCCCAGCACGTGGCGGGAATACCAGATGGCTTTTGCGCTGTCTGCTGGGGGGGGCTGGTTGCGTGCGAAAAGATTCGGTAGTGCGGGTTGTCATGCCTGGCTAACGCTCCATCGCGTTGACCCTGTTTCGGCGCCTTCATGCCATGGGCGCGCTGGCACCCCGGTGGCCGTGCTGTGGGCCGGAAGATCGTGCACCACTGCGGCTCCGGCACCAATGACTGTATTGGCGCCCACAGTGACGCGGGGGCGAATGCTGACCCCGGTGCCGATGTCCACGGCCTCGCCGAGCGTGACGGCTCCGGCCATGTGCACACCGGGCCCGAGGCTGGCGTAGTCGCCCAGGTGGCAGTCGTGGCTGATGGTGCAGGCGAGGTTGATGCTGTTGTGGGCGCCCAGGGTGGCATCGACATTGATGAGGGCGCCTGCAAACACCACACTGCCCTGCCCTACGCTGGCCCCTGTTGCCACCCAGGCGCGGGGGTGCACCAGGGTGGCAAAGCGCAGCCCCGGGTGCTGCTGGTGCAGCCGGGCTGCGATGCTGCGGCGGGCCTGGGAGTTGCCTACGGCGATGACGCAGTGGGCCTGCGGGTGGGTGGCCAAGACTTGCTGGCTGCTGCCCAGCAGGGGCGCTGGCAGGGGCTTGGGGTGCAAGGCCACGGCCTGGGGGTCGGCCATGAAGCCGAGCAGGTGCCAGCTGCCGGGCTGTGCCTGGTTGATGTCGTGCACGATTTGCGCGACTTCGCGCGCGTGGCCACTGGCGCCAAAGATGAGAAGGGGTGTCATGGCGCAGGATGCTCCACCGTGGTGATCGGCAGGCCCAGCTGACTTGCGACCGTTCGCAGGATGTGCTGGCGTTGACCGATTTGCCGATCGGGGGCGTAGAGCTGGCGTGTGAGCGCCTGCCCTGCCTTGCCGATGCGCTGAAGCGCGGTGGGGTCGGCGTGGAGCTGGCGGACGCGGGCTGCGATTTGCTGGGCCAGCGAAATATCGGTGCCGGTTTCGAGCAGCAGCATGGTGTCTGTGTCGACGTAGCCCGGATTCTGGCCAAGCGCATCGGTGGCCATGACGGCGACGCCGCACAGGGCTGCCTCGACGCAGCAGCCGGTGGGGAAGCCGTCGAAGTTGCCGGGGTGCAGCAGGAAGGGCTGGTTGGGCGAGATGATGAGGTCCATGCCGGCATAGAACTGGCGCAGGTCTGGCGTGTTCAAGCGGCCATGGAACTGGATGCGGTTGCCGAGCGCACGGACGTCGATGTCTTGCGGGGTGTAGCCGCCGCCCACGATGTGCCAGCGCAGTTCGGGCAGGTCGGCCAGGGCCTGGGCTGCAGCGATGAATTCGGGGTAGCCTTTGTTGGCGCCCAGGGGCATGTAGCACTCGGCCACGAAGCAGATGTCGAATGTGGCCTTGCCCTGGCCGAAGGCCGGTGCACGGGCGGGGCCGTGGGGGTCGAAGTACAGGGGGTTGACCACCACACCATCAATGCGGTGCAGTGGCGGGAGCGTGAGGCCCCGCCGGGTGGCAAAGCGCTGTAGGTAGTCTTGCGTGACGGGCTGGGTGACGATGATGGCTTGCAGCAGGGGGCTGGCCAGCACGGCGGCGAGTTTGGCGTCGCTTTCGGGTTCGTCGAGGCCGAAGCCGCCACCGGGGTAGAGGGTGAGTACGAAGGGGATCTGGCGCTGTTGCAGGGCGGGCAGGTAGTGGTGGGCGTTGTTGAGGAAGTTCAGGTACACGAGCCCTGCCCCGGCCAGCCAGCCGGGCGCGTAGGGGCGCACCCGGCTGGCGTATGCAGGGTAGTGCCGGGCGTAGCGGGCGTGCTGGGCAGCAAAGTCGCCCAGGCTGGAGAGCACCGACAGTTGCGGGAAGGCTTGCAGATGCGCGTTGTATTCGGCCACGCGAAAGCCGGTGAGCAGGTTGGGAAAGAAGTCGTCGAGCACGAGCCATGGGGCTTGCTGCGTGACGTGCAGGGTCTGGGGGGGTTCGATTTGGTCGCTGAGCGGGAAGCGCGCACGGGGCGTGATGTGCAGGGTGGCGATGTCGTCGGCCCAGAGGTGGAAGACGGCGTCGGTGTAGTGCTCGACATCGGTGATGCTGGCGGCCAGGACGGTGAGGGCGTAGTCGCCGTGGTGCAGGTGCACGGGGATTTCGAAGGTGAGTTCGAATACTTCGCCTGCTTGCCAGGCGCGGCCGTGCACTTCGGGGCGGTCGGCGCTGTGGCCGCCCAGGATGTGCTGGTTTTGCCGGTTCTTGATATGGTAGGAGACGACGAGGTGCTGGCAAGGCCGACGCACCTGCAGGCGCAGATGCATCTGCAGCGTGTCGCCGTACTGGGCCCGGGCTTCGACGCCGAACATGCCGTTGGCACCCCAGCCGTGGGCCAGCAAGGCAACGGCGCCGGTGCCAACGACTTCCTCCGGCAGCAGTTCATCACTTTCTGGCTCTGCGGTGAGGGTGAGCGGTGTGATGGGCTCCAGCGCCTGGGCAGCATTGGCCTGGCGGATCCAGTCGTGGTCGTAGTCGCGCGTGACTTCGGCGGTGGGGCCGATGGCGCGCACCTGGCCGTGGTCGAGCCAGAGGGTGCGCTGGCACAGGGCTTTGACGGCTGAGATGTCGTGGCTGATGAAGAGCAGTGTGAGGCCGTCGTCGAGCATGCGGCGCATGCGGGTCATGCATTTGGCCTGGAACAGGGCGTCGCCGACGGCGAGGGCTTCGTCGACGATGAGGATGTCGGGGTTGACGTGGACGACGACGGCAAAGGCCAGGCGGACGTACATGCCGCTGGAGTAGGTTTTGACGGGCTGGTCAATAAATGTGCCAATGTCAGCAAAGGCGATGATGTCGTCGAGGCGTTCGGCGATTTCGCGCTGGCTCAGGCCCAGGATGGCGGCGTTGATGGCGATGTTTTCACGCCCGGTGAATTCGGGGTTGAAGCCGGTGCCCAACTCCAGCAGTGCGGCGATGCGCCCGCGCACCTGCACGTTGCCGGCGCTGGGATGGAGGGTGCCGCAGATGATTTGCAGCAGGGTGGATTTGCCTGCGCCGTTGCGCCCGATGATGCCGAGGGTTTGCCCGCGTTCGAGCTCGAAGGAGACGTCGTGCAGGGCAGAAAATTCCCGGTAGTAGCTGCGGCGCCCGCGCCATAGCGATTGCAGCAGGCGGTGGTGGGGTTTGTCGTAGAGGCGGTAGGTTTTACCGACGCCCTGCGCGCGGATGGCCCAGTCGGTGGTTTGCGCTTCAGATGACATCGGCAAACCCTTTGCGTGTGCGTTGGAAGACCCACCAGCCGGCGCAGAGTGCGGCAGCGCAGCCTGCGGCGTGCCAACCCCAGAGCGCCAGCGGGATGCCTGTGCCTTTGATCAGCAGGCTGCGGGTGACCTCGATAGGCACCGTGAGCGGGTTGAGCAATAACCATTGTTGCCAGCCCGGGGGGGCGCTCTCGAGTGAATAAAACACGGGCGAGAGGAAGAGCAGCAGGGTTGCGACGAAGCCGGTGAGTTGTGCCAGATCGCGAAGGTACACCGTGAGTGCCGCAAGCATGAACGATATGCCCGCCGCCAGTGCCAGCAGCGGCAGCCAGGCCAGCGGCCATAGCCAGGCGGTGACTGGCAGGCCCTGGGTGAACAGCAGTGCCAGCAGCAGGACGGCGGAGCCGATGAGGAATTGCACCATGGCGGTGCCCACCACGGCAAGGGGCAGTAGCTCGATGGGGAAGACGACTTTTTTGACGTAGCTGGGTTGGGCCAGCACGGCCGCAGGCGCACGTGATAGACATTCCCCCACCAGGCCGTGCAGGAGCATGCCGGCGAACAAGGACAGGGCAAATGCTGCGTTGACGGTTTCTTGCCCGACCCGCCGGACGGGGGTGAAGACATATCCGAATACGAACATGTAGACCGCCAGCATGACGCAGGGCAGCAAGAGGGACCAGACGAGTCCGGCCAGGGAGCCACGGTAGCGGCTGGCGATGTCGCGCTGCACCAGCTGGCGCAGGAGGAAGCGGTAGCGCCACACGGCGCGCAGCAGGCTCAAGGGGGAGGCCGACGCGGTGGGCGCGGCGCTGTGGGCAAGAGGGTTCACGTGGTAGTTGTCTTTGTTTTTTCGGTATCGGGGTCAGGCATGGTTTGCGGCGCAGGAGGGGGCGGCGCATTGCCGAGCAGTTCAGCAGCGACTTGTGCGGCCCATGCAAAGCCGGCCTGTGTGCCGTCGAGGAAGGGGCCCCTCCAGACGATGGCGGACGCCGGGACGGTGGTCTGGCTCTGCGGGGCGTCATCGAAGTCTTGGGTGAGGGCCTGCAAGGCCTTGGCAAACCCGTCAGGGTTGGGGGGCTGCGCCGTCACCAGCGAGGGTGAGACGGTGGAGAGGTCTTTGTTGGCAAACCCATTGGTGACGACCCTGGCGCCGAACGCCGCCATTTCGAGCGGCGGGTAGCTGGGGTGTGGGGAGACCATGAGTGACAAGCCTACGGCGGTGCGGGCGAGTAGGTCGGCATAAGCGTCGATGCCGAGTTTGCCAACGCTGTGGAGGTGGCAGCCGTTGCCCAGTTCGATGGGGGCGAAGTCTTCCCCGGCGGAGAGGATGCGCCACTGACTGGCCTGGGGGTATTGGTGCGCCCACAGGCGCAGGGCGGCCACGAGCAGGCTGAAGGCGTTGCGCTCGGTGCCCGGGCGGCCGTACACAAGCATGATGCGCTCTTTGTGAAAGTGGGTGGTGCGCGCCCGCGCCGCGGCGAGCGCGGGGTTAAGCTGTGGCTGCAGCACGATGCTGCGAGCGAAATGATGGCCTTGCGCGGTGAGGTAGTCGGCCAGCCAGTGCGAGTTGATGATGGCCTGGGTTCTTTCGGGCTGCGCATAGGTGGCCTGGGCCAGCAGGTAGCGTGACGACCAGGGGTAGAAGCCTGGCTCATAGTCTTGTATGAGGTAGAGCATGCGCCGCTGGTTGGCGCCTGGGTGCTGGACCTGCTGCCAGTCGAGCAGTGCCAAGGCGTTGTGCGCTGTCCACCAGGCGGTGGCCAGAAAATAGTCTTGGGCATGAACGGCCAGGGTTTGTTCCCAGCGTGAGCCTGCGGGGACGATGTGGTTGCCGGGTGGGGCATCGCCGGCCATGGGTACGATGGGCCAGTGGCCGTAGTAGGCGTCTGCGCGCGGCTCAGGGGTGGCTTCGTCGGTGACGATGATGCGGGCTTCGTCGAAGTACGGGCGCAGCGCGTCGAAGACCTGTAGGGCGGTGGCTATGCCGCCAAAGACGTGGCGCTCGGATAGCGCGGGCACCAGCAGGTTGAGACGGGTGCCGCCCTGCACCGGAGCCATGCGCGGCACCAGGGAGGTGACTTCGGGGATGTCGTGCGCGGTGGCAGTGGCGACGGCTGTGACTGTCTGCTCTTGCTGGTAGGCGCGGGCCAGTTGGCGCAGGCCGTTTTGCACGGGCTGGTAGCGCGCCAGGCGCGCCAGCCCCCAGGCGGCGGCCCGGATGAGGGGGTTGGCCATTTTGTGCTTACTCCCGTCCATTCGTCTGTGCGCGGGGCCACGGCGTTTCGGGAAATTTTGGCCGGGGGCTAGAGGCGAAGGGGTCGAGGTTGGGGTTGAAGAACGGGTCGCCCTCTAGCCGGTAGGGTGCGTATTTGAGGGCAGACTGCTGAAAGTCGACCTCGGGCACATGCGGGGTGCGTGTCTTGCTCTCCAGATGGTACAGCTTGGCGGCAGGCAGATAGACGTTGAGCAGACCCTGCTTGTGCGCACGGATGCCCAGTTCGACGTCGCTGCCGCAGATTTCAAATGCTTCGTCGAAACCGCCCAGCGTGTCGAAACGTTCGGTGGCGATGGCCACGCAGGCGCCGGTGTTGGCCAGCACGTTGCGGGGCACGGCGCTGGAGATGAAGGGGGTGGGGTAATGCTGCAATGGCTCGCTCTTGAAAACGTGGTCGGCCCAGCCGCCCATGCCGACGACCACGCCTGCGTGCTGGATGGTGTGGTCGGGGTACAGCAGGAGGGGGCCTACGGTGGCTACGTCTGGCAAGAGCGCGATTTCGGCCAGGCGTTGCAGCCAGTCGGGGGTGATGACTTCGGTGTCGTTGTTCAGGAACACCAGCACCTGGCCCCGGGCCTGGCTGCGGCCGATGTTGTTGAGCCGTGACCAGTTGAAGGGGATATGTGCAGGCAGTACGCGCACGCGGGCATCTTGCGTGAGGCGCTCGAAGCAGGCGTGGGTGGCGGGCTCGGTGGAGCCGTTGTCGAGCACCAGGATTTCATAAGGCATACCGGTGGTATGGCGGTGGATGCTCTGGATGCAGGCCTCGAGGAGGTCGGCTTTGTCTTTGGTGGGGATGATGATGCTGGCCAGCGTGTCTGCCGGGATGCGGAACCGGGGCTGGTAGACGAAGGTGTAGTCGCTGTCGTCGACCCGGTCGAACTGCGCAGCGTAGCGGGCCGACAGGTGGCGTGCCACGGCCTGCTTGCCCGCATCGTGGGCGTAGGGCTTGGATTCGGGGCTGGAGGCGGTGGATGCGGCGTGCATGCGCCAGTGGTACAGAACCTCTGGTATGTGAGCAAACCGGGCCCCCTGCAACGCCAGACGCAGGACAAGATCATGGTCCTGACTGCCTTGGCTGCCCTCCAGAAAGCCGCCGATGGTCTGAAGCAAGGCGCGCCGCACACACATGATGTGCCCGATATAGTTTTGCGACCACTCCAGCACCGGCGACCAGTCAGGCTTGAAAAGCGGCAGGCAGCGCTGCCCTTGCTCATCGAGCTTGTCTTCGTCGGAGTAAATGCAGTCGGGGTCTGAAGGTGTGTTGATGGCCTGCACCAGACGCAGCAGTGCCTGGGGGGCCAGTTCATCGTCATGGTCCAGGAACACGACGTATTCGCCCTGGGCCAGCGCCAATGCATCGTTGGTGGCATGGACGATGTGCCCGGATGTGCTGCGGTGGGTGAGCTTGATACGCGGATCGGAGCTGTCATGCAGCTTTTGCAGGTATGCCAGCGTATCGGCCCGCCCCGATGCGTCGTTGCAAATGCACAGCTCCCATTGGCCGTACCACTGAGCACGCACGGACTCTATGGCTGCGTGCAAAAAGGCGCTGGGCGTATCGTGCACAGGCATGATGATGGATATCAATGGCTGGCGGGCGAGGCTTGCAATGCATTGTGGCGCCTGCTGGTGCAGGTCTTGCAGCAGGACGGCTTCGGACTGCAACCATTGGCCGTAGGCTGAGGTTGCGCCAGAGGCTGGTGCAAGCGGGTTACTTGCGGCCATTTTCCTCACCAAGGCCCGTGGCTTGTTGCGCAAAGCGCGCAGACGGCTACCCAAAGCACGCAAGGGGCTTGTGAGGCGCCAGGAACGTGAAGCCTGTATTTCTTCAGCAATGCGTTGCCAAGCGTGTGCCTGCGCTTGCCATTGCATGGCTTGCGCTTGCGCTTGCGCTTGCGCTGGTGATGGTGATGGTGATGGTGATGGTGATGGTGATGGTGATGACGCTTGCGATGGTGCGGTCTGTTCTGTCAGGTACGCCCCATGGGATTGGGCTCGATCAAGGGCAGATCGCAGCGCATGAACCTGCTCGACCCAGCCTGTTTTTTGCCTCTCCAGTTGCTGCCGGGCATGCTCGTGGCGAATGAAGCGTGCGAGGTAATGCAGCCGGTCGATGGCTGCTGGGGGGATGGACCAGCCTTGCGATGCCCATTCTTTTTGAAAACCTCGTAGTACCCAGTAGGCTTCGGCGTGGTTGCGCAGGGCCCCGCCCAAAATGGTGTTGCGACCGTGGAGACGGTAGTCCCAGAGCGCTTCGCCGGCCAGAAAGTGAAAGGCATCGGGCTGTACCCCTGCGGCCCTGAGTGCATAGTCCCAGTCGGGCACGTAGCGCAAGTGCCGGAATTTACCCACCCGCTGCCAGAGCGTGCGGGACAGGAAGAAGTTGGAGGTGGACACGGTTAAGTTGCCCCACAGCAAGGCATCGACGGCGGGATGCATGGCACTGGAGCAGACCTTTGACCAGCGCGCCAGGATGTCCTGGTACATGAGGTTCCACCAGTGCCCTTGCGACGAAGGCTCACCACCCTCATCAATCAGCCGCGTGCCAGTGACGATGAAAACGTCGCCCTCCGCCGCTTCGGCAATCTCCACCAGGCGTTGTAACCGGTTGGGCGCATAACGGTCGTCAGAGTTCAGGATCGCCAGATAAGGCGTGCGGGCCATCTCCAGGCCCCGATTCAAGGTAGCGTGTGAACCAGCATTACTCTGCGACAACAAGCGAATACGCGGATCGTCACACTGCGCCACATAGGCTTGCAAAACTGCAAGAGTGTCATCGGTGGATCCGTCATCAATCACGATGAGTTCCCAGTGCGTGAAGGTTTGCGCACGCACACTGTCTATCGCTTCAACCACGTACCTTGCGTGGTTGTAGGCGGGCAGGACTACGGTGACCTGGGCACCGCCATTTGCATCGTTAAGGGAAAGGGATGTCATGAAATCAAACCACTCGCAGTAAAACCATCTTTTGAACCACTGCACTGCTCATCAATCTGGTGCGGCGCCTGTACGCCCCAGCAGACCATGCAAAAAACCCGATGCCATGCGTGCCAGATGCTGCAATCGTGGAGGCGTCACCAGCACATGAAAACCCATCTTGAGTACCAGCCGCGAGGCTGACACCAGCTTCCAGTTCAGGGGCACCCAAGGTTCACGGTAAAGCAACACCGCATTGCGCACATGAAAATAATGCCGGCGGGGTGAATGCGTGAGGTATTCACGCCCCAAAATTTTTACGGGCTCGTCACCGAGCCGGTGCTCGAGCCGGGCAGTGCAGACTCCATACACCGGGTGCCCCTCAAAGCGGGCACGCAAACACCACTCGACGTCCACAAAATCGATAAAGAAATCTTCCCGCATCCGGCCAACACGGGCCAGCACGTCCATGGGAATCAGACAACCTGAAGCGATGAGATGATCCACCTCCAACACAGGCCCGCTGGTTGAGCAGTCCAGCCTGGTTCGCCGCAGGCCTGTGGTGCGGACAAAGGGACTCTTTTTTTGAGCTCTCCGACTATCTGCATAGCAAGGCCCCACTGCACCGGCGAGTGGCAGCATGGTGATCGCGCTCATCAATTGCGCCACCATGTCTTTTTCGGGAATGCTGTCGTGATCCATGAGCAGGGCATGGCTGGCACCCGCTGCCGCAGCCCATTCAATGCCCTGGTTTTGCGCAAAGGCAATGCCCATGTTGTGGCCCAGCCAAATGCAGTGCACCTGGGGGACAGGCCATTGCCGCGCCCAGACAGGAACCGCCTTGTCGGAGCCATTGTCAACAATGACGATGGAGTCCACTTGCGGCAACAGCGCCGCAAACTGCGCTTGCAACCTCTCCAACTGGGGATGAAAAACCACCACTACCGCTACGATTTTTGGCATGGTTTTCGCTGCAGTCGGTAATCTCGATAAGCATCTGAATGCCAAAGCCGCCACAAGCTGGCCAAGTGCCACATGCAGTGGCGCCACTGTTGATGGCTGGCGCGTTGCGCTTCATGCACAACCGTCGCCTCTTCAGCCTCCATCAACAGGTACCCTTGAAGTTGCAACCTCAAACACAGATCGACATCCTCGCAATACATGTAAAACTTCTCGTCGAATCCACCGATATCTCTAAAAACGACTGCGGGAAAGAGCAAACAAGCTGCATTGACCCAATCAATTCGGGGTGGTAAACGGTGATCCGGGGCAACATATCGACGCAACAGAGACGCGGGGGTCGGCAAAGACCGTTGATGGTCCTGCCTCTGTGCGTTTGGAGTCACTTGCACCGGGTACGCGCACCCCGCACGCGGCTGAGCGGCAGCGCAAAGCAACGGAGCGAAAGGGTCCTGCGTCCAGTCCAGATCGGGATTGAGTACTGCAAAAAATTCTGCAGGTCTGGCACACGCTTGCTCGTGACGGAAAGCCTGATTGTGATTGGCACCAAACCCTTGCGGTACGCTGTTATGAAGTGACCGTACCTCGAACGGCCAAGATACGGTAACCGGCAGTGGCTCGGGGCAGTTGTGCGTGATCCAGACCCGCTGAACCGAGTCGGACGAGGTTCGCGCCAGCAACTGCAAAAGGGCTTGTACTTGCGCACCATGCCCATGACTGACTATGGAAACAGCCAAGCTCACGCAGGCCACTCTGCCCCCGACAGCGCCATCCCTTTCGCGTCCTTGGCCGACAACAGCGGCGCCATGCCGATGTCCGGCCAGGCAATCGCCAACTGCGGGTCATTCCAGGCAATGCAGCGCTCGTGCTGCGGTGCGTAGTAGTCCGTGGTCTTGTACAGAAACTCCGCACTCTCGCTGAGCACGAGGAAACCGTGCGCAAAGCCCGGCGGCACCCAGAGCTGGCGGTGGTTGTCGGCGCTCAGCTCCACGCCCACCCATTGCCCGAACGTGGGCGAGCTTTTGCGGATGTCCACGGCAACGTCGAACACGGCCCCCTGCACCACGCGCACCAGTTTGCCTTGCGGCTGCCGGAGCTGGTAATGCAGGCCGCGCAGCACGCCTTTGGCGCTGCGGCTGTGGTTATCCTGCACGAACTGAAAGTCAGTGCCCGTGGCCTCGTTGAAGGCGCGCTGGTTGTAGCTTTCAAAGAAAAAGCCTCGAGCGTCGCCAAACACTTTGGGCTCAATCAGCACCACTTCAGGAATGGCCAGTCGCGTTGCTTTCATCAGTACACCGTCTCTTTCAGAATTCGTTGCAGGTACTGCCCATACCCGTTCTTGGCAAGCGGCTTGGCCAGCTTCTCCAACTGAGCCGCATCAATCCACCCGTAGCGCCATGCAATCTCTTCCGGGCAGGCAATCTTGAGGCCCTGGCGGTGCTCCAGCGTGGCGATGAACTGCCCTGCTTCGAGCAGGCTTTCGTGGGTGCCGGTGTCCAGCCAGGCGTAGCCTCGGCCCATGATTTCGACGTTGAGCTGGCCTTGTTCGAGGTACAGGCGGTTTAGGTCGGTGATTTCGTATTCGCCGCGTGCGGAGGGTTTCAGGCTCTTGGCCAGTTCGACGACCTGGTTGTCGTAGAAGTACAGGCCGGTGACGGCGTAGCTGGACTTGGGGGCCTGGGGCTTTTCTTCGAGGCTCAGCACTTTGCCCTGGGCATCGAATTCGGCAACGCCGTAGCGTTCAGGGTCGTGCACGTGGTAGGCAAAGACGCTGGCGCCTTGTTCGCGCTGCATGGCGTTGCCCAGCAGTTCGTGGAAGTCGTGGCCGTAGAAGATGTTGTCGCCCAGCACCAGGGCCGAGGGGGAATTGCCGACAAACTGCTCTCCAATCACAAAGGCCTGGGCCAGGCCGTCGGGGCTGGCTTGCACGGCGTATTGCAGGTTCAGGCCCCATTGGCTGCCGTCGCCCAGCAGTTGTTCAAAGCGCGGCGTGTCTTGAGGGGTGCTGATGATGAGGATGTCGCGGATGCCCGCCAGCATCAGGGTGCTGAGCGGGTAGTAGATCATGGGCTTGTCGTACACCGGCAGCAGTTGCTTGCTGATGGCCAGGGTGGCCGGGTGCAGGCGCGTGCCAGAGCCGCCGGCCAGGATGATGCCTTTGCGCTGGGAGGTGGGTGGGGTCATGGGGCAAGTCCTCAAGGGGCCAGTCCATCGGTGCAGGGCGCAAGGGGCGCCGCCGCTGGATGGGCTTACAGGATTTCGGTCAGCATGCGTTCGACACCGGCTTGCCAGTGCGGCAAGGTCAGGCCGAAGGTGGTTTGCAGCTTGGAAGTATTCAAGCGCGAGTTGTGCGGGCGCACGGCGGGGGTGGGGAAGGCACTGGTAGGCACAGGCGCGACCTCTTTAGCTACTATTTTGATAGCTGACTGCGCTTTACTGGCGTGCTCAATCACGAATTTTGCATAGCCATTCCAGGTCACCTCACCGCCTGCCACCAGGTGGTACAGGCCCGCGTCTTGCGGGCGCTGCTGCAGGTGGCGGATGGCGTGGGCTGTCACATCGGCCAGCAACTCGGCACCGGTGGGGGCGCCCCACTGGTCGTCGATGACGGTGAGGCGCTCGCGCTCTTGCGCCAGGCGCAGCATGGTCTTGGCAAAGTTGCCACCGCGTGCGGCATACACCCAGCTGGTGCGCAGGATGAGGTGCTTGGCGCCGGACTGCTGGATGAGCTGTTCGCCTTCGAGCTTGGTGCGGCCGTACACGCTCAGGGGCGCGGGGGTGTCGGTCTCGACCCAGGGGCGGGTGCCGCTGCCGTCGAACACGTAGTCGGTGCTGTAGTGCACCAGCCAGGCGCCCAGGGCGGCGGCCTCGCGGGCCAGCACGCCGGGGGTGGTGGCGTTGAGCAGGCGGGCCAGCTCGGGCTCGCTCTCGGCCTTGTCTACCGCAGTGTGGGCAGCGGCGTTGACGATGACGTCAGGCTTGAGGGCGCGCACGGTGGCGGCGATGCCTTCGGGGTTGGCAAAGTCGCCGCAGTGGTCGGTGCTGTCGTGGTCCAACGCCGTGACGTGGCCCAGCACGGCCAGGCTGCGTTGCAGCTCCCAGCCCACCTGGCCGCCTTTACCGAAGAGCAGGATGTTCATGCCACGGCCTTTGCGGCTGGGTCGGCCTGGTATTGCTTTTGCACCCATTCGCGGTAGGCGCCCGATTGCACCTGCGCCACCCACTCGGGGTTGTCCAGATACCACTGCACGGTCTTGCGGATGCCGGTGTCAAAGGTTTCGGCGGGCTTCCAGCCCAGCTCGCGTTCGATCTTGCGGGCGTCGATGGCGTAGCGGCGGTCGTGGCCGGGGCGGTCGGTGACGTAGGTGATCTGCGTTTTGTAGCTCTGGCCGTCGGCGCGGGGGCGCAGTTCGTCGAGCAGGGCGCACACGGTGTTGACGATCTCGATGTTGGGCTTTTCGTTCCAGCCGCCCACGTTGTAGGTCTCGCCCAGGCGCCCGGCTTCGAGCACGCGGCGGATGGCGCTGCAGTGGTCGCGCACGTACAGCCAGTCGCGCACCTGCATGCCGTCGCCGTACACGGGCAGGTTCTTGCCTGCCAGGGCGTTGACGATCATGAGGGGGATGAGCTTTTCCGGGAAGTGCAGCGGGCCGTAGTTGTTGCTGCAGTTGGTGGTGAGCACGGGCAGGCCGTAGGTGTGGTGCCAGGCACGCACCAGGTGGTCGGATGCAGCCTTGCTGGCCGAGTACGGGCTGTTGGGCTCGTAGCGGTTGTCTTCGCTGAAGGCGGGGTCGGTGGCCGAGAGGGTGCCGTAGACCTCGTCGGTGGAGACGTGAAGAAAGCGGAACGCTTCTTTTTTGATAGCTGGCAGCGCTTGCCAGTATTGCCTTGCAGCCTCCAAAAGCCTGAAGGTGCCGACGACGTTGGTCTGGATGAAGTCTTCGGGGCCGTGGATGGAGCGGTCCACATGCGATTCGGCCGCGAAGTTGACGATGGCACGGGGCTGGTGCTCGGCCAGCAGGCGTTCGAGCAAGGCGGTGTCGCCAATGTCGCCCTGCACAAAGATGTGGCGGGGGTTGCCCTGCACGCTGTCGAGGTTGTGCAGGTTGCCAGCGTAGGTGAGCTTGTCGAGGTTGACCACGGGCTCGTCGCCGTTGGCAATCCAGTCGAGCACGAAGTTGGCGCCAATGAAGCCGGCGCCGCCAGTTACCAAAATCATAGGATGGGCAGTGTTGATACGCCTGCAGGCGAAGCTGGCGATTATCCCATCCATGGCCCCTGGCCTGTAACAGGATTTGTGTCAGGGTGCGCCACCCGGCACCGCCAGACTGGCCGCTTTCTAGGCACACGCCCCTAACCCATGGGCCGCAAGCCGCCGTACAGTGGAAAGTATCTGTTCACCAACCACCCCAGGAGGCTCTACATGGCAAGCAAGAAGTCTTTTCCCTTCGGTCCCGAGGACGTCGCCGCCGGTGCTGTCCCGCTCAGCGACGCCGTGAAGGAATCGGCCCAGCAGATCTGGCTGGCGGGGCTGGGGGCGTTTTCCAAGGCGCAGGCCGAGGGCGGCAAGGTGTTTGAGGCGCTGGTCAAGGAAGGCGTGAACATGCAACGCAAAACCCAGACCGTGGCAGAGGAAAAAATCACCGAAGCCGCCCAGCGCATGACCAGCGCAGCCACAGAGATGGGCTCGCGTGCTGCCGGCCAGTGGGACAAGCTGGAAACCATTTTTGAAGACCGCGTGGCCAAGGCGCTGGGCAGGCTGGGCATACCCACCGCACGCGACCTGCAGGCGCTGAACGAACGCATTGACGCATTGACCGAGGAGTTGGCCAAAACCCGTAAGGCCCCGGCGGCGCGTGCCACCAAGTCCGCAGGCAAAACCGCAGGCAAGCCAGCACACCCCACGCCTGCCAAAAAGGCTGCGCCCCGCGCCCGCAAGCCGGCGGCCAAGTAGGCGAGCTTCCCGGCCGCGTGGGGCGGCCCAAACGCTTAGCCGACCCGCAACCAAAGCGGGCCTGGCCGGGAAACCCCCAAGCATTGCTGCGATGAATGCTGCATCGCAGCAAATAGGGCTGCGTTAGAGTGGTGGGCACAGACGCATCCCACTCAGCGCGAAAAGGGCAACTCCCATGGCAAAGAAAGCGCCACGCCGCACGGCGCAACGCATTCTGGAAGTGACGCTGGACCTGTTCAACCGGTTCGGCGAGCCCAATGTGTCCACCACCGCCATTTCTGCCGAGCTGGGCATCAGCCCCGGCAACCTGTACTACCACTACCCGGCCAAAGACGCGCTGATCAACACCCTGTTTGACCAGTACGAAGAGGCGCTGAATGGGCTGCTGCAGGCCAGCGACAGCGTGCACAACGTGGAAGACGCCTGGTTCTTCCTGCACACCCTGTTCGAGCTGATCTGGGAATACCGGTTTCTGTACCGCGACCTCAACGACCTGCTGTCCAAAAATCGCCGCCTGGAAACCCATTTCCAGTCCGTGCTGCAGCACAAGGAAAAAGCCGTACACACCATGCTCGAAGGCATGCAGCAAGCACAGGCCCTGCTTCCCGGCCCCGAGACCCGTGCGGCCTTGCCCACCACCGCTACCAGCATGGTGGTGGTACTGACCTACTGGCTCAGCTACGAATACGTGCGAGACCCGCGCCATGCGCTGGAGCCTGGCAACGCCCACCATGCCCTGCTGCGCGGCGCGCGGCATGTGCTCAACCTGCTGGAGCCCTACCTGGAAGCCACGCAGCGTGCCCATTTGCAAGCCCTGGCGCAGGCCTATGCCCCACCGGCGGGCTGACTCGCCACCACACGATCAACAACAACATGACGGAGACACCCATGGCACCTTGGACCCCCTTCCCCCACGCAGGCGACTACGCCTGGGATGCCACCCGTGTGCAGCAGCAATGGAGCCAGCTGCACCTGGGAGACGCGGAGCCCCTGCCCCAAGACCCCGCCGTGCTACAGGCCTGGGTGCTGTTCCATAACGGCGAATTTCAAAAGGCGGCAGAAGCGGGCCTGGCCGCAGGCGGCGCGGGCATCACGGCTGCCAACAAGGCCACGGCCGTGTACGCCACCTACCTGGAGCCGCGCGAGCAAACGCGGCTCGCGCTGTTCATGCAGATTGCCGAGCGCGCCCAGGCCCAGGCTGCCGCCAACGCGCAGCACGCCAACGCCTGGTACTGGAACGCCTACGCCCTGGGCCGCTACTGCCAGGGCATCAGCGTGGCCAAGGCCCTGGCACAGGGGCTGGGCCAGCAGGTGAAAGAATCGCTAGAAAAAGCCATTGCCCTCTCGCCCCGGCATGTGGAAGCGCGCATTGCGCTGGGCACCTTCCACGCAGAAGTCATCGACAAGGTGGGCGCGATGGTGGGCGGCATGACCTATGGCGCCAAGAAAGAAGTTGGCCTGCAGCTGTTTGAAGAAGCGCTGGCACTGCACCCCGGCTCGGCCATTGGCATGGTGGACTACGCCAACGCCCTGGTCATGCTGGAAGGCGACGAGCGCATGGACGAAGCCACCGCGCTGTATGAACGCGCCGCAGCCTGCCAGCCGATGGACGCGATGGAAGAGCTGCACGTGGCCATGGCACGGGCCGAGCTGCACGAGGAAAGCTGAGCAAGCCCCACGCCCCAGCAGCTACCAGCGGCTACCTGCCGCTGACCAGCTCAGGGGCCAAAACGGCGCGAGGCGATTTCGAGCAGGCCGTCAAAAATCAGGTTGTCCACCAGCTCGAAAGGCCGGGTCATGCTGGGGGCCATCTTCCAGCCCGCGCCACCGGTCATGATGCAGGCGGGCTCTTGGCCGCTGTGCTGCAGCAGGTGCTGGTACATGCGCTCCACCGCGCCGGCAATGGCGTAGGTGCCGCCGCTGGTCAGGGCATCACTGGTGTTGGTGGGAAAGGGGCGCACCTCGCCCGTGGGCACATGCAGGCCAGCGGTGCCGGTCTCCAGTGCGCGCAGCATGATGCCGTGGCCCGGCAGGATGAGGCCGCCCAGGAACTTGCCGTCCACATCAATGCATTCCACCGTCACGGCGGTGCCCACCATCACCACCACCAGGGGCCGTGCCGGGCCCCGGGCCAGCACATGGTGGCGCGCGCCCACCATCGCCACCCAGCGGTCTGAACCCAGGCGCGAAGGGTGGTCGTAGCCGTTGGTAAGCCCCGCCTCTTCGGCCGACGACACCACCCATTGCGGCTCCACGTCCCAGCGCACCATTTGCTCCATCTGCTCTTGCACCCGGCGCTTGGCAGCGTCCCCGGCCACCACGCAGCCCAGCATGCGCGTGGGCACAGGCAATTGGGCCCAGCTGCTTTCGGCCAGGCGGTCGATGTGGTCGAGGAACTCGGCACCATGCGCGATGAGCGCTGCGCCGGGGCGGTGAGCGTCGTACAACGCCCACTTGAGACGGGTGTTGCCGACGTCGATGGCCAAAAATGTCATGGCGCGGATTATCCCGAGTTTTGCCAAGCCCCCCGAAACAGGGGGTACACAAAGATACAGGCACTGTCACCCGCTGAACGAAATGGCCGCCACGGCAGGCCAGGGCAAGCTGCAAGCCGCACCGTGTGATTGCCAACAATTTTCATGCGCGCTTGGCCTACACCCTTTTGTCGCACACTCGGTCTACAGTGGTCCTCCCAATATTGACTGCACTAGGAGGTATCTCATGGGTCTTTTCAGTTTCATCAAAGAAGCGGGCGAAAAGCT
>VFQM010000956.1_pt1 | contig 27882 bp, 40 predicted proteins | sample 3512391 | NCBI WGS metagenome assembly VFQM01 (sample SAMN10412369, study PRJNA504923) | tailings metagenome | isolation source: Replicate 1 from Balatoc abandoned mine | place: Philippines | reverse complement strand
GTTCGAGAGAGCTCGAGGAGCTTAGGTTGGTGTCTACGGGACCGGCAGCAGCCCACCCAACGGAGGAGCAGTGCAGGTTGGCTGATGCACTCATCGAATGCGGAGCAGCTCAACTGGACTGCTGCCACCTGGCCGAAGCGCACCAGCGTAGACACTGACCCCACCAAGCCCTCTTGCTCGACCTCGTCGACCTGAGGGCTCTTTTCTTGTCGGAAGTGAGTTCGCGCAGAGGGGTCCAGAATCCGGTTGTCTGGAAAACTCTACTCACGGAATACAGTCGGAATCGATCTTTGTAGTGCAACGAATTCTCAGGAGCGACGACATGATCTGTGAGTTGGTAGTGGGCGCCATGGGCGTCGGGAGCATGCATCTGGCGTGGGCATGCCTCACGCGTGGATGGACACCGATGGCGGTGATGGGCATGGTGACATCTGTGTTCTGTGCCGCGCTGCTGTGGGCGACTCGCGGTCCGGTGTTTTTAGGGATCGCGATGGTCGCGTGCGTCGCGGTGGGCATCTGGCTGCTGAAGACCGTGAAACGTCCGGTCGAACAGGCGAAGAAGAGCGAGGAGGTGCAGCCCGCCGTCCAGCTGCTCACCGTCGCGCGCTGAAGGCCGGAAGAGACCCCCGAAGCCCGCCTTGAGCGGGCTTTTTCATGAGCCCTGTGAAGCGGTGCAAATAATCATTTGCGGTGCTACCATATTGATTCATGCTCAGGTTTACGCAGAAGGATAGTGGTTTGAAAAGGCGAGAAGTGATTCGGCTGACTGTCGTGTGGTCGCTGTTGGTGGCCACGGTGGCGCTGTTGCTGGTGGTGCTGTGGCCTTCTGAGAAGGTGGATCAGGACACGCAGGCTTCGCCGGGCCTCGTGACGAAGACCGAGAGGGCCGGAGGCGCGGGCGGGTGGTCGGTCTTTGCGCTGGTGAGGGGCAGTGCGATGGCGGTCGAGCAGAGGCCGGAGACGCAGGCAGATCAGCGCGAGGCGCTAGTGCTGGGCAAGCAGGCGTCAGCAGGTCTTCCGGCATGGGCGTGGGGGGTGGATGTCCGAAACCCGGCGGACCTGTACGAGCGCTGGGCAGGGTTCGCTGCAACGCAGGGCGGTGATCACTTCGCGGTGGATTCGCTGGTGGAGCTTCTCAGGGGTATGGGCTGGAGGGCGGCCGAGGGCATGGTCGAAGTTGCCATCGAGCGAAAGGACTGGCGGGTCACGAGCGCGATGTTCGCGTCAGGGTTCATCGGGATCGAAGACGTCGAGCGCCAGGAGATGGTGCGCAGGATCGTCCATGGCCCAGGGTGTGTGAGCGCGCCTGAGTGCGCCTACATGGCAGCGCTGAACGAGATCTCGCCGGAGACGCTCAAGGCGATCTACGCCAAGGTGAGGATCGACCGAGAGGCCTGTGGCCCGGTCTTGGGGGTCGAAGGAATGAAGGCGGCTGTGCGCTCGTTAGGAGATGCGAGTGGCAGTTTGAAGGGGCCGGAGTGGTGCGGTCAGGTGCCTGACGAAGGTTGAAACGAAGAAGGGATGGGGCATGAAGTTCAAGCTGGTAGGTTTCGCGGTGTTCGCTTTCCTGGTCGCCACGCTGTTCACGGCGAGGTTCGAGATCGTGCCGACGCCCATGCAGTACGCGTTCTGCGTCGCGTGGAGTGCGATGCTGGGTTGGTCGGTGGCGGTGATCACGAAGCGCATGGCGGTACCGCAGGCGACGACGCGCAAGCGCCAGGGCTGAGCGAAGAGGTATGGCTGCTGGAGGCAGTCGGATGTACGCCTTCTACCGGCTGAATCCGCACCTGAACGCTCGCCCACGTGCGTCGTCGATGTTCGACGTGGCGAAGGCGGTGGACGGGAAGCTGATCAAGGGTGAGCGGTGGGGCGACGACTACCTGGTGCTGCCGGAAGATCAGGATGTGGTCGATCTGGTGGAGAGCCTGCTGCGCGAGGAGGGCGTCTTCTTCAAGCGGGTGGATTCGCTGCCAAGCCATCATCAGTGGCAGTTGGTCTGAAAGCGGGCTGTCGGAGGCTCACCCGACAGGCGTCGCCCTCGGTCGCGCGGCTTCATGGCCTGGGGCGGCCATCACCCAGTGCAACGGATAACCAGCAATCTCGCTGAGTCCCCGAAAGAGCCTGTCCTGATACGGCAGCTCGCACTGGAGATACTGATGGAAAACTCACTTTGGAGAAGTCGTGAGGTGCGTGAATGAACGCCTCTTCCGACGACCTCTGGCCCACAACCAGGGATGACTTCACGGGCGATCTCTTCGGAGACCAACGTGAAGTGCCGAGCCCTTCGAAGGCCGACAAGCCTTTCGAGATCATCGCGGCAAGCAGCCCGCTGTTCAAGAAGCGGACGCTCCAGCCGGAATCGATGGACGTGATCATCAAGGCGCTCGGAACGGACGCCGTGGCACGCCGCATCCTCGCCAAAGGGGAAACTCTGGCGACGGATCAGTGCATCGGGGTCCGGCTGAACCTCAACGTCCTGAAGAGCACCGGTGTTGCCGTTCACACGATCCACCGTGCCACCAGTACGGACGGACACACGAAGGGCCGCGGCTTCTATCGTGGTGAGGTGCTGTCGTACCAACCGGTCGTTGTGCTGAAGGACGTCTACTTCAACGTTCACCAGGCAGGCAGACAAGGGATCGCCTCGGGGACCATGAACAAGCACCCGATGGCCAGCTGCGATGGTCTGTACCAACCGACCGACGAGACGCTGACTTTCGATGGCGTCCAGCTCTCCTTCAATCCGAAGCGCGAACACCTGTTCGTGGATGAAGATGGGTTCGCTGTGCAGTACGCGCAAGAGGTGACGATCATGGGACACCGCGCATACGCGAGGAAGACCATCCGCTACTTCAGCCAGGCGACTGCTCCCGAGAAGGCCGGCGATGCACCTTCGTGCGTGAGGTTCAAGTCATGAGCGCGCATGTGCTTCAGGCAGCTGGTACGAACGTCAGCGTCGAGCGAGATCCCTGGGTCACGTTGAACGCAGGCATCGAAGCGATGAGCTCCAGATTCGAGGTGCACATCGGCTACACGAAGAGCGACGCAGCGTACGAGGAAGCTGTCGGGCGCCTGCTCGAAGCTGCCTTGACCCACGGGACGATGATCTGGAACGGCGAAGCGAACAGCATCGTCGTCGAGGACTCGACCTGGGAAAGCGGGACCCTGTGCCTGAGCGTCGACCCAGGTCGTGCTCAAAGGCTCGGGATGTTCGGCTCGTACGGTGGACGTCGAGGTGGCCTGGTCATTCGAAACGGACCGCATGCGCACAGCGTGTGGGTGCTGAAGAAGGTGGACTGGCAGCTGGTGACTCGTGTTGCAACGGGTCTCATGAACAGCGGCAAGCTCAGCCGTGACAACGCCTTCAAGCTGTTCGTCTACATGATCCCTCGGGGCACGAGCGTAATGTTCTGAAGGCCAACGCACAACTCGCTGCGCTCAATCCGATCCTCCCCTAAACCACGATGTCTTCTCCGGAAGCTCGTGGTTTTTTATTTGCCTTTTCGGTGCTACCGTAATAGACTTTTCAGAATGGATAGATCGCGCACCTGATACGGGTGCGATGCTAGTTTCGGACCATCAGATGAGATCGAGCATGAACGCAGCGGAGCAGATGAACCGGGCAATCGAGGGGATCAAGGCCGACAAGCGCAGGCGCGGCGTGTTCAGCCAAACCGAGTTCATCGGCGAGCCGAAGAAGCGACCGGACCCGGAGGCGGTCAAGGCAGCGTGGAAGGCGCACGACGATCGTGCCGTGGCCATGGCGTGCGGTGCGAAGGTGACACCGTGAGCACTGTCGAGCAGGCCAGGGTTGGAACGGCGATGAAGTGCACAGAGGAACAGCTGGACACGCTGAGGCACATGCTGGGCATCAACACGCCGTTCGACAGGGTGCCCAGGCCGTACCGGGACTATGCGGCGGTCGTGGTGGGTGACGCACGGTTCGCGGAGATGGAGAGGCTGGGCCTGGTCGAGTGCTACCGGAGGGCCAAGACGGAGCGCGAGTACGACTACTTCCGTTGCACCGAAACGGGCAGGGCGGCAGCGATGGCGAGTCACCGCGAGATCCGGATGACGAAGGCAAAGAGGGTCTACGGGCGATTCCTGGAGGTCAGCGATGCGATCGCCGACCTGACCTTCCGGGAGTTCCTGGTGGCTCCGGTCTACGCTGAAGTGCGCCGCGATGCCTGAGCCGACCATGGAGCAGATCGATCTGTTCGAGGACGTGCTGCAGGCCTACGCAGCGTCCAAGAGGCTGAGCAACGAAGCGCTGTACAAGGACCTCACGAGGCGATGCAGCATCCCCGAGGTTGCTTGGTCGGAGCGCAAGCCTATAGGGCAAGCGCAGGCGTTGCACAGCCCGCTGAAGCGAAGCCTGAGATGGCACCAGCAGACGCTGCGTGCGCTGGGGCTTCTGGAGCGCGAGTCGCGTGGTGTGTGGAAGCTCACTGCGAAGGGGGAGAAGAAGCTGACGCCGGCGCCCGACGGGAAGGTGCTGCTGGGCTTTTCGACAGATCTGGGCATCGCGCTGTGGGCGAAGGCTGAGTCGGTGTTCCCGAGGCTCGGCGACCGCATTGCGCTGGTGTTCTCATCGCTGCCGTACCCGCTGGCCAGGGCGCGGGCATACGGTGGTCCGAGCGAGCAGGACTACGTTGATTGGGCCTGCGGAGTGCTGGAGCCGCTGATAGGGCAGCTCGTGCAGGGCGGTTCGATCGCGCTGAACCTGGGCACCGACATCTTCATGCCCGGAAGCCCGGCCAGGTCGATGTACACAGAGCGGCTGATGCTGGCGCTGCACGACCGCTTCGGGCTCAGCAAGATGGACTCCATCGTGTGGAGCGTTCCGAACAGGCCGCCTGGTCCCATCGCGTGGGCATCGAAGTCGAGGCAGCAGCTGAACGCGGGGTACGAGACGGTGCTGTGGATGACGAACGACCCGGTGCGGGTCCGCTCGGACAACCGACGCGTGCTGCAGCCCCACACGCAGCGACACCTCAAGCTCATGGCCGCGGGCGGGGAACGAAGGGAGGCCAGCTACGGCGACGGTGCGCACCGCATCCGGCAAGGTTCGTACGGGCAGCAGACTGCGGGCAGCATCCGGAAGAACGTGATCACGATGGGGCACCGCTGCGCGCACAAGCAGGACCTGGCGGAGCTGGCCAGGGCGGCGGGTCTTCCGATCCATGGCGCGACGATGCCGCTGGCGCTGGCCAAGCTGGTGATCGAGTTCCTCACCGAGCGGGATGACCTGGTGGCGGACCCTTGTGCCGGATGGCTGACGACGGGAAAGGCCTGCGAAGAAACAGGGCGGCGCTACATCCTGACGGAGCAGATGGGGGAGTACGTCCTTGGCGGCTCGATGGGCTTCAGCAAGGCGCCTGGGTTCGAATCGTTCGGGCAGGTGGGGATCTGAAGGGGCGCAGATGCTGGCGAGCCTGAGACGGTGGCTTGGTGGTACCCCTGACGCGCACATCGCAGAGCTGCACGACGTGCTGCTGCGGTCGGCGAGGCGGTGCGCCTACGACCTCAGGCATGCAGCCGACGAGATCGTGGAGCCGCGAACGCGCAGGGCGTACGGCGATCGCGCGGACATGTGGCTGGGGATCTTCGCGAGCGGAAACGCGCTGAAGGACTACCGGTTGGAGCTGCATCGCGAGATCATGAAGAGGGACACAGAGATCGCCAGGCTGCGTGCGCTGTGCGAGGCCAACGGAGTGAACCCAGTGGGCCCGAACGAACTGCCGTTCTGAGTCGGCGGTGGTGATGGGAAAAGGCGGCTGAGCGGTCGAGAGTGCGTTTCGGTACTCAGTGATTGCGATCCCGTGGCTTAGGATCTCGCGAAAGAGGGTGCAAAGAGGATGTACGAGATCAAGGACAGCGATTGCCGAATCGTGGACTCGATGGTGAAGCACGCGCTCCAATGGGGGGATGCTGGATCGCCTGCGGGGGCCTGGCCGCGCGGGAGCAATGCGTTGCTGTCGAGACGGATCGAGAAGTTCAAGTCGCTGGTTGATGCGAGTTTCGAGCAGAAGGGTGTGCGGGAAGAAGGCGTTGGAATCAAAGGCTGATGATTCCAAGCTTGATGGCCTTGATGACCGCCTGGTGCTTGTTGACGCAATCAAGTTTTTGCTGAGCGCTGTTGAGATGTTTGACCGCAGTCGCCTCTGAAACCCCAAGAAGCCTGGATACCTCCCAGGCGGTTTTGCCATCCATAGTCCACTTCAGAGCCTCGACTTCTCGCGCAGAGAGTCTCGGCAAATCCTTAGGGCAGGTTGGGTCGGGAGTGATGTTTGCCGCGGCCTCGTTAGCGTGGACAGCAAGTAGTTGAATATCGGCAATGGTCCTGGAAAGCTGATCGGGGTGGAGTGGGATAGGATTCGCTGTATCCAAACCAAAAATGAAACGCCCAGAGTTTGGAAGGACGATTGAAGTGGCGATGCCATTTCGATAACCAAATGGAGCTTGGATCTCCCAGAGGTTGCCGGCGCCGGTAGCGACATAAGTTTGCTGAGACCAGGCGATTGGCAAGTTGCTCGTAGTCGTGTGTCGAAGTACGGGGTCAGCTTTGCCGTCTGCTTCGCTGCGATAGTATTCTTCGTAGCTCGGTGATGAATTTGAGTAATCTACCGAATTAATGGCGCCGAGTTTTGTCCGAATCAATACGGCAGAGTATGTGCTAAAGCCTAGAGCACTCGTTAACTTTTCAAGGACTCGAAGGAATTCCTCGCGCGTGCTTGCGCGGGATAGTTCCAAATAGTCGAGAGTTTTCACTAGATGCTTACTGCGGTGGCGACAGGTGGGTGTAGGGCTGAATGATACGAAGTCCCGGTGCGCGGGCTATGAGCGCATGCCCTGATCTAGCTTCGTTTGCCAATTCGTTGCATGAACAAGGGCCATGAGATGAGCCTGATGAGCATGTTCGGACAGAAGGCCTTGGTCGTCGAAGGCGAGGATGTTCGTGTGGATGCTTGGTTGCGAAGACACAACAAGTACGCCTGGTGGGATCTTAGACCAAGAGAACGCGATGGCTAGGTCGTGTCCATCAGACGACTTCGACAGAAGCGCTGCCTCGCCAGTTGAGTGCTGCGAGGCGGTGGCGACGAGCTTGAAACTCAGTTCGAAAAGCTGGCGCTTGTGAAGGCGAACAAGAGTCAGCTTTGAAACCCAAATGAGGGGTGATCGCACAGATGATTGGAAGGGGTAGGAAGTGTTCAGCCGGGTGAGTTTGAAACTGGTTTCGGCCAGGTGAAGGTCATGTACTTGGTTCTGAAACTCAGGCCGGTGAGACGCTGGATCTGAGGGCGGGAGGGGCGGCTCGCGGGCGTCGGTGCGCTGTGAGGCGAGACGATGGACTGCGTTGTAGCCCTGCGAATATCTACGACAGTCGTCAGTAGTGGTATGGAAAGGATTGACCGTTGACAGCGGCCAGAGACTGAGGTAGCGGCACTCGTGATGTGGGGTAGTGGCTGGAAACTTATGGGCTGGAGCAGGACATGACGCCAGTGCATTGAGGCTCGTTCATTCAGAACGACAGTGCACGAAGAGGAAATTCACATGTCATCCATCACATACCTGCTCACCGGTGCGTCGTTCATGACCATCGGCGCAGGAGAAGACGAAGCGGACGTCTCGGTGCCCGCTTTGGCAAACTCGCTCAAGGACGCGCTGCAACAGGTCCGCCTGTCGTACGAGTTCGAGCAGATCCACGTGGAGCGCATCGAGCTGATGCGGCTGGGCAAGGATCGGACGCTGCTGGCGGTCTACACGGAAGTGGGAGATCGCGGTGGTGAGCCCCTGCTGCTGGTGTACGACGGCGAACTGGTCTGGGATGTCGACCTCGACCACCGGATCAAGAACACCGACGGTGCAACGCTCATCCGGCACATCGTGGCGGCGCAACATGGCGGCCACGTGAGTTCCGAGGACGCAGGGAAGCTGTTGCAGCTCGTGTCCAAGGAATGCCTGGTGGATGCGCTGCTGGGCTGCGTCGCACGGGCAGAAGGTTCACGCGCGCTGTTCTGCGACACCGACAGCCTGGTCGATGGCCAGCAGTCGATGTTCGCGCCGGCCACCGAAGCTGAAGAGGTGACCCATGGCTGAGGCAACGAAGACCATCGCATCGGAGCGTCTGGTGTTCAGCTCTGACGGGAAGTCATCGGGTCGTGTGACGTCAGGCGGCTACCGCTGCTCGATGGAAGGCTGCACGGGTTTGCGTTTGCCCGTCACCTGGTCCGATGGCAAGCACAGCCGTCCGTGCACGAAGGGGATGATCACTCGCCCCGACGGACAACTGCAGATCGGGTGAGCACCATGGACACGACGATTCAGAAGGAAGTGCCCGCGGCCGTCCAGCAGGAGCGCACGATGCTGAACAGCATCGAGGCGTACGTGGAATGCGGCAAACGCGCAGCGAAGGCCATGAACCAGCACGACGGCAGTCGCTACGAGCACGAGAACGGATGGTTCAGGCGTGCCAAGGGCCTGGAAACCGGCGACAACAAGCTGAAAGCCCAGGCGGCCTACGACGAGGGCTACAACTACGCCCGCGTCGTGCCTGCCGTGGACCGATTCCTGTAAGCCAAGAGAGCGCTGTGTCGCTTCGTCGAACGACGAGATGACACAGCGCACGGGACCTTGATCCCTGACCCTCACCAAAGCCACTGCATCTTCGGATCGGTGGCTTCTTTCATTGCTGCAGTGGTTGTAGATGGTGAGGGTCAAGCAGTTGGAGATGGCCTTGGTCGGCGCCAGGGCCCGACGAAGGTGGAGGACAGCATGGCTGTCCGGGTCGGACTCGTTCGAGCCGACTCCCTGCGTCGTTCCGCCGCAGGGTGGATGCCGGGTCGACTCGGAAGGACGGAATCGATACCGGCGGGAAGATGAAGAGGATTCGCTGCCGCGGGCTGGACGCAGGTTTGGTTGTGCACAGCTTCGTGATGAGGCAACGAACCTGTGGACAGTGCTTCTAGGGATGGGCAGGACATGACGCGAGGCAATGTGTATCGCTCGCTGAGCGACGTTGCGCCAAGGAGATGAAGATGGCTCAAGAAGTGGTTTGCGTGCCGGAAGACCAGGCTCGTGTGTTGTCGTCGGAGCAGGTGATGCACTGGGCGTCGGAGAAGTACGTGGGGAGCTGCTCGGACATGGTGGCCACGCACGGACAGGCGTTCAACATGGAGTTCGACGATCAACGGAAGTCGAGCGGCCAGGCCTGGTTGACGACAGCAGCAGAGGGAGGAGAGCTCGATGACATGCTGTCGGTGTGCATGGAGGTCAGCAGCTTGCCAGGCAAGTCGGCGGATCTCGCAGTGGCACATGTGCACTTCGGCGGTGAAGACGTTGCGTTCTCGGCTTTCAAGATCGGCAACGAGATCATCCTGCGGCTGGAGAACGGTGTGTCGATGAGGACTGAACGCCTCGAAGACGGAACGCAGGTGTTCGTGCTGCGCTGAAGCCTCGCACAGGACGAGGAAGACTTTCGACAACCCCAAGCCACTGCATCTCACGATCGGTGGCTTTTTTGTTGCCATGAAATGCATTGAACGCAGGGAGGCAATGAATCGGGGCTAAGTGCTGGGGTTCAATGGACTGAAGAGCAGTTGCAATACAAATTGAATTGCGAGTTATAGACGCAGATGACACGCTCGGAATTGACTGGAAGCACGCAGGGCCGGTGCATTCAGGCGAGAGAGGCCCAAGCGGGCCAGTGCAATTCGATGTCTAGGATGAAGAAGCATGCGAGCGATGAAGATGATGCAGGCGGTGGTGCTTGCGGTGGCTGCTGTGGGAAGCGTGTGGGCGTCTCCCACCAACAAGTTCGATCTGAACAACGACGGCAAGGTGGACGGGCGAGATGCGTCGCAGCTGATGACGATGCTGCAGTACCTTGGGCCGACGGGCTCGATGCCGGCGATGCCCGGTGCGGCGGAGGATCTCAGCGGCGATGGCCAGCTGAGCCTGGCGGACTGGCGGGAGTTCACGCGGTACGCGAGCGTCGTGGGCGCATACCCGGACGCGCTGTTCGACGTGGCGATCCAGTGGGGGCAGCCGAATGGTGTGAACGGGGCGGACAAGTTCGCGATCGCGCAGGCGGTGGCAGCAGGAAGGGGTGGCTCCTACTCGATGCGCTTCGACTTCAACGCCGACGGTCGTGTCGACATGAAGGACTGGATGGCGTTCGTGAGCCACGCGCAGAAGGCCTACCCCGCGGTGCTGCTGGATGCTGACGGGAACGGGGCCGTGAACGGCAAGGACCTGGACCGGTTCGCGCAGATGATCGATGCAAGGTCGTACGACCCCGCGCAGGACCTGAACGGCGACGGCTTGATGAACGCAGCCGACTGGCGAATCGTGGTGCAGCTTGCCAACCTGGTGAGCCAGAAGGCAGTGTTCGACGTCGACGGGACATCCGGGGTGTCGCAGGCGGTGGTGTCGGCAGCGGACTCGCGAAAGATCGCCGTGTCGCTGCAGGGGCTGAGTGTGGGCTTCCAGACGTCGATCCGGTACGACCTCAACGGTGACGGCCTCGTGCTGCAGGCGGACTGGGGCGAATGGGTTCGGTGGGCGACGATGGTCTACAAGAAGCCGGACATGGTCCTGGACGTGAACGGCGACGGGTTCGTGAACTCGGGGGACATGATGATGGTGAACTCGGCGATCGGACAGTTCCCGGTTCAGATCCAGTTCGACGTGAACGGTGACGGCGTGGTGAACGCGAGCGACGCTGCGCTCATCGCGATGCGCATCGTGATGGGGCCGGCGCAGTTGATCGCCGGCGACGTGAACCGAGACGGGTGCGTGAACTCGGCGGATCTCGCGATGGTGCAGTCGGCGCAGGGTGCGATGTCGTCGATGCCGCTCTACGACCCAGACCTCGATGTGGCGATGAACGGCTACATCGGGCCGGACGACCTGAACGTGGTCAGCATGAACATGGGCCGCTGCCGCTGAAGGCAAGCCTGGTAGATCGATGGGGCGAGAGCCTCAGGTCCGCCAACCGCGTCGAGTGCGCAAGAAGAAAGCCGGGTGGGGCGGTTGCTCCATCCGGCTTTGCGCTTCAGGTCAGATGAGTCTCGGTGCGCTGCTCAGGGAAGGGCGAGCATGATCTCGACCGCAGCGTAGTCGTCGGGAGGGGTGACCAGGTCGATGTACCGGCCGTCCACGGAGATCTGGAGCTCGCTGATGGAGGCGATGGCCGACAGAAGGTCGTGTGCCGGCACCGACTTGGCGAGATGGTCCCGAACACCCGCGAGGAACTCAGGGTTGGTCTTCAGGTGCGGGAGCATGTCCTCGAACAGGAAGGCGGCGGGAACGATGGGACGCGTCTTCTGGACCTGGTGGGTCTTGAGGTCGTGCGCATAGGTCACGACGAACATCAGGGAGTTCCGTGTCACACGGCGGCTCTGGAAGCGAGCAAGCAGCTGGGGGCCGCCGATCGAGAGCATGTCGAGGACCACAGAGGGGCCGTAGACGATGTCGAGCGCTGTGAGGTTCGAGATGGCTTGAGGCGCCTTTTCGCCGAGTGCGGCGTAGAGGTCGACGTTGGCGCGGGCCATGAAGCCGTCGACATCCAAGGCTTTGGCCAGGTTGCCGCCGGAGAGGACGTCGTTCTGCAGAGGGAAGCTGACGGGGACCTTGGCCTCGTGCTCGCAGCCATCGGACAGGCGGTAGCGGGCTCGGATCTCCAGGTCCTTGCGGTCGAGGCGCTGGGCAGACCAGTCGAAGGTCGGAGCCCAGTCGGCGAACTCTTCGGCTGTCAGTGCAGCACGGGCAGCGACGCGAAGGTCGTCAGCGCGGATCTTGCCGCGGTCGGCTTCGTACTGCTCCTGCTCCAGGAACGTGACGGCGGTGTCGACCGTGCGGTCATGAGCAACGACACCGACGAAGAACTTGCGCACGTTCGGGGCGAAGAACACGCGGTAGCTGCGGTCTTCCTTGGATGTGGCCTTCAACTCCACACCGGTGTCGTTGAGCGCTGCAGTGGCCTGGTCGGGTGACATGCCGCAGCGTTCGTCGGAGCGCTGAGCGGCGTGCGTGGACAGGCGTGCCGACGGCAGGAATTGGGGCACCAGACGGTTTCTGGGTGTCCTGCTGGGCTCCGGTGAATAGAAATCGACCATATGAAGATATTACATCGGTAAGGCGGAAATTCCGATGCTGTATATCCGTCCAGTAGTTGCCTGCATCAGGGGCGAGGGATGACAACGCACTGGAGGGGTTGAGTGGAGCGGGGTTTTGAAACCCACAGGACGCTGGGTGGGGTGGCCGCAGAGGGGCGAGCGGCTGCCATCGCGGCCTGGTTGGGGTCGGAAGATCGGGCCGGACGGAGGTCGATCGAGTCTGAAACGCACTCCTCGCGGTAGCCCTGGTAGGGCATGCCGAGGAGCCAGCAGCCGTTCTTGGTCTTGAAGGCGGCACGGCGAACGACCTCGTTGGACGGATTGGCCGTCCGGGCAGGTTGCGCCTGTCCAGGGGGGCCGTCGGGGCGCAGGACCACGGTCCAGTCGGGCCGCAGGCCGGTTTCGGGAGCCTGGGAGAAGGCTGGAACTACAGCGGCGGACAGCAGGAGCAGAGAGGCGGTGTTGAGTGCTTTGTTCATGTGCTTTGGTTTGGTGCGCAAATAAAGGAGAGATTCAGGATACACTGTATCGCAGTTGTCGCTATGAAAGAATAGCGAACGAGACAAGTAGGAAGGAAAGGCAGATGAGCGGAGACACAAACTTCGGCGGCTTGGACGGTAGCTCGAAGGAGCAGTCGATCTTGACGGTCGCGGTATCAAGTCGTGCGCTTTTCAGTTTGGAGGACGAGAACGCGCTGTTCGAGTCCAAGGGCCAGGTGGCTTTCGACGAGTACATGCTGGCCAACGCAGGCAAGGTGCTCAAGCCAGGTGTGGCCTTCCCGGTGGTGCGACGGCTGCTGGGCCTGAACACGGCTGGCAGGAAGGACAGGGTGACCGTGATCGTCCTGTCGAGGAACTCGCCGGCCGCCGGTGCGCGGGTGATGAAGTCGATCAACGCGCTGGGGCTGGACATCCAGAAGGCGGTCTTCACGTCTGGAGCGGAGCGCTTCAAGTACGCGAAGGCGCTGGGTGCGCACCTGTTTCTGTCGGCGAACGAGGTCGATGTGCAGAGCGCAGCTGGGTACGGAATCGCCGCGGCTGCCGTGGTGCCGATGGAGATCTCGGACGATGGAGGTGAAGAGCTGCGGGTGGCGTTTGACGGCGACTCGACGGTGCTGGGGTCGAGCGGTGACGCCGTGTTCCTGCAGTACGGGCTGGAGAAGTTCAGGGAGCACGAGGTGCTGAACGCCCATGTGCCGCTGGAAGACGGCCCGTTCCGGCCGGTGCTGGAGCGGATGGCGCTCATCCGGGCCTCTCTGGGTGACAGGTCCGGGCTGATCCGCCTGGCGCTGGTGACGGCGCGTGGCGTGAGTGCGTACGAGCGAGCGATGAACACGCTGGCGAGTTGGGGGTTGAGCCTGGACGAGTGGGTCTTCGCCGACGGTGCCGACAAGGGCTCGATCTTGCGCGCGTTCAGCCCGCACATCTACTTCGACGACGCGAAGCGTCACGTGGACTCGGCGGTACGCCACTTGGTGCCGGCGGGGAGGGTGCTGTCGGGTTCGACAGCGGCGCCTGCTGAGCAGAGTCAGACAGCGCAGCCGACGGTGGTCAACGGCTGAGTGAGGCGCAGATGCAGGGGTGGAGTGTGGAAGCGGTGATGGGTGGCGCAGCGGCGGCTGATTTCCTGCTGCTGTGGGTCGGGATCACGTCGTGGGTGATCACGGGAAGCTTGCTCGTGAAGGTGAAACGACTGCAAGAGGAGTTGAGGCAGGCCAAGGACAGGGGCGATGTGCGTCGCTGGATCAGGAGCGGCGAGGTGCGACACGCAACGGCAGGCGTGCTGGAGAAGCACGGTCTGCTGGCGCTGATGACGCCAGGGATGGCGAACGCCCTCTACAGCTCGTTGGAGGCGTCGCTCGGGGAGGAGATGGAAGCAGCTGGCCACTACAGGGAGTGGGAAAGGCTGTGCGATGACGGCCCCTGGAACAACCAGGCGGTGGGCAAAGGCAAGGGACTTCGGGAAGGAAGCAAGCGATGAGAACGGAACGTGTGGTGCGAACCAGGAGCGACTCGGTCGAACAGATCGAGGGGCTCGAAGAGAAGGTCAAGAAGGCGGTGGAACTGCTGCCAGCGTGGTTCGTCGCGCGGATGATGAACGACGAGTGGCGCTTCGGGCTGTTCCTCGGCGGAGGGTTCTGGGTGGCGATCGCACGGATCGTCGACGTCAAGCAGGATGCGTCGGGCGACATCTGGATCGATGCGCTTGGCCTCGAAGAAGAAGAGGGCCTGGTCACCAAGGAAGCGGGCGGCATGCCGGCGGTGCAGGTGGCCAAGGGCAGAAGGATGTTGTCGCTCAATGCGAAGCATGTGGCGCTGGCGGTGGAGCTCGAAAAGCCGGCGGCTACGTCGGAGCCGCGCCGGCGCAAGCAGAAGGCTGCTTGAAGCAATGAGCCGAGTCGAAGCAGCTGCTCGGGACGAGAAGTGCTTCGCGTGCGGGAGGCGTCTGGGGAAGCGCCTGCGTGGCCGCGCAGACACGCGCGACGGCCAGTGGGTGTACGTCGGAAGCGAGTGCTCGAAGCGGATCGAATCGGCGGGCGAGGAAGGCTGGCAGCCTCCCAGGGGAGGGCCGAGGCTCTTCCCGATGGGTGACAGGTCGGTGAAGGAAAAGGCCAAGCCTTGAGTGAGGGGGTAGTGGTTAAGGCGAATCCTGGGTCGGCAGTACCAGATCCACTGGATAAATCGTGGCGAATTCGGGATCGGATTCGTTTTAGCAGTAAGATTTCAAGCGTCGTATCGCTGTGACGGCAGACGGTTTGGTGTGGCAAAAATGATGCCGAGGGCGGTAGCGCGTCCGAAACCTGCCGAGATCGGGTTAGGTGGTCTCGAATAGATGGAACGGACAGGAAAGGGGGTGTCGAGGTGGGGGTGAGCATCATGCAAGGATCGCTTCCGGTGAAGAGGCCGCGTGGAAGGCCGCATCTGGACGAGTCCAGGAAGAGGATCAAGAAGTCGATCAGCCTGTATCCGAAGATCGTCGAGTTCGCGAGAGAACTGGGCGGCGGAGTCGCGAGCACGGGGATCGAGAAGGCGACGGCTGAATACCGTCTGATGAACAGCGAAGAGACGCTGGAAAACCTGAAGCACAAGCCTTCGGGACTGGTCGGCATCGAGGTGGTCAAGACGAGCGTCAGCCTGACGCCGGAGACGCTGGATCTGCTGATCGTCGTGGGCGGTGGTGTGCTGAGCCAGGGGATCTCGGAGATCCTGCAGGTGGTCATGGGCGCACGACGGCGCAAAGGCTAACCGGTGGCGAAGGACCAGTACGTCAAGGCCGACGAGTACGACCTGCGGACGGCCCGTCACAACACGACGGTTTTCGTGCGGGAGCTTCGTGCCAGGCCCTGGTGGGGCGTGGTGCTCATGGCCTGCTTCTCCGTGGCGGGGGTGTTCCTGATCGGATGGGGCAAGCTCTCAGGGTGGGACGTCGTGGATTCGACGTACGCGTTCTGGACGGGCATCCTGTCGTTCGCGGTGGCGGTCTACCTGGGCTGGGCGATCTTCGGGCGGCCGCTGTTCATGGGCGATCGAGCTGAAGCCGAGGAAGAGGCGGAGATGGAGTCGCTGCGGGCGAGCAAGGAGCCGAGCGCGGGCGAGGTCTCGCAGGAGAGTGTCTTCCTGATGCTGGACTTCGACGGCGTGCTGCACCCGGGGCAGTCGGGGACGTTGAAGCACGTGCCGCTGCTGCAGGCGTGGCTCAGGGCCAGGGAGTCGGTGCAGGTGGTGATCTCGTCGGACTGGAGGTACACGCACAGCCAGGCAGACATCATCGAGCTGTTCGACGAAGACCTGCGGGCGCGAGTGCATGGCTTCACGCCGGTGATCGAAGGCGCGGCTCGTGAAGCAGAGATCGACTCGTATGCGACGAAGCACGGGATCGGGGTGTGGGCTGCGCTGGACGACGTGGCAGAAGGATTCCCGACCATGGTGAAGTCGCGTGTGGTCCTTACGAACCCCCGGGAGGGGCTGACACACGAGGACCTGGAGAAGCTCGACGAGCTGCTCGGGCTGGTCTAGGACCTTTCCTGGGCGCCTGAGGAAGGCGCAGAAACCGACGAAGATCGGTATCCAATACCCCAATTAAAGTCCTACCTTACTCTTGTCGGAGGATTGAACTCGTCGTAGAATAAACCGATGCAAACGAGTTCAGTGTCTGCCTCCAAGTCCCTGGTGCTGCTGCTTGGGGGTCGGGGAGCGTGTCCGCCGGGATGTGCCAGGGTGGTCAGGGACGACCAAGTCAGCGTCGGATCGTTCTTCGTCCAGTTCAAGCCGACGCGTGAAGCGGGCCCCTGGTCGCTGGAGTTGCGGGAGCGTCCGTGGTGCGTGGCGATCAAGCGGTCGGACGGTGCTGCTGAGCGCGGGTACTTCGAGACGCTGGATCTTGCGGTGAAGAGGGCGAGGCGCCTCAATGAACGTCTGGCTTCCTGAAACGGAGCAGCGGCCGCGGTGCCGGTCCGTGTGGGCGTTCCACGAGGACGGGGCCACGCCGGACCCGCTGCAGTGCATCTTCGTGTTCGGATCGAACCTCGCGGGCCGGCATGGAGCGGGCGCTGCGAGGGAGGCCCGGCTGCGCTACGGGGCGGTGTACGGGATGGGCAAGGGCCAGTTCAACAGGTCGTATGCCTTGCCGACCAAGGACGAGAACCTGAAATCGCTTCCGATCGCTGCCATCCGAAGGGAAGTGGCGGACTTCATCGAGCACGCGAAGCACATGGATCAGGAGTTGTTCGTGGTGACGCGCGTGGGTTGCGGCCTGGCAGGGTACGCAGACGCGGAGATCGCGCCGATGTTTCGTCACGCGCCGGCGAACTGCAGCTTCGCAGAGCAGTGGCGGCGGTATCTGGACTCCGAGGCGCCATGGGAGGCGCATCAACAGGAAAGCGAAGGTGCAAGCATGCGCAAAGTGCATTCATGCCAGTCGTGCGGGTTCGTGAGCACGATCGGTGAGGAATTCGGGCGGGTGCAGGGGGTCAAGGTGTGCCTCGACTGCAAGGACGACTACGGCAAGGACGCCAACGTCACCCGATGGGTGGACGAGAAGGTGGCGGCGGCAGCCAAGGCGGCGGCGGCCACCTCAACACAGCAGTGATGCGGGGAGCAAGGCGATGGCGCTGAGCACGGAAGAGAAGGCCAGGAACAAGGCAGCGCAGAAGGTGCGGGACCGTGCACACACCGAGCGGGCTCGTGCGATGCGAGAGGCTGTGCGGGCTGCTGAAGCTGCTCCTGAGGTCGAGGAGGCGCACAACGCCTTCAGGTTCGCTGACGCCCGGATGGAAGTCGAGATTCGGGCGCGTGACGACAAGGAGCGAGAACTGCGCGAGCAGATCGCGAAGCTGCAGGGTCAGATCGAGCAGCTGCGGATCTCGCCGGAACTGGAGGCTCTGAGGGCGGACCGGCGTGCGAAGGCGGATGCCTGGCAGGCGGTGAAGCGCTCGAAGGTGGTCGAGGCGGAAGCAGCGTTCCCGGACATGGCAGGTGCGGCGCAGTTCTCGGCCGCGGCATGGAAGCCGTCGGCAGAAGTCCTGGCGGCGATGGAAGCTGCAAGGGCGGCCTGACGGTGTTGAGTGGTTCTGTGGTGACGGAGAAGGAGCGAGGGATGAAGTTTCTTTCAGTGGAATGGAAGCGCCCCAGTGGCGGGCGTGTGCTGCTGGTGCTGACGGTTCTGGCGCTGCTGTCATGGATGGCGGTCGCGAGCCTGGGCAACGGGGTGGCTGGATGGGCCGGTGTCGGTGCACTGGCGGGCGGCGCAATCTGCTCGGCGTGCGGTGTCGACTCGACGAAGGGCTGGCGCGAACTCAGTGTGGCAGCGGGGCTGTCGAGCGTGCTGGCCGTGCTGATGGTGGTGCTGCACCGGGCGCTGGTGTGAGCGGAGTCGACGTCCAGGGCGCCCAGGCGCCCAGCTCGCCTGGCCGATTCGAGTCGGTGAGCAGGGAGGAACTGGGCAACGCGCTGCTGTCGTTGTACAGGGTGCTGGCGCCGGCGGAAGGCGACTTCAACGAGGAAGAACAGCAGGCGATGGACGAGGCACGCGTCGTTCTGGGGCGGTGCGGTGTCGACCTGGACGCTGAAGGAGAGGCGCGATGAAACTGATGTCGAGCGAAGACGCGAAGCGGGTGCTGGAACTGCTTCCGGCGGGGTCGCCGGAGGAACTGGTGCAAGGCCTGCGCGAGATCGCAGACGGGGATGCTGTCGTGGCAGCGAACCAGGCGAAGTCGTTCGGCTGCTTCTGCGATCTGGAGCCGGGCATGAAGCCGGACGGTTGCGTGATCGACGAAAACAGGCCGGACGATTGCACGTCGGCCGGGCCGCTCATGGCAGCCGGGAAGGACAAGTGGTCGTGCAAGGAGTGGCGGGTGGTGAAGGTCATTCGTCAGACCTGACCGCACCGAGTATTTCTGGTGGATGACCCTGAATATGGTCAGTTTCCAATCAAACGGCATTGATGGCTGCTGCAATCGGTTGCAGGGCCGCAGTGCGAGCAGGATCATTTATCAAACATTTTGAGTAATTGACGCGGGAGAGTCGATTGCCGGCACAACATGCCAGTGTTCGTTTGACGGGAACGTTAGGCTACGGTGTAGACTGGCGTATTCGCATCTTGGCGTGCAGTTCCGCCTAGCGAAGTTGGTGTGCCCCCGTGAGGGACCTTGAGGGACCATCTGCAAGAAGACGGCGATAGAAGCCGCCCGTTATACCGATGTGACGATGACGTCCATCCAGTGAGAACGAAGCAAATGTGGAAACTGAACCCAGTTGGCCTGAACGCGGTTTCAAACGCCGTCGCTCGGCGGGTCAAGTTCGGCATGAAGCCGGAGACATGGATCGATGACGCTGAGGAAGAGGCGAACCGAGCATGGGAGGACCCGGACTGGACGCACCGCGAGGCAGAGATCGAACTGCTGCCGGTCTACTGCAAGGACGGAAAGTCGCACATCGTGCCGCTCTTCCCGTCGTGGTTCGACTGGGTGGAGCCTGGTCAAGCCGAAGCCAGGCAGGAGCGTCAGCGGCAAGCTGCATGACGGCTTGGACTACTTAGGTAGTACCGAAATAGATTGTGGTTCTGCGTGAGTTTCTTTATACTCTCTCCATCGGTATCGAAAGTGCGATGAGAGGGGTGTAGAAATGTATGCATTGAGCCTCCCTCTGCCCATTCTGGGCAGCATGTGATTTCCGCCCGGCCGCGTGCCGGGTCTGCGTCGGCCAGCCCTGATTGGTGAACGTCGCGGGTACTTACGCCTCAATACGAGGTTTGGGCAACGCCCAGTTAGCAGTACGGGTCCCCGCAGAGTGGGGAACTCCGGTTGCGGTTGATTCCAACCCCAACGGAGTGATTTACATGATCGGGACAGAAGACCGGCAATCAGCCGGGGTGCAGTCGCTCGACCGCGGCGTCGAGTTGACGGACGAGCAGCGTGCACTGGTGAACACAGGCGGCCTGGACGGTTCGTCGGTGCTGTGGGTGCCGACCAGCTGGGGCAAGACGTGGATGGCCAAGCTCGCGATCAAGCGGGTGGTGGCAGGCGGGCTGCGCGCGGTGTACCTGTGCCCTCTGGTGGCGCTGGCAAAAGAGCTGGGTTCGAGCTGGCGTGGCGACATGGTGCCAGCACGCGTGGGCGTGTGCACCGGCGAGGTCAGCGACGAGTTCGAAGAGGACAACCCGTCGGCGCGGGATGCGGACGTGCTGATCGCTACGCCGGAGAAACTCGACTGGTTCCTGAGGCAATGGGAGTCGAACCTATGCTGGCTGGCGCAGGTGGATCTGCTCGTGGTCGACGAGCTCCACAACCTCGGTGGAGGGCAGCGCGGTGCGACGTTGGAAGGTGTCATTGCACGGATGCGCGCGATAAACCCGTTCGTGCGTGTGATGGGACTGAGCGCGACGCTCGGCAACGCGAAGGACCTTGGGCAGTGGCTGGGAGCATCGGTGTTCGAAAGCCGGAATCGCCCGGTACCGCTGGCATGGTCGATCGAGGCCTTCAAGTCGGCGAAGGACAAGGAGCAGATCGCGCTCGAACACTGCTCGCGGGTGGCTGGAGAAGGGGGCCAGACGATCGTGTTCGTGCAGTCGCGCGTGCGTGCCCAGGCACTGGCAGAGGTGCTGGCCGCCGGCGGCCTTCGGGCAGAGGCGCATCACGCGGGCCTGTCGAAGGCGGTGCGTGCAAGGGTGGAAGCTGGGTTCCGGCAGAGGCAATTCGACACGATCGTCAGTACCCCGACGTTGTCGCAAGGAGTGAACCTTCCAGCCAAGTGCGTGCTGGTTTACGACCTGACCCGGTGGGATGCGGGAGGATGGTCCGACCTGTCTTGTTCGGAGGTTTGGCAGCTCGCTGGGCGTGCGGGACGCAAGGGTCTGGACGACAAGGGGGAGGTTGTCCTGCTGGCGCCGAAGTGGGACCAGACCAGTGCTCGACGGTACCTGAAGGGTCAGTTCGAACCGATCAAGAGCCAGGTGCACGCGAGGACTCGTTCGCTTTGCGAGCAGATCCTGGTGGTCTTCGGGTCGCGACTGGCGTCGACGCAGCAGCAAGCGTGCAGGGTGATGGCAGGCATGTTCATGGCTGTGGAACTGAACCAGGGGCGGCAGTCTGCGGGCGCCTCGAAGCCGTTGGAGGACAAGGTCGCTGAAGCGGTGTCTGCCATGGTGGCCGCCGGCATGCTGCGCAGAGACGATGAAGGGAAGATCAAGGCGACCAAACTCGGGCGCATCGCAGTGAGGTTCCAGTTGTCGCCGGAGACCGTCATCGCATGGGCGGCGCTGGTGGCCGAGGTCGATGAGCCTACGTTCTTCGATTTGCTGCTGGCCGTCTGTGCGAGTAGAGACATGAACGGGGCATTGCGCAGCGAGATCGAGGACCTGGAGGCGCTGCAGGCCGGTCTCGATGCAGAAGCTTCATCCATCAAGGTGATGCAGGCCCAGGAACGTCAGCGGATGTTGCCTGTGAAAGGCAGGTCGCTGGTGGGTGCTGTGAAGGGTGCTCTGGCGCTGCGGGCCTGGACGCGGCTCGGCGACTTCGAAGAGGCGGGTGTGGTGGCGTCGTGCCAGGCGCACGAAGTGGAAGAGGTGAAGAAGGAAGCGCTGCGGATGCTACAGGCGATGTCGGCGCTGGTCGCGTCCGGGATCGATGAGGGTGCGGCCAGCCAGGCTGATGACGTTCCGAGAAAGCCATCGGCGCTGGAGTGCAAGCTGATGGCGCTGCGAGCAATGGTCTCGGCTGGCCTTGACGACGAGCAGGCAACGCTGGCGATGGTCGATGGGATCGGGCCGGTTCTCGCCAGAAGGTTGATCGCTGCAGGCGTGAACGACATCGAAGACCTGGCGCTCGCGGAGGTGTCGGACCTGGCTGCGATGCAGGGTGTGTCGAGCAGGCGTGCGGAGCAGTGGCTGACGGAGGCGGCAGGCCTTGTGGAACTGGGCGGTGCGTTTCGGTTCAGGGAGGCCCATCGTGCGCAGAGCAGTACGGATGGCACCGATGAGCAGACGCGGGCGAGGCGTGCTGCGGGGCTGGACTACTTCAGGTGGATGCGTGCGGGGCAACTGAGGGTGGCATCCCCACGAGACGGTGCCTGGTCGGTGAAAGGCGGTGCGCAGGAGCACATCGTCTCGGTGACAGGAGGACGGTACGCATGCGACTGCCTCGATGCAGGCAAGGGTCGGCTGTGCAAGCACGTGATCGCGGTGCGGCATGAGCAAGGAGATGTCGAGATCCCGAGGTTCGATGCGGAGTTCGAGCCGATGGAGGAAGGTGGCGGAGGAAGGATGAACCTGTTCAGCCTCTGGGGAGAGCGGTCGTGATGCACAACCAGGTGAGGGGTGACGTGAAGCGAGTTCAGACGAGGTCAGGAGAGGTGGGGTTTCCCGCGTACATGCCAGTGACGACATTCAGCGGGGACTACCCGACGGATAGGCTGATCCAGCCGTTCCTGAGTCGCTGGGCAGAGATCACGATGGTGTCGCTGCACCACGCTCGGACGCTTACCGAGAAGACGGCGCTGCCGACGAAGGCGCTGTTCATCGACTCGGGTGGATTCGCGTGCATGCTCAACGGCTTCGAGATCACCAGCCGTGACGACGGAACGGGCTGCATCGTGAAGGTGGTGGATGGCCAGGTCGAGGAGACGATCTCGCCGGAGGGCGTGCTGGCGATGCAGGAGAGGCTGGCGGACTTCGGGGCGACTCTGGACTTTCCGATTCCGCCTGGGGTGACAGACGACGTGGAACGGCGTCGAAGGATGGACCTGACTCTGGCGAACGCAGCGTGGGCGAAGCAGCGCCACCAGGGACGAATGGTGCTGTTCGGCTCGGTCCAGGGGTATGACGTGGACTCCTATGTCGAATGCGCGGCTGCGATGGTCGCGCTGGGGTTCGAGCACCTGGCGATCGGAGGGCTCGTGCCAAGGCAACGGGACACGGCGCTGATCGAGGAGGTGTGTGTTCGGGTTGCGGCACTGCTGCCGGCGCAAGGACTGCTTCATGTCTTCGGGCTGGGGAAGCCGGAGCAGGTGGGCAGGCTGATGCAGCTCGGTGTGACCTCGGTCGACAGCAGTAGCTACGTGCAGACAGCGGCGGCAGGAAAACGGTGGGACGGGCTCGCGTGTGCGGAGTCTCCGACGGCGCTGGAAATCGCGCATGCGGCCGCGGCGAACTTGCAATTTGCAAATCGGGTTGTTCGGTCTGCCTAACTGCATATTCCATCGATCTTGTGCGTATAGTTTGATCTCATGTCGAGTACGGGAGCGCGCATGGATCTGCTGGGCAGGAATGAGATCGGTGACCGCGTGGCGGTGGCGAAGCTGCAGGTTCTGTGGCCGCTGATCTGTGCGCAGCTGGTCTATGGACTGCTGAAGCGCCGGGCTGAGGCGCTGGGCCTCGACTTCAAGGAGGTGCAGCGGTGGTGGGGTCGTTACTCGCACGACGGTGTGGCGGGCTGCGTGACCTCGGGGGTGCAACAGCACTGGAAGGCGAACCTGCATCCTCTGGAAAGCGTGCTGGCCGAAGAGCGAGAGGAGTGGAAGGCAGCGCAAGACACGTCTTTCGTGGACGCACTCGCGGAGATGCGTTCGAGCGGCAGCCTGGGCCCACTGAGGCGACCGGAAGGTGCAGAACGTCTGCCCTACGCGGTTCTGCCGGAGCCAGGCAAAGACGACTCGGGTGTGCGCAGGGTTGCAGGCCTCACGCAGGCAGAAACCGACGAGCGGGCGCGTGTGATCGCCAGGGCGCGGTTCATCGTGATCAGCCCGCTGCTCGAATCGGTGCCCACAGATGCGGCGCTGGAGATGTACGCACACAGCCATGGCACGTGCGGAGCCAGCTTGCGGAACTGGCTGGCCAGCTACTTTCGCGTCCAGAGCGTGGACGGGCTGATGCCCAGTCGGGTCTATGAGAAGCACACGCAGTGGGCGGAGGAGGTGGCGGCTCGCACCGGGGCGTCGCTGGCGGAAGATCAGTCTCCACAGATCGTTGCGATCGCGCTGAAGGGGCCGACGGATCAACTGACCAAGCGAGAGGCGCCGGTGCGGGCTCGGCACCAGGCGTCGCAAGAGATCGGCAGGCTGAGGCGCGTGGCGGTGGAGCAGTTCTACCTGCGCAAGGGAGACTCCCAGGACGACCACTGGACAGAAGAGGGCGGCGAGAAGGCTCTGGCCTGGTACCTGTTCATGAAGACAGAGCGGCCCGAAACGCTGCGCCTGTGGTGCAGGTCCTACGAGGGTGCCGTCAGGAAAGAACTGCTGCGCTTCACGAAGGCGGGGAGCATCGAGATTGCGTCGTTGCTGCGGGCGATCTTCAACCGCAACCTGGTGCCGCTGAAGGACCTCGGGTGGAGCGAGCAAAGGATCGCCGAAGCAGTCGGCCGCGGTCGCTCGGCTGGTGCGCGTGGTGTGGCGCCGATCAAGGTGACGTCCTCGATGGTGCAGGAGCTGCAGATGCACCAGGCGGCGATGAAGGACGACAGCTCGGAGCAGTTCATCGAGAAGGCGCGACGAAGGATCGTGTTCGACTGAGGCTCGCGGTCCAGCGCGGAGAAAGAATATCAGCGTTTCGGTATGACTAAACCTTGACGCTGAATGTGTGACGCGGTACACTCACAGTATAGTGAACCGCAATTCATCATGTACCGGGTGACGTTCAAGGGCGCAAAGCGTCTGAGGGACAGCCTCGGCCATGCGTCGAGGGACGAGGCGTTGCTGTTCCTGGCGAAGAACGCGGCATCGATCGTCGCAGACGTGCGGATCACTTCGGACGAGGGCGCGGTCGAGCATCTGCAGGCGAGCAAGGACCCGGCGTACTACGAGGCACGGACCTCGGTGGCCAGCGTGGTTCCGGTGCCGCAGAAGAAGGCGGCGGCGATGCTGCCGGAACTGCAGGTGAAAGTGGTTCGACGACTGCTGGAGTCGGGATCGCGGGATGCGATGGAAACGCTGAGGGCTGTTGCGGCGCGATACGGCGTGGCCCAGCGAAACGAAGAGGCAGGCGTTCTGCGTCAGCTGATGGCTGAAGCGGCAGGCCTCACAACCGGGTGAATGGTGATCGCATGGCAAGCAAGGAAACGACATGGGCGCTGACGGACCACCTCTGCAAGGGTTGTGGCGGGCGCGTGCTGCGGTGCGTGAGCGGCGGAGGCATCACGGGAGGGGGCAACCCCATCTGGAAGTGCGCGGACTGCGGCAAGTCGGCGGCTGCGATGGGGCCGGAGGTGCTGTGCTGGTGCGGCATGTCGCACCGGCATAACCACAACGCGACGGCGTACGTGTGCCAGCCGTTCTCGGTGCTGGAGAAGCACCCGGAGTTGCTCGATGCGTTCCAGGCTTGTGGTTGCGACCCGAAGCGTGGTGGAGAGGTCGGTGTCATGTTGGAGCGCGACCTGCGGGCCGTGCTCCGGCGTGCTGAAGGAGAACAGTGATGGCTGAGAAGACAGGGATCGCCTGGACCGACAGCACCTTCAACCCGTGGGTCGGTTGCAGCAAGGTGGGGCCGGGATGCGACAACTGCTACGCGGAGGCGCTGATGGACAAGCGCTGGCACCGGGTGCAGTGGGGCCCAGGGCAGCCGCGGCAGAAGACGAGCGCGGGGAACTGGAAGCAGCCGCTGCTGTGGGAGCGGGAGCACGCTGCGTTCGAGCTGATGCACGGCCGGCGGCGCCGGGTGTTCTGCGCAAGCTTGGCGGACGTTTTCGACAACGAGGTCCCGGCGGCATGGCGAGCAGATCTGTTCGAGATGATCCGGAAGACGCCGAACCTGGACTGGCTGCTGCTGACCAAGCGGATCGGCAACGTGCAGAAGATGCTGGACGAGCTGGGTATGCCGAAGGATGGGCTGCCGGCGAACGTCTGGCTGGGCGCGACGGTGGTGAACCAGGAGGAGTACGACAGGGACGCGCAGAAGCTGTTGCGCATCCAGGCGTCGGTGCGCTTTCTGAGCATGGAGCCCATGCTCGGTCCGATCCGTGCCACGCCGAGCATCGGTGCCTTCGACTGGGTGATCGTTGGTGGTGAAAGCGGCCTGGGTGCGCGACCGATCCAGCGCGCGTGGGTGGAGTCGATGCACGACCAGTGCAACTGGTACGGCGTGCCCTTCTTCTTCAAGCAGTGGGGCGGCCAGACGGCGACGGCGGGGGGCTGCGAACTGGGCGGTTCCGAGGTCAAGGAATGGCCGGTGGCGGCCTGACATGCGAGATCAGCAGGTGGAGCAGATGCATCAAGAGCAGATGGGAACGACGACGGCGCCTAGCTTGCGCGTGAGCCGGAAGATGCGACAGACGTCCGAGGACAACTATGTGTCGGACGACGGCTTCCGCATGCAGCGGGAGTACGGGCTGACGCCGCAGGGGAATCCGGTGGCAGGCCGGTGGGTCCTGCGTGGTCCTGACGGCGAGTGGATCGACCACGACCAGTACAGGAACGATCTGCTGCCGCGTTACGGCTTCGTGACCGAGTGAAGGAAGGGATGAGCTTGCAGAAGGAACACCGGGCCCGGGAGGCTGCGAAACGGATGCGACAAGCAGACGGTGAAGATGTGCTCGAAGGGCTGATCACGCGCTACGGGTGGGCGATCAGGGGCTGCGACGCTGCGGAGGACGGCGCGATGCCGGTGTACGCGTACACGGTCGGCTTGGCGCGGGTGGGCATCCCTGACCTGATGGTCGTCGGCATGCCCCACCCCATGTGCGGCGGGCTCCTGAACGAGCTGGCAGCGCAGCAGGTGGAGGCCGCCAAGGCGGGCCACAAGACGATGCCGGGGCCGTTGGTGATGGACGGCGTGGAGCGAAAGCTGTACCTGCTGCCCATCGGGCACGACGCGGTGGCGAAGTACGCGCCCGAGGTGCTGGAGGCGGCTGGGGCGGCTCACTGGCCGATCCTGCAACTGTGCTGGGCGGACATGGCCGGTTCCTTCCCGTGGGAGGGTGGATTCGGCAACAGCGGCATCGAGCAGCCGGTGCTGGGCACGGTGCCAGGGCCGGCTCATTGAAGGGTGTGACGAGGATGGTGGAGATGCAAGAGAAGAAGGCGGATGTGCGGGGCGCGGTGCAGCAGGCGGGCCATGCCAAGGGCCAGGTTCCGTGGTACCGGAGTTCTGAGGCGGTGGCAGAGCGCAAGGGACGAAGCCGTGCGGAGCTCGAACGGAGCGGCGGCCGCCAGCTGCGGGAAGTGCGGCTGGACAAGGAAGCCAACGAGGCGTTCCAGGCGCTGCAAGCACAGCATCCGGATCTGGACGGCGGCGCAATCGTGAGGCTGGCGCTCGTTGCGACAGCACGGAAGAAGGGTTGAGGTAGAGGAGATGGGCAAGCTCTGGGCTCGCTATTCGAGTATGTCGGCAGGCAAGTCTTTGCAGCTGCTGGCGGTCAAGCACAACTACGAAGAACGTGACATGAAGGTCGTGGTGTTCACCGCGGCCATTGACGGTAGATACGGTGTGGGCCGCGTCACGTCGCGAATCGGAGTGTCAGCGGAAGCGGACGTGTTCGAAGAGAGTACGGTGTTCCAGCGGGAGTCGATGCCCGACGACATCGCGTGCGTGCTCATCGACGAGTCGCAGTTCCTGACCATCGAGCAGGTCAAGCAGCTGCATCGCATGGCGAACGCCGAAGGCGGGATTCCGGTGATGTGCTTCGGGCTCAGAACGGACTTCAAGGGAGATCCGTTTCCTGGATCGGCGTACCTGATGTGCCTGGCAGAGGAGGTGGACGAGGTCCGAACGATCTGCCGATGCGGAAGGAAAGCGACCATGAACGTTCGCCTGTCCGCGGACGGAAGCCGAGTGACGGAGGGCGAACAGATCGAGATCGGTGGTGATGCTCGCTACGGATCGGTGTGCGCGAAGTGCTTCTACCGGGACGACGCCTGATGGGCGCGTTCGACTGGCCTGGTTTGCCCGATGGCTTCGACGTGATGCGTCGAGGCAAGCAGCTCTTTCTGGCGCTTCGGGCCGACGTGGGCGAGTTGGTGATCGCCGGGGTGACGACGCCGGTACCGCTGATGTCGCATGCCAGGGCGGAGCGCGCATCCGACGTGGAGAAAGCCACTGCGCTGGCGGAGAGGCTGAAGGACATGCCGGCGTCCAAGGCGGTCTCGATGGTGCTGCGCTTCTGGAAGGCGCACAAAGAGGCGTGCGGCGAGCAGGGCTTGACCGAGTGGAAGGACGACACGCTTCGCCAGGCCTGCAAGGAGAACGAAGGCGAGCCGCTGGAGTCGGTTCAGCGCACGCTGGAGATCTGTATCCGTCCGGCCAAGTCGTCTTGCGCCGGTGATATAGCCCAAGGATGCTCGTG
>VFQM010000954.1_pt1 | contig 27910 bp, 21 predicted proteins | sample 3512391 | NCBI WGS metagenome assembly VFQM01 (sample SAMN10412369, study PRJNA504923) | tailings metagenome | isolation source: Replicate 1 from Balatoc abandoned mine | place: Philippines | reverse complement strand
TCAACGTCGAATATGTCTCGGCCAATCCCACCGGCCCGATGCACATGGGCCACTGCCGCGGCGCGGTGGTGGGCGATGCGCTGGCGGGCCTGCTCGAATTCGCGGGCCACAAGGTCATCAAGGAATATTACGTCAACGATGCGGGCGCGCAGGTCGATGTGCTCGCCCGTTCGGTGCACATGCGTTACCGCGAGGCGCTGGGTGAGGAAATCGCCATCCCCGAAGGCCTTTACCCGGGCGACTATCTGGTGCCGGTGGGGCAGGCGCTCGCCGCCGAGTTCGGCGACACCTATGCCGCCGCGCCGGAAGCCGAATGGCTGATCCTGTTCCGCACCCGCGCGGTCGCGGCGATGATGGACATGATCCGTGAGGATCTCGCGACCCTCGGCATCCAGCATGACCTGTTCTCCTCCGAGGCTGAACTGCAAGCCTCGGGCAAGGTCGATGCGGCGGAGCAATGGCTGCGCGAACATGACCTTGTCTATGACGGCGTCTTGGAAGCCCCCAAGGGCAAGGCCCCGCCCGAAGACTGGGAGCCGGTCTCGCTCCCGCTGTTCCGCTCGACGAAGTTCGGTGACGATCAGGATCGCCCGATCAAGAAGTCGAACGGCGCGTGGACCTATTTCGGCGCGGACCTCGCCTACCACTTCCAGAAGGCGCAGACCGCCGATGCCCTGGTCGACATCTGGGGCGCGGACCACGCCGGCACGGTCAAGCGGATCAAGGCCGCGGTCGCCGCGCTCACCAGCGCGGACGGGGCAGCACCCAAGCCCTTCGAGGTCAAGCTCGTCCAGATGGTGCAGCTGATGAAGGGCGGCCAGCCGTTCAAGATGTCGAAGCGCGCCGGCAATTTCGTCACGCTGGCGGACGTGGTCGAGATGGTCGGCAAGGACGTGGTGCGCTTCACCATGCTCACCCGCAAGCCCGACGCGCAGATGGATTTCGACTTCGACAAGGTGGTCGAGGCATCGAAGGACAATCCGGTGTTCTATGTGCAATACGCCCATGCCCGGATCCGCTCGACACTGCGCAAGGCGGCGGACATGGGCCTTTCGCCCTCGGACGCCGCGCTTGACCGCCTCGGGGCGGAGGAGTTGGCGCTGGTCGCCCGCGCCACGCAGTTCCCCCGCGAGATCGAGGCCGCGGCCCGCGCACGCGAGCCGCACCGGATCGCCTTCTATCTCTACGATCTCGCCGCCGATCTCCATTCCTACTGGAACCTCGGTAATGACCGGCCGGAAAAGCGCTTCATCGTGGAACAGGATGGAGAGCTGACCGCGGCAAGGCTTTTCCTTGGGCAAGCAATCGGGCAAGTGATCCGCGGCGGTCTCGGCGTGCTCGGCGTCGAGGCGGTCGAAAGCATGTGAGGGCCGGGGGCACGAGGTTTCGCCATGATCGATGCCGAATACGAGGAACTGGACGCAGGTCCTGACGAGCTCGGGGGCGAGCTTGATCTCGCCGACACCGACAACCTGCCGTGGCTCGAATCCGATGGCGAGGACGAGGAGGCCGGCGGGCTCGATATCGGGCAGATCCTCGGATTTGCCGGTGTGCTGGTGCTGGTGCTGGCAGCGGTTGTGGGCCCGGTTTGGTATGTCTCCAACCGCACCAGTTCGGCCGACGTGGTGGCCGATGGCAGCGTGATCGAAGCCCCCGCGGGGCCGATCAAGGAACGTCCCGAGGATCCGGGCGGCAAGCAGTTTGCCGGCACCGGCAACGTTGCCCCGCTGGTGGGCGAGGGCGAGACCCGCGAGGCGGTGGTCGCCGCACCGGCTGCGCCCGTCGCATCTGCGCCCAAGCCCGCGCCTTCGGCCAGCGCAAGCGCTGCGGCCAATGCCGCCAAGACTCCGACGGCTCCGGCTGCGGACATGTCGGGGGTCGGCGTGCAGCTCGCCGCCTATTCCTCCCGCGCCCGGGCCGAACAGGGCTGGAGCGATCTTGCCCGCCGCACCGAGGTGCTGAGCGGCGTCAAGCACCGCGTGGTCGAAGGCAAGGTTGATATCGGCACGGTCTACCGGCTGCAGGCAGTGGCAGGCAGCCGCGCCGAAGCGGAAAAGCTCTGCGCCGCGCTCAAGGCCGACGGGCTCGATTGCCAGATCAAGTAAGCCGCCACGGCGGGCTTTTCCCCCGCTGCGGATGGTTACCCCGCTTGCCTCGCTCGGGGATGCCTGCGAGGCTGCAAGCATGATTCCGGCGATCTTCGGTGTGAGCGGCCCGCAGCTGACGGCCGACGAGCGCGCCTTTTTCCGCGAGGCCGATCCGGCAGGCTATATCCTGTTTGGCCGCAACTGCCTCGACCAGCAGCAGCTGCGCGCGCTGACCGATGACTTGAGGAGCATCCACGGGCGCGAACGCCTGCTGGTCTCGATTGATCAGGAAGGTGGACGGGTCGCGCGGTTGCGCCCGCCGCACTGGTCGCCCTACCCGGCGGCCGAGGCCTTTGCCCGACTCTACGACATTGCCCCGGCGAGCGCGATCGCGGCCGCGCGCGCCAATGCCACGGCGATGGGGCTCGAACTGGGCGCCATGGGCATCACCGTCGATTATCACCCGCCGCTCGATCTGCGCGTTCCCGGCGCGCATGACGTGATCGGCGACCGCGCTTTCGGCAGCGACCCGACGGCGGTGGCAGCGCTTGGGCGGGCGGTGCTCGAAGGGCTGGCGGCAGGCGGAGTGACCGGCTGCATCAAGCACATGCCGGGCCACGGGCGCAGCGATGTCGACACCCACAAGGCGCTGCCCACCGTCACCGCCAGCGCGGCGGAGCTGGAGGACGACCTCGCCCCGTTCCGCACGCTCAGCCACGCGCTGATCGGCATGACCGGCCATCTGGTCTTCACCGCCTGGGACACGGAGAACCCCGCAACCCTCTCGGCAACCATCATCCGCGACATCATCCGCGGCGCGATCGGTTTTGATGGCCTGCTCCTGACCGACGATATCGACATGGAAGCACTCGGCGGAACCATCCCGGAACGCGCCGCGCGCGCCCATGCGGCAGGCTGCGACATCATCCTCAACTGCTGGGCGAAGATGGACGACATGGCAGGCATCTGCGAAGTGCTGCCCGCAATGTCCGAAACCACTGCCGCGCGCCTCGACCGCGTGCTCGCCGGCACCCGGATTGCCCCGGCGCTCGCTCCCGAACAGCGCGAGCTGCTTGCCACGCGCGATGCGCTGCTGGCGCTGGCGGAGCAGTCTGCATGAGCGCTGCCGAGGAGCCCTTCATGCTGGCAGGCGCAGGCACCGGCGAGGCAGAGACCGTGCTGGTGCAGGGTGCCAAGCCCGGCGAGACGGCACTATACCTCGAACTGGATGGGTGGGAGGGCCCGCTCGACCTGCTGCTCGATCTTGCACGGCGGCAGAAGGTCGACTTGAGGCAGATCTCGATCCTTGCGCTGGTGGACCAGTATCTCGGCTATATCGAGCGGGCCGGGGCGCTCCGGCTGGAACTCGCCGCCGATTATCTGGTGATGGCGGCGTGGCTGGCCTATCTCAAATCGGCGCTGCTGCTGCCCAAGGACGAGCAGGAAGACCCGAGCCCCGAGGAGCTCGCGCTGCGCCTGCAATTGCGGCTGCAGCGCCTCGGCGCGATGCGCGAGGCGGCGGCGCGGCTGATGGGGCGCGACCGGATCGGGCGCGACGTGTTCCTGCGCGGCGCGCCGGAGGGACTGCGCACCGACCGCAAGACCGTCTGGCGCTCCGACATGTTCGCGCTGATCCAGGCCTACGGGCAGGTCAAGGCGCGCACCGCCCCGCGCATCTATCACGTCGCCAATCGCCCGGTGATGACGCTCGATTCCGCGCTGGAAAGGGTCTCGGCGATGCTCGGCGTGACGCTCGAATGGATGGAGATCCGCGATTTCCTGCCGCCCCATGCCTCGCCTGAACTGAAGCGCTCGGCGCTGGCGTCGAGCTTTGTGGCGGCGCTCGAACTGGCCAAGCGGGGCAGGGCGGAACTGGAGCAGGAGGGCGCCTTTGCCCCCCTGCGCATCCGGCGGCTGAAGGAAGGCGCGGCCGTGAGTGTCGGGGCATGAGCGAGCCCGGCACGCTCGAACGCGCGGTCGAGGCGACGCTGTTTGCCGCCGAGGAACCCATGAGCGTCGACGCGCTGGCGGCCCATCTCGGAGGGCTGGAGGCAGGCGATGTGCGCGAGGCGCTGGACGCGCTCCAGACCCATTACCTCGCGCGCGGCGTGCATCTGGTCGAGCGCGGCGGGCGCTGGCACTTTGAAACCGCGCCCGATCTTGCCCACCTGCTGCGGCGCGAGAAGGAGCAGGTGCGCCGCCTCAGCCGCGCGGCGACCGAAGTGCTCGCGATCATCGCCTATCACGAGCCGGTCAGCCGCGCCGAGATCGAGTCGATCCGAGGGGTGCAGACCAGTGCGGGCACGCTCGATGTGCTGATGGAGGCAGGATGGGTGCGCCCCGCCGGCCGGCGCGAGGTGCCGGGCCGCCCGGTGATCTATGCCACCACCCCCGAATTCCTCGATCATTTCGGCCTTGCCAGCCGCCGCGACCTGCCGGGAATCGACGAATTGCGCGCTGCCGGCCTGCTCGATCCGGTCGACGAAGCGATGGAAGCGGCGCTTGACGGTTTGGGGCGTTTCGAGCCGGATGAGGCCGAAGATGCGGACAGCGACGACGACGAGAATCTGGCGGACTGACTGGCAATTCGCGAAGGCTTGTCCTAGATAGGGCGTTGTTCGAGCGCCGGACGTGATCCCGGCCTTGCGGCATCGCGCCAGCCCGCGGCCGCCTTCAGGAGTTGAGACAATGGGTTTTTCGTCGATTTGGCACTGGGTCATCGTGCTCCTGATCGTGCTGATCCTGTTCGGACGCGGCCGCATTGCCGAGATGATGGGTGATTTCGGCAAGGGCATCTCGAGCTTCAAGAAGGGCCTCAACGAGACAGAGGAAACCGCCGCCAAGGCCGCGCGGATCGAACCGCCCGCCGCAGCGCCCGCGCCCGCCGAAACCCCGGCACCGGCTGACAAGACCGACTCCACCGGCGCCTGACAGCTCCTTCAAGGAGGCGGGCTGACCGCACCCGACTTATGTTCGACATCGGCATTGGAGAACTGCTGGTCATCCTGATCGTCGCGGTCGTGGTGATCGGGCCGAAAGACCTGCCGCTTGCCATGCGCACCGCCGGTCGCTGGATCGGCAAGATGCGGCGCATCTCGGCCCATTTCCGCTCCGGTATCGACGCCATGGTGCGCGAGGCGGAGCTGGAGGAGATGGAGAAGAAGTGGAAGGCGCAGAACGAGGAGATCATGCGCCGCTCCGCCGCGCTGACCGAAGCCGAAGCCGGGGCGCCGGTCATGACCGGCCCTCCGCCGGTCGACACGCCGCTGCCGGCCGACACGCCGTTGCCCGCTGACCCTGCGCCCCCCGAACCTGCGCCAGAAGTGCAGGCGCCCAAGGGCAAGGCCGATGTTTGAGATCAAGGATCTCGACGAGACCCGCGCGCCGCTGCTCGATCACCTGATCGAACTGCGCACCCGCCTGATCCGCGCGCTGCTGGCGCTGGGGGTGGGCTTTGCGGTGTGCCTCTATTTCGCCGACGATATTCTCGGCATTCTGGTGTGGCCGCTGAAGCAGGCCTTCCCCGCGGGCGAGGGCCAGCTGATCTTCACCAAGCTGCCCGAAGTCTTCTTCGTCGAACTGAAGGTGGCGCTGTTTGCGGGCTTCATGGTGAGCTTTCCGGTAATCGCCAACCAGCTCTGGGCCTTCGTCGCACCGGGGCTCTATGCGCGCGAGAAAAAGGCGTTTCTGCCCTTCCTCGTCGCCACTCCGGTGCTGTTCGGCGCGGGCGCGGCGCTGGCCTATTTCGTGGTGATGCCGGTGGCCTTCACCTTCTTCCTCGGCTTCGGGGGGGAGGCGGGCGGGTTGTCGGTGCAGGCCCTGCCGAGCGCGGGCGATTATCTCAGCCTGGTGATGCAGTTCATCCTCGCCTTCGGGCTGACTTTCCTCTTGCCGGTGCTGCTGCTGCTGCTCCACCGCGCCGGGATCGTCACCCGCGACCAGATGGTGGCGGCGCGGCGCTATGTGATCGTGGTGATCTTCGTGATCGCCGCGATCGTGACGCCGCCCGATCCCGGCTCGCAGATCATCCTTGCCGTGCCCTTGTGGCTGCTGTTCGAGGCCTCGCTGTTCCTGATGCGGTTGCAGGAAGGCGCCGTCGCCGCCGACAAGGCCGCGCGCGAGGCGGAAGCGGCAGCAGAACAAGCTGCGGCGGAGTAGTTACTCTCCCCTCACCTTCACCCCGCCGATCCACACCTCGATCACCTTGGTCTGGCGGATTTCGTCGGGCGAGGCGAGCAGGGGATCGCGGTCGACCAGCAAGAAGTCCGCGCGCTCGCCCGGCACCAGCCGCCCGAAGCGGCCCTCGGCAAAACCGGCAAAGGCAGCGTCCGACGTGAACCCGGCCAGCGCCGCCTCGCGGCTCACGGTTTCCTTCGGGAACCAGCCGCCGAAGGGTTCGCCCTTCGCATCGGTGCGGCTGATCGCGGCGGCCATGCCGGCCCAGGGATCGGCAGGCTCGACCGGCGCGTCCGAGCCGAAGGCCAGCCGGCCGCCGACGGTCATCACGCTGCGCCAGGGATAGGCGCCATCCAGCCGGTCGGGCCCCAATCGGGCTTCGGCCATCAGCCGGTCGGAGGTCTGGTGGAGCGGTTGCATCGAGGCAATGATCCCGTGCTTGCCCAGCATCGGCAGGTCTGCCGGATCGACGATCTGCGCATGCTCGATGCGCCAGCGCCGATCGCCCCTGTAACTTTCCGAGAGTTCCTCGATTGCGGCCAGCACTTCGGCATTGGCACCGTCGCCGATGGCGTGGACGGCGGTCTGGAAATTGTCCATCGCCGCGCGGCTCATCAGGTTGCGCAGCTGGGTGGGCGAGAGCAGCGGAAGGCCCTTCGCCCCGGGATCGTCGTGATAGGGGGCCTTCAGCACCGCCCCGCGCGAGCCCAGCGCGCCGTCGAGATAGAGCTTGATCCCGCCCATCCGCAGGCGATCATCATAGAGCCAGACGGTCGGCTCCGGCCCGGCGACGGTCTCCAGCGTCTCGAATCCGTCGGCATAGGCCATGATGCGGATCTGCAGGCGCCCGGCATCGCCCGCACGGCGGAAGGTCGTCCAGTCGGCCATCTCGGTGCCCATGTCCGCCACCGCGGTTACCCCCTTGGCGAGCAGCACCTCCTGCGCGCGCGCGAAGGCGAGATCACGATCCTCGGGGCGCGGCGGAGGGACGACCTTGCCGACCAGCTGCACGGCATTGTCGACAAACACGCCCGCAGGTGCGCCCTTGGCATCGCGGATGATCTTGCCGCCGGCCGGGTCAGGGGTCTTGGCGGTCACGCCGGCGGTGGTGATGGCGAGGGTGTTGCCCCAGTTGGCATGGTTGTCCGCGCGCTCCAGCCACACCGGGCGATCCGCCACCACGGCATCAAGCTCGGCGGCGGTGGGGAAGCGGCCGAGACCCCACTTCTCCTGGTTCCAGCCGCGCCCGAGGATCCACGGACGGCCCGGGTTCTCCTCGGCAAAGGCCTTGATCCTGGCCAGCGCATCCTCGAGCGAGGTGGTGTCCGACAGATCGAGCGTCAGCGCGGCAAAGCCGATGTCCATCACATGGACGTGGGCATCGATCATGCCGGGGACCATCACCTTGCCCCCGGCATCGAGGCGGTAATCGACCTGCGGCCGTGCCTCGCCGCGTTCGAGCACCGTGACCACCTTGCCCTGATCATCGAACACGAGGCCGGTGAAGCGCTTCACCTTGCCTTCGGCATCGATCGTCACCCCGTCGACATTGTCGACCAGCGTATCGGCCAGCGCCGGGGCAGCCAGAGCGAGGGTGGAGGCAGCAAAAGCAAGAGCGATGGAGCGACGCATGGCAATCCCTGAAACAGCGCGAAAGCGGCGGTGGCGCGGTGCCTATCGCCTTCGCGCTGGCTTGCCAACTTTCAGGCGCACAGGAATTCCTTTCATGGATTTGGCGCAAGGCTGATTGCCCTTGCGGCAACAAGCCTCTAATCGCCCCCACCATGTCAACGCAGCCTGCATCATACAGCCCCAAGGGCGCCGCCGCTTCGCCGGCCGACCTGACTCTCGACGACGTGCGCGCCGCCGCCGCGCGGATTGGCACCGCGGTGGTCAACACCCCGATGATGCACTCGATCACGCTGTCGGAGATTACCGGCGCGGATATCTGGCTGAAGTTCGAGAACCTCCAGTTCACCGCCGCCTACAAGGAGCGCGGGGCATTGAACGCGCTGCTGCAACTGAGCGAGGAACAGCGCGCGCGCGGAGTGATAGCGGCCTCGGCGGGCAACCATTCGCAGGGCCTCTCCTACCACGGCACGCGGCTTGGCGTGCCCGTGACCATCGTCATGCCGCGCACCACCCCGACGGTGAAGGTGATGCAGACCGAAAGCGTCGGCGGCAAGGTGGTGCTCGAAGGCGATACCTTCGATGAAGCCTATGCCCATGCCAGGAAGCTTGAAGGCCAGCTCGGCCTGACTTTCGTCCACCCCTTCGACGATCCGCACGTGGCGGCGGGCGCAGGCACGGTGGCGCTGGAAATGTTCGCCGTGAAGCCGGATCTCGATTGCATCGTCACGCCGATCGGCGGGGGCGGGCTGATCTCGGGCATGGCGACGGTCGCCAAGGCGCTCAATCCGGCGATGGAAGTGGTCGGCGTGCAGGCCGCGCTGTTCCCCTCGATGTTCGACAAGATCAAGGGTGCCGATCTGCCCTGCGGCGGCGACACGCTGGCGGAAGGTATCGCCGTGAAGCAGCCGGGCGACTTCACCGCGCAAGTGATTGCCGAGCGTGTGGATGACATCCTGCTGGTGGATGAGCCGGCGCTCGAAAAGGCGGTGGCGCTGCTGCTTCAGATCGAGAAGACCGTGGTCGAAGGCGCGGGCGCGGCGGGACTTGCGGCAGTGCTGAGCAATCCGGCGCGGTTCGCCGGCAAGAGCATCGGGCTGGTGCTGTGCGGCGGAAATATCGACACCCGCCTGCTTGCCAACGTGCTGCTGCGCGATCTGGCGCGTCAGGGGCGGCTGGCGCGGCTGCGCATCACCTTGCAGGACCGCCCCGGCGCGCTGTTCCGGGTGATGCGCCTGTTCGACGAGCACAACGTCAACATCATCGAGATCTATCACCAGCGCATCTTCACGACGCTGCCGGCCAAGGGCCTGATCACCGATATCGAATGCGAGGCGCGCGATGCCGAGCAGGTCGAACGGCTGGTCGAGGGGCTGCGGGCCAACGGCTATTCGGTGCAGCTGGTCGAGCTCGGCTAAGTCCACGTTTTTCGGGGATTTTGCTCCAATCCGGGTGCATCGCTTGGCGGTGCCTGTGCACAGCGCGGCATTTTTCGCGATGTTTCATGGTTAAGGGACTTTTACCGCAGGCCACGTGCGGGCATAACCTTTCGGTAACTTTCGCAATCCGCGATTCACGCCAAGAGGACAGAGCCCGCCCGTGACGGCACCGATCCGCTTCCCGAGGTTCTTCGTGACCAGCCCGGCGCCGTGTCCCTATCTGCCGGGGCGGAGCGAGCGCAAGGTGTTCACCGAATTGAAGGGCGCACACGCCGATCAGCTCAACGAAGCGCTCGGCCGCATCGGATTCCGCCGCAGCCAGACAGTCGCCTATCGCCCGTCCTGCCTTGATTGCCAGGCCTGCGTCTCGGTGCGGGTGGTGGCGGGTGCCTTCCGTCCCTCGGCCACGCAGAAGCGCGATCTGAAGCGCAATGACGATCTGATCGTCACCGAATGCCGCCCCTGGGCGACCGACGAGCAGTTCGCGCTGCTGGCGAAGTATCTTGGCGCGCGCCATCCCGATGGCGGCATGGCGGCGATGGACGAGCTCGATTATGCCGACATGATCGAGCATACCCCGGTCAATTCCGTGGTCACCGAATACCGCCTGCCGGGCATCGGCGGGCGTCCCGGGCGGCTGGTGGGTGCCTGCCTGACCGACCGGCAGGGCGACGGGTTGTCGATGATCTATTCCTTCTACGATCCCGATCTGGAAGGCCGCGCCGGGCTCGGCAGCTTCATCATTCTCGATCACATCCGCCGCGCCGCGGCCGAAGGCCTGCCCTATGTCTATCTCGGCTACTGGGTCGAGGGCAGCCCGCGGATGCAGTACAAGGTCCGCTATCGTCCGCTCGAGCGCCTGACGCGCGAAGGCTGGCAGGTGATGGACGAGGCTGAACAGCACCGGCTGATCGCCGCGGCGACCGCGCCGCGCCAGCCGCAGGACGCGTCGCTGGCCGGCGCCCGAGGCAAGGATGGCCAGCCCGTCAAGTTTCTGGGAAGCTGAGCCTCGCCATTTCCTGAAGCGCGGCCTGCTGCTCGCGGCCGGACTGGGACAAGCAGCGGCGGTGCTGGCGGCGCAGCCTGCGCTGGCGCAGGAGGCCGGGGCAGATAGCCCGGCCGTCGCAGCCGCCGGATCGCAGGCCGATGGCGATGATGTCGCGCCTGCCCCCCGCGTGCCGGAACCGCCGCCCGAACCGGCTCCCGTGCCGCGCACGCTCGACGAGCTGATTGCGGCCGAAGCGGTCGACAATCCCGAAGTCTGGGCCACGCAGGGCAGCCCCGGCTCCGCCACCGGCGAGGACGCCGCGCCCGCTGCCACCGGCGACCCGTTCACCACCAGTTTCGACGATTTCCTGCCGCCGCCGGTGCCCGGATTGCAGGGCGCGCTCGATGCCGCCTTTGCCGACTTCACCGTCGAAGTGCCCGAGCCGCTGCCTCCCGATCCCGAGGTCGAGGCGCTTGCCAGCATGGCGGTGCCGGTCACCGGCGAATTGCCCGAGCTTGCCGATGTCGAGGTCAGCAGCACGCTGGTGCTGGGCTTTCCCGCGGCTCCCGGGGCCTTCCCCGAACAGGCCGAATTCCTTGCCCGCTTCCGCGAGCTTTCGACGCTTCGCCAGCTTGACGGAGCGAAGGACACTGCCCCGCAGATCGCTGCCCGCGCCCGCGCCGACGAGGAGCTGCTGGGCGAGATGCTGCGCACCTATGGCTATTACGGGGGCGATGTCGTGCGCCAGCTTTCGGGCGGCCGGCGCGCGCGCGAGAACGGCGCAGGCGCAGCCGCAGGAGCCGGCGATGCCGCCAGCGAGCCGCGCGTGCGCTTCGATCTGGTGCCGGGGCCGCGCTACCGGTTCGGGCGGGTCGATCTCGGCGCGCTCTCGCTGCTGCCCGGGCCCGATGCCGCGCGCCTGCTGGCCGCCTTTGCCATCGCGCCGGGCGATCCGCTCTATGCCGACCGCATCCTTGAGCGCGAACTCGAACTGCGCGTGGCGCTGGGCGAGACCGGTTACCCCTTCGCCACTCTCGCCGAGCCCGAGCTGCTGATCGATCATGCCCGCACCGAGGGCGATCTGACGCTGGCGGTCGATCCGGGGGGCAAATATGCCTTCGGCGGCGTGGTCAGCGCCGATCCGAAGTTCCTCTCCAGTCGCCATCTCGAACGAATCGCCCGGTTCGAGGCAGGCGACGTCTACCAGCAGAGCCTTGAAACCGATCTGCGCCGCGCGATCATCGCTACCGGGCTGGTGTCGAGCGTCACCATCACCCCGCGCGAGATCGCGCCGCCTGCCGAGGGCGCGATGGGCGAAGTGGCGCTCGATGTCGCCTTTGAACGCGCGCCGGTGCGCACCATCGCAGGTGCGATCGGTTACGGTACCGAGGACGGCTTCAAGGTCGAGGGGCGCTGGGAGCACCGCAACCTGTTCCCGCCCGAAGGCGCGCTGCGGCTGCGCGGCATCCTCGGCACGCGCGAAGCGCTCGCCAGCATCGGCGTGCGGCGCAACAATTTCCGCGGGCGCGACCAGATCCTCACCGCGGACGTGTTCGCCAGCGACATCCAGACGCTGGCGGTGGATTCGCGCTCGATCGGGCTGCGCGGCACCTTCGAGAAGGTGTCCAACATCCTGTTCCAGAAGCCGGTCAGCTGGCAGCTCGGGGGCGAGCTGGTCTACACCGACGAGCGCAACCGGCGCGCGCGCGGTTCCAATATCCTGCTGCCGCGCCAGACCTATCTGATCGGCGGGGTGTTCGGCAGCGTCACGCTCGACGGGAGCGATGATCTGCTCGATCCCTCGCGCGGCTACCGCGCCACGCTTTCGCTCGCGCCGGAGGTGTCGCGTTCGGCAGGCAACAGCAGCTTCTATGTCCGCGCGCTGGCCGAGGCGGCCTATTACAAGGAGGTCGGCTCGACCGTGATCGCGGGGCGGCTGCGCGCGGCGACGATCCAGGGCGCGCCGCGTGACGAGATCGCGCCCTCGCGCAGGCTCTACTCCGGCGGCGGCGGATCGGTGCGCGGTTACGGCTTCCAGGGCGTCGGCCCGCGCAATGATCGCGGCGAGGCGGTGGGCGGGGCTTCGCTGGTCGAATTCTCGCTGGAAGCGCGGATCGAGACCCCGTTGATGGGCGGCGCGATCGAGGTCGTGCCGTTTGTCGACGCAGGCACCGTGGGACTCGGCTCCACCCCCGATTTCCGCTTCATCCAGGCCGGCGCCGGGGTCGGCATCCGCTACAAGACCACCTTCGGCCCGATCCGCGTCGATGTCGCCACGCCGCTCAACCCGACCCAGTTCGACAGTCCGGTGGTGGTCTATGTCAGTCTCGGGCAGGCGTTCTGATGGATAGGCCCGAGCCCTTCGCCCCCGAAAGGATGGACGACAGCCCCCCGGCCCGCCGTAAGCGGGTGTGGGCCAAGCGGCTTGGCTGGGCACTCGCGCTGCTGCTGGCGCCGCTGGTGCTGGTGGCAGGGTTCCTCTCGACCCCGATCGGCAAGCGCTTCATCGCCGACCAGATCGCCGCGGTCGCGCCCGCTTCGGGCCTGCGCTTTACCGTGGGCCGGATCGAGGGCGACATCTACCGCACGGCGACCTTGCGCGACGTGCGGGTGAGCGACCCCAAGGGCCTGTTCCTCACCATTCCCGAAGTCGAGCTCGACTGGCGGCCGCTCCACTGGCTGTGGAGCGGGCTCGACATCCGCGAAGTGACCGCGCGGCGCGGGCGGCTGACGCGCCTGCCCGAATTGCTGCCCGGCGATCCCGACGCGCCATTGCTCCCGGACTTCGACATCCGCGTCGACAAGCTGGCGATCGAGAACCTCGTCATCGCCAAGGGCGTTGCCACCGGGCGGGCCGAGCGGGTCGATGCGCTGGCCAAGGTCGATATCCGCGAGGGCCGCGCGCTGGTGGACGCGCGCGCGCGGCTGGGCGCCGAGGACCGGATCGCGGTGCTGATCGATGCCGAGCCGGATGGCGACCGCTTCGATCTCGAAGCCGATTACCGCGCGCCCGCAGGCGGGGTGCTGGCCGGCCTTGCGGGCTTTGCCAACGGCTATGACGCGCGCATCGCGGGCGACGGGACATGGCGCAAGTGGCGCGGCACGGCGCTCGCGCGGCGCTTGCCGGCCACGGATGGTGCACCGCTCGCCGGGCCTGCGGTCGCGGCCTTCCAGATCACCAATGATGCCGGCACGATCGGCGTTCTGGGGCGGGTGCGCCCCGGCCTTGCGGGCGAGGGCCTGCTGGCCCGCGCCATCGGCGCGAAGGTCTCCGTGGCGACCAGCTTCACGCTGGAGGACTCCGTGCTCGAAGGCCGCGCGGCGGTGATCACCCGCGCGCTCGATCTGCGCGGGGCGGGGGTGATCGACCTCGCCGACAACCGCTTCGAGGGCGCGCGCACCAGCGCTGTCTTGCGCGATCCCGATCTGCTGGGAGAGGGCTGGCGGTTCGAGCAGATGCGCCTTGCCGCCGACCTGTCCGGCCCCTTCCGCGACCTTGCGATCGATCACCGCCTGACCGCCGCGCGGCTGATCGCGCAGGGGATCGAGGCCAAGGGGCTGGTGCAGGAGGGGCTCGCGCGGTTCGATGGCAAGGTGCTGAAGCTGCCGCTGGCGCTGACCGCCGAGCGGATCACCACCGGCAATCCGCAGGCCGATCCGCGCCTGGTGAAGGGCCGGGTGACGGGCCTTCTGACCTATGATCTCGAAAGCCGGAAGCTTGCGGCCGACGCGGCGCGGATCATCTTTCCCGGCCTCGACGCGACGCTGGCGCTGCGCGGCGACATTCCCGGCGGCGCCTATGCGCTGGCCGGCCCGGTCACCGCGCGCGGCCTCAAGATCGACGGCGCGGGCGAGGTGACCGCCAATGCCAAGATCCTCGCCAAGTTCGGCCCCGCCGTGCCGTGGAGCCTGCGCGCCAATCTGGCCGGCGTGCTTTCGAAGATCGGCAATGACACTATCGTCAATCTCGCCGGCCCGGAGATCCGCTTCAAGGGCGCTCTCGGCATGGGTGCGGGCCAGCCGGTGATCCTGCGGGATGTGACCATCGCCAGCGCGCGCCTCGACGCCCGGCTCGACAGCAAGGTTGTGCCGGGCAGCGGCGGCACCCGCACCACGCTGGCCGGCAGCGGGCGGCAGGCCGATTACGGGCCCTTCACCATCGATGCCGAACTGGCCGCCGATGGCCCGCGCGGGGTGCTGGTGCTGGCCGATCCCTATCCCGCCGCAGGGCTGGAGAACGTGCGCATCGCGCTCGCCCCGTCCACCGAGGGCTTCGCGCTCGATGTGTCGGGAGGATCGCTGCTGGGGCCGTTCGAGGGGGTGCTCGGCCTTGTCCTGCCCGAGAGCGGCCCGACCCGGATCGCGATCGAGCGGCTCGACATCTACCGCACCAATGTCACTGGCGGTCTTGTGCTGGGCGAGGTGGGGGTTTCGGGCGATCTCGCGCTTGCGGGCGGCGGGCTCAACGGGACGCTCGCTTTCCGGCCGCAGGGCGAGGGGGCGATGGGCTTCGCCGTCGATCTCACCGCGCGCGATGCGGCCTTCGCCGGCCGGGTGCCGATCAGCATCGACCGCGCCAGCATCGCCGCGCGCGGGCGCTATGCCAAGGGCGAGACCCGTATCGATGCCGATATCAGCGGGACCGGACTTGAATATGGCGGGCTCTACCTCGCCAACTTTGCGGCGAAGGCCGATATCGTCAACGGCCGGGGCAAGGTCACCGGCGGAGTCGCGGGCGAGCGGGCGGACCGATTTGCGCTCAACTTCGACGCCGATGTCGCGCCGGATCGCATCGCCGCTGTCGCCCGCGGGCAGTATGGCGGCGAGCCGATCACCATGCCGCGCCGTGCGGTGTTGACCGCCGAGGAGGACGGAGGCTGGCGGCTGGCGCAGACCCAGATCGGCTTCTCGCGCGGCTATGCGCTGTTCGAGGGCGTGCTGGGCGGCGGCGAGACCGCGCTCGAGATCAAGCTCGCGCGCATGCCCTTGCGGCTGCTCGATCTGGCCGGAGCGGAACTCGGCCTTGGCGGGCGCCTGTCGGGGGTGATCGACTATCGCCAGACCGGCGATACTGCTCCGGCGGCGCGGGCGCGGGTCAAGATCGACAACTTCAGCCGTTCCGGGCTGGTGCTGTCGTCCAAGCCGGTCGGCGTGCTCGGGGTGATCGACCTTGACGGCGAGCGCCTGACCGCCGCGGGCCGCCTGACCGAGGGCGGGGCGCGGCTCGGCGACATTGCCGTGCGGATCACCGCCTTCCCGCCCGAGCGCGACCTCGCCCAGCGGCTGCTCAAGGGACGGCTCGACGGGCGGCTGATGTTCGACGGTGCGGCCGAGACCCTGTGGCGGCTGGCGGCGGTCGAGGCGTTCGACCTCACCGGCCCGGTGCGCCTCGCCGCGCGCGCCACCGGCACGCTCGCCGATCCGCGCATCACCGGCACGCTGGCGACCGACGACCTCAAGGTCACCAGCGCGCTCACCGGCACCCGCATTGATGCGGTGCGCGCGCGCGGGCGGTTTGCCGGATCGCGGCTTGAACTCATCCGCTTTGCCGGCGCCACGCCGGGCGGCGGCACGGTGAACGGCAGCGGCATCGTCGATCTGGCCGGCATGAGCGCGACGCGCGGCCCCGGGCTCGATCTGCGTGCGGCGGTGAAGGGCGCGCGGCTGCTCGATGCCAATGGCCTCGAAGCGACCATCACCGGCCCCTTGCGGATCGTCTCCAACGGGCGCGGCGGGACGATTGCCGGGCGGGTGAAGATCGACCGCGCACGCTGGGAGCTGGGCACAGCGGCCGAGGACGTTGCCCTGCCCCAGATCGCCACCCGCGAGATCAACACGGCCGATGGCCGCAACCGCGAGCAGGTGTCCGCGCGCGATGTCGCCTGGCGCTATCTCGTCAATGCCTCGGCCCCGGGCCGCGTGCAGGTGGAGGGCATGGGGCTGGAGAGCGAATGGGGCGTCGACATCGCGCTGCGGGGCACGGTCGACGATCCGCGCATCGGCGGCACCGCGCGGCTGGTGCGGGGTGACTACACCTTTGCGGGCAACCGTTTCGAACTGACCCGCGGGCGCATCCTGTTCGACGAGAACGAGGCGATCGACCCGCGGCTCGACATCCTCGCCGAGACCTCGCGCAACGGCACCAATGTCGACATTGCGATCACCGGCAATGCCCAGTCGCCCGCCATCGCTTTCTCGTCAGACCCGGCGTTGCCCGAGGAGGAGATCCTCGCCCGCCTGCTGTTCGGCGGCTCGGTCACCTCGCTCTCGGCGACAGATGCCTTGCAACTGGCCGCGGCGATCGCCTCGTTGCAGGGCGGGGGCGGCGGGCTCGATCCGATCGGCGATCTGCGCCGCTCGATCGGGCTCGACCAGCTGCGCATCGTCAGCGCCGATCCGCTGATCGGGCGCGAGACGGGCGTGGCGCTTGGCAAGAACATCACGCGGCGTATCTATGTCGAACTTGTCACCGACGGGCAGGGCTACAGCGCGACCCAGATGGAATACCGCATCACCAGCTGGCTGGCGCTGCTGGGCACGGTATCGACCATCGGCCGCGACTCTGTGCTGGTGGAGGTCAGCCGCGACTACTGAGGGGTGAGGTAGAGCGCGGCCTCGGCCTCGCGGCGGCGCACCAGCCCCTTGAGCACCCGGCCGCCTGCGCGGTTCCAGCGCGCGAATTCGCGCGCCGCGCCCTCGGTGTCGCCTGCACGGTGCTTGCGGGTCAGCGTCGCGCGGCCGATCGCGCCGGTGTTGTAGTGGAAGCTGACCAGCGCATCGAACTGCGCCTGCGAGGTCGTTGCCTCGCCAATCGCGGCGGCAACCTCGGCGGCGTAGCGGACGAGATCTTCGGCAAGGCGCGCGTCGCACTGGGCCTGCGTCCACACCGTGTCGGGCCCGATCCTGCCGCCATGGACATGATCGCGCCCCGTCGCGCCCCAGCCGATGGTCCAGGGCGCAGCCCCGGTGCCGGGATCGGGATAGGCCTCGACCAGCCCGTCAAGCCGCAGCCGCGCGCAGCCCTCGAACCGCTTGATCAGCGCGATGCCGGCCGCGCCGATGGCGCGCGGCGCCAGCGGCGGTGGCGTGTTGGAGACACATGAGACACTGTCCTGAGAAGGAAAACGTGGCGGCGCGGGCTTGGTGGCTAAGGCAGCGGCGGGCGGCCGGCTGACCGGCCTGCGGGGCTGGCCCAGCAGACGGCGAAGGAAGGCGAGCAGCGGGGAGGGGGATTGGTGCGGCATGGCAGGATACCTCGATGGCTGGATACAAACGACGAGGCACAGGCATTCAGCACAATTCGCGCGAGTAGGAAAACGGCAAAGGGGGCGATGTTCGTGGCGCCTGACAAGAACTCTGGGCATTATATACTTGACAAAGCAGAGCAGAGGTGGAACATGAACCAGCGTGACAGGCTGACGGATATTGAGATTACGCCTGAGATGGTGAGTGCGGGCGTTGACGCGCTCTCTTTTTGGCTCGACGGGCTTTTGCTTGCTGAGAGCGGGACGTCGATGTCGCAAGCCGTAATCGCGGCCTATAGTGCAATGGTCGAGAAGATCGAAAAGCCAAGGTGAGATTAAGGCCTGCGATATACTCGTCTAATGCCCATAAATCCCCTAGCAACGCCTTCCAATGAGTTTCAAATGGAAGCCTCTCCAAGCGCTGGCGCGTTTGCTCTTTGGTCGAAAGGCCGGGAATTGCGCGGTCATAATACCACTGCATTTCAGTGTGTGCGGCGTCATTTCTGAATGACGAAAGTTCGGTTAGCCTTGCCAGTGACCACAAAATTGCTTCGCGCATCGTTTTGCTTAGCTTTGGTGAGTGTCTCGCACAGGCTTCTAACATTGCCCTTTGGCTGCTGTCTGAACGTGCCGTATGCCAAAGCGCATGGGCGAGATGATAATCGTCGTCGGCGGCCAGCTTTAGAAACAGCAGGAAGCAAGAAGCATGCGCGGCGTTATAGGCCGCAATGGTTTCCCCGACCCTTTGATTGTGAGCCTTCAGTTGCCCCGCCATTGGATCGGATGGTTTTCTTGTTGTATGAAAACGGTCGCCGGGTTTTGATACCTTCCCGACGCTTCTATGGGCCTTGGACATGAGCGACACCAATCAAGTCAGCGAAGATGAGGTGCTCAAGCGCATGCTGCGCACCCCGCACCAGAAACACGAACCGACAACCCCGTTGGGTAAGCGGCGACGGGAAGTTAGGGGCGCTAGGCCCGATAAAGGGCGGGCATAGTCGCCACGGCTTTGTCACCAACCTTGACTGTTCGAGGCAGCTTGCATTCCTTTAAGCGCTCGACATGGAGCTCAAACCGATCAGGAATTAGGTTGCCCAATTCCCTTGCTTCCCCTTCTCGGCCTGGAGGGAAGGCTAAGGTGAGGTTCTTGCCAAGTGCGTTGAGAGCCTTTGCGGTAGGGATTTGATCGCTGTCTGCGGTCACGATTATCATTCGTTCCACATCAGACGAATATGCATCGCAAAGCATTTTCACAGCGATTCCGACATCGGTTTGCTTCTCTTCGCGGAACGGGCAGTTTCTTTGCTGCTTTTCGCACCACCGCTTTGGTTTGCTGAATTTGCCTTCATGCACAAAAACGCCATAGGCTTTCTGTGCGGCAATAAAGTTCTTGTGCCTGATTTGTTTCGAATGCTCGTAAGGCCAAATCGCTGTAAAAAAGTGGACTTCGTCCAGATCTTCGCCGGGGCGAAGGAGGTTCAGCCCTAAGCGCCAAAAATTCAGCCACTTTAATTCAGGAATATCAATTTTTTCAATGGCATGGTAGAGGTTGAAGCCGTCTATGTAGAGCCTGACCTTTGCCATCGCTCTTGACATAACCCACAGATTGGCGTAGTCAACGTGCATCCACCCGGTGCGTTTCGACAAGCCGGAAAGGGGCGCTGAACCTTCGGGTATGGGCGCCCCTATTATTTTGTCCACCTCTTGCGCTTCTCGCCAATCTGGCGAGGCAGCTTCAATTTAGGCTGCGGCGAGGTCACCAATCCGCCGATAGGTGAGGCGCTTGCCGGTGATGCCCTTGAGGGCAATGTCAGCGCGCTCACGGTCTTCGATGCCGTGGGCCGAACGGTTCGAGTAGCGGAAATCGAACTCGGCAACGTAGCGGTGCAAGTGCTGCTGCCCGCAATGCTGATAGATGCCGCGCATGCCGCGCTTGAAGATGCCAAAGAAGCCTTCAACGGTGTTCGTGGTCACATCGCCGCGCGCATATTCCTTGACGCGGTGATTGACCTTCTCGTGCGAGGCAAACGCCTTGCCCGCAGCGGTGTAGTGATTGGCTTCGTCGGTCATGAGGCGCGACTTGCGATCAACGCGGGTAAACAGGAAGCTTTGCATGTTGCTGCTGGTGAGCTGTTCGGTGAACACAACCGAGGTTGCGCGGCCCGTGGTGCGATCCACGAGCGAAACAATCTTGTTCATGTTGCGGATGGGAGTGCGCGAAGCGGGCGCGGTCTTATCCTTGCCGAAATAGGTTTCGTCGGCTTCGACAATCGAACCCTCGCCGCCCATGGGGTCGGGATTGCTGTCGGTCATGGCTTCGCGGATGCGGTGGGCCATGAACCAAGCGGTCTTGTAGGTCACGCCGAGCATACGGTGCAGCTGGTGGGCGCTCATGCCCTTCTTGCTGGCGCACATAAGGTGCGTGGCAAGCAGCCACTTGTTAAGCGGCACCTTCGAGCGCTCGAACACGGTGCCAACGGTAACGGTGAACTGCTGGCGGCAATGGTTGCACTGGACGACACCAGCGCGGTGAGCCTTGCCCTCAAGGCGCGTAGCATCCTTGCTGCCACAGTGGGGGCAGACGGGGCCATGCGGCCAATGCAGGGCTTCGAGATATTCGCGGGCCTTGTCGGCGTTCTGGAAACGCGGCTCAAAGAGGTTCGTGTTCGTCATGCCCTCTCAATAGGGCCTGCAGGGTTGCTTTGTCAAGTATATAATGCCCAGAACTCTTGACTGACAAGAGTTCTTGTCTGTAAAGAGCTCTTGTCAGGGCCTGGCCGAGTCGCAGCGCATCGCGCCGGTGACCGGCAAGGCCCCTCAACAACCCGCCGGTCAGGGACGCACGTGGAAAACCGTCTGAAGCACTATCGCGAACAGCAGGGCTGGAGTCAGGGCGAGCTCGCCCGGCGGCTCGGCGTGTCGCGTCAGACGATCAACGCGGTCGAGACCGACAAGTATGATCCCTCGCTGCCGCTGGCGCTGCGCATGGCCCGGCTGTTCGGGGTCGCGGTGCCGGACCTGTTCATCGATCACTGGGAGCCCGAAGCATGACGACTGACGACACCCCTTCCACCATGCCCCGCTGGGTGCGAAAGCTGCTGATCCCGGCCCTTTTCGGCGGCGTCGCGGGATTTGCCGCAAGCGCCGCGTTGCTGCGCTTTGTCGACAGCGAGGCCGTCGGCGGATTGGAAAAGTCCGCCACCATCGCCGCGGTGGTGGCGGTTCTTTATGTCGTGATCGGCCTGATCGTCGCGCTTGGCACCGCCAACCCGGCGCTCGGCGCCCGCTTTCTCAATGTCGAGGACGCCGACGAGCTGCGCGAACAGAAGAAGGTGCTGAGCCTGTCGGGCACGGCCATGGTGCTATGGGGCGTGGCCCTCCTGGCGCTGGCGCTGGCTGCCCCCGATGGCCCGTTGCCGAGCGCGCTTGCGCTGGTGATCGCCGCGGGCGGGCTGGTGACCGGCACGGCGCTGTCGGTGATGGTCTATCGCGCCTCCGACGAACTGATGCTGGCGGTCAACCTCGAAGCCGGGGCGCTCAGCTATGGCCTGGTGTTCGTGCTGTTGGGCGGCTGGGCGATGCTGGCCCATCTCGGCCATGTCGCCGCGCCCGGGCCGCTCGATCTGCTCACCGTCTTCTACGTGCTGGTGCTGGTGGCGAGCTTCGTCGCGGTTGGCCGGCGCGGGATGCTGACCATCCGCTGACAGTCTCCACGATCGCAAACGGAAAGGGGGCGCCCGCTGCAAGCGGACGCCCCCATCGTCTGTGCGTCAAGCGCGATCAGAAGCGGTAGGTCGCGGTGGCGCGGAACACCTGCGCGTCGGCACTGTCGCGGCCGATGGTGGTGTCGAAGCCGAGGCCCATCTGGAACGGCCCGTCCCCGACCGTGGCCGAGAGCCCGAGTTCGGCCCAGGTGTGATCGGCGCTGTCGAGCACGAAATTCGCGTTGGGGCCGACCCCTTGGGCGAAGTTTGCGCCGAGCAGCTGCGGGCCGTCCTCGAATTCCCACACCAGCTGCGCATTGGCGTTGATCTGGACCATCTTGGCCTGCTTCTCGTAATCGAAGCCGAACCGCGCCTGTGTGCTCTTGAAGGTCTCGCGGTCAACCGCCAGCGCGGCGAGGCCACCGGTCTCGCGTACCACGCCGAGATCGACACTGGCGTAGCGCGCCTCGATGCCCGGCGAGATCGTGCCGATCCCGGTGTCGAGATCATAGGACAGGCCCAGCGTACCCGAGACCAGCAGGTCGTCGGTGGACGAGGTCAGGGTCTGGCTGTTGCCGAGGAACTGCACCGTGCGGGTGGTGTCGAAGCCCATCGTGCCCATCGCGAACTGGCCGTCGAGCACCGGCCCCCCGTCGAACTTGTGGCGCATGTAGAGCGAGACGGCATAGGTGCTGCTGTCGACCTCCTGCCCCAGCGGGACCTCGGCCTCGAGCTGGTTGAAGTAGCCCGCGAGGCCCAGCATGGTGTTCTCGCCCGGGTAGAACTCGAGGCCGCCCGACAGGAACAGGCCCGAGATCTCGGTTTCCTGGGCAAATCCGGGGAGCGAGTCCACATCGCCCTGCACAAAGCCGCCGGCGATGAACAGCGCCACGTCTTCGGGCAGGTTGGCATCGCGCAGCTCGGTTTCCTCGCCGCCGCTCTGCAGCGCCATCGCACCCATGCCGAGCGGCTGGCCGAAGGGCGAAAGACCCGCCTGTGCCACATTCAGCGGCGAGCCGGTGACCGCGATCTTGCCGCCCGCCTTGCTGCGATCCGCCTCGCGCAGGCGGCCATCGTTGAAGTTCTGCAGCAGGTTGACGGTCTGCCCCGCGATCGAGCGCACCGCCTGCTCGTTGACGGGGGCAAGGCCCGTGAAGGTCGAGCGGATGGTCTCGGAACCGGCGAAATCGAGCCCGTAGAGGCCCGCCAGTGCGGCGTTGGAGCGGTTCTGGTCGAACAGCTGGGCATAGGCCGCCTGCACCGGATCGTTCTGGTCGATCACCGTGTTGTAGCTCGCCGCCGCGATCTCCATCAGCACGGCGTTGGTCTGGTAGGTGAACCGCTGGCTGAGGATCGAGGAAATCGTCGCAGCCTGGAACGTCCCCGTCACCCCGCCTTCGGCGGTAAGGATGGTGTACTGGCGGCCGTTGCCGTTGACCTGCGCGGTGAGCCCTTCACCAAGGCCGACCACGCCGCCGACATTGGCCTCGCCGGTGACAGCGATCCGGTCGGACGCGCCGGCACCGGTGATGTCGGCGAGGAAGGTCGTGCCCGAGGACATCACCAGATTGCCGTCGATCGTCAGCGTGCCGGTGGTGCCCATCGTGGCAGGCGAGAACACGCCGGTGATGCTCGTCAGGAACGGCGCGGTGACCGTGCCGGTGCCTTCGAGCATCCCGGCGAACAGGGTGTAGTCCCCGACCGAGGTGATGCCGCCATTGACGTTCACCCGTCCGCCGAACTGGTTGATGTCGATGAGCGAGGTAAGATCGCCCGCCGCGGCAACCGTCAGCCCGGCCGTGCCGCGCACGGTCAGCCGGTCGATGGTGACCGCGCTGCTCAGCGTGGTGGTGCCGGACTGGCTCAGGGTGACATCGAAATAGCGCGGATCGACCCGCACGGTGTCGGTGGTGACGGCGTCGATGTTGTTCGGCACGAAGCCGGTCGCACCCGGCAGGCCGTTCGCGAGGGTCGGCGCGGGCAGGGTGTCGCCCTCTGCCGCGTCTGCGCCTTCAGCCGCCTGCGATGCGCGGGCACCGGCAGGGCCATCAGCATTCCCGGCAAGGCTCGCCGCGGCGGGCAGCGCGATCGTCGCGCCGCCGGTGATGTCGGCCACGTTGACGATGCCGCGGCTGCTGGCGAGCCCGGCCGCGCCTGCGTTACCTTCGACCGGGGGAACGAAGGTTTCCTCGACAACGCCGGTCGCGACGTCGACGCAGACATCGCCCGGCTCCTCGAACTCGACGCAGACCGCGCCGAAATCGCCCTCGGTGCCATTGAGGCCCAGTTCCGGCGTGGTCGGCAGGCCATTGACCACGGCACCATTGCTGTCGATCACCCGGTACATCGGGTCGAGCAGCGTGACCCAGTGGTTCGCGTCCTCCCAGTTCCCGTTGCCCGCGCGCGCGCCGACATAGCGGTAGGGATTGGTGGCGACGATATACTGCCAGTAGAGCGAGAGCGGCTGGTAGAAACTGGTGGTGCCGAGCGAGCTGAAGCGCTGCGCCCCGAAGAAGCGCGAACCGCCCGACAGCACGCCGATCACCAGATCCTCGTCCGACAGGGTGTTGTTCGCCGCATCCAGTATCAGCGGCCCGCCCGAATCCCCGCCGGCGGTGGTGCCTTCATTGGGCAGGGCATCGTCACGGTGGACGTTGATGTCGAACACGACATCGCGGTTCTGCGAATCGAAATCGAGCTGGTAGAGGTTCTGCGGCAGCCCGCTGTCAGCACCGAACAGGACGAGGTTGCGATCATCGAGCGACATGAACCCGCCGAGCATGTTCTCGGCTGCGCGGCGGCGGAAATCGACTCCGCTCACCGCGCCCTGGAAGGCGTTGCCGGTGCCGCCATAGCCGACGATGTCGACATGATAGCCGGTGCCGCGCACCGGATCGATGCTTGCGGGCGCAGGCAGGGTGGTGAACAGCAGCGCCCAGGTCGGGATGCCGGCAGCAGGCGTATCGAGGCTGGCGAGCGCGATATCCGCCTCGATGAAGCCGGACGCCTGCGGGTTCTGGAGCGAGCGCTGATCGTAGAAGATGCGGTTGACGTTGAACACCGCCAGATCGGGATTGCTGGCAAAGTTGTTGGCGAACCAGTTCTGGAAGCCGGGCAGGGCGTTGACGTTGAACGACCAGGCCGCGGGAATGTTGTCGACGTTGTAGGCCTCTTCCGGCACATCGTTCACGCAATGCGCCGCGAACAGGACGGTGCGCGGGTTGATCAGCGTGCCGGTGCACACGAAGCCGTCGGCGCGGAAGAACATGCCGACGCCGCGATATTCGTCATCGGTGTCGACGATGTCGGCCGGTGTGGTGGTCTCGTTGGGGACAACCGCGAGCGCGGGCACAGACGTGGCGGCAACTGCCAGTGCAAGCGTGGCCGACCCGGCCAGCAGGCCGCGGCGACGGGTTTCTGAGAGCTTCATGGGGGACCCTTTCGGTTATCTGTTGCGACCGTCCTCTCGCGGCCGGATGTGACACCGTAACGTTTGAAGTCCCGTTGGCAATTCCAAAAAAAGCAACCTTTTCCTTGAGATCAATGCGTGTGGCGCAAACGCCTCAGCGCAAGCCAAGGAAGGCGGTATAGGCCGCATAGAGCGCCACCAGCACCACGCCCTCGATCCGCGAAAGCCGCCAGCCGCTGCGCAGTTGCACGATCAGCAGCAGTGTCACGCCCAGCATCGCCCAGATGTCGAAGGCCGCGATCTCCGCCGGCACCTCGATGGGGTGGATGATCGCGGTCAGCCCGAGGATGCCGCACAGGTTGTAGATGTTCGAACCGACGATGTTGCCGAGCGCGACGTCCTCGTGCTTGCGCAGGACGGCGACAATGCAGGCGATCAGTTCGGGCAGCGACGTGCCGACCGCCACCACAGTAAGGCCGATCACGCTCTGCGAAACGCCTGCCGCGCTGGCCAGCACGATCGCGCCGTCAACCAGCCAGCCCGCGCCGAATATCGCCGCCGCCAGCCCGGCGAGGATCATCCCGCCCAGCACCACCGGGCCGGTGTCGGGCGGCACCGGGCGGTCTTCGGCCTCGTGCTCGTGGCGCACGGCCTCGGCATCGTGGGCGGCGCTCTCGGACTTGTAGGCCCACCAGATGTAGCCGACCAAAGCGGTCAGCAGCACGAGCCCCGGCACCAGCCCGATCACCCCCAGCAGCACCGCACCGGTCGCCAGCACCGCCGAACCGCCGAGCGCGAGCGAGTCCCGCTGGAACGAGGCCGGATTGACGCTCAGCGGCAGGATCACCGCCGACAGGCCGAGGATGAACAGGATGTTGGCGATGTTCGAGCCGACCACATTGCCGATCGCGATTCCCGGCGATCCGGCCAGCGCCGCCTGCACGCTGGTTGCCAGTTCGGGGGTCGAGGTGCCGAAGCCGACGATCGTCAGGCCCGCCAGCAGCGGCGAGATGCCGAGCCGCGCGGCCATGCCGACAGCGCCGCGCACCAGCAGTTCGCCGCCCAGAGCCAGCAGGACGAGGCCGCCGGCCACCAGCAGGATCGATTCGGTCATCAGGCTCTCCGGAAGGTCGATGGCGCAAAGCCTTAGCTGCATGGCGCGGCAGGGTGAAGCGCGCCCGCTGTGTTCCTGCACAATGGTGTCGGGTTTTGCCAAGTCATCGGGCCCGCGCTGATGATAGAATTGCACCGGGACAAACAGGAACCATTTGGGGGGTCAAATGAACAAAACGGCATGGGATCGGCGGGCGGTCCTTGGCGGTGCGATGGGCGCGATGGGGGCGGCCCTGATCGGCGGCGGGGCAAGCGCGCCGGCACAGGCGGCGCAGAAGATGATCGGCGTCGGCGCTCTGGGCGCGCAGAACTTCAACACGGCGATGGCCAAGATCATGGCGCGCACTTCGCGGATCGTGATCCCTTCGTACCGGTTCGGCATGGTACTGCGCAGCGGCATCAGCGCCACGGGCGATGCGGGCAATGTGCAGATGGAGGCGGCCGCCGACCTGGTGGGCCTGGATGTGGCCACGATGCGGCGCATCGCCGACCGGATGTTCACCGATCTTGTCTCCCAGTTGCAGGCGACCGGACGCAGCGTGATGTTGCCGGATGAGGTGATGGCGACCAAGGCGGTGCAGAAATTCACCGTCACGCAGGACCCCTTCGTCAAGAAGCCCTTTGCCGATGCCCGCACGATTGCGGTGGTAACTCCGGAGTATCAGCCGCTCATCAACATGCACATCGATGCGCCGCTTTCGGACCAGTCGCCGGTCTCGCTGGGCAACTGGCGGGCGGTCAATGCCTTGAGCGTCGAGACCAAGGCGCTGGTGCTGCTGCCGCGCATCGTGTTCGACTTTGCCGCGCTGACCGGCAGCGGACACAAGGTCTATGGCGGCACCGCGTCGGTCGGCATTCAACCGGGCATGTATCTGGTGCCCGTGCTTACGAGTTTCGGCTTCTACCATGCCAAGATCGCTTTGGCGGGCGATATCGGGCATCTGCGGCTGGAGGACCGGGTGGCGCTGGGGCAGGCGGGAGAACTGATCAAGTCCGGCAGCTTCAACAACCGCGAGGAGGTTGACCGCTGGAATTCCTATGTCGCCAGCAATGCCTGGTGGACCCAGCCGGGCGGCGCGGTGCCCGGCCGGCCGACCAGAGCCTATGATTTCTCGAATTACCAGTACCGGGTTGATCCGGCGCTGCTGGAGCAGGTGTGCCTTGACGGTGCCTTGGCCACGCACCGCATCTTTGCCGGCACCATCGCGGCCAATCCGCCGCGCTAGGACGGCCACGGCGCGAGGGCCGGACGTGCCCCGTGCCTGATGGCGCCAGCCTCTAGAAGAAAGGGGCGGGAAGATCGCTCTTCCCGCCCCCATGTCTGCAACCGGAAATTGCCGGATTACATCGAGTAGTACATGTCGAATTCGACCGGGCAGGGGGTGGTCTCGGTGCGGATCACCTCTTCCCACTTGAGTTCGCAATAGGCTTCGATCTGGTCCTTGGTGAACACGTCGCCCTTGAGCAGGAACTCGTGGTCGGCGGCCAGCGCATCGAGCGCCTCGCGGAGCGAGCCGCACACGGTCGGCACTTCGGCGAGTTCGGCCGGCGGCAGATCGTAGAGGTTCTTGTCCATCGCCTCGCCCGGGTGGATCTTGTTCTCGATCCCGTCGAGACCCGCCATCAGCAGCGCGGCATAGGCGAGGTAGGGGTTGGCCATCGCGTCGGGGAAACGGAACTCGACGCGCTTGGCCTTGTCGCCCGCACCGTAGGGGATGCGGCACGAGGCCGAACGGTTGCGGGCCGAATAGGCCAGCAGCACCGGCGCCTCGAAGCCCGGCACCAGACGCTTGTAGCTGTTGGTGGTCGGGTTGGTGAAGGCATTGAGCGCCTTGGCGTGCTTGATGACCCCGCCGATGTAGTAGAGGCACATTTCCGACAGGCCGGCATATTCGTTGCCCGCGAACATCGGCTTGCCGTCCTTCCAGATCGACATGTGGGTGTGCATGCCCGAGCCGTTATCGGCCTTGATCGGCTTGGGCATGAAGGTCGCGGTCTTGCCGTAGGCATGGGCGACCTGGTGCACGACATACTTGTAGATCTGCATGCGGTCGGCGGTCTGGACGAGCGTGCCGAAGGTCAGGCCCAGCTCGTGCTGGGCGGCGGCGACTTCGTGGTGGT
>VFQM010000952.1_pt1 | contig 27991 bp, 28 predicted proteins | sample 3512391 | NCBI WGS metagenome assembly VFQM01 (sample SAMN10412369, study PRJNA504923) | tailings metagenome | isolation source: Replicate 1 from Balatoc abandoned mine | place: Philippines | reverse complement strand
CATCAAACCCAGTGACCGCTAACTGAAACGGGTGCGGCCTTCACCGGATGGATACCAACCTCGCGCGCAAAGTGCGTCACAATTTTAGTCGGTTCGCCCCAGGTCTTCCAAGCCGAATGCCGGACGCCGCGGCAAATGCAGCTTGCCAATGCCTTCTGCCGCTATCTCGAATGCGCGCAGTGAAGCGCCTGGCTTCGTTCGGAAGCTACGAGGTTGCGAGCTTCGCGGTCAGATCGGCGTAGTGTCGCAATAGCCCGCCGGTCTCCTCCGGATCGATCCCCAGCGCCGCATCGAGCTTACCGACAAACTCGAGTTCGGCCTCCATGTCGAGGTGCGGCCATGCGCATGTCGCCTTCCAAACGGTCATCGCGCTTTTGGTCACGACTTTAGCCAGATCCGCTTGCTTGGTGCCCAAAACCGCCATCACTGACCGGGCCAGTGCCCACCGGGTGAGCGCGACGATCGCAAAGCAGTCGAAGGGCAGTTCGGTTTGATAGTGCGCGATGGAGATGCGCGACAGCAATGCAGGTCTCGACTTGGTGCCGACCCATAGGGTCTGCAGGATTCGGCCCACGCGGATAACGAAAGCGCGTTCGCGGTCATGCTGCTTCGGCACCAAATCGAGTGCGAACAGCGACTTCTGTTTCTTCTTGATCTCGACCTGCATCGGGCGGCGGCACGCCTCGACCATCAAGCGCAAGATGAAGCAAACCTCGGCAGTGAGCTTGCGCGGTGGCGGGGTCGGGTCATTGGCGAGGCGCGCGATGTAGTCCTCAAAGCAGGCTATGGCCTTGTGAATATCGAGGGTCTGCTTTTCCGCCTCCTCAGGGCCATACTTCCTAGGCTGGCGTGGCGGCGGTCGATCATCACGACCGGTGTCCTGATCATCCGCCCCCTCTTTGGGGTCGCTCGATGCATCATCGCCGCCCGTGTCTGGCAGCTCGTCACCATAGAGACCGTCATCCTCGCCGTCGGGCTCACCGATGCCGCGCAGGATGATCCTCAGCAGATTGACGGCATCAGGATCGTCGAAGTTTAGGCGGTCCGTGTCACCCTTCGACGGCGCGCTACCCGACATCGCCGCACGAAAGGCTTCAGGGCTTTCGTAATCGAAGGCGACGTACTCCTGATCGCCCTCGTCGTTCTTCCCGCCGGCACGGCCGGCCGCAGCGATAATCTTCTTCGCGTTTCCGCGACGGTCTGGCGTCTCGGAGAAAATGATGGCGGCAAGGCTCGCAAGCTCCAGAAAGTCACCGCCCTCGAGCTCGACCTTCGCAAACGCATTGCGCAGGCGTCTGTCACCCATGCCCGGCGCAGCATGGGTCAGGCTCACCGCATCGTTCACGATCACCGCGCTGGTCAGCGTTCCATTACTGAGGCGGACGCGGGCGATCATTGGGAAGCGAGGCTTACCTGGCAGGTCGACTGAATAGGCTTCGCCTTGCGCCTTTTGGAAAGCGTATTCGCCTTCGGCGATTACAAGCTGAGCGCCTGCAGGATCGACAATGCGACGCGACGGCACACAGCGTATCCTGCTGCCCGCAGCCTCGATCGTTCCAACCGGGATCGACGGGTCTGAATTCGGCTCGGCCGGGTCCTTAGGCGGCTCTTTCAAATCGGCGCGATCGATGATTACTGAGAAATCGACGCCGAGCAGCTCCCGCCCGCGACCAGCGGGGACCCGGCGGTAAACCGAGCATTCTGCGTTGCGTGCCGGTCGATCGATCAAGCCCAGCGCATCATCAGAACAGTTCGCGCTACCGAAGATCACATGGTCATGCTCGTCGGTCTCGAGGATGAAGGCCTTGGCATGGATAAACCGTGCCCGGTCATTGCCATTGAAGATGCCAGCGAACTTGGCCTCTGGGATCCGCTCGAGCTGGTCGATGGGGAACTGCGGTTCGTGGGCGCTTAGTGCGATTACCGTTTCCGCGGGACGGAAAGCATCGATCAGCGCCAGGAGACCCTCGAGCTTGGCATCCCAATAGGGGGACACAATGGTCAGGCGTTTGACGGTCTGACCACCAAGCAATCCGACCAGCTGGCTTAGAATGCCAGGCCCGCCCCTCGCATCTTCGCACAGGAGATCGACCAAAGAGCCGTCATTCAGCACAACTGGGCTTTGCTCAGCTTCGACGTCAAAGAGCCACGCCGCATCACGCCCGACCAGGTCTAGCTTTCGTCTGACAGCATCCAGCCCTGTGTCTGCCAGCCAGCTGGACACATAATCGAACGCCTTGCGGATCAGTTTGTGATTGGCAATTTCCTCGCCATCAGAGCGCTTTCGCCACCATTCAAACTGGCCGACGATCTCGCGGTTTCTGCCCCACCCGGCGGCGGTCGCATTGGCTGACCCGACAATGAGGCAGCCGGCATCACTCCCAAGGCGAAGGCTGATCTTGGGATGAAAGGCACCAGGCACTGTGACGGGTACCAGAGCATAGGCAACGCCCGCTCTCGCAAAGGACTCCGGTGTTTCATTGATGGCGCGCTGAAGCATGTTGGCGTCCGCCATCAGGATGTTGTTCTCGCTCCCATAGGCGCGCAGTCGATGGTGCAGCGAGCCATCGTAGAACGCCGCATCGACCGAGTAGGTCGTAATGATGGACGTATGAAAACCTGTTCGCGCAAGGTCCTTAAAGAGGCTGATGGAGTTCAAGGAACGCCTCCCCATCGCGCGTCACACCATCGGCGTTGAGATAGCCTGCGTCGCGCAACACTCGCGTCAGATTGAACAACCGGGGCGTCGTGTACCCATATTGGCCCAATAGGCCTTCGCTGAGCCGCCCATCCTCGACGAGGAAGTGGTATGTGAACGTCCCGGCCGACGAGAGCTTACGCCCGGCGATAACCTGGTGATCGATGATGATGTGCTTGAACAGCACTGCGGCCAAAGCATCGCCAGCCGCTTCATCCTTCATCACATCCAATGTTCGAAAGATGCCGTCGAGCGAACGGCCATCGGGTCCTGCAGCCCGGGCGATGATCGGCCTTACATTGCCGCTGCCATCCGCCCACTTCGCCCATAGAATGCCCAGGAGCTTGAATGCGTTGAGCATGATCTCGGACGGCGGCGGGCGATCAGACGACAGATTATCTAGGACAGGTGCGACCAGCCCCACTTCATCCGCGTCATCCTTCAACGCGATGGCTTCCGCCCATTGCGCAAAGGTCTGACCGGTTCCGCCCAAAGCAGCACCAACCACTTCGCTGACGAGCTTTTTGGGCTCGATCCCGTCCGGATACTCGTCGCACTGCCTGCCAATCAGACCATTCAGGGCGCAGGCTAAGGCAACCTGGCCATATTCGTTGGCTTGATAGGCGCGCCAGCGGTCGAGGGTTTCGCTCTCAAGCGGGTAATGTTGCCCATTTGGAAGTGCTCGCGCGTAGAAGGCGTGACGCAGGGCATCGAGGTCCCCTTGGGTCACGCCCTTGGCGATCAGGTCAAGAACAAGCCAAATAGAAGAGCGGCGGGACACACCGTCTCTGGACGTATCGCCGGATCCGATCAGGAAGTCCCGCAAGATGGTCTGCTCTTCCGAACCCTGCGGGATCTTCGCAGGGTGAATGGCAGCGCCAATGTCCTGAAGCTGCTTGGCGCTCGCTTCACCAGAGAGGAGCACGGCCTCGATATCGATGGAAACCTGACCAATGGAGGACGCAAACGCGGCCGCAGCTTTCTGGCCTTGGCCCTGCGTGACCGGCACCGAGGAATCGCTCAGCCATTCCATGCCGACGAGCGTCGGCGCGTAGGCGACACCATAGTTGCCGCGCGCCGCCTGAAGGTAGGTGAGGTCTGACTTTCGGTCATCGGTGTAGGGGCGAAGGTCAATGCCATTGGCTGCCGCTTCTGCGCGATGCTGACTCGCCCAGTTTGACCCACCGAGGCCATCGCTTGATTCCTGGTCGTGCACGAGCGTCGCCAGCGCGTACAGAGCTTCGCCGCGTCGCATGAAGGTCGCGAACTTGGCAGGATTGTCCGAGTGATGCAGCTTCTCGTAGAGCCCAACCAGCCAAGGAAAGTAGGAATAGTAGCGCAGGCGGTTGGTGATGTTCGTGATGTTTGGGACTAGCGACTGATAGATCCGGATGCTGGTCGCCTGCAGGCCAAGGGGATCGAGCCCCATCGTCCAGCTGCCGGTCTTGGTCCACAAAGGGTCCCCGTCACCCACCCGAAACTCTGCCCCCAACTTTACACCCCTCCAATCACGCGCGTGAGCAACCTGGCTTAGGCCCGCTTCCGGATTAGGCTTACCAGCTGATCGAGTAGCGGGCGCGCCTTGACAATCCGTTCAATGGCTTGCGCCAATGGCAACAAAGCTTCGTCGAAATCGTCGTCAGCAAAGGCCTGCGCCAAGGCATCGCGATTGAACGTCATAAGCACTGCCAGGTCACCCTTTTTCGCATCGCACAGAAAGCCACAATCCAGCAGTTGGTCGATCAGCGCCACCTCGCTCCGCAACAACGCCTTCCAGTTTCGGGCTCCCAGAGCATTGGTACTAAGGACAAGCCGCACGCTCGCGCCCGCAAAACCACCGAAAGACCCTATCCAGGTCTCAGTCTCCTCTCCGTCGAGGCATGCCGTTTCATCGAACTCGACAAAAAGGTCGTAGTTGTCTTCGGCGTCGTTTGGCGTCCGCCACTCGTTCGGCGCAAGCCAAATTTGCTCATTGAGGTCACTGGGGATCGCGCCGTTCCAGCCCAACGCAAGCTTTTGTTCTACGAGCAATTCCGCGACGGCCTGTCCTAGCGCTTTGGCCATCGGTCCCCGCGCATATCGGACTGCTGCTTCGAGCTCTTCGATATGCCGTACGATCACGGCGCCAGCTGACAGGTCAGACATGATTAAGCCCCTTAGAATGCACTAATGTGGTCGCCAAAACGCGCGATCAGCTCTTCAACGAATGAACGCGGCGTACCCCGTGAGCGGGTTGCTGATCGCGCAGCGAGCGCGACGTCCTTCCAGGTGATAGATGAGATGCTAGGATCTGGGCTGCCGAAGGGTGCAAGGAAGATCACTCGACATTGGCGCCCTAGCAGTGCGGCGCGGCGGCTCAGAGATGCCGAATATCGCTCGAGCTGCAAAGGCCCAAGCGGAGCGTCGATCTTCACCTCGATACCGATGAGGTAGTCCCTCGCTTCGATGACGAGATCGACCCGATCAGCAATATCACCCATCGGGCTGCACTCGGTCTCGACGCGGTAGCCAAGATCAAGCTCTTCGTTCCAGTATGGGCCGGGCAAGGCCGCATCGAGGGTCGCGGCAAGAAATCGCTTCGAGACACTTCCGCCAAATTCCGGGAGCCACAGGCCTGCAAGCGCGCCAGCATTTCGAACTTCGTCACGCTTAAGGCCGGCGATCGACCAAGGGTTGATGATGCCCCCGGTCTCTTTGGCATGAGACAGGCCCTGCTGAAGATCTTGGAATGCACGCTCAATCTTCCCCAAATCGAAAGACTGCTTGGCAGGTTGTGGGGTCATGCCCCTGGTAAGCACCCGGAGCTCTTGGAACGCGCGCTCGAGCCGCTCAACGTCAACAGAAGGAGGATCTACCAGAGCAGTCACCAGACAGTTCTGCATCAATCAATTGGGCAAGTCTATCGAAACAAAACAATGAGTTCTGGCGATGGTCCGAACCTCAACTACTGCGGCAACAACTCAGACCCCAACCAACTGCGTTTTCCACCTGGCACGGAATGAACCGACTGGCCCGATGGAGCCATTCCGGATCTTCAAACATCAATTCTGAAGCATGAGCGCCAGAAATCGTGATAAGATGTATGCGCGCGATACCGAGAGCGATGCAGGAGCTTTATGATGGCAAAGCAAGACGATCCAAGCAGTCAGCCGGATTGGCAGGGACTGAGAGAGCTCGATCGTGCCATTTCCGAGAATCGCCTCACTGTTTACTCATGGAAGAAAGCTTGGGCTGACCCTTGGGGAAGATTGAAGCTTGTGGCCATCATGATTGCGCTCGCGTCCTTCGTCGCATTCGTAGTTGTGAATGATGTGATCCTCTAGGGACGCGGCCATTCCTTCACTTCGTCAGCCGCTTCTTCACTTGCTCCCTTGGCCTTGTTGGTCTTGCGCTCAAGTTGATCTCTCACGGTTCCAATCCGCTGACGTCCCTGCTGACGGGCTTGTTCGACTTGACTAGCAATATCTGAGGGATCAGGCCCTTCTGATACATTTGCTCCGCGCGAGGCCCTCACCGTTCCTCTGGCTCGCACTTGATCTCTGCTCCCAAGCTCCGGGCGGCTGACAGACGCAAAGGGAGGCAAAGAGATTTCGCTCTCGATGGTGTCCTGCAGACGTTCTGCGTAGCTCTCGACAAACCGCGCCTGCAGCTGCTGGCCGCGAGGGCTAAGCTGAAACGTGATGTCGTCAAAACGAGCGGCCCCATAGTAGTCGCGGTTGGCTTCAATCTCACCTATGCCCCATTCGCGATAGGCTTGGCTCAGGTTGAGGCTCCCGGCCGCGCTGTTACCCTCATACCAACTGGCTTGGCTCTCAAGGCGATTTGCCATCTCCTCTGCCCGGCGCGCTTCGAGCGTGTAGCTCTCGGCCTCGGTCAGAGATCGGCTGAGCCCAGAGGCGCTGGTTGAGACCTGCGAAACAGAAGTCGAGCTCGTCTCCCGCAAGAAGCCTTCGCGGGTGCTCGACCAGTTCCGGCTATCGGAGAGCTGGCTCAGAGTGCCGATGATCTTGCTACGATCCTCCGATGCAATCCCGACGTCAGTGTCAGTCCATGATTGGTTGCGCCCGCCTTTCACTCCAATCTGCGCCGATCCAGGGCCAAGCTCACCCTTCAAACCCAGCGACGCATCTCCGTTAAGGAACCAGGTCGTTGAGATTTCATCGGACGCGCGCCGGGACAGTCCGAACTGCTGCTGGAGGGTCTTGGAGGCATTGTCGACCTCGCTGAAGGCCGTGCCGATGCTGTCGCTGCTGCTGGTGCCGCTCACCGTGTCCGAGCTGCGCCCCTGGCTGTAGGCGTTGCGGATCTCGCTGAACCGGGTGAGCGCCGAGCTGGTCGATTGCTGTGCGAGATTGGCGAAGGTCTCGCTCTGCGTCCGACTTTCGCTTGCCATTGATCCGAGCCGTGCGGTGAAATCCTGTCCCAGCGTCGGGGTGAAGGGGTAGCTCGAACTGGGGACAGCAGCGAACTCGCCATTGGGAAAGCCCGTGGTCTGCGTGCCGCTGTCACTGACGCTGCGGGTCTGCCCAGCACCATAGGCAATACTGGGGGCGAGGCTCCCTTGCGCAAACTGCCTCGAGAACACCGTCGAATTGTCGATGTTCGAATTGCCGAGCGAGACATTGCCGGTGCTGGCCTCTCGCGCGGCTTCCTCGGCGGCATTCTGGCTGGGATTGAGATAGCTGGTCGCTTGGCCGGAGATCGCCAGCGCACCGCGGGCGACCCCGCCTGCGAGGAAGGGGATCGAGGCCACAAGGTAGCCTGCAAGGATGCCGATATCGCTGTTGACGTCGCTCATGCCTGAGAAGGTCGCAAGGCTCAGGCCCGCGCCGCCGCCTGCGGCGGCCACATCCCCCGCCCCTTTGAACATCAGGATCATGTGGAGGATAACGAACAGCGGTCCCCAGGCCGCGAGATAGAAGAACCCGGTGACGTAGCCCCTCAGCGCAATGGGTCCCGTCTTGGGCATCAGAAACAGCGGGAAGAGCACCGGGAACAGCGCGTAGAACACCACGGTCAGCACGACGTTGAGGATTGGCACCCACTTCATCGCGTTCTGCGCGATCGAAGAATAGGTCCGCTCGGTCTGAATGTCCGCGCGGGTCTGAGCAAAAACATCGATGCTGCCCCGGCCACTTGCGCCAGCAAACCCATGCATCGCCTGGTTCATCGCATTGATCGTCAGCACTTGGCGGAAGATATCGCTCGCACTCTTCGAGACGCCTGAGAGGTATTGATACGCCGTCGGCAGATCCGAGAGCAGCTTGGCCTTGGCCAGTGCCTCGGTCTGGCGCGGATAGAGCTGGCGGCCGGTGATCAGCGCCATTTCGTCGATGAGGCCCGCCCATTGGCCCGAGAGCGCGGTGTAGGCCTCGCGGCACGTGATGATCGATGCGGTGACGGTATCGTCCGCTTGACGGGTCAAGAACTTCTGAGCGCGCGCTGCGCTCCCCGGCGCGATCGTCGCCCAGATGTCATCGCTCTCGGAGAGCTCCTTCATCGAGTAGCGGCCGAGCAGCAGATCGTAGAACACGCATTGGCGCACGTGTTCATCGAAATTGGCGGCGAATTCAGGATCGGCGATCCGGAGCGAACGGGTCGCTTCGAGCAGCCGCGCGCCATAGATCATGCCGTTCTTCGAGTAGTTGAGATCATCGGGCAGCCCGAACACCAGCTCGGCCGAGCGGGTCAGGTAATCGCCCGTCTGGCTCGTAAAGCTCGCCATCAGCGCGAGGCCGAGCGGCACATTGGCGACTGTAGCTGGCGCGAGACTGGGGTTGACCCGGTCGGTGACCTTCACGTCCATGCGCGGCACCATCAGGCACATGTAGATCAGCGTCGCGCCAAGGAACCAGTTGAGCCATGCACGCCAATCCTGGTTGAAGGCGACCGTGATGACCGCGAGGCTCATGCCCATCACCAGCGCCACCTGGATCAGGCTCTTGTAGCCGCCCGCGCCGGTCCATGCGGCCACCGCGTTGAGCACATTGACGATGTACTCGCCCCCGCCGATCGTGAAGATCTCGACCATGTGCCTGCCTCCTAGGGAATGATCGAGCGCGGCTGCATGCCGCGCGACCAGTCGAGCGCGGCCGCCATCGAGGGCGACATCGAGGCTGCAAGCATGTTTTCGATCATCGCAGTCTTCTCGATGATCTGCATGATCGTGGAGACCCGGGCTTGGCCCGTTGCCTGGCGCTGCGCGAGGCTCGAACGAACCTCGGCGACCTGGCCGCGCCAGATCGCGAGCTTTGCTTCATCGGCCGCAATGAAGCTCGCCATCGAGCGGCCCGCCTCGGAGGTGATCCGCTCGAGCACGGCATAGAGGAGATCAATGCTGGCAATCTCGGCGAGCGTGTTGCGATCATCGGTCGCCATGCCGCGGCCATAGGCAGCCTGGACGGTCAGGATCTTGTAGAGCGGTACCGAGGCAACCTGGAGGAGTTCCTTCTCCTCATTGCCGATCGCGCTGTCGCTTCGGATCGCTTCAACCATGCTGCCGATCAGGCGCGCGACCCGCGGCCGGATCGCCTTGGCGCTTGCAAGGCTCATCTGCTGAAAAGTCGGATTGAGGCATTGGTCGGGCTCGTCGCACTGGAACACGCGCACCGATTGGCCTTGGGTTCCGTCGAGAAGCGCCGTCACCAATGTCGAAGAAGCATCGCCGGCAAAGGGGACAAACTTGCCCTGCTCCTCGTCCTTGGGCGGCACATAGATGACCGTGCCGATCAGGGTCATCGCATATTCGGCCAACTCGCGGTCGAAGCTACCGCCGGGATTGAAGAAGGCGCTCTTCTTCAGCACGTGCCAGGTGTAGTTGCGCGCAACCCCGGGATTGACGTCGGCATAGTCCGCACCGCCGCCCTGATTGGTCGAACTGCGCTGGCCCCGCGTGCCGCAGCCATGCTTGGCCGCGGCATAGTCGGTGAAGATACCTTCCGAATTGCCGATCGCCTCGCAGATCGCCTTGTCGGCGAGGTCACCCTTGGGCCAGATTCCGCCAACCAGCCCCTGCGCCATCTCGCAGGAGTTGATCGAGAGATTGTTCATCAGCTGCGCCTTTTGGCTGAACTCCTGCATGATTTTGTTGCACTCGGGGCAGACCGTATCAATCGCCAGGCTGAAGGCGAAGCCCACCGCATTGTTCGCGACCGCCTTCATCAGCGCGACGATCTCGCCGGCATTGATGAAGGAGAAGGAGCCCGCGAAAATATCGATCCCGCCGCATCCGGCGCGCGCACGCGGCAGCTGGAGGTTGGCGATGTTGGTGGTCTTCTGAGGGAAGCGGGTCCAGACATTGCCCAAGCTGTAATAGCCGGCCGATTGCCCCTCGAAGGCGCTTGGCCCCGTCACATTGGCGGCCGCGCCCATGTCGTCCATAAAGCGGTCCATGCTATCGCCAACATTGGCGGAGAGCGGCGCGGCGAGCGGGGACGCAACCATGTTGGCGGCCGCCAGCGCAAGCGCGGCATTGCGGATGATCCTAGTAGTCATGGCCGGCTTCCTTCGCGGTCAAGAGGTAGATGCGGTCCTGGAGCTCGTCGGCCGACAGCACGCCGTAACCGATCGGGATCGGGCGCTTCAGCACGCTGTCCCACAGGACCAAGGCAGGGGTGATTCCGGGCTCGAGGCCCATGCGCGCACGCTGGCCGCTCTCGACTTTGTAGTCGGGGAAGTGGCGCGACGGACCGCCATCGGTCGAAATCGCGCGCACGGTGATCCGCCAGCGATCGGCGATTGCTCGCACGATCGGGCTCATCACCTCGCAGGCCCCGCAAGTCTGGGAATAGAAATAGAACAGGCCATAGCGCTGCGAGAGCCCGGCCATCACAGCGTCGCGCTCTACTGCACGTGCGTCTTGCCACTGCTTCTTGGCAAGCGCGCCGACCGGGCGCTCGAGCGTGTAATCAAGCGCAGGATCCTGCCAGATCGCCCGCTGCCAGACGTCAGAGAAAAGCGAGGCGCGATCGAGCTGTTCGCGCTGGAAGCGGATATAGGCGGTGACGTTCTCCGGGGTGGGATAGAGCACCGCGCGCGCCTTCAGCTCGCGCAAGGTCCCCGTGATCGCGTCGAGTTCCTGGGCGGCAGAGGGAGCCTGCTCGGCCTGTGGGGCCCGCAGCTTGGGCGCGGGTACAGGCTTCATGCAGTAGAACCAGTATCCGAGCTTGCGCTTCGCGCAGTAGAGGTCATCGCCCGGCGCTGTCGCCTCGGCCGTGTCGGTCTGCGTGCTCGTCTGCGTCTGGGCCGCGAGCGGCGAGGCTGCTTCGAGGGCCAGCATCGCTCCGGCGGCGAGGATGCTGCAAAGAGGGGCGCGGATCATCACTGGCCACCCCGCGCATAGTAGTCTTCGATCTTTTGCTGGATCAGGGCGCTGGTCTCGAGCTCGTCGGGGAGGCGAGCGGCCTCGGTGAACTCGGCATAGACCTCACTGAAATCCATTTGGCTGAGATCGAGCCGGGCAAACTCATCGAGCGTGAACCCGGCGCATTGTTCGCGCTTGGGCGCGTTCCAGGGCTTGGGGAGCTGACGGCGCCCCTGTTCCTGGAGGATCCGGGCGAGCTTCGATTCAAAGCAGCAATAGGCCTTGCGCTTGGTCACGCAGATGCCGAGCACCTTGTCCGAGCAATAGGTCCCAACATAGGCGCACAGGCCTTTCGCGTCGCGCTCGTGGAGCAGGGTTTCCTCGCGCGAGCAGCCAAGCGACACCAAGAGGCTGATGCCGGGGATCAAGGGAAAGCCTTTGCCTTTGCAGCAATTGAGCACGCCGAAGACCTTCGAAGAGCAGGTGTTGCGGGTGCCCTTGAACAGCGTCAGGCTGTCAGGATCGAAGTCCTTGCGCGCCTCGTCCATCGCGTGGAGCGCGGTGACCGCGTCGCGGAATTCATTGTTGGCGGTGCGCTCGATCGTTTCGCACGAACCATCGATGCAATAGACATCGCCGTCGCAGACGTACTGGGCCTGCGTGCCGCTCGCCGGGAGCGCGCACTCGTAAACCCGCTCCCAGGTGTCGCAGGGCTCCTCCTCGGTCAGGCACTCTTCGCGAACAAAGCGGCATGTGCTCTGGCTTTCCAGCTCGCTGCAGTCGCTTGCGGAAGACTTGGAAGTGCAGCTGTAGCTGCGCTCCCAGGCCCAGCAGGGGCGCGTGATGGAGACCCCGCCGATGACGCGGGTCTGCAGGTTGCTGTCGGTGCAAATCTCGGCATCCAATGTGCAATCGGCATTGTTGCTGAAGGCCAGGCACTGACTCTCGTCGGGTGCCGTCTCGACCACTGTCCGCGTCGCGGTGAATAAAGCAGTCTGGCCCGAGACTGCGGCATCGCAGGTCAGCTCATTGATCCTGACGCCAGGCTCTGCACAGAAACGCGAAACGCCATTGTCGAACCATTGCAGGCAGGTCTCGCGGTGCCCGGTCACCTGGCAGCTTGCATCAGCAAAGATACGGCAGCTCGGCAGGTCATCGACATTGCCGCCCCTCAGCGGACTACAGAGGTAATGCCACTCGCCCTGCTCGGTGACCTGCGCGGTCAGCGGGACCGCGCATCGGCCTTGCGATTGCTCGAGCCGGGTCCCGGAATTGCAGGTCGCCATGTAGGTCCCGGCGCTTCCCGCGCCCGGAGGCAGCGGCACGCAGGTGCCTTGGCTGCCGCCAATGGACATGCCGCTGGTGTAATCGAGCGGCGCGGCGTTGATGGCCTGGCTTCTGGACAGCAGCGCATCGATTTCATTGGGATCGAACTGCGCGCGCGACGCCATGCTGTCACGTATCGTGCGCAGCGCCGGGTTGGTCGGCGCGGCGCTACGCCCACGCGCTTCGATCTGGTCAGGGTCGCGCGCGAGCTGTTCGAGGTCGCGGGTGGCCGGTGGGTCGAAGTTGGGAATGCGCGCGCCGTCGGGGGCCGTGGTCGCTGCCTCGCGCGCCGCAGCGCGCGCCTCGGTCGCGAAAGCCTTGCCATCTGCCTTGGCCTCTTCGCGGGTCTGGGCGGCGACAGGCAGCGCCAGTGTGGAGGCCGTGAAGGCCCCGAGCAACGTCGTGACCAATGTGCGGATCATGGGCGGTTCTCCTGTTCAAGCTGGCGCAGATGGAGGCGGGCTAGCTCGGCGCCGGGGCCCTTCCCAGCGGCAAAGGTCTCGAGGACTTCACCGACGCTGATATTGCCGGCGATGCGGTCATGCGGCGGCACAGCGCTCGTGCAGTCAAACCCGTCGCAGGGGCTGAAATCGGTGCTCAGCATCACGAAGCTCGGCGCCGCCTTGATGTCGAAGGCACGAAACAGCCGCGGATCGATCCCAAGCGATCCGGCTTCGTCGCGGTCGCTCCAGATCGCAGCGAGGCGCTTCTTGAACGCCGCGCTATCGCCTTGCGGAAAGCCGCGCAGCACCGTCACCCCGCCGGCGCGGGTCATATCACGGACCAAGGCTTTGAGCGCAGCCGGCGGCATCGACAGGCTGGCAAAGGCGATGAACCGCGGGCCTGCGGCGAGCGACGCCTTCTCAGCCTCAGCTTGACCCGCAATCATCGCATCGAAATCAAACGAAGCCTCGCTGGGAGTGGACGTGATGCTCTGAGCATAGGCCGCCCGGCGGCCCTCGGCCTGCATCTGAACGGCGCCCGCATCCTCATTGAGGAGCTGTGCATGCTGGCGGACATTGGCGGCGAGCGCTTCGGCATCGCTGGCGTGCTCGCCTGCGCGCTTGCGGATCGTCTCGAGATCGAGATCATCGGGCGCTGCCTGCGCGAGCGCCAGGCCGGCAAGCGAGACAGCGAGGCCGAGCGGGATCAGGAGAAGATGCTTGTTCATAGCGCGCAGCAGTTCCGCTTGCGCCAGACGAGGTATCCCATGTCCTCGCCGATCGCGGGGATGACCTGTCCAGCGGGTTGAAAGGTGGTGGAGGCACCAATCGGCGGGCAGGCATAGCGCCCGCTGGTGGCCGGGCTCGGATTGGTCGCCTGGAAGCGGTATTGTTGCTTCCTCATCACCGGCATGAGGTATTTGCCGCAAAGCCCTTCAGAGCCCATCGTACCCCAGGCCACCAGCTGGCGGTGGAGCTTGTAGGCAAAGCGCGACAGCACCAGCCGCGAGGCCTGGACATGGCCGATCGAAGCCGAGACATTGCCGTTCATCGGATACATCGCGCCCTGGCAGCCCGCGCACCAGAACATCTCATCAATCGGCAGCTTGGCGGTCGAGGCAGCGCAGTCGGCGGCACACGCGGCGAGCGCCAAGGGGTTGGCGAAGAGCACGGCCTCGGGATTGATGATCGCGGTGAGCTCGCTGTCCTGCCACAGCGGATCGACCTCGGAGATGTAGAGGATGTCGATCGAACCTGCCTCAAGGCAGAGGAAATCAGCGACGATCTCCATCCAGTAGATCAGCGGGTAGGCATACCAATGGACGTGCCAGCTCGAGTAATACTGGCTCGCGCCACCCACCGCTGAGGGGCCCGAGATCGAGCGAAAGCCGATATCGAACCCGGGATCGAGCTTCAGCCCGCCAAGGTTGACGAAGCACCACGGCTTCATGCTGACATCGGCAAGTCGCACCGGCTCCCAGAACCCCATCGCGATCCCCGGCCGGATGCCGCACAGGCACAGCGGCAGGTCAGGGTTGTCAGGGTCAGGCCGGTTCGAGGGCCAGATATCGAGCCCGCCGATCGCGATCGGAAACAGGCACGACCAGCAGATATCCGTGATCGGGTTGACGAAGCTGCCGGTGCATTTGCCGGGTCCGGCATCGGCGAGCGCCGGGCTGGCCGTGGCAAGCCCGAGCGCGGCCAGCAGGCTCATCGCCAGGTTGCGCCAGCGGCTCATGGAACCAGCCTCTTGGGCTGCTGCAGCGCGATCTCGCTCACCTCGAGCAAGCGGCCCTGCTGGCGCACCCGTGCCGGCACGGCCTTGATCCCGAACTTGGCGATAAGCTGGCCGCCCTGGTCGAAATAGAACCGGCGCTGGCGCGCTTTCATCAGGTCGAGCGGCGCGCCCTTCACCAGGATGAGCTTGGCGGCATTGCCTTGCCTGAGCGCCCAGGCGAGTTGGTCAGGGTCATCCCCGTCCAAAAACAAGAGATCACCGCGCAGGCGCACCGAGTCGAGCGGATTGACCATGGTGCCGGCGGCATGGATCAAGGCGCCGTTCGCGCCTCTGATGTCTATGCCCAATGTGATTGTCGGATCGAAGCTCCAGACCCTTGCCGTGCTCGCCCGCGCGAGACCCGCCACCGGATCTGGCCGATTGACCCGGGCGATCGTGCGGCGCTTCAGCTCTGCGTTGAGCCGCGCGGTTTCGCCCGACTGCTCCATGCTCGTCAGACGCTGGCGGATCTGCTCGAGAAGATCGGCTTCGATCAGCGGGAAGACCGTCCCGCGCTGGCCATAATCCCGGGCCGCGGCAGGCTCGGGCCACAGGCACAGCATCAGGATCAGGCTTGAAGGAAGCAGCGCTCTCACAGGATCGCCCTTCCACTGCCAATGATCTGGGGCCGGCAGACCCAACCGATCTCGGCATAGCGGCTGTCGAGCCCGCGTGGATGTTGGGTCCCGGTGTAATAGCAGCCCTCGGGGATTTGGCCTGAAGGTCCTTGGTGAAGCGCAATGCCGAGCCGGGTCTGGTCGAGGCGCTCGGCCACCTTGCGGCCGTTGATGAAGACCGCATTGCCTTGGTGGCTGACCACGTCCCCGGGGACACCGAGCACGCGTTTGCCAAAGAGCTGCGCGCCCGTCCCAAAGTGGGCCTCGATCGATGGGCTCTGCGGCGGTGCAAAGAAGATGAGGCTGCCGCGTGTGATCGGTGCCTTGCGATCGAGCCAGAAAGCCCAGTGGGGCAGGCTCGGGCTCGCATTGATGAGGAAAGCGTGATCCTTGCCGAAGGCATCGGCCGCCGCCCAGCCTAAGGGGAGCAAGACAAGACCCGTGAGGACGAGTGGGCGACGCAGGCTGCGGATGATGCGCTTGGCGATAGTCGTCATTGCGGCTCTCCCTTCGCGAGCTGGCGCACGATCCGGGTTTTCAGCTCTTCGGTGGCGTCGGGCGCATTGCCCGCCAGCACCGCTTCGCTGACCAGCACCACCCGCCCGCCGGTGCCCATCTCGGCGACCGCGCGCTCGGAGGCCTTGAGGAAGGCGAGCACACGCGCTTGGCTTGCTGCAGGGTCACCCCCGCCGCGCGCTTCGGCATCAACAAAGGCCGCGATGGTCTCAGCCAGACGCACTGTGACGATCTGCTGGCGCGGCGCGCTAAGCTCCCGGCTAACCCATGATGCCCAGAGAAGCGCAGCGACAAGACCAAGCACGGCGAGGAGCTTGATTGCCAAGCGGCGGTCGAAGGTGGGAATGCGTTTCGTCTCAGTCATTCTGGCTCTCCCCGGCGTGCTGGCGATCGATCTCGTTCATGAGGCGCTTGAGGAAGCGCGGCATGCGCAGCAGCGTCACCGCGCCGAGCGCGATGGCGAAGGAGGTCATGAGGTCCTGGCTGAACAGACTGCGCCGCATGCCGTCGGCAGCGAGGTAGCGCTCGGCGAGATTGCCGAGCTGGGCGAAGAGCCCGGTGAGGTCCCAGCCTGCCACGAACAGGAACAGCGCCAGCGGCAGTCCGAACACGATCAGGATCGAAGTGACAGCAAAGCCCGCTGTTTCGATCAGGACAAAGCAAAACGCCTGCAGGCGCCGCAGCCGTCGCCGGTGATCTGCCTGGCCGCGCTGGTTGATGATGCGCGCGGTCATGCCTTGGCACTCCCCGCAACCATGCGGATCGCATCGGCCAGGCTATGCCCGCGCCGCTCGTATTCCTGGATCGCGGCGTAAGTGTCGGGATCGGAGGAGTAGACCGTCGCCGAGAAGGGATCGAGCACCAACCGGCCGATCGCCTCGGTCTCGGGTCCCTTGATGAACACCTCGCTGTACTCGGTGCCCGAGCGCTTCAGCGACCGGATCAAGGTCTCGGTACGATCATCCATGTCGAGCCGGGCATTGGCTCTGAAGTCGGCAATGGTCTCAGCCTTCTGCTGGAGCACCAGCATCCAGTCGCTGTTCTCGAGCGCTGCGCGCGCGCCGTCCGACTTGTAGTAGTCATTGAGCGACTGGGTCGCGGTGGCGAGCGCGCCGCCATATTTGCGCGCCGTGCGGGCATAGGTCTCGACGAACTCGCCCATCGAGCCGCCCTTGAGCATTGCCCAGGCCTCGTCGATCAGCAGCAGCTTGCGGGTGCTTCGCGAGGTCCGGGTCATCGCCTGGCTGGTCATGAACATGATCGCCGAAAGCACCACGCTGCGCAGCTCTTCGCGGCTTGCAAGATCGCTCATCTCGAAGACCGTGAAGTCATCATCGAGCGCGAAGCTCGCCTTGCCCGAAAAGAAACCGCCATAGCTTCCGCCGCGGCAGAAGGGTCCGATCGCCGTGGCAAGGTCGCGGCCCGCTTCGCTCTCGCAATGCGCGAGCGCGTTCGCGACATCGTCGATCGCAGCTCCGCTGCCGAGCGCCTCCCAGGTGGCGTTGACCGCACGGTCGATAAGGCCGCGCTCGGTATCGCTCGGCGCGGTGCCGGGCCGAGCCATCTGGCCGATGATCGCCTTGATCATGGCAAAGCAGTCGAGCCGGTAATCCTCGTCCTGATGCGCGCGGGCATCATCGACCATCGAGAAGGGATTGAGCGAGAACCCCGAGGCCAATGTGAACTCGACGAAGGTGCCGCCTTGCAGCTTTACCGAATGTTCAAAGCTGCGCCCGTCATCGATCACCACCACCTTCGCGCCGGCGCCGCGCAGCGCGGCGCACAGCTCTTGGAGCAGCACCGACTTGCCCGAGCCCGACTTGCCGCAGATCGCGATGTTGTGATTGCCGGCCGTGTTCTCGAACGGCGACCACCAGAAGGGTTGGCCCCGCCGGCCGACCAGCAGAAGGTGCGGGACAGCGCCGCCCAGGTACTCGCCTTGGAGCGGCGCGATATTGGCCGCCGTGGTCGACAGCATGGTCTTGAAGCGCTTGAGCCGCGCCATGTCATCGCCAAGCCCGTCGGCAAGGCTCAGCGGGAAGGCAGCAACGAGACCCTGGAGCTGGAGGAAGCGCTCATCGGCCAGGTCCCATCCGGCGGCCTTGTATATCGCCTTGATCACGCGCTCATGCGCATCGCCCTGGCCCAACGGAGAAATGCTGGTGAGACCGTAGAACAGCTTCACGAGCTTCTTGCCCGATTGGAGCTCGGTCTGGACATGGCGCCATTCGGCCGATTGATCGGCGAGGCGCGGCAGGAAGCGCGCGCTTTTGGTGGCCTCGAGGCTGGTGGTGCGCATGAACTTGAAGCCCGCCCGCGCAGCCGCGGCTTCCTGGTCGGGATAGACGAGGCAGAGCATCGTCGCGACCGGGCAAGGAAAGCGCAGCTTGTCGGTGAACATGTCGCCGATCAGCCGCGCGCATTCCCACGGCGCCCAGCGCTGCGGCGTGCTCCGCACCGCGAAGTGACGGATGTCGAAGTGATCAGGGTAGCAGGCGCCGATCTCGGGATGACCCTGTGCATCGCGGCCGGTCTCGCGGAACCGCTCGGTTCGCAAGATCAGGCGATCATCCTCGACCTCGAGCTCGATGTCGCGGCGGATCGCCTGGACATCGAGCGTGTCGTGCGGGTTCCAGTCGTGTGCCTCGGCCTCGTGTGCCGTAGTGGGCGAGGTGAGCTCATCGATCAGCGCGAGCAGCCCCGCAGGCCGCAGCTCATGCGCTTCGAGCCCAAGCGAGCGGAGCATGCCAATGAGGCCCTCGCGGCATTCGCTGAGTTCGGCGTCCGTCACTGGGCCGGGCACCGGCACGCCGAGCGAGACGATCACCCGGACGTTGCGAGCATGAAACGGCGCATGCGCCGCCCCCGAGCGCCAGACCAGGTCATAGAGCCGCTGCGTGCGCGCCCGGGCGATCGCCTCATAGATCCCGCCCTGCTCGTAGCGCGGTGCAAACCACGGGCCGATGATCGAACCGATCCGCGGCGAGCCGAAATTGAGGAGCTGCAGGCAGGCGCCCTGGGGCAAGCCTTCGGAGAAGAACTGGCCGAGGATCTCGCCCGTCCGCTCATCGGCTCCGATCAGCGGCGTGACTTCGAGGATGAAGCCCTTTGAGCGGGCATTGCGGTAGAGCTTCGCACTCTCGTCATAGACCCGGTAGGGCAGCCAGTCGGAGAGCATGTCGAGGCCAAAGTGCCCGCGCGGCTTCTCCGGCGTTGCCGTGTCAGCGAAGAGGCCGCGCGACAGCGCGTCGCGCGCAGCAGTGAATGACAGGCTCACGGGCGTTCTCCTTCAGTGTGATCAGGGTGGGGGACCGGCGCGCGGGGAGGCGGGAACGCACCAGGTCCCCCGGGGTCCGGCGCATCAGCGCCGGGGATTGCCGGATTGGGCTGCGGGGGGACGAACAGCAGCTCCGGCAATGGCGTTGGTGAGGCTTGATCGGGCGTATCGGGCTCGGCGCTTGTCCGCGTCGCCGCGATGGCGGACGCCAAGGCGCTAAGGACGGCACGCCGGCCCTGCGGCGCGCGCCAGCCTGCCCCTGCCTCCTCAGGCAAGGTCAGGTGAACAATCCGCGCTTCGTGATCGCGCCCGGCCGCATCGCGGTAAGGGGCCAGCACCACCCGGAGGCGGCGCATGCCGTCGCTGGGCATCGGGATGGGCCGGGTCGCCGCTTGGGCCTCAAGGCCTTGCGGACCGGTGGCCGCGGCATCGATCAACGAGGTCGGCGCGCAGGTTCCTTCGGGCGCGCGGCAGGCAAAGTTGCCCTCGACATTGCCGCCAAAGCTCGCGCAAGCGGCGGTGAGGGTGAGCGGCGCGAGCAGCGCCGCTCTGCGCAGGAGCAGGTGACGGCTCATTGCTTGCCTCCCGCTTCGCCAACAGCAAAGCGCCGCAGGGTGGCCGCATCGCGGTAGCCGTGGAGCACGGCGCCATCGCTGGCGCGCACGATCACCGGGGTTCCGGCAAACCCGTTCGCCTTGGCGAAAGCCTCGTTGGCATCGAGCGCTTTGGCTGCGTTGCAGGGCTTGGTCGCCTTAGGGGCTTGCCTGGCGTAAGCCGCGTGCAGCGCCTTGGCAGGGTCGGCGGCGCAGATGACCGCTTCGGCAATCGCGCGGCTTTCCTTCCCGAAGATCGAGATCGGGCGCTCCTCGACATGGGTGTTGGTCTTGGCGAGTTCGGCGGCGAGCCGCTGGCAATAGCCACACTGGAAGTCGGAGAAGACAATCAGCCTGGCCCCATTGGGATTGCCCCAATGGACCGCGCCCTCGGCCGGCAGCTTCGCTAGATCGACCCGCTCGGCCGCCGCTGGGTGCGGCGCGTTGGCTTTTGTCGCGGCCACACTCTTGCTGGCCCGGGCCGCACCTGCCGCAAGGAGGTCGGGATTGAGTTCAAGCAGCCGCGCGGCGGTCACATCACGGCGCTCTTCCATGTCGTAGAGGCGTCCGACGAACAAGTAGCGCGCGGCCTCATCGACATAGAACAGCGTGTCGCCCGAGACGACCTCGCACCACGGCCCCAGAACATTGCAGTTGATCGCATCGATCGGCGTCTTGGGAAGGCGCAGCTTGAGCGCCGCGGCGACATCGGATGCCGCTCCCGCCGCATTGGCGGGGTTGGCGGTCACCAGCGAGACCCCAAGGGTCAGCACGGCAGCAGCGCTCGAGGCGGCAAGGGCAAGGTGGGCGGCACGGGCCTTGGGGCCCGGCCGGCTGCGGTCATCGTAGTTCATTTGGAGGGGCTCCTGACGTGGACGCCGTCGAGAAAGACGATCTCGACCTCGATGCCGGTCGGCATCTCGACGACGGGTTGGTATTGTTCGGCGCGTTCGATGAGGTATTTGCTGACCGTGTCGGCCGCCTCGCCCGCGCCCTGGCCGAGGCCGCCAGCAAGAATGTCGGTCGGCGAGAGTGGCTCACGCTGCTGGCCCGCGGCAATCTGGCCGGCGAAGATGCCATTGGCGTTGGCTGAAAATCCGCGACCGAAGCCGCCGACGATCCCGGCAAGCAGCGCTTGGGCGACTAGGCTGCCTTCCCGGCTGACCACACGGCCACGCACGCCCGATTTCCCGGCAAAGGCGATGAAGCCCTTGATCTCGCTCACCGCGAAGCGCCCGCCGGGCTGCGCGCAGGTCATGCGCACCAGCTTGACGTAGACCTTCTCGGCCGAGAGATCGCCGCGCGCCGCGCCGTTGACGAGGCAGCCGGTGATGTCCGTGGTGAGGAGCTTGCCGCCGCGCATGACCGACCGGGCCGGGCCGGTAATCCGCAGCACCACGGGCAAGGGGTCGGTTTGGCTGGCGACCCCGGTCGAGGCATCGACCCCGACGATCACCTTCGCCGGCGCATAAGAATTGGGCGGCAGGTAATCGCGGCTCGCCTCGAGCAGTAACGCCGGCGCGGCGGCGCTGACAGGCTTGCGGTCCTTCTCGGTCTCGCCCGCAAAGCTCAAGAGGCTGAGCTTGCGCTCTTCCGGCAGTGGCCCGGCGAGCGGATCAGGCGCAGAGCCCGCAGGTCGCGCGCCTGGGCCGTAGGCGGGCGGCGGTGGAAGCGGAGCCGGAGGTGCCTTCGCAACCTGTTCGAGCTGACCGCGCAGCGCGGCATTCTCGGCCGAGATCGCATCGATTGCGGCCTGCCCGTCGCTGCGCATCTGTGCATTTTCGCTGCGCAGCGCCTCGAGCTCCTGCTCGATTGCGGGCCGCGGGAGCTGCGATTGCTGCAGGTCCTTGATCGCGCGGCCCTGGGCATCGAGCCGGTTGCCGTAGCTCGCCACGAACTCGCGCTGCGAGAGGTTGCGATTGACCAGCCCGCCGGTGTCGATCGTCGCGGCGGCGTTGGGATCGCTGCCCGCGCCCTCGCCGTCACCGCTGAAGATGAAGGCGGCGCCGCCAAGCAGCGCGACCGCGCCGATGCCGGCGAGCAGCATCTTCTGGCGCTGGGCAATCTGCGCGTTGAGCTGGCGGCGACCTGTTTCGCGCGCTTCGGGTGAACCCGGCAGCGGCTTAGTCTCGGGGGGGTGTGTCTCGGCCATTATTCGAGCCCTCCCTTGGCAAAAACCAGGAAGGCGCTGGTCGCCTCACCGGGAGCGAGGCTGTCGCGGCCATAGGCAAAGGCGAGCGCGCCGGCGGGCGCTTCGCGCTCGGCGGCGAGCACAAGGCTGTCCTTGCCGCGGTTGCGGATGAGGAAGTGCTGCCCGGTCAGCGCATCGCCTTCGTATTCAGCGACCAGCTGGACCTCGATCCCCTCGGTGCGGCGCGGCGCGGAGAGTTCAGCGCGCGCCCGGTAACCGGGGAGCACAGCGTCGTTCGCCATTGCCTCGATCAGGCGGACGGCGGCATCCTCGGGGCTCGCAGTGCTCTCCCACTCGGCCGCTTCGACCTTGGCGAGCGCGGGGTTGGTGATGAACACCTGGGTCGCTTCGTCAGGGCCAAGCCGGCAAGCGAACTTGTAGACGTAGCCTGCCTTGCTGGTGGCAAAGAAGCTGACCCTGGCAGCGGCATATTGCGGCGGCACCGAGATATAGATGTCCCCGCGCACCGGCTCGTGCGTCACCTGGAAATCATTGTAGGGAAAGCCGCTCGCGATCTTCGAGACATTGGCAAAGCCATCGCCCACGAGCGCAATCCGGGTGAGCTCGCCGCGGGCGAGTTCGCATGAGATCGTCGCATTGTCGGCTGCCTCGACAAACTGGTCGGAATGCGCCGGTGTCGCGGCAAGGCCGAACGCTAGCGCGGCGAGGCTTGGATACGGGAATGGGAAGCGGGTCATTGGCCCTTGTCCTTCTCGTCGGAGGGGAGTTGTTCGAAGCCGGTCAGCTGAAGGCTCAGCCCGCGCTGCGACCATCGGAAGCGGAAGGCGCGGCGCTGGCTCGCGATCACCTGCGCGCCGACAAAGGTCTTGAGCGTGCCGGTGACCGTTGAGGTGAGTCCGCGCGGATCGACCTCGATCCGGGCGATCACGAAGGCCTGGCTGATATCCGAGCCGCGCTGCTCCTCGACGATATGCACCAGCTCGGCCTTGAGCCGGCCATGCGCGGCAGGATCAGCGAGCTTGAGGATGCTCGCCATCCAGTAGTCGAGGCTTTCAGGGGCCCGGTTGAGCAGCATCAGCGCCGCGTCGCGGGTCACCAGCTCGAGATAGGGCGCATCGACCCCAGCGCTCGAAAGGCTGAGCCGCTCGGCGGTGATCGGGACCAGCACAACCTCTTCATCGCGGGTCACTGCAGCGCCGAGGCTCAGCACGCTGGTGAGGCCCAGGACGCCCGCCAGGATGGCGAAGCGGTTGCGTTGGCGCAGGTAGGCCTGTGCCTGTTCGTGTGCGAATTCTGCGCGCATTGGTGTCCCTCCCTCAGCCCGCCAGCAGGCGGCAGTGGGAGGGCGGCGTGGCTTTCAGCCCGAGAAACGCCCCGGGTAGGTACCAATAGGCAGCATGCACCAGCGCCGATCCAGCGCCGCGTGCCTTCGCCTTCCGCAAGGCAAACCAGGCTCCGGCGGCCAGGCCGATACCGATGAAGATATGCTGCGCGAGAATGCCCCAGGCAAAGGGGATAAGGATCCCCGCAAACTCGTCGATGGTCCAGAAGCCGATAAGCTCCGGGTCGTCGAGCCGCCGTGGCACGAGGTACTTGTCAGCCATGATGCCGCCCTCCTGTCGTGAACAGCAGCCGCCGGTCAGATGACCGCGGTCACGACCGAGGTGACGATCGGCACGCCGGTGCCGACACCGATCCCGACGCCGACCGGCACGGCGACCTGGCCGAGCGAGAAGCGGCCCGAGGCAAGGCCGATCAGGCCGCCCGCGAGGCTGAGAACGGTGATGATCTTGCCGCCCGAGCCTTCGAGGAAGTTGGTGAACTGGGTGAGCGCCGGATCGAAGGTGGTGTCAGCCCCGGCGATCGCCGCGCTGGCACCGGCAAGCGCGACAAGCGCCGGAAGGATGTAGTCGCGGCGCTGGATGCGGCGCGCCGCTTGGGCCGGAACGGCAGTCTTGATGGTCATGGGGAGGTACTCCGAGGGTTGAACAACAGCCAACGATGCGTTCGCTGTATGTTCTTTCCTCTCCCCAGAACCGGGCTGTAGGAAATCGAAACGTGAGAAGTGCAGGCCTTGCCCAAGCGAAAAATGACATTTGGGAGCCTGCAGGCCGGTCATCGCGCCAGCTGATCGGCCGCTTGCGCTCAACGTGCCGGTATCTGCGCGGTGCCGATCGAGCAATGCGCAGAGCCTACCGGATTCTGCGCCGGCGCTTCACCGCCGATGATTCGCCGCTTCCTTTATGTTCTTTTTTTGTTCTTTCCGTTTTCCTACACCCTTCCTGCAGCGGTAGTCAGCGAGTCGCACACGTCGTGAAAGGATAAGTGGATGATGGACATGTCGCTTTTCGCCGAACATCAAGTTCGCGCTGACCTTGCCCGGTTGCTTCTGGCAGCCGTCGAAACCAGCGGGCAGCCCCGCTGCGAGATCGCCCGCAAAGCGCAGATCCACAAGGATGCCTTGCGCCGGGTTCTCGCCGGGGAACGCTCGGCCAGCATTGCCGAGACGCTTCGAATCCTGGCGGCCAGCGGCGTCCCCCCTCACGCGCACCTGCTCTTGTTTCTGGTCGGCAGCGATCATGCTGTGCGCTGGCTGCAGTCCGACCTTGCTGACTTTTTCGAGGAATTCACCGGCGAGCTGCCATCCGCGCTCGAGCGCGTGCTCGGCAACCAGGTGCACGATCTGAAGCCGCGCTGGGCTAAGGGAACGGCGCACCGTGTGGCCCGTCTCCTGTCGGACCATATCGACGAACTAGAGCGCAAAGAAGCTTGGCTGGGCGACGTTGTTGGCGCCACCATTGGCGGCGGCCATGGCTAAAGAGGTTCCGCGCGATGACATTCAGGATCGGCGTGTCACCCGCCTGATCCGGCTCAAGGAAGTCCAGCACCGCGTCGGGCTCGGCCGATCGACAATTTACCGCTGGATGGCGGAGGACAAGTTCCCCAAGCCCGTGCAGCTAGGCGGTTCAACCGTGGCTTGGTCGGAAGGCGAGGTAGATCGTTGGATCGCAAATAGGTTGTCGAGATAACAAGCGGTCCACGAACGTCTTATCGAAACTTTGTTCGTCGGTTCGGCGAAATCGAGATGCCCAGGGTAAGCAAATCCGCCAATGTGTCGTCCCCGCCAACGCTCATCATCAATTTCCGCAAATCCTTTTCCGGCAGGTTGAAGTCTCTTCGGATATTCGAACCAATCTGTAGCCTGGCATCCGCAAAATGCATCTCGCCTACATACGCGTCCTCTTCATCCGCGTAGGATGACATCGCCCATAACTGCTCGAGGTGTGCGCACCATTGCATATCGAGAAGATCCATGAAGTGCGACTGCCCCGCTGTATCGCTGATCGAGCGCAGCGCTGCTTCAACTAGCTGGACGTATTCTCCCTCTCGAATGCCAAGAAATCCGAACGGGAAGAGAGCCTGAAAACGCTCCCAGCGAAGCCCTTGATGCTCGAGCTCTCTCAGGGCGCGCTCGAAGGAGAATTGATCGTCGTCCTGGTATCGGCGCACGCGGTAGTTCTCCTATTTTCTCACGCCCAAAACGCCCCAACGCGGCAGATGCTCTCCGCAGTCTCAGACATCTCGGCCAGGCGCGCCGCTGTCGCATGATAATCCCAAAGGGCAGCGCGTTGTGATAGGTCCCCGTTGACTTCGATCTGCCAGCAATATCAATCAGTATGTCATGATCAAGCGCCTCTCGTCCGAACAGCAACGTCGCGTTACGGCTGCACACGTCGACGCTGCAGTCGCAAGCCTGCTGTCGGGCACCGACGCTTCGAACTTTGCTGAGTCCCGCGATTATGACCTGCTTACCCAAGGTGGCGATCGCCTTGCGCCTAAGAAGGTGTTTGGCCGAGCGCTCGAAGGAGCAGGTGTCGTGACCGAGGCCTTTCCCCGGCACTTCAGTGCAGGATGGTCGCAGCCGAGCTTCGAAATCCTCCAGGCCGCCGGCTACACGATCATCAGCAAGACCGAGGCGACGGCTGAGGCTAAACGGCGGCGGCGCCGCGCCCAGGTGGATGCCGCAGAAGTCGACAAGGCAGCCGCAACGATTGGAATCGACCCCGAGGAACGCAGCTGGATCGAAGGCGACAAGCGCATGGCCAAACACCTGCGCACCGAGCGACGCCGCAGCGCGAAAGCTGCTGCTGCCAAGCGCGCCGCCGTTCGCGCAGCAAACGACGGCAGGCTCGCTTGTGAGCATTGCGCGACGGACTGGTACGCGATCTATCCGCCCGCAATCGCCGAAGCCATCTTTGACGTCCACCACACCATTCCGCTCAAGGACATGGACGAGGGACACGAAACTGAAGTCAAAGACCTACTCTGCCTCTGCGCAAACTGCCACCGCGCCGAACATCGCCGGATGGCCTTAGGTTAGATCTACCTCGCGGGTCATTCCGGCCAAATTAATCGCGCAGGTGGTCCCCGTCGTCTTCGAAGCTGTAGTCAGTGGCGCCGAACACACTCCGCTCGGCAAAACGCGCTTCGAGGCCATCCAGCCTGAGCTGCGCGCGGGCGTCGTCTAACTGCTGGTTCAGCCAATGTCTGAAGACGCTGACACGGCTTTCGTCGGCGCTTGGGCCGAAATGCTCGATGGTTGCCGCGAGACCCTCCAAGTGGCCGACACGTTCTCGAAGCGCAATGAGTGCATTAAGCTCGGCATTACGTTGCTCATCGAGGCGTTTCCTTCGTTCCTCGCGTTCGCGCAGGCGCCTGTGCCTTTCCTGGGCGCGAGCTTGCTCTTCCTCGCGACGCTGTCGCGCTGCCTTGGCTTCCGCGACAATCACAATCCCGATCGCGACCTTTGCAGCCATGTCTTCAAGGCGCTGACGCTTGCCATCTTTGAACGCGCGGCGTGGCATTGCGTGATGGTACGACCAAACGGTTTCGAGATCGATCGACAGCTCCCCTGTCGGCGAGTAGTCCCAGTCGGGCGGCCGAGGATAAGGGTCATTGTCGAGATAACGCCAATTGTTCACCTTTCTCCGTCTCTCCCAAGCCGAAAGTGCCGTCTTTTCCTTCTGGGTCGGCTCGTGCTTTTCTCGGCGAAAGGTCTCGTTGACCGTAAAAGTCACGAACTGGTCCCCGTTGGAGAAGCTGCACGGCTTGTCGTCATCGGTGAGGCTGAACCCCTGGATCTTCGCCATCGCTTCGAGTTGAGGGAGGATAGTAGCCAGGCGGGGAATAGAGTTCTTCGCCACGCTGCACTGGATCAAGCCCGCCTCATTGATCTCAACCAGGCCATGAAAGTTTGGCTTCGCCTGGCGTAGCGCGGCCAGTGTGGCTCGAACTTTAGCGCTCGGTTTTGGCTGGACGGATTCGGCCTCACCTTCGGAGCTCTTGGCAATTTTCTCCGCTGACTTGGCTGCGAGAGCTTGCCACTCGCCGACCGTCACGGGCCGGATCGTGATGGCACCAGCGCGATCATCGCCAGATTGCTCGGGAAGCATAATTTGCTGGACGTTCTTGCCCGCAGCCTTTTTTGCCCACCATCCGGCGGGCGGATTAGGGATCGCGTGTTTACGGCAGACCTTGTGCAGCGCCACATCCGAGACCCCAAGCTCTTTGGCCAGATGCGTCATCGGTTTGGACCAGACGAGATTGTAGAACTCGCGGCGCGAAAATGTGTGGGCCATCCCAGAATCCGTTAGCTGTGCGTCCAGCTCCGGTGGGGCACGCCTGCCTTACGAGCGCCTATGGCAGCGCATCGAAGGTGCGGCGGTAGTCGTGAACCATGTCCCGAAGCGCGGCGGGCTCTAGAACCTCGACCGAGCTACCCCAAGAATAAAGATGCCAGCACATCTCAAGCAGGCCAGAGGCCCGGAAGCGCACAAGCAATGATCCGTCGGGCTCTTCCTCGACAGTTTGCGTCGGGTGGAACACAAATCGGCGCGCATGGGCTGCGGCTTCCGGAGCAAAGCGCCACACGACGTCGCGATACTCTCCGGCATTTTCATAGGATCCAAAGCCCCGCTCAGCGTGCCGCCGGATATCGAAGCCAGGATCGAGCTCGAAGCTCTCGGGCAAAACTTCGGCTTCGGTGATCTCCTCGACCCGGAAATGCTGGAGCGGATGAGAAGCAGGCTTCTCCATATCGCGGGCAACGAGATACCGCCGTACGCCAAGAAGCAGCCCGTGAGGCGCGACGACCCGGCTCACGGGTTCGGATTGGCCGCGTTTGCGATACGGGAAACGGAGCAGACACGGCCCCTTCAAGGCCTGGTAGATGGCACTGTCGACCTTCTCGTTGGTTGCAGGCCGGGGCCCTGGCCGAGCCGCATGCCCGA
>VFQM010000951.1_pt1 | contig 27999 bp, 23 predicted proteins | sample 3512391 | NCBI WGS metagenome assembly VFQM01 (sample SAMN10412369, study PRJNA504923) | tailings metagenome | isolation source: Replicate 1 from Balatoc abandoned mine | place: Philippines | reverse complement strand
CGCACGAGACGCGCAAGCGCATCTGCCGCAGCCTGGCGATGCTGAAGGACAAGAAGCTCGACAACCCGTGGCGCAAGCACGGGAACATTCCGCTGTGAGAGGCCCAGGCACCATGTTCAAGAAGATCCTGATCGCCAACCGCGGCGAGATCGCCTGCCGCGTCATCCAGACCGCGAAGAAGCTCGGCGTGCGGACCGTGGCCGTCTACTCCGAGGCCGACCGCGACGCGCGCCACGTCGAGCTGGCCGACGAGGCCGTGTTCATCGGCGCCGCACCCAGCCGCGAGAGCTACCTGGTCGCCGACAAGATCATCGCGGCCTGCAAGGCCACCGGCGCCGAGGCCGTGCACCCGGGCTACGGGTTCCTGAGCGAGAACGAAGACTTCGCGCGCCGCGTCGAGGAAGAAGGCATCGTCTTCATCGGCCCCAAGCACCACAGCATCGCCGCGATGGGCGACAAGATCGCGTCGAAGAAGCTGGCGAAGCAAGCCAACGTCAGCACCATCCCGGGCTGGAACGAGGCCATCGAGACGCCCGAGGACGCGGTGCGCATCGCGCAGGGCATCGGCTACCCGGTGATGATCAAGGCCAGCGCCGGCGGCGGCGGCAAGGGCCTGCGCGTGGCCTTCAACGACAAGGAAGCCTTCGACGGCTTCAGCTCGTGCCGCAACGAGGCCCGCAACAGCTTCGGCGACGACCGCGTCTTCATCGAGAAATTCGTCGAGGAGCCGCGCCACATCGAGATCCAGGTGCTGGGCGATGCGCACGGCAACGTGGTCTACCTGCACGAGCGCGAGTGCAGCATCCAGCGCCGCCACCAGAAGGTCATCGAGGAAGCGCCGTCGCCCTTCATCAGCGACGCCACGCGCCAGGCCATGGGCGCGCAGGCGGTGGCGCTGGCCAAGGCCGTGCAGTACCAGAGCGCAGGCACGGTGGAGTTCGTGGTCGGCCGCGACCAGAGCTTCTACTTCCTGGAGATGAACACGCGGCTGCAGGTGGAGCACCCGGTCACGGAAAGCATCACCGGCATCGACCTGGTCGAGATGATGCTGCGCGTGGCCGCCGGCGAGCCGCTGCCGTTCACGCAAGCGCAGATCCCGCGCCGCGGCTGGGCCATCGAGTGCCGCATCAACGCCGAGGACCCGTTCCGCAACTTCCTGCCGTCCACCGGCCGCCTGGTGCGCTACCAGCCGCCGCCGCAGACGATGCACGCGGCCGCACCGGTGCCGCAGGGCGGTGGTGTGCGCGTGGACACCGGGGTCGCCGAAGGCGGCGAGATCCCGATGTTCTACGACTCGATGATCGCCAAGCTCATCGTGCACGGGCTCGATCGCGACGACGCGATCGCGAAGATGCGCGAGGCGCTGAACGGCTTCGTGATCCGCGGCATCAGCAGCAACATTCCGTTCCAGGCCGCGCTGCTGGCGCACCCGAAGTTCGTGCGCGGCGACTTCAATACCGGCTTCATCGCCGAACACTACGGCCGCGGCTTCCGCGCCGAGGACGTGCCGCACGACGACCCCGACTTCCTGGTGGCGCTGGCGGCAGCGGCCTACCGCCGCTACCGCGAGCGTGCCGCCGGCATCACCGGGCAGCTGGCCGGGCACGGTGTGGTCATCGGCGACGACTTCGTCTGCGTGTTGAAGGGCGAGTCCGGCGCGCACGTGCACGTGCCGGTGCATGTGCAGGCCGGCAGCGCGCTGGTCATCACGGTGGGCGGCAAGCGCTACGAGATGGCCAAGGACTGGCACTTCGGCGGCATCCGCGCCACCGGGCAGTGCAACGGGCGGCCGTTCACGGCGCAGATCGAGCGCCAGGGCCTGTGGATCCGCGTCGCGCACGACGGCCGTGCCGTCGAGGCCCAGGTGATGAGCGCGCGTGCAGCCGAACTGCTGCGCGTGATGCCGTTCAAGGCGCCGGCGGACATGAGCAAGTTCCTGCTCTCGCCGATGCCGGGGCTGCTGGTCGACATCGCGGTGCAGCCAGGCCAGAAGGTGCTGGCCGGCGAGCGGCTGGCCGTCATCGAGGCGATGAAGATGGAGAACATCCTCACGGCCGCGCAGGACGGCACGGTCGGCGAACTGCTGGCGAAGAAGGGCGAGAGCCTGGCCGTGGACCAACCCATCCTGAGCTTCGCGTGATGAGCAGCAAACCTTTCCGCATCCTCGGCATCCAGCAGATCGCCATCGGCGGCCCCGACAAGCAGCGCCTGAAGTCGCTGTGGGTCGACGTGCTGGGCCTCACGGTGAAGAGCAGCTTCGTCAGCGAGCGCGAGAACGTCGACGAGGACATCTGCGCGCTCGGGCAGGGCGTGCACGCGGTCGAGGTCGACCTGATGCAGCCGCTGGACCCCGAGAAGAAGCCGGCCGTGCACACCACGCCGCTGAACCACGTGGGCCTGTGGGTCGACGACCTGCCGAAGGCGGTGGACTGGATGACGGCGCACGGCGTGCGCTTTGCGCCCGGCGGCATCCGCCGCGGTGCGGCCGGTCACGACATCTGCTTCATCCACCCCAAGGGCAACGAGCAGTTCCCGCTGGGCGGCGAAGGTGTGCTGATCGAGCTGGTGCAGGCGCCGCCCGACGTGGTGGCGGCGCTGGCTTGACCGCAGCCGGGCGAAGGACACCGGCGCCCTGGATACAGTCCGCACAATCTTCGACAGACCCCGGGAGCGTGTGACATGAGTGTGCAAGGCCTGCTGGAACAACTGCTGCGTTCGGCCTCGGGCACGGCGCAGAACGTCGGCCGCAGTGGCGACTTCGGCAAGTACGCCGCCGGTGGTGCCGTGGGCGGCGCTTTGGGCCTGCTGCTGGGCAGCAAGCGCGGGCGCAGCTACGGCGGCAAGGCGCTGAAGTACGGCAGCGTCGCGGCACTCGGTGCGCTGGCCTTCAAGGCCTACAGCGACTGGCAGGCGCAGCAGGCTGCGCAAGGGCGCGCGCCTGCGACCGGCGGCCCCGGCACGCCCGTGCCGGCGTATACGCCGCCTGCAGCGCTGCCCGCGCCGCAAGCCGAGGCGCACAGCCAGCGCCTGCTGAAGGCGATGATCGCCGCGGCCAAGTCCGACGGCCACCTCGACGAGCGCGAGCGCGGCCTCATCGACGCCGAACTGCAGCGCAGCGGCGCCAGCGCCGCCGACCGCCAGTGGGTCGAGGCCGAACTGCGCCGCCCGGTCGAACCCGCCGAGGTGGCGGCCGGCGTGCCCGACCTGGAAGCCGCCGGCGAGGTGTACCTGGCCAGCCTGCTGGTGGTGGACAGCACGACGACGATGGAACGCGCCTACCTCGACGCGCTGGCGCAGCAGCTGCAGCTGCCGGCGGGCCTGAAGGCGGAACTGGAAGCACGCGCCGCGGCGGTGTGACGGACGGATCAGGCTTCGCCAAGAGCGAAGTCTGGGTTGATAATCTGCTGCACGACTGCCGTGGTGGCGAAGGCTAAGCTGCGCCACCGCGCCGCCCAGCCATGCGCTTCGACCTCACCACGCTCAACCTCGTGCTTGCCATCGCCGACACGCGCAGCATCACCGCCGGCGCCCAGCGCGAGCATCTCGCGCTGGCGGCCGCCAGCAAGCGCCTGAGCGACCTGGAAGCGCGCTTCGGTGTGCCGCTGTTCGAGCGCCACGCCCGCGGCGTCGAGCCCACCGAGGCCGGGCGCGCGCTGGTGCGCCACATCCGCAGCCTGCACACCAGCCTGCATGCGCTGGAAAGCGAGGTGGTCGAGTTCTCGCGCGGCATCAAGGGCCACCTGCGCATCGCGGCGAACGCCGGCGCCATCAGCGAGTGCCTGCCGCCCGACCTGGCCGCGTTCTCGCAGGCGCACCCGCAGATCCGCATCAGCCTGGAAGACCAGACCAGCGCAGAGGTGCAGGCCGCGGTGGCCGAAGGCCGCGCCGACGTGGGCATCTTCGTGCCGCCGCTGCTCGACAACCGCCTCACCACGCGCCGCTACCGGCGCGGCACGCTGGCGGCCATGGTGCCGGCCGGCCACGTGCTGGCCGGGCAGGTCAGCGTGCGTTTCAATGCGCTGCTCGACCACGACATCGTCGGCCTGCACGCCGGCGCCGCGGCGCACGAGCTGATGCGCGCCGAGGCCGAGGGCGCCGGCCGCACGCTGAAGGCGCGGCTGCAGGTGCGCGGCTTCGACGCCATCGCGCAGCTGGTGGAGGCCGGCCTCGGCGTGGCCGTGCTGCCCGCCGCCGTGGCGCAGCGCTTTGCGCAACTCTTCCGCGTGCAGGTGCTGGGGCTGGACGAGCCCTGGGCCGAGCGCGACTATCTGCTCGCCGTGCGCACGCAAGAGGTGCTGCCGGCGGTGCTGCAGCGCTTCGTGCAGGCGCTGTGCCCGACTGCTGGAACACCGACCCCCGGAGGCCCGACCCCATGACCGCCAGAACGCTCTACGACAAGCTGTGGGACGAACACGTCGTCCACACCGAGGAAGACGGCACGTCCGTGCTCTACATCGACCGCCACCTGGTGCACGAGGTCACGAGCCCGCAGGCCTTCGAGGGCCTGCGGCTGGCCGGGCGCAAGGTCTGGCGCGTCAGCTCGATCGTCGCCACCGCCGACCACAACACGCCCACCACCGGCTGGGCCGAGGGCTACGACGGCATCCGCGACCAGATCAGCAAGCTGCAGGTCACCACGCTGGACGCCAACATCCGCGCCTTCGGTGCCGCCGCGTATTTCCCGTTCCTGCACAAGCGCCAGGGCATCGTGCACGTGATCGGGCCCGAGAACGGCGCCACGCTGCCGGGCATGACGGTGGTCTGCGGCGACAGCCACACCAGCACGCACGGCGCCTTCGGCGCGCTGGCGCACGGCATCGGCACCAGCGAGGTCGAGCACGTGATGGCCACGCAGACGCTGCTGGCGAAGAAGGCGAAGAACATGCTCGTGAAGGTCGAGGGCCGGCTGGGCGCCGGTGTCACGGCCAAGGACGTGGTGCTGGCCATCATCGGCCGCATCGGCACCGCCGGCGGCACCGGCTACACCATCGAGTTTGGCGGCAGCGCCATCCGCGGCCTCAGCATGGAAGGCCGCATGACGGTGTGCAACATGGCCATCGAGGCCGGCGCCCGGGCCGGGCTGGTGGCGGTGGACGAGACGACGCTGCAGTACGTGAAGGGCCGCCCGTTCGCGCCCAGCGGCGTGGCCTGGGACCACGCCGTGGCGCACTGGCGCACGCTGCACAGCGACCCCGGCGCGCACTTCGACGCCGTGGTCGAGCTCGACGCGACGCAGATCCAGCCGCAGGTGACCTGGGGCACCAGCCCCGAGATGGTGACCGGCATCGACGGCCGCGTGCCCGACCCCGACAAGGAGAAGGACGCCGTCAAGCGCGGCGCCATCGAGCGCGCGCTGGCCTACATGGGCCTGGAGCCCAACAAGGCGATGAGCGACATCGTCATCGACAAGGTCTTCATCGGCAGCTGCACCAACAGCCGCATCGAGGACCTGCGCGATGCCGCGTCCGTGGTCAAGCGCGCCGGCACCAAGGTGGCGAAAAACGTGAAGCTGGCGCTGGTGGTGCCGGGCTCGGGCCAGGTCAAGGCACAGGCCGAGGCCGAGGGCCTGCACACGATCTTCCAGGCCGCGGGCTTCGAGTGGCGCGAGCCCGGCTGCAGCATGTGCCTGGCGATGAACGCCGACCGCCTGGAGCCTGGCGAGCGCTGCGCCAGCACCAGCAACCGCAACTTCGAAGGCCGCCAGGGCGCCGGCGGCCGCACCCACCTGGTGAGCCCGGCGATGGCCGCGGCCGCCGCGCTGAACGGCCACTTCGTCGACGTGCGCCGCATCGCCTGACCGGAGACACCACGATGCAAGCCTTCACCGTGCACCAGGGCCTGGTGGCCCCGATGGACCGCGACAACGTCGACACCGACGCGATCATCCCCAAGCAGTTCCTGAAGTCGATCGCACGTTCGGGCTTCGGCCCGAACCTGTTCGACGCCTGGCGCTACCTCGACCCGGGCGAGCCAGGGCAGGACCCGGCCAGCCGCAAGCCCAACCCCGACTTTGTACTGAACCAGCCGCGCTACCAGGGCGCCAGCGTGCTGCTGGCGCGCAGCAACTTCGGCTGCGGCTCCAGCCGCGAGCACGCACCCTGGGCGCTGGACCAGTACGGGTTCCGCGCCATCATCGCGCCCAGCTTCGCCGACATCTTCTTCAACAACTGCTTCAAGAACGGGCTGCTGCCGATCCAGCTGCCCGAGTCGCAGGTGGCCAAGCTGTTCGACGAGGTCTTCGCATTCCCGGGCTACAGCCTCACGATCGACCTGCCGCGGCAGGTGATCGTCAAGCCCGACGGCAGCGAGCTGCCGTTCGACGTGCAGCCGTTCCGCAAGTACTGCCTGGTCAACGGCTTCGACGACATCGGCCTGACGCTGCGCCATGCCGACAAGATCCGCGCTTTCGAGGCCGAGCGCCTGGCGCGCATGCCCTGGCTTGCCCAGACCCTGGTTGGTTGAAGGAACCCCATGAAGATCGCCATCCTCCCCGGTGACGGCATCGGCACCGAGATCGTCGCCGAAGCCGTCAAGGTGCTGAACGTGCTGGACCTGTCGTTCGAGAGCGAGACCGCGCTCGTCGGCGGTGCGGCCTACGAAGCGCACGGCCACCCGCTGCCCGACAGCACGCTGGCGCTGGCCAAGAGCGCCGACGCCATCCTCTTCGGCGCCGTGGGCGACTGGAAGTACGACAAGCTCGAGCGCCAGTTCCGCCCCGAGCAGGCCATCCTGGGCCTGCGCAAGCACCTGGGGCTGTTCGCCAACTTCCGCCCGGCGCTGTGCTACGAGCAGCTCACGCACGCGTCGAGCCTGAAACCCGAGCTGGTGGCGGGGCTGGACATCCTGATCATCCGCGAGCTCACCGGCGACATCTACTTCGGCCAGCCGCGTGGCCGCCGCACGGCGGTGGACGGCCACTTCCCCGGTTCTGAAGAAGCCTTCGACACGATGCGCTACAGCCGGCCCGAGATCGAGCGCATCGCGCACGTGGCCTTCCAGGCCGCGCGCAAGCGCAACAAGAAGGTGACCTCGGTCGACAAGGCCAACGTGCTGGAGACCTTCCAGTTCTGGAAGGACGTGGTCACCGAGGTGCATGCGCAGTACCCCGACGTGGAACTGCAGCACATGTACGTGGACAACGCCGCGATGCAGCTGGTGAAGGCGCCCAAGGCCTTCGACGTGGTGGTCACCGGCAACATGTTCGGCGACATCCTGTCGGACGAGGCGGCCATGCTCACGGGCTCGATCGGCATGCTGCCGAGTGCGTCGCTCGACAAGGACAACAAGGGCCTGTACGAGCCGAGCCACGGCAGCGCGCCCGACATCGCGGGCAAGGGCGTGGCCAATCCGCTGGCTACAATCTTGTCCGCTGCCATGATGCTCCGGTTCTCCCTCAACCAGCCGCAAGCCGCCGACCGCATCGACGCGGCCGTGCGCGCGGTGCTGTCCGCCGGGCTGCGCACTGCGGACATCTGGAGCGAAGGCACCACCAAGGTCGGCACGCGCGAGATGGGTGACGCTGTGGTTGCAGCGATCACTGGCAAAACGATCACCACCAAGACCTAGCGTCTCGGATCGTCTCGCCCCCACACCTGGACCCCGGCGAAGCGAGCCGGGGGCACCCAGGGGTCCGGACAACGGAAAGGCAAGACTCACATGGCACTCGTAGGATTGGTCGGCTGGCGCGGCATGGTCGGCTCCGTGCTGATGGACCGCATGGCCGCCGAAGGCGACTTCGCGCTCATCGAACCGCTGTTCTTCAGCACCAGCAATGCCGGCGGCGCTGCCCCGGCGTTCGCGAAGAACGAGAGCAAGCTGCACGACGCGTTCGACCTCGCGGCGCTGCAGCGTTGCGACATCGTGCTCACCGCGCAGGGCGGCGACTACACCACGGCGGTCTACCCGAAGCTGCGCGCGGCGGGCTGGAAGGGCCACTGGATCGACGCCGCCAGCACGCTGCGCATGCAGGACGACGCCGTCATCGTGCTCGACCCGGTGAACCTTCCGGTGATCCAGAAGGCGCTTGCCGCGGGCGGGCGCAACTGGATCGGCGGCAACTGCACCGTCAGCTGCATGCTGATGGGCGTAGGCGCGCTGTACAAGGCCGGCCTGGTGGAGTGGATGAGCACCCAGACCTACCAGGCGGCCAGCGGTGGCGGCGCGCAGCACATGCGAGAACTGCTGACGCAGTACGGCACGCTGAACGCCAGCGTGAAGCATCTGCTCGACGACCCGAAGAGCGCCATTCTGGAGATCGACCGCCAGGTCATCGCGAAGCAGCGTGCGCTGTCGGCCGAGGAAACGGCCAACTTCGGCGTGCCGCTGGGTGGCTCGCTCATTCCCTGGATCGACAAGGACCTCGGAAACGGGATGTCGAAGGAGGAATGGAAGGGCATGGCCGAGACCAACAAGATCCTCGGTCAGGGCGAAGGCTTCGGCAGCCCCGCGGTACCGGTGGACGGTTTCTGCGTGCGCGTGGGCGCGATGCGCTGCCACAGCCAGGCGCTGACCTTCAAGCTGAAGAAGGACGTGCCGCTGGCCGACATCGAGGCCATGATCGCGGCCGACAACGCCTGGGTGAAGGTGGTGCCGAACACGCGCGAGGCCACGATGAAGGAGCTGACGCCGGTGGCCGTGACGGGCACGCTGACGATTCCCGTCGGCCGGATCCGCCATCTCGCGATGGGCCCGGAGTACGTCGGCGCCTTCACCATCGGCGACCAGCTGCTCTGGGGCGCAGCCGAGCCGCTGCGGCGCATGCTGCGCATCCTGATCGAACAGTGATTCGTGCCAGCGGGCGTTGCCCGCTGGCAACAAGAAGAAACTGGCAGGGAAACAAAGCATTTCTCGCGCGAACGTCAATGTTTGCGTGAGCTTGTCTGCCTATATGCTTGATACCATTGTAATTTCCATGGTTACCGTCTGAACGAATCCGAGCAATCGGGCCGCTTTTCGGGCCACGGAAACTCAAGCTGGGCGGGGCGTTGCGACGGACCCCGCCGATCGTTTTTGGGAGACGCCTTGAAACACCGTTCGACTCATGCCGCGCGCTTTGCGCTGACCGGGGTGGCGCTGGCCGCCAGTTGCCTGTGGGGTGCGCAGGCCTGGGCGCTGGGGCTGGGGCGTCTGAACGTGCAGTCGGCGCTGGGCGAAACCCTGCGTGCCGAGATCGACGTCACTAGCATGACGCCAGAAGAGGCGTCCACGCTGCGCCTGCGCATCGCGCCTGCCGAGGCCTACCGCGCCGCCGGCGTCGAGTTCAACCCGGTGCTGACCTCGGCCCAGGTGGAACTGCAGCGCCGCCCCGATGGCCGCCAGGTGCTGCGCCTGACCAGCGACCGCGCGGTGCTCGAGCCCTTCGTCGACGTGATCCTCGAAGCCAGCTGGTCCACCGGCCGCCTGGTGCGCGAATACACGATGCTGTTCGACCCGCCGGGCGCACGCAGCGCGCAGGCGCCGGCAGCGCCGCAGACTGCGCCGATCCTGTCTCCGGCCCCCACGCCCGCCCCGGCGCCGGCCGCCGCGCCCAGCGGCGCCGTGGCCCAGCCCGTGCGTCCCGCGCCGGCGCCGGCCCCCGCAGCCGTGGTGCCGCCGGCCCCCGCGCCGGTGGCCCGGGCCGCCGCGCCGGCGCCTGCCCCAGCCCCCGCGCCTGCCGCGGCCGCCGGCCCCGAGGAGATCACCGTGCGTCCGGGCGATTCGCTCAGCCGCCTGGCGTCCCGTGCGCAGCGCCCGGGCGTGTCGCTCGACCAGATGCTGGTGTCGATGTTCCGCGGCAACCCGCAGGCCTTCATCGGCGACAACATGAACCGGCTGAAGTCCGGGGTCGTGCTCAGCGTGCCGTCCGCCGAGACCGCCGGCAAGATCAGCAACCAGGAAGCCCGTGAAGTGATCCAGGCGCAGAGCGCCGACTTCAACGCCTTCCGCCAGCGCCTGGCCGCCGGCACCACCGCCACGGCCGACGAGGCGCCGGCACGCCAGGCGGCCGGCAAGGTGCAGGCCAGCGTCGACGACCGCAAGCAGGCCGCCGCTGCCACGCCCGACAAGCTGACGCTGTCGCAGGGCGGTGTGAAGGCCGCCGCGCCCGAGGCGAAGATCTCCAAGGACGCCGAGCGCAAGGACGCCAGCACCCGCCTGGCCGAGCTGTCGCGCAACGTCGACGAACTGAAGAAGCTGCAAGGTGCCACGGCGCCTGCCGCCGCTGCACCCAAGCCCGCAGCAGCGCCGGCCGCGCCTGCGCCCGCTCCGGCCCCGGCTCCCGCTCCGGCGCCCACACCCGCCATCACCGTGCCGGCGACGCCGCCCGTGGCCACGGCCGCCGCGTCGGCGCCGGCGCCCGTCGCCGCTCCGGCCTCGGCACCGACCCCGCCGCCGGCCCCCAAGCCCGCGCCGAAGCCGGCCACGCTGCCGGCGCCCGTGCCCGAGGAGCCTGGCTTCCTGGCTTCGCTGCTCGAGAACCCGCTGGTGCTGCCTGGCGCCGGCGTGCTGATCGCGTTGATCGCCGGCCTGGGCGTGTACCGCCTGCGTGGCCGCATGAAGAAGGGCGGCGGCGAAACCTCGTTCCTCGAAAGCCGCCTGCAGCCCGACTCGTTCTTCGGCGCCAGCGGCGGCCAGCGCATCGACACGCGCGAGCCCTCGTCGGCGAACAGCTCGATGTCGTCGATGAGCTACTCGCTGAGCCAGCTCGACGCCATCGGCGATGTCGACCCGGTGGCCGAGGCCGACGTCTACCTGGCGTACGGCCGCGACCTGCAGGCCGAAGAGATCCTGAAGGAAGCGATGCGCGCCACGCCCGAGCGCATGGCCATCCGCGTCAAGCTGCTCGAGGTCTACCTGAAGCGCCGCGACACGAAGGGCTTCGAGCTGCTGGCCACGCAGGTGTACTCGCTCACAGGAGGCACCGGCGAAGACTGGGCCAAGGCGCAGGAACTCGGTCGCCAGATCGACCCCGAGAACCCGCTGTACCAGCCTGGTGGCCAGCCCGAGCTGGAAGTGGGCCCCGGCGGCAAGGTCATCGAGCCGCTGGACGCGACGACGATGCCGCACACGGCCAAGCCTTCGGTGCCGGCCTTCATGCCGGCCGCCGACGCCACGCTGGACGCCGGCCCCGAGAGCGGCAATGTCGATCTCGACCTCGACCTGGACCTCGGCGGGGCTGCCAGCCCCGCGCCGACGCCGGCCGAGACCACGCAGACCCTGGGCACCTCGGCCGAGCCGCCGGCCGACGACGGCCTCGACTTCGACCTGCTCGCGCCGCCTCCGGCACCGGCCCCGCCGGCCAGCCCGGCACCTGCCCCGGTGCCTGCGGCCGAAGTGGTGCCTGACGTCGCGTCGCTGGACTTCGACCTCGGTGACTTCAACCTCGACGCACCGACTCCGCCGGCCCCCGCCCCGGCGGCCGCGGCGGCGGACCTGGACTTCAACGACTTCGGCCTCGACGACGATGCCGGCCCGGTGACGATGCCGCCGCCGGTCGATGGCGACCCGCTCGAGCGCAAGCTGGAGCTGGCCGAAGAGTTCCGCCAGATCGGCGATCTGGAAGGCGCCCGCGACCTGCTGGAGGAAGTCATCGCCAAGGCCGACGGTGCGCTGAAGAGCAAGGCCCAGGGCATGCTGGCAGGACTTGGCTGACCCTGGCGTCGGAGGCCGCCTCGCGCTGGGCATTGCCTACCGCGGCGGCGCGTACCACGGCTGGCAGTCGCAGCCGGACGGGCAGACGGTGCAGGACGCGCTGGAACGCGCGCTGGCGGCCTTCGCCGCCGTGCCCGTGGCCACCGTCTGCGCCGGCCGCACCGACGCTGGTGTGCATGCGCTGAACCAGGTCGTGCACATCGACGCCCCGGTGCAGCGTGAACCGTTCTCCTGGGTGCGCGGCACCAACCGCTTCCTGCCGGCCGACGTGGCCGTGCAGTGGTGCCAGCCGGTGGACCAGCGTTTCCACGCGCGCAACAGCGCGCACGGCCGGCGCTACCGCTTCATCGTGCGCGAGTCGCCGGTGCGCCCGTCGCTGGAAACCGGGCTGGTGGGCTGGGTGTTCCGGCCGCTCGACGTGCACGCCATGCGCCGTGCCGCCGCCGCGCTGCTCGGCACGCACGACTTCACGTCGTTCCGCGCCGCCGGCTGCCAGGCGGCAACGCCGGTGAAGACGCTGCATGCCGTGGACATCAGCCGCCAGGGCGCCTACTGGCGTTTCGACTTCGACGGCAGCGCCTTCCTGCACCACATGGTGCGCAACATCGTCGGCTGCCTGGTGGCCGTGGGCAGCGGCCGCGAGGCGCCGGGCTGGATGGCCGAGGTGCTGGCCGCGAAGAGCCGCGACGCCGCCGCGCCGACGTTCCCTCCCGACGGTCTGTACTTTATGGGGCCGTACTACGATGCGGTGCATGGCATTCCCGAACACACCGCTGCGTCCGACTGGCTGCCCTGAGGGACTTGAAGGGCCTGAGGGTCGCGCGTGAGCCGCACGCGCATCAAGATCTGCGGCCTCACGCGCGAGGCCGATGTCGACGACGCCATCGACGCCGGAGCCGACGCGCTGGGCTTCGTGCTGTACGACAAGAGCGCCCGCGCGGTGACGCTGGAGCGCGCCGCTGCGCTGGCGGCGCGGCTGCCGCCCTTCGTGACACCGGTGCTGCTGTTCGTCAACGCCAGCCCGGCGGTGCTGCGCCAGGCGGTCGAGGCGGTGCCGCAGGCGCTGCTGCAATTCCACGGCGACGAGACGCCGGCGCAGTGCGCCGCCCCGGGGCATGCATGGATCCGTGCGGCCCGCATGGCGCCGGGGTTCGATTTGCTAGACTTCGCGACGCGCTTTTCCGGCGCACAGGCCCTGCTGCTCGACGCCCATGTCGAGACCTACGGCGGGAGCGGGAAGGTCTTCGATTGGTCACTGATTCCACCAAGCGTGCCCCTTCCGGTCGTTTTGTCTGGTGGGTTACATCCTGCCAACGTGACCGATGGGGTGCTTCGCGTCCGGCCCTGGGCCGTTGACGTGAGCTCCGGCGTGGAGCAGAGCAAGGGCGTCAAGAACGCCGCTCTGATGCGTCGGTTCTGCAAGGCGGTGCGCGAGGCGGACGACGCCATCGCCGCGCTCTGAGATCCAAGGACCCTGTTTCCCATGCTGAACTACCAACAACCCGACGCCCGCGGGCACTTCGGGCCGTACGGCGGCACGTTCGTCGCCGAGACGCTGATCCACGCGCTGCACGAACTGGAGGCAGCCTACGCGCGCTACCGCGAGGACCCGGCGTTCCAGGCCGAATTCCGCAGCGAGCTGAAGCACTTCGTCGGCCGGCCCAGCCCGATCTACCATGCGGCGCGCACCAGTCGCGAACTCGGCGGCGCGCAGATCTACCTCAAGCGCGAGGACCTCAACCACACCGGCGCGCACAAGATCAACAACGTCATCGGCCAGGCCATGCTGGCGCGCCGCATGGGCAAGCCGCGCATCATTGCCGAGACCGGCGCGGGGCAGCACGGCGTGGCCACGGCCACGATCTGCGCGCGCTACGGCCTGGAGTGCGTGGTCTACATGGGCAGCGAAGACGTGAAGCGGCAGAGCCCCAACGTCTACCGCATGCACCTGCTGGGCGCGAAGGTGGTGCCGGTGGAGGCCGGCAGCAAGACGCTGAAGGACGCGCTCAACGAGGCCCTGCGCGACTGGGTCACGAACGTCGAGAACACCTTCTACATCATCGGCACCGTGGCCGGCCCGCACCCCTACCCGATGATGGTGCGCGACTTCCAGAGCGTGATCGGCGAGGAATGCCTGGTGCAGATGCCCGAGATGCTGGGTGCCGGCAAGCAGCCCGATGCGGTGATCGCCTGCGTCGGCGGCGGCAGCAACGCGATGGGCATCTTCTACCCCTACATCCCGCACGCCGGCACGCGGCTGATCGGCGTCGAGGCGGCAGGGCAGGGGCTGGCCAGCGGCAAGCACGCTGCCAGCTTGTCGGCGGGCTCGCCCGGCGTGCTGCACGGCAACCGCACCTACCTGCTGCAGGACGCCAACGGGCAGATCACCGAAACCCACAGCATCAGCGCCGGCCTGGACTACCCTGGCGTCGGCCCGGAGCACGCTTACCTGAAGGACATCGGCCGCGCCGAGTACGTGGGCATCACCGACGACGAGGCGCTGGCCGCCTTCCACCACCTCTGCCGCAACGAAGGCATCATCCCGGCGCTGGAGTCCAGCCACGCCTACGCCTATGCGATGCAGCTGGCCCGCACGATGCGCCCCGACCAGTCCATCCTGGTGAACCTCTCGGGTCGCGGCGACAAGGACATCGGCACCGTCGCCGACCTGTCGGGCGCCGACTTCTACTGTCGTCCGTCGTGCCGCGGGCAGGCCGTGAAGGGGGGCGCGCAATGAGCCGCATCGCCGTCACTTTCGCCGCATTGCAGGCGGCGCGCCGCCAGGCGCTGATCCCCTACATCTGCTGCGGCGACCCGTTCCCGGACGCGACGCCAGCGGTGATGCAGGCGCTGGCCGATGGCGGTGCCGACGTCATCGAACTCGGCGTGCCCTTCAGCGACCCGATGGCCGACGGCCCGGTGATCCAGAAAGCCAGTGAGCGCGCACTCGCGCGCGGTATCGGACTGCCGCAGGTGCTGGATGCCGTGCGCGCCTTCCGTGTCGGCAACGCCAGCACGCCTGTGGTGCTGATGGGCTACGCCAACCCGATCGAGCGCTACGACCAGCGCGCGGGCGCGGGCGCCTTCATCCGCGACGCGGCGGCGGCCGGCGTCGACGGCGTGCTGGTGGTCGACTACCCGCCCGAAGAGTGCGAGGCCTTCGCCGCGCAGCTGAAGGCTGCGGGCCTGGACCTGATCTTCCTGCTGGCGCCCACCAGCACCGACACCCGCATCGCCGCCGTCGGCCGCATCGCCAGCGGCTATGTGTACTATGTGTCGCTGAAGGGCGTGACCGGTGCCGGCCACCTCGACACCGCGGCCGTGGCGGCGATGCTGCCGCGCATCCGGGCGCACGTGCAGGTGCCGGTGGGCGTGGGCTTCGGCATCCGCGACGCAGCCACGGCGCAGGCGCTGGGCAAGGTCGCCGATGCGGTCGTCATCGGCTCGCGGCTGGTGCAGATCCTGGAAGTCGAGACCCGCGACAATGTGGCCGCCGCGGCCCGGGCCTTCATGGCCGAGATCCGCAGCGCGCTCGATGCACATCTGAAGGAGTGAAGCCATGAGCTGGCTTGAGAAGCTGCTGCCGCCGAAGATCCAGCAAACCGATCCCGCCGAACGGCGCACGGTGCCGGAAGGGCTGTGGATCAAGTGCCCCTCGTGCGAGACGGTGCTCTACAAGACCGACCTGGAGCAGAACGTCAATGTCTGCCCCAAGTGCGACCACCACCACCGCATCGGTGCGCGCGAGCGGCTCAATGCCTTCCTCGACGCCGAAGGCCGCTGGGAGATCGGCCAGGAAGTGCTGCCGGTGGACGCGCTGAAGTTCAAGGACAGCAAGAAGTACCCCGAGCGCCTGAAGGCGGCGCTGGAGACCACCGGCGAGACCGATGCGCTGGTCGTGATGGGCGGCTCGGTGATGAGTGTGCCGCTGGTGGCTGCCTGCTTCGAGTTCGACTTCATGGGCGGCTCGATGGGCTCGGTGGTCGGCGAGCGCTTCGTGCGCGGCGTCGAGGCCGCCGTCGAGCAGAAGGTGCCCTTCGTCAGCTTCACCGCCACGGGCGGCGCGCGCATGCAGGAAGGCCTGCTGTCGCTGCTGCAGATGGCCAAGACCAACGCCGCGCTGACGCGCCTGGCGAAGGCGAAGCTGCCGTACGTCAGCGTGCTGACCGACCCGACCATGGGCGGCGTCTCGGCCAGCTTCGCCTTCGTGGGCGACATCGTGATTGCCGAGCCGAAGGCGCTGATCGGCTTCGCCGGCCCGCGCGTGATCGAGAACACCGTGCGCGAGAAGCTGCCCGAAGGCTTCCAGCGCAGCGAATTCCTGATGACCAAGGGCGCACTGGACATGATCGTCGACCGCCGCCAGCTGCGCAGCACGATCGCGCGGTCGCTGGCGATGCTGCAGCGGCAGAGCGCCGACGCTGTGGCGTAGCCAACTGCCCCCACGCTCCCTGACGGTCGCTGCCCCCCGAGGGGGCTCTTGCTGCGGGCCGGCGAAGCCGGACCCGCGCAAGCGGCTTGATCCCCATCTCCCCGACCGTGATGACTCTCGACGACTGGCTCTCGCACTGCGAGCGCATGCACCCGACCTCGATGGACCTGTCGCTGGAGCGCACGGTCGAGGTGAAGAACCGCCTGGGCCTGCGTTTCCAGGTGCCTGTGGTGGTGGTGGCCGGCACCAACGGCAAGGGCTCGACCTGCGCGATGCTGGAGAGCATCGCGCTGCAGGCCGGCTACCGCGTGGGCACGTACCAGAAGCCCGAGCTGGTGCATTTCACCGAGCGCTGCCGCGTCGGCGGCGCGCCGGTGGCGGCCGACGCGTTGGTGCCGCATTTCGCTGCGGTGGAAGCAGCGCGCGGCGAGATCACGCTGACCAAGTTCGAGTTCACCACGCTGGCCATCGCGCGGCTGCTGTCGCTGGCGCCGCTGGACCTGGTCATCCTGGAAGTGGGCCTGGGTGGCCGCTACGACGCTGTCAACGCCTTCGACGCCGACTGCGCCATCATCACCAGCATCGCGCTCGACCACACCGAGTGGCTGGGCCCCGACCGCGAAAGCATCGGCGCCGAAAAGGCGCAGGTGATGCGCACCGGCCGGCCGGCCATCGTCAGCGACCCCGAACCGCCGCAGAGCGTGATCGACCACGCGCGCGAGATCGGCGCCGACCTCTGGCTCGTGGGGCGCGACTTCAACCACGCGGGCGATCGTCAGCAGTGGGGCTGGAGCGGCCGCGGCCGCCGCTACAACGGGCTCGCGTACCCGGCGCTGCGCGGCGCCAACCAGCTGCTGAACGCGGCCGGCGTGCTGGCCGCCTTCGAGGCGCTGCGGCCGGTGCTGCCGATCACCGCCCAGGCCATCCGCACCGGGCTGGCGCTGGTGGAACTGCCGGGCCGCTTCCAGATCGTGCCCGGCCAGCCGACGCTGGTGCTGGACGTGGCGCACAACCCGCAGTCGGTGGCGGCGCTGGCGCTGAACCTGGACGCGATGGGCTTCTACCCGCGCACCCATGCCGTGCTGGGCATGATGCGCGACAAGGACATCGCCGGCGCGCTGGCGCGCATCCGGCCGCTGGTGGACCACTGGCACCTGTGCGACCTGCCCAGCGGCCGCGCCGCGAAGGCCGATGAACTGCAGGCCGTGGTGCAGGCCGGCGGCGTCGCCGACACGCACTGTCACGCCAGCCCCGCCGAAGCGCTGGCCGCCGCGGCCGCGGCTGCAGACCCAGCCGATAGAATCGTGGTCTTCGGTTCCTTCTTCACCGTGGGTGGCGTGCTCCAGCACGGCCTGCCCCGCCTGACGGCCCGCCACCTCGGCTGACCGCTCCCGCCTCCATGCCCCTGCCGTCGTTCCTGCAACGCAAAGACAAGCCCGCTTCCCAGCGTCGCGTCGCGCCGGCTGCCGCAGCCGGCCCCACCGACGAAGGCGGGCCGGTGCAGGAGGCCCGCATCCGCGCGCGCCGGCGGCTCATCGGTGCTGCGGTGCTGCTGCTGGTGGGTGTGGTGGGTTTTCCGCTGCTGTTCGAGACCGAACCGCGCCCGGTGGCCGTCGACATCCCGATCGAGACGGCGCGCAAGGGCAGCAGCGGCGGCGTGGTGCAGAGCCTGCCGGTGGCGCCGCCGGCCGACGAGCCGCGGCCTGCGGCCGCGTCCCCCGCGCCGGAAGCCGCTTCCAGTGTGTTGGCCGAAGCGCCGCAAGAGGTGGTCGAGCCGGCTCCTGCCCCCGTCACCGCGAAGGCGCCGCCGCCCGCGCCACCCGTGCAGGCTGTGCCTGAAGCCAAGCCAGCGGCCGCCGCGCCCAAGCCGGCCGCCAGCGCGGCGGCGCCGAAGCCCGCCACCACCGATGCGCAGCGCGCGCGCGCGCTGCTGGAGGACAAGCCCTCCGCGCCCTCCTCGGCCGCGCCGCCCGTGGCCGCTGCGGCCAAGGACGGCCGCTACGTCGTGCAGGTCGGCGCCTTCACCGACAGCGCGGCGCTGCGCGAGGCGCGGCAGAAGGTCGAGAAGCTGGGGCTGAAGACCTACACCCAGGTCATCGAAACCGACGCCGGCAAGCGCACCCGCGTGCGTGTCGGTCCCTTCGCCACGCGCGAGGAGGCCGACCGCGCCGGCGCCCGGCTGAAGGCCGCGGGGCTGCCCGCCGCCATCCTCACGCTGTGAGGCGCCGGTGACCGCGCCTGCCGGCATCGGCTGGATCGACTGGACCCTGCTGGCCGTGCTGCTGATGTCGGTGCTGGTTGGGCTGTGGCGCGGGGTGGTGTTCGAACTGATGTCGCTGGCGGGCTGGATCGTGGCGTGGTTCGCTGCGCAATGGTTCGCCGCCGACGTGGCGCGGTACGTGCCCGTGGGCACGCCGGGGTCGGCGCTCAACCATGCGGCGGCCTTCACGCTGTGTTTCGTCGGCGCCCTCATCGCCTGGGGGCTGCTGTCGCGGCTGATCCGCATGCTGGTGCACGCGACGCCGCTGTCCATCCCCGACCGCGCGCTCGGCGCCGGCTTCGGCCTGCTGCGCGGCATGGTGCTGCTGCTGGCGCTGGCCACCGTGGTGGCGCTGACGCCGGCCGCGGCATCGCCGGGCTGGCGTGAATCGCGCGGCGCGCTGTGGCTCAATACGACCTTGCACGGGCTCAAGCCCGTGCTGCCCGAGCAGGTGGCCAAGCGCCTGCCTGCCTGAAAGGACTCCTCCCATGTGCGGCATCGTCGGCGTCATCGCCCGGACACCCGTCAACCAGCTGATCTACGACGCCCTGCTGCTGCTGCAGCACCGCGGCCAGGACGCCGCGGGCATCGTCACCATGCAGGGCACCAAGTGCTTCATGCACAAGGCGCGCGGCATGGTGCGCGACGTCTTCCGCACCCGCAACATGCGCGGCCTGCCGGGCAACGTCGGCCTGGGCCAGGTGCGCTACCCCACCGCCGGCAACGCCTACAGCGAGGAAGAGGCGCAGCCGTTCTACGTCAACGCGCCGTTCGGCATCGTGCTCGTGCACAACGGCAACCTGACCAACGCGCCAGCGCTGAAGGCCGAGCTGTTCGCCATCGATCGCCGCCACATCAACACCGAGAGCGACACCGAGGTGCTGATCAACATCCTCGCGCACGAGCTCGAGAACGCGGCGCGCAACCTGCCGCTGACGCCGGCCGAGATCTTCCGCGCCGTGGGTGCGGTGCACCGGCGGCTGAAGGGCTCGTACGCGGTGGTGGCGCTGATCGCAGGCCATGGCCTGCTGGCGTTCCGCGACCCCTACGGCATCCGCCCGCTCAGCATGGGTGCCGGCCCCGACGGCGAGGTCATGCTCGCCAGCGAGAGTGTGGCCATCGAGGGCAGCGGCTTCAAGGTGCAGCGCGACATTGCACCCGGTGAGGCGGTATTCATCGACGAGCAGGGCACGGTGCACACGCACCAGTGCGCGGCCACGCCCACGCTGCACCCGTGCATCTTCGAGTTCGTGTACCTCGCGCGGCCCGACTCGGTCATGGACGGCATCTCGGTCTACCAGGCGCGGCTGAACCTGGGCGAGACGCTGGCGCAGCGGCTGATCTCGACGATGCCGCCCAGCGACGTCGACGTCGTGATCCCGATCCCCGAGAGCAGCCGCCCGAGCGCGATGCAGTTGGCGCACAAGATCGGCAAGCCCTACCGCGAAGGCTTCGTGAAGAACCGCTACGTCGGCCGCACCTTCATCATGCCGGGGCAGGCCGTGCGCAAGAAGAGCGTGCGCCAGAAGCTCAACGCCATCGGCGTCGAGTTCAAGGGCCGCAACGTGCTGCTGGTCGACGACAGCATCGTGCGCGGCACCACCAGCAAGGAGATCGTGCAGATGGCGCGCGAGGCCGGTGCCAACAAGGTCTACATGGCCAGTGCCGCGCCGCCGGTGCGATTCCCGAACGTGTACGGCATCGACATGCCGACCAAGGAAGAGCTGATCGCGCACGGCCGCAGCATCGAGGAGATCCGCCAGTTCATCGGTGCCGACGCACTGATCTACCAGGACGTGGACGCGATGAAGCGCGTGATCGGCGCGCTCAACCCGCAGATCAGCAGCTTCGAGGCCAGCTGCTTCGACGGCCACTACATCACCGGCGACGTGAGCGCTGGCGACTTCGCGGCGATGGAGGCGCAGCGCAAGCTGCAGTTCGACGAAGAGGACGAGAACAACCGCTCACGGCTGGCGCTGCAGAGCGCCGCCGAGGACCGCACATGATCCCGAAGACCGACCTGCCGGCCGACCTGCGGCTGGACACGCTGGCCGTGCGCGAAGGCCTGCCGCCCACGCAATGGGGCGAGAACTCCGAGGCGCTGTTCCTCACCAGCTCGTTCGTGCACCCCGACGCCGCCACCGCGGCACGGCGTTTCGCCAACGAGGAAGACGCCTTCGTCTACAGCCGCTTCAGCAACCCCACCGTGACGATGATGGAGCGCCGCCTGGCGGCGTTGGAAGGCACCGGCGGCTGCATCGGCACGTCGAGTGGCATGTCGGCGATCCTGATGCTGATCCTGGGCCTGCTGAAGGCCGGCGACCACGTCGTGTGCTCGCAGAGCGTGTTCGGCTCCACCATCAAGCTGTTCCAGGACTTCGCGAAGTTCGGCATCAGTACCAGCTTCGTGTCGCAGACCGAGCCTGCGGCATGGCGCGCCGCGATGACACCTGCGACCCGGCTGCTGTTCGCCGAGTCGCCGACGAACCCGCTGACCGAGGTGTGCGACATCGCGGCGCTGGCCGAGATCGCCCACGCCGGCGGTGCGCTGCTGGCGGTGGACAACTGCTTCTGCAGCCCCGCGCTGCAGCGGCCCGTGACGCTGGGCGCCGACCTCGTCATTCACTCGGGCACCAAGTACCTCGACGGGCAGGGGCGGGTCATCGCCGGCGCCGTGTGCGGCCCCGAGGAGCTGATCGAATCGAAGTTCGTGCCGGTGATGCGCAGCGCGGGGATGAGCCTGTCGCCGTTCAACGCCTGGGTGGTGCTGAAGGGCATGGAGACGCTGGGCGTGCGCATGCAGGCGCAGAGCGCACGTGCGCTGCAGCTCGCCCACTGGCTGCAGGAGCAGCCGGCGGTGGAGCGTGTGTACTACCCTGGCCTGCCGTCGCACCCGCAGCACGCGCTGGCGATGGCGCAGCAGTCGGGCAGCGGCGGGGCGGTCGTCTCGTTCGACGTGCGCGGCGGCCGCGAAGGCGCCTTCGGTGTCATCGACGGCACGCGTGTGTGCTCCATCACCGCCAACCTCGGCGATACGAAGACCACGATCACGCACCCGTCGAGCACTTCGCACGGGCGGCTCAGCGAAGCGCAGCGCCAGGCCGCGGGCATCCAGCAGGGCCTGGTGCGGGTGGCCGTTGGGCTGGACGACATCAACGACATCCAGGCCGATCTGCTGCATGGCCTGCAAGCACTGGCATGACCGACAACCTCCGCAACAGCAACACCGTCCGCACGCGCATCGCGCCGTCGCCCACCGGCTTCTTGCACCTGGGCACGGCGCGCACCGCGCTGTATTCGTGGGCCTACGCGCGCCACTTCGGAGGCCAGTTCGTGCTGCGCATCGAAGACACCGACGTCGCGCGCTCGACGCAGGACTCGGTGCAGCAGATCCTCGACTCGATGCACTGGCTGGGCCTGAGCTACGACGAAGGCCCGGTCTACCAGATGCAGCGCCTGGAGCGCTACCACGCGGTGGCCGTGCAGATGATCGCTGCCGGCACCGCCTACCGCTGCTACTGCACGCCTGATGAGCTGGACGCGATGCGCGAGGCGCAGCGCGCGCGCGGCGAGAAGACCCGCTACGACGGCCGCTGGCGCCCCGCGCCGGGCAAGGTGTTGCCGCCGGTGCCGGCGGGCGTGCAGCCGGTGGTGCGCTTCGCGAACCCGGAGCACGGCGTCGTCACCTGGGACGACCTGGTGAAAGGCCCGATCAGCATCAGCAACCAGGAGATCGACGACCTGATCATCCTGCGCCCGGCGCCCGAAGGCGCGCCTGCCGGGACGCTGGGCGTGCCCACCTACAACTTCGCGGTCGTCGTGGACGACTGGGACATGGGCATCACGCACGTGTTCCGCGGCGACGAGCACATCAACAACACGCCCTGGCAAATCAACATCTTCCGCGCGCTGGGCGCTCCGCTTCCCAACTTCGGCCACTGCCCCATCATCCTGGGCGACGACGGCCTGAAGCTCAGCAAGCGCCGCGGTGCCGTCAGCGTCACCGCCTACCAGGAGGCGGGCTACCTGCCCGAGGCGATGCTGAACTACCTGGCGCGCCTGGGCTGGAGCCACGGCGACACCGAGCTGTTCTCGCTCGACCAGATGGTGCAGTGGTTCGACGGCACGCACCTCGCGAAGAGCCCGGCGCAATGGGATCCGGCCAAGCTGGCGTGGGTGAACGCCCACTACATCAAGCAGGCCGACGACGTGCGGCTCGCCGGCCTGGTGCAGCAGCAGCTGGCCTCGCGCGGCGTGCAAGGTACGCACCTGGAGACGCTGGCGCGCGCGGCCGCGCTGTTCAAGGACCGCTGCAGCACGGTGGTCGAGCTCGCCGACTGGACCGAGATGCTGTTCGTGCCGGTGGCCGCCAGCGCCGAGGACCTGCAGATCCACGTCATCGACGCCGTGAAGCCCGCGCTGCGCACGCTGCGCGACGCCCTGGCCGAGGCGGCATGGGACAAGGCCGGCATTGCGGCCGCGATGAAGGCCGCGCTGGCCGCGCACCAGCTGAAGATGCCGCAGCTCGCGCCCGCCGTGCGCGTGCTGGTGTGCGGCCGCGCCCAGACGCCGTCGGTCGATGCGGTGCTGGCGCTGTTTGCACGTGAAACCGTGCTGCAGCGCTTGCAATCGGTTTGAGAGTTGCGCTAAACTGTGAGGCTCGCTTGAACGGCGTTTGGGCTTTGGGTCACACCAAAAACCGCACGGGGGTATAGCTCAGCTGGGAGAGCGCTTGCATGGCATGCAAGAGGTCAGCGGTTCGATCCCGCTTACCTCCACCAAACAAGCGCCGTTCAGGATGTAGAGTTCGGTCACACGAACAAGGTTGAAGTCCCCTTCGTCTAGAGGCCTAGGACACCACCCTTTCACGGTGATTACAGGGGTTCGAATCCCCTAGGGGACGCCAAGACAACCCCGGTTCTGACTGCAGCGCGCAGCCCAGAACCGGGGTTTTCTCTTTTGTGCTCCCCGTCTTGCGTGGCCCCAGTTGATGCGCCCGCCTGGCGGTGTTGACGCAGGACCGCATGCAGCAGTCCACTGGCGCCAGCCAGGGAGGCCAGCATGGGACGACTCAAGCTCTGCACGTACAACATCGAATGGATGACCGGCCTGTTCGGGGCCAGGAAAGACAGCGACTGGCGCGCGAACCGGCAGATCCCGGCGAGCTTCCCCGGCAAGCGGGCCGGCAGCATCCGCCTGAAGGCCATCGCCGACGTGCACGGCCTGTGTCGGCGCATCGCAGCGGGCATCCGCGCAGTCGGTCCCGACGTGCTGTTCGTGCAGGAAGGCCCGCCGCTGGTCGAGCAGATGCAACTGTTCGTGCGCGATTTCCTCGGCGACGACTACGTCGTGCACCGCTCCAACCGTGCCGACCAGGCCGTGCATGCTCTGGTGCGCAGGTCGCTGGCCGCCGACGTCACGCCTTGGGTGCCTGACGGGGTGGTGCCGCAGCCGCTGTGGCGCGGTGTCCCGTACTACCCGTGGGGCAAGCTGGCGGAGGCCGACCGCAGGCTGCACAGCCTCGCACGCCATCCGCTGTTCCTGCGCTGCACGCTGTCGCCAGGCGAAGACCTGATCCTCGGCGGCGTGCACACCAAGTCGAAGTTCTCGCAGCTCAAGACGCGCCGGCAGTGGGAAGCCCGCGCGCAGACGCCCGGTCCGGTGCTCGACGCACTCAGCAGCCGGCAGAAGCTGTCTGCAGAAGTGCAGCGGCTGCGCGACGTGCTCACGGCCATCGTCGCCGTCGGGCGTCAGCAGGCCAGCGTGGTGGTTGTCGGCGACTTCAACGACGGCCCCTTCCACGACCTGATGGAGCGCGAGTTCCTCGTGCGCAACATCCTCGACGAACTCGTCGGCTCGTTTCTCGATCCGAACACCCACTTCCAGCACGCCATGGAGCCGCAGGTGCTGGCTTCCGCCGCGACCACCGTGTTCTCGGATCCCTTGCAGGGCGGCGCGGCAGTCGAGGAACTCATCGACCACATCCTGGTGGCGCCGGCCCTGTGGAGCGGGCTCGGCGCCTACCGTGTCGAGCCCGGCAGTTGTCGGGTCGAGCACGCGGCCTGGCAGCTGGGCGTCGTCGGCGACCCCGAGGCCGGGCGTGAGCACCGGCCGAGCGACCACAAGCCGGTGTCGGTCGTGATTGCGTGGTGAGGCTGGCGCCGGCCGGCCGCCGCCCAGGGCAGGGCAAGGCTTGACCTTGCCATCATGGCAAGGTGCAACATGCGGGCATCCGCCTTTGGTGGCGCTGCCAGGACACCTTCGATGAGCTCCACTGCCCTTGCCCCCCCGCTGTTGCTACAGATCGACGGCATGACCTGCGCCTCGTGCGCGTCGCGGGTCGAGAAGTCGCTGCGTGCCGTGCCCGGCGTGCAGCAGGCCAGCGTCAACCTGGCCACCGAGCAGGCCACGGTGCAGGCTGCCGCCGGTGTCGATGCTGCGCAGCTGGCCGCTGCGGTCCACAAGGCCGGCTACGACGTCCGCCAACAGCAGACGGTGCTGCAGATCGAAGGCATGACCTGCGCGAGCTGCGTGTCGCGGGTGGAAAAGGCGCTGGCGCGCATCCCCGGTGTCACGGCAGCCAGCGTGAACCTGGCGACCGAGCGGGCCACCGTGCAGGCCTTGTCGACGGTGCCGGAGGCGACGTTGCGCGCCGCCGTCGAGAAGGCAGGCTACGGCGCCCGCAGCCTGGACGCTGCGCCCGCACGGCCGCAGCGCCCCACCTGGTGGCCGGTGGCCGCCAGTGCGGCGCTGACGCTGCCGCTGGTGGCGCCGATGCTGGCGCAGCCATTCGGCGTGCATGCCATGCTGAACGGCTGGATCCAGCTGGTGCTGGCGTCGCTGGTGCAGTTCATCTTCGGCGCCCGCTTCTACCGCGCCGGCTGGATGGCCGTGCGCGCTGGCACTGGCAACATGGACCTGCTGGTGGCGCTGGGCACTACGGCGGCGTACGGGTTGTCGATCTACCTGCTGCTGCTGCACGCCGACCACGGCACGCCGCATCTCTACTTCGAGGCCTCGGCGTCGGTCATCACGCTGGTGCTGCTGGGCAAGTGGCTGGAAGCGCGTGCCAAGCGCCAGACGGCCGACGCCATCCGCGCGCTGAACGCACTGCGGCCCAGCACGGCACGCGTGCGCCGTGACGGTGCGGAGGTCGACGTGCCGGTGGAGCAGATCGCAGTCGGCGACCTCGTCGTCGTGCGCCCGGGCGAGCGCGTGCCTGTGGACGGCGCCATCGTCGAAGGCCGCAGCCACCTGGACGAATCGCTGATCACCGGTGAAAGCCTGCCGGTGGCCAAGGCCGAGGGCGACCCGGTCACCGGCGGCAGCATCAACGCCGAAGGCGCGCTGCTGGTGCGCACGGCGGCCATCGGCGCCGAGACGCTGCTGTCGCGCATCATCCGCATGGTCGAGTCGGCCCAGGCCGCGAAGGCGCCGATCCAGCGCATCGTCGACCGCGTCAGCGCCATCTTCGTGCCGGTGGTCCTGGGTGTGGCGGTCCTGACGGTGGCGGGCTGGGTGCTGGCCGGGGCCGGCTGGGAAACGGCGCTGATCAACGCTGTCGCGGTGCTCGTGATCGCCTGCCCGTGTGCGCTGGGCCTGGCCACGCCCACGGCCATCATGGCCGGCACCGGCGTGGCGGCGCAGCAGGGCATCCTGATCCAGGACGCGCAGGCACTCGAGCTGGCGCACGGCGTCACCACGGTGGCTTTCGACAAGACCGGCACGCTGACCGAGGGAAAGCCGTCGCTGGTGGCGGTGCTGCCGGCGGTTGGCGGCCGCGCCGAGCAGGTGCTGCAGCAGGCGGCTGCGCTGCAGCAGCGCAGCGAGCACCCGCTGGCGCGTGCGGTGCTGGCGCGCCTGCAGACGCAGGGCCTGGCCGCGCCCGAGGCGCAAGACGTGCAGGCCCTGCCGGGGCGCGGCCTGCAGGGGCAGGTCGGCACGCTGCAGCTGGCGCTGGGCAGCAGCCGCCTGCAGCGCGAATGGGCGGCCGAGGGCGGGGCGCTGGCGGCCGAGGCCGAGCGGCTGGCCGCCGAGGGCCGCACGGTGTCGTGGCTGCTGCAGCGCGACGGGCCGCAAGCCCGCGTGCTGGGATTGCTCGCCTTCGGCGACGCCATCAAGCCCGCCGCGCGCGACGCCGTGGCCCGCCTGCATGCGCTGGGCGTGAAGACCGTCATGCTCACCGGTGACAACGCCGGCAGCGCGGCCGCCGTGGCGCGCGAACTCGGCATCGACGACGTGCGCGCCGAGGTCCTGCCTGGCGACAAGGCCACCATCGTGCAGCAACTGCGCGCCGGTGGCGCCGTGGTCGCGATGGTCGGCGACGGCATCAATGACGCGCCCGCGCTGGCCGCGGCCGATGTCGGCATCGCGATGGCGACCGGCACCGACGTCGCGATGCAGACCGCAGGCGTCACGCTGATGCGCGGCGACCCGCGCCTGGTGCCGGCGGCGCTGGACGTGTCGCGCCGTACCGTGGCCACGATCCGCCGCGGACTCTTCTGGGCCTTCGCGTACAACGTGGTGGGCATCCCGCTGGCTGCCTTCGGCCTGCTGAACCCGGTGATCGCCGGTGCGGCAATGGCGCTCAGCAGCGTCAGCGTGGTGGCCAACGCGCTGACCCTGCGGCGCTGGAAGGCCGGCTGACACGGCTTACCTTTGGTAAACAGGGTTGAAGGAGGCTGCGGACAATGTCTTGGCATGAAGCAAGGAACTCTGGCTTTGATCACGACCCTGCTCGTCGCCTCGGCGGCGGCGCAGGCCTCGACCACCGGCTCGGTCACGGCTTCGGCCACCGAGGCGGCTGCGGCGGTGGCCGACAAGGCCGCGAGCGTGGCCACGAAGGTCGAACATGCGGTGCGCCGTGGCGTGAAGGCAGCGGCCGAGGGCGTGGAGACGGGCGCGAAGGCGGTCGGCCGGGTGGCCGACAACGTGGCGCGCAAGGCCGGCGTGCCCGGCGCGGGCCAGGCGGCTTCAGCTCCGCCGCGCTGACCTGGCACCCTGCGTGCCCGCTGCTGCCCGAGGCGCAGCCATGAACATCGGCCAAGCGGCCGGCGCCTCGGGCGTGTCGGCGAAGATGATCCGCCACTACGAAGCCGTGGGTCTGCTGCCGCGGGCGGCGCGCACCGAGGCAGGCTACCGCCAGTACGGGCCGAACGAAGTGCACACGCTGCGCTTCATCCGCCACGCGCGCGACCTGGGCTTCTCGATTGCAGAGATCACCGAGCTCGTGGGCCTGTGGCAGAACCGCGGGCGCCCGAGCCGGCAGGTGAAGGCGCTGGCAGAGGCCCACATCCGCGACCTGGAGCAGAAGGCGGCCGAACTGCTGGCGATGAAGGCCACGCTGCAGCACCTGGTGCACTGCTGTCACGGCGACGACCGCCCGGACTGCCCCATCCTCGACAGCCTCGCGGCCGACGTCGCACAGCCGCCCGGGCGCTGAGTCCTCGGCAGCGGATGTGCGGCCTTCCGAAGAAAGTCTTCTGCAGTGCTTGCTGTCGTTTCAAAGACTGTGCTATAGTGTGAGGCTCTACCGGGGAGTGGTAGTTCAGTTGGTTAGAATACCGGCCTGTCACGCCGGGGGTCGCGGGTTCGAGTCCCGTCCACTCCGCCAAGCATCAAACAAAACACGGGCCCTCGCGGCCCGTTTTTTGTTTGTGCCGCGACAAGCGCATGCAAT
>VFQM010000950.1_pt1 | contig 28002 bp, 23 predicted proteins | sample 3512391 | NCBI WGS metagenome assembly VFQM01 (sample SAMN10412369, study PRJNA504923) | tailings metagenome | isolation source: Replicate 1 from Balatoc abandoned mine | place: Philippines | reverse complement strand
TAGTGGCGGCCGATCTCCATCTCCTTGCCCGCGAGGTGATCCGCCACCAGATCGAGCTTCAACCGCGCGTCGGCCGCATATTCGCTCTGCGGGAAACGCCGGTTGACCTCGCGCAGCGCGGTCTGCGCCTGCTCGGTGATCTTCTGGTCGCGGTTCACGTCGCTGATCTGCTCGTAATAGCTGAGCGCGATCAGATAATAGGCGTAAGGCGCGTCCTTGTTGCCCGGGTGGATCGACAGGAACCGCTGCGCGTTCTGGATCGCCTTGTTGTAATCGCGCGCGATGTAATAGCTGAAGGCGCTCATCAGCTGCGCGCGGCGGGCCCAGGGCGAATAGGGGTGCTGGCGCTCCACCTCGTCGAACAGCGCCGCGGCCTGCAGGGTGTTGCCCCGGTCAAGCCGCTCCTGCGCCGAGGCATAGAGCGATTCGACATCGCGCGCGACATAGGCGACGTCCTTGCCCTTGGTGTTGCCGGCGCAGGCGCTGAGGCCGGCAAGAACGAACGCGGCGAGCGCAGCATGGGCGACGCGGGTGGTGAGCTTCGATTGCATGGGCGCCCGTATAACGAGGCGCGCCCTGAACGCCAAGTGAAGGCTGCGCCCCGCCCTTCGCGCGCCTCGCATTTTCCTACCTGCGCCAAATATGATCCCTTGCCGCCCATGACTCGCCGCAAGGACCCCCGCTCCGCCCGCCTCCCCGTCGCCTGCGGAGAGCTGCCCGCCTTCACCCCCGTTCCGCGCCAGTACCACCGCCACGACGGCTGGACGCCCGAGCGCCAGCGCGGCTTCATCGAGGCGCTCGCCGACCTGGGCTCGGTCGAGGCCGCCGCCCGCGCCGTCGACATGAGCAGCGTCGGCGCCTACCAGCTGCGCCGCCAGCCCGGCGCCGACAGCTTTCGCGCCGCATGGGAAAGCGCGCTCCAGCTCGGCGTGCAGCGGATCGAGGACGTGGCGATGGACCGCGCCCTCAACGGCGTGGAAGAACCGCTCTACTCCTACGGCAAGCTCGTCGGCAGCCGCACCCGCTACAACGACCGGCTGCTGATGTTCATCTTGCGCAACCGCGCGCCTGAACGCTTCGCCGCGGGCGGCGGGCCGAAGGGCCTGAACGCGGTCAGCCAGATGCAGCTCGACAAGCTCAAGAAGCAGTGGATCGACGAGCACGAGGCGGCCAAGCCCAACGTGTCGATCGACGAGGTCAGGGCGCAGATCGACGCCAAGATCGAGGCGGTGCGCCGCCGCGTCGAACGCGAGCGCCCCGAACGCCGCGCCGCCCTCAGCGCCGAAACCCTCGCCGCCTTCGCCCACTTCTGCACCCTGCGCGACCGCGACCTCGCCGCGAGCGGCGCCGACGCGCGGACGGTGCGGATGCTCGACGTCACCCTCGAAACGCCGTCGACGCACTTCGACCCGCCGGAGATGCCTGCGCTTCCTGCGCCCGAGCGTGAAGCGGAGCAGAACGGCGACTGGGATGGCCCCCCACCCGGCTGGCGCCAACCCAAGCCTCCGCCGCCGCCGAAGACGTCGTGGAACATCAAGGATGAGAGTTTTGAGCCTTAGGGCGGTGAAGGCGCCCAGCGCAGGCGATTGCGCAGCAACATACTCATGACAACTCAGACGATTGCCAGACGTGAGGCTTTTCTCCTCGTGCCGGCAAGTGTATGCGCTCTCAATGGCCGATCCAGCAATCATCGCATCGATTATATCTGGCCTCTTCACCATTGCGGCTGCGACGATTGCGTTTGGACCAGTTGCGTTCCAAATTCGGAAGCAAGGTCAATTGAATCGAGATGCAGCGACTGAGGCCGAACGAAACAAGTTTAAATCTGATCTTTATTCCGAGGGTGTTAGGGCAGCGCGAGGACTGTCAAATGCCGCTTCGGCGTTTCATGGCTTTTTGCGAGCAGCGCAAGTTCAGGTAGAAGTCGCATATCTGGCTCACAAAGAAGGTCTAAGCCCTCAATTACCATCTAGTCGCTTTCCTGACGTATTGCGATTTCAAAAGGAATGCTCAGATCGCATTTTAGAGGTCATTTTCCTAATTGAAGAACGCCGTATTTTGAACCCAAAACTCGTAATTTTTCGAGACGCGCTCCATGTCGCGTCTCACGATCTTCAATTAGCTTTCGGCCGTGAAGCCCAGCATTCACTCATGAAGGCATTCCCAACCGAAATCGCAGAGGGTCAAATATTCCCTTACACAGTTCCGAATGATGTAGAAATGGGGGTCTTTAGAATCACGATTGACTCCATGACGGACGCGCTGTCCGATCTAAGCTCTTACTCAGAGGATTTGATTGTTGAATTGCAAAATCTTCTGCTAAGTGACGTATTTGGCCACATTGTTGCATATAGAATTCCTCTCGATCCCACACGGCGCGTAATTAGGATATCTGATTACGAAGAGCTGAAGCGATGGATTGCGGCAACGCCGTGGGGAATTGAGTGTGCTCGCGTTGAGCGCGAAACACTGGCCATAATAAGTGATCAGGGAAGGGAGAATTAGCCGCGGCAAAGCCGCGGCCATGACGTCGAACGGGTTGGCCTGCGGCCACCCGCCGGCCGGCGTTACAGCCTCTCGCTTACAAGCCTGCGGCTTGTTCGCGGGGCTTCACGCTCACTTCCTCCGCGCTTTTCGCGCCGCATATTTCGCATCGCGCCCGGCCTTCAATTCAGCTTCCGTGGGCGCTGGCCGCGCGGCTGCTTCGGCCGCTGCTGCTGCGGCGGCTTGATCTGCGGCCTTGGCCTGTTCGGTCTCTGCCTTGGCCTGTTCGATCTCGGCCTTGCGGGCGGCGCGTTTCTCGGCTGCTGCCGCGTCGCGGGCATCCTGCGCGGCCTTGCGCCGGGCGATCTCCGCATCGTCCATCTGGGGTTTTGCGGCGAGTTTCTTCAGTGCCTTTTCGCGCGCTTTCTGCGCCAGTGCGGTGCGCTCCTGAAAGCTCGGTTCCTTGTAGCCAGCCATAAGTTGTGTCGATCTCTGTCAATTGTCCGGCGCCGGGGCCGGAAGGGGGTGCGGGCGTGCTGTTGCAGCGCGGCGCGAGGTCAGGCGTGGGGCGCTTATTCCTCGCCCATGCGCAGCGCGGCAATGAACGCTTCCTGCGGGATGGACACATTACCATACTCCCGCATCCGCGCCTTGCCCTTTTTCTGTTTGTCGAGCAGCTTCTTCTTGCGGGAAATATCGCCGCCATAGCACTTGGCGGTCACGTCCTTGCGCAGGGCCGCGATGGTCTCGCGGGCGATCACTTTCCCTCCAATGGCAGCTTGGATCGGGATCTTGAACAGGTGTCGGGGGATGAGGTCCTTCAGCCGCTCGCACATGCCGCGGCCGCGTTCCTCGGCATTGGCGCGGTGGACGATCAGGCTGAGGGCATCGACGGGTTCGTTGTTGACGAGGATGTTCATCTTCACGAGGTCGCCCTCGCGGGTGCCGATCTGTTCGTAATCGAAGCTGGCATAGCCGCGGCTGATCGACTTCAGGCGGTCGTAGAAGTCGAACACCACTTCGTTCAATGGCAGCTCGTAGGTCACCTGCGCGCGGCCGCCCACATAGGTGAGTTCGGTCTGGATGCCGCGGCGGTCCTGACACAGCTTGAGGATTGCGCCCAGATATTCGTCGGGGGTGTAGATCACCGCCTTGATCCACGGCTCCTCGATGGCGTCGATGCGGTTCTCGTCGGGCCAGTCGGCGGGGTTGTGGATGTCGATGACCTTCGCATCCTCGTAGCGCGAGTGGCCGAGGTGGATGCGATAGACCACGGATGGCGCGGTGGTGATGAGGTCGAGGTCGTATTCGCGGCTGAGACGTTCCTGGATGATTTCCAGATGCAGCAGGCCAAGGAAGCCGCAGCGGAAGCCGAAGCCCAATGCGGCGGAGCTTTCCATCTCGAAGGAGAAGCTGGCATCGTTGAGGCGCAGCTTGGCGATGCTTTCGCGCAGTTTTTCGAAATCGGCGGCGTCGACCGGGAACAGGCCGCAGAACACCACCGGCTGGACTTCCTTGTAGCCCGGCAGCGCCTCGGTGGCCCCGCCCTTCACCGTGGTGATGGTGTCGCCGACGCGGGCCTGTTCGACTTCCTTGATCTGGGCGGTGATGAAGCCGATCTCGCCGGGCCCGAGTTCGGAAAGGTCGGTGCGCTTGGGGGTGAAGCAGCCGACGCGGTCGACGAGGTGTTGCGTTCCGCCCTGCATGAAGCGGATGTTGAGCCCCTTGGTGAGCTTCCCGTCGATCACCCGCACGAGGATGACGACGCCGAGGTAGGGGTCGTACCAGGAGTCCACGAGGCTGGCGGTGAGCGGCGCGTCGATCCGGCCCTTGGGCGGCGGGATGCGGGCGACCACGGCTTCGAGCACTTCCTCGATGCCGATGCCCGATTTGGCGCTGGCGAGGACGGCGTCGGAGGCGTCGAGCCCGATGATCTCCTCGATCTCGGCCTTGACCTTTTCCGGTTCGGCGGCGGGCAGGTCGATCTTGTTGATGACGGGGACGATCTCGTGATCGTGCTCGATCGACTGGTAGACGTTGGCGAGGGTCTGGGCCTCGACGCCCTGCGCCGCGTCGACCACCAGCAGCGCGCCTTCGCAGGCGGCGAGGCTGCGCGAGACCTCGTAGGCGAAGTCGACGTGGCCGGGGGTGTCCATCAGGTTGAGCTGATAGGTCTCCCCGGATTTTGCGGTGTAGTTGAGGCGCACGGTCTGCGCCTTGATGGTGATGCCGCGCTCTTTCTCGATGTCCATGTTATCAAGGACTTGCTCGGACATCTCGCGGGCCGTCAGCCCTCCGGTGAACTGGATCAGCCGGTCGGCGAGGGTCGACTTGCCATGGTCGATATGGGCAATGATGCTGAAGTTGCGGATATGGGAGAGGTCGGTCATCGTGCCCGCCGCTTAGCGCCGCGACGACCTTAAGTCATGCGACAAAAACGCAACACCCCGCAAGAGGTCAGCTCACCCCGATTCGCCGCGTGCAGGCTGGGCGTAGCCGAACTTGGGAATGGCCGTCGCCCCTGCGACATCCTCACGCGCCATGCCAAGGAACTTGCCGGGAGCAAGCGGCGCCAATGGCGCACCCGCGGCGGCGAGCGCATAGGGGGAGACGCGATTGCGGGTGCACAGCCCGCCCGACCCGTCCTCGACCAGCGACTGCTCGAACTCGAGCCCCTGCACGTCGCCATTGGAACGGGTGACGGTCGCCACCGCCAGCTGACCGCCGCCGAGGTCGACCACGAACTGCGTGCCTTTGGGCACATCCGCCAGCCCCTGAATGAGCGCGCCCGACTTGGAGAGGTTGCGCATCGTCACCTCGTAGGCATAGTCGTCGTGGATCACCTGGATCTTGCGGAACACCGTACGCCGACGCGCCCTGCGCATGCGCTCGGCACCGGGATCGATCTTCCAGCTGCCGCCGGTCAATTCCTGCCCGAGCATCTCCACATCAAGCGGTTCGCTGAAGATCGGGCCCTGGAGGTGGCGGACCCCGCTTTCGGTGAGAGCGGCGAGCAGGCCGGCACTTTCGATGCCGCCGGCCATGGTGTCCATCTGCAGCGCGCCTGCGAGAGCGACGATGGCCCGCACCAGGCCCAGTTCGCGGCCATCGTGGCGTTCGACCTCGGCGACCAGCTTCTGGTCGATCTTGATCGCATCGAAGGGCGCGCGGCGCAGATAGGCCAGCGAGGAGTAACCGCTGCCGAACTCGTCCAGCGTCAGCCGCACCCCCAGCTTGAACAGCGCGGCGAGCGTGCGGTCGACGGCGCTGGCATCGCCGAAGAACACCGCCTCGCTGATCTCCAGCTCGAGCCGCGCCGGGGCGAGCCCTGCCGCATCGAGCGCTTCGCCGACCAGCGTGACGAAGTCGTCCGCCAGGAACAGGGCCACCGGCACATTGACCGCGAGCCGCACCGTCTCGGGCCAGTCGGCGGCAGCCAAGCAAGCCGCCGAGATCGCCCAGCGGCCGACATCGGGCACCAGCGCCGAACCTTCGACGATCTGGGCGAACTCCTCTTCATCGATGATGCCGCGGTCCGTGTGGTTCCAGCACACATGCGCCTCAAGCGAGGAAACCGTGCCGCCCGCCGCCTCGACAATCGGCTCGAAGCGCAGGAACAGCTGCTCCTCGCGCAGCGCAGTGCCCAGATCCTGTTCGAGACGGCGCCGGAAGATCGTCTCGTTCTCCAGTTCTCCCGAGAAGAAGCGGTATTGCGCCCGCCCGCCGTTCTTGGCGGCATAGAGCGCCAGGTCGGCAGCCCGCACGATCTGTTCGCGGGTGACGCCGTCATGCGGGGCGATAGCGATGCCGACCGATGCGCCGATCACGCAGCGCCCGTCATCGAGACTGAAGGGCTGGCGCAGCATGGCGATGATCTTCATCGCGAGGTCGCCAAGCACCCCCCGGTCGTCGAGATCGGGCAACAGCACCTGGAACTCGTCCCCGCCCAGCCGTCCGATCTCGCATTCACGGTCGATCGCGCGGGTGATCCGGGCGGCGACCTGCTTCAGCAGCTCGTCCCCCGCGCCGTGACCGAGCGTGTCGTTCACGTGCTTGAAGCGGTCAAGGTCGATCATCATCACCGCGCAGTGACGCCGCGCGGCGGCAAAGGCGGTGAGCGTCGCCTCGATCTGGTGCACCATGCGGTGGCGGTTCGAAAGGCCCGTCAGCGAATCGTAGCGCGCAAGCCGCGCGGTCTCCTCCTCGCGGCGGAATTCTTCCGAGATGTCGGTCCCGGTGCCGCGGAAGCCGAGGAACTGGCCGTCGGCGCCGGTCAGCGGCTGTCCGGACAGCCGCAGCACCGCGCCATCGGGGTGCCGCGCCGCGCGCACCGCCATCCCGGCAAAACCCTTGTGCGCGCCGAGCATCAGCGCCAGCGACTTGCCGCGCCCCTCGCGGTCGGCGGCGGTGAAGATCGTGATGACGGGCTGGCCGAGCAGATCATCGAGCGGCACGTCCAGTCGCGCGGCAATCGCCGGCGACAGATATGTCAGGTGGCCGCTTGCATCGCTGGCCCAGAACCATCCGAGACCCGATTGCTCGAGCTGGTCGAGCATTGCGAGCCGCTCCCCGTCCGACAGCACCGAGGCCACTGCAGCAGGGGCAGCGGCGGCCGGTGCGGCGCGCGCGGCCTCGTTGTTTCGGGAAGACAAGAGACCCTTGAGGGACATCTCGCGCAATAGCCTCCAGACCTCGGTACGGGGTCGTTCGATATGCCGCCGGACCTTGTTCTCGAGACGTAAAGCCCGATGGTTATTATTCCGCTAAAGGGATCGACTAACAGGGTCGCTTACGCAGTGGTCCGCGGTGTTATCGGATCACCAGCCGCCGGTTCCGGTCGCCTGGCCCGGTTGGCCCTTGAGGACCGCAAAGGAGCCATCGGCCCGCCGCTTGAGCGGTGCATGGAATTCGATGCCGACCCGGTTCTCGCGTGACCAGCGCACCTGACCGGTCACCGACTTGTCGGTCGAGAACTCGATGCGGACTGCGCTTCCGGCGGGCATGTTCCAAAGGCCCTCGATCATCACCCCGCTTTCGGAAATGTTGCGCAGCGTCGCGTTGAGGCGGTTGCCGTTGTGGACCACCACGACGCGGCGCAGCAGGTTCTGGCGCGGCGCGCGGGCGGATTGCGGCCCGTCGGCCTCCGCCACGAGATCGCCCGAAACCAGCGCGGTCGCATCCGAGGCGTTCATCGGCTTGAAGTAGATGTAGCCCTGAACGTGGCTGCAGCCCAGCAGGCGCACCAGTTCGAGCTCGTCCAGCGTCTCCACGCCTTCTGCGGTCGTGTCCATGTGGAGCGCCTCGGCGAGGCTGGTGATCGAGGCGATGATCGCGCCGTTGCGGCTGCCTTCCTCGGTCGCGCCCTGCACGAAGCTGCGGTCGATCTTGATCTTGTCGAACGGCGCTTTCTTCAGATAGCCGAGGGACGAGTAGCCGGTGCCGAAGTCGTCGAGTGCAAGCCGCACGCCGACGCGCTTCAGTGCCTTGAACATCGCGTCCGTGCCCGAGCTGTCATTGAGGAACACGCTCTCGGTGATTTCCAGCTCGAGCCGCGAAGGAGCAACGCCGCTGTGGGCGAGCGCGTTGGCAACGATGGTCGGCAGGTCGGGATTGGCGAATTGCAGCGCAGAGACGTTGACCGCGCAGCGGATCGCGCGGGGCCAGCGGGCAAGGTCCGCGCAGGCGGTACGCAGCGCCCATTGGCCGATGCGGTCGATGAGGCCTGCGTCCTCGGCGATGGGAACGAACTTGGCCGGGCTGATCCAGCCACGCTTGGGGTGGTTCCAGCGCATCAGCGCCTCGAAGCCGACGATCTTCTCGTTCGCGGCGTAGACGACCGGCTGGTAATAAAGTTCAAGCTCGCCCTTGGCGATCGCCTCGCGCAGGTCCTGCTCCAGCTCGGCGCGCTCTTCGGCGGCGGCGTGGAGATCCTCGGCGTAGAACCGGAACACCCCGCGCCCGGCATCCTTGGCGGCGTAGAGCGCAAGGTCGACGTTGCGGATCAGTTCATCGCTGTTCGAGCCATGTTCGGGCGCAAGCGCGATCCCGACCGAAGCGCCTATCACCACGCTCTGGCCCTGGATCGAATAGGGCTGCGAGAGCGAGGCGATGATTTCCTGAGCCATGTGGCCCAGCATGTTGCGGTCCTGATGGCCGGGGACGATCACCTGGAATTCGTCACCGCCCAGACGCCCGCAGCGGCCTGCACCCCCGATCGCACGTTCGAGCCGCTGGGCGACCTGCTTCAGCAGCGCATCGCCCGCCGGATGGCCGAGCGTATCGTTGACATGCTTGAAGCGGTCGAGGTCGAGCATCAGCACCGCGCAGGCGCGCTCGCGTCCGCTGGGGGCGGCGAGGATCTGCTCCAGTGCCTGGCTCATCTGCACGCGGTTGGCGAGACCGGTGAGCGAATCGTAATGCGCGAGGCGCGAGACCTGCTGTTCGCTGCGGCGCTTTTCGGTGAGGTCGGTGCCGTGGCCGCGGAAGCCGCAGAAGTTCTTGTAGGTGTCGTAGACCGGACGGCCGGCCAGCGCCCACCAGCGTTCATCCCCGGTCGTGGCGGCCCGCACCTCGACATCGTGGAAGGCCGAACGGGCGGAGAGGTGGAAGGCAAGCGTGCGCTCGGCATCGGCGGCGCCCTGCGAGGGATCGACGATCTCCGACAGCGGACAGCCGACCACCTCGTCGGAGGTCTTGCCCAGCACCAGCGCCGCCTTGGGCGAGATATAGGTGATGAGCCCGCGTCGGTCGGTTTCCCAGAACCAGCCCTGCCCGGTTTCCTCGAAGCTTCGCAGAATGTCCTCGGCGCGGGCCGCAACCCGCTCGCGCGCTTCGCGGGCCAGACGGCGCGTCTGCGCGGCCTTCCATTCGAGCCGGGCGATCAGCGACAAGGTGAGCGCGGCAGCGATGACGGCGGCGAGCGTGACGACCTCGGGCACCAGCACGGCAAATCCGGCCCAGCTGGCGATCTTGGCACAGAACAGCGAGATGATCCGCATGTCGAACAGGGCGGCCGCGGCGGCGTTGATGCACACCATCGTCCCGATCGCCCACTGCCAAGGAAGGCCCTCGCCGACCCACAGCGCCAGCGCAATGCCGGCGCAGGCCATCGGCAGCACGATCCCGACAAGGACGGTGATGAAGCGCAAGGCACTCGCCTTTTCGGCCTGACGCTCGGTCGCGGCGAACAGCGAACCGCAGGCGAACAGCGCCGCAGACGCGAGTGCGAAGCTCATGGTGTTGTTCGACGGCAGCCCCTGATGCACCACCAGCGCAATGCCGTAGGCGGCGAGCAGGAACAGCGTCATGCCGCCGGCTTCGCGGGGAAGGAAGAAGTTCTGCTCGCTGGCCGGTTCGTCGATCGCCTGCTGAAGGCCGCCGGACTTCTCGACACGCAGGCGCTCGGTCCCGCGCCGTTCGCCGCGGGCCCGCAAGTCGCCTTTGCCCGCGTCGCCCAGACCCGCCTTGGCAGCGGCCACGGAATGCAGATCGCGCCGCGCACCGGGGGGGCGCGGATCGGGCGTCGCAAACTTTCGGATTGGTTCCCCGGCCATTGCCGTGTGATGCCCGAAAAGGGCTGAGAAAAGCGTTAATGGCGATGCCTAATTCTTTCAGGACTTCGCCATCCCTGCCGCCGCGGCGCTCCTGCGCGCGCTTGCAACTTGCGGTGCGACGCTGCATTCTGAACCGTGAGACCGCGTTAACGCATTCGGCACAAGAGCCGGGCAGCGCAAGGTCAGGAAAAGGGGATCCCAATGGCGACCAGCAAAGTGAAGCTCGAAAACGAGGCAGCCCAGTCCACCAACGCCCTCGGACCGCTGATCGGGGTGGCGCGCGAAGATTTCGTCAGCGCCGTCGCGCTACTGCTGCGCGAGACGGCATCGGACCCTTCGCGCTTCATCCGCCATTCCACGGCGATGGCGCAGGACATGGTCAAGATCATGACCGGCAAGAGCGAACTCGCGCCCGATCCCAAGGACAAGCGGTTCATGGACCCGGCCTGGCAATACAATCCCTTTTTCCGGGCAGGTGCGCAATATTACCTAGCCGTGCAGAAGGGGATGAAAAACTGGCTGGAGGAGTTGGAGCTCGACGAACTCGAGCGCAATCGCGCGAACTTCATCGCCAACATCATCCTCGATGGCCTTGCCCCCACCAACTCGCTGATCGGCAACCCCACGGCGCAGAAGCAGATCATCAACTCCGGGGGCCTCAGCCTCATCAAGGGGCTGCAGAACGCCTATAACGACCTCGTCCACAACAAGGGCATGGTCAGCCAGGTCGACAAGCGCCCCTTCAAGCTGGGCGAGAATGTCGCGACCTCCAAGGGCAACGTGGTCTACCGCGACGAGATCATGGAGCTGATCCAGTATGCCCCCTCCACCGAGGAGGTCTACGAGATCCCGCAGCTGACAATTCCGCCGCAAATCAACAAGATGTACATCAACGACCTGTCTCCGGACAAATCGGTGGTCAAGTGGCAGGTCGACAACGGCATCCAGACCTTCGTCATTTCGTGGCGCAACCCCACCAAGGAGCAGGGCAAGTGGGGCATGGCCGATTACATCGCGGCCTGCGAGAAGGCGCTGGAGGTGGTCTCCTCGATCACCGGATCCAAGAAGGTCAACGTCTCGGCCGGGTGCTCGGGCGGGCAGACCGCATCGGTGCTCGCGTCCAAGCTTGCCGCGACCGGCAACCCGATCCTCGGCTCGCTGACGCTGATGGTCTGTGTGCTCCACCCCAAGCCGACCGATATCGAGGCGGGATCGCTCGTCAGCGAGAACGGCATGCAGCTCGCCCGCCAGCGCGCGATGAAGCAGGGCGTGATCAAGGCCGACGATCTGGCGCGCGGCTTTGCCTGGCTGCGCCCGAATGACCTGATCTGGAACTACGTCATCAACAATTACCTGCTTGGCCAGGATCCGCCGGCCTTCGACGTGCTGTTCTGGAATGCGGACGCGACCAACCTGTCCTCCAGCCTCATGGGCGATTTCCTCACCCTGTTCGAAACGCTCGCCTTCACCAAGCGGGGCGAGGTCGAAATGGCCGGGCACAAGGTCGATCTTTCCAAGGTGACCGCCGACCTGTTCATCCTCGGCGGCGTGACCGATCACATCACCCCGTGGAAGGCGACCTACCGTTCGACCCAGCTGTTCGGATCGAAGGACGTGACCTACGTCCTCTCGCAGAGCGGCCACATGCAGGCGATCCTCAACCCGCCGGGCAATCCCAAGGCGAAGTATTTCGTCCAGAAGAAGAAGGGCAAGCTCCCCGAGACCGCCGACGAGTGGCTGCAGGGCACCGAGGAGGTGAAGGGCAGCTGGTGGCCGCTATGGATGGAGTGGGTGCAGGCGCGCTCGGGCAAGAAGAAGCCTGCACCCGTTGCTCTTGGCAATGACACCTTCAAGCCCGGCGACCGGGCCCCGGGACTCTACGTCGTCGAAGAAGTCTGATACAGCGCATGGGCGCGCAGGCTGCCGGGGGGCAGCTGAACTTCGCGCAAAGCTTGTGGGCGCGCGCGCTATGGGATCGGTGTGCGCGCCCAACCCGCCCCTTTGCCGGGGCGCGAGAAAGGACGTGGATACGTGACAAATCCCATGGACGACGCGGTCGTCTCGATGGAGCAAGTGGGCGGCCGGACGCTACGGACTGCGGCCTGGCGGCTCGATATGCCCTCCGATCACCTGCCGGTGCTGTTCTTCAACGGCATCGGCGCGAACATCGAGGCCGTGGCCCCGCTGGCAGCTGCCCTGCCGGAACGCGGCTTCATCATGTTCGACATGCCGGGAACGGGCGAATCGCCCGATCCCGTGGTGCCCTACAACCCCTTCACCATGAGCTGGACGGCATCGCAGCTGCTGGCGAAATACGGGTTGGAGCAGGTCGACGTCATGGGCGTTTCATGGGGCGGCGCAATGGCGCAGCACTTCGCGCTCCAGCATCCGGGGCTGACCCGGCGGCTGACGCTGATCGCGACCACGCCGGGGATGCTGATGGTGCCGGGCAACCCTGCCGCCTTCACCAAGATGGCTGACCCGCGCCGCTACATCGACCCCGAGTTCATGAACGAACACTTCGCCACGCTCTATGGCGGCCTCGACAAGGATGGGGCCGCGCACCAGAAGGACAGCCATATCGGCCGCCTGAAGCCCCCTTCCCCGCGCGGCTACATGTACCAGCTGCTGTGCATGATGGGCTGGTCGAGCCTGCCCGCGCTCCCCTTCATGAAGAAGGAAACGCTGATCATGATGGGCGAGGACGACCAGATCGTCCCCGTTATCAACGGCCGCATCCTGAAGGCGATGATCCCGAACTCGCGTCTGGTGACCTTCGCAGGCGGCGGGCACCTGTTCCTGCTCACCCACGCCGATGAAAGCGTCGCGGCGATCCGGGAGTTTCTGGACGCGCCCGACACGGGAAAAGAAGCAAAGCGCGCGGCGGCCTAGCCGTCCAGCCACGCCCGCAGCTGGATTTCAGGACACGACCACCCCGCGCCAGAAGGCGATGTGGTCCCTTATCTGGGCGGCGGCGTCCTTGGGGTCTGGGTAATACCAGGCCGCATCGGTATTCGTTGCGCCCCCTGCGGTGATGCTGTGGTAGTGCGCAGTGCCCTTCCACGGGCAGAACGTGGTGGTGGCGCTGTCCGCCAGCAGATCGGCATTGACCGAGGCTCTGGGGAAGTAGTGGTTGCCTTCGACAACCACCGTCTCGTCGCTGTCGGCGATGACGACGCCGTTCCATGTTGCCTTGACCATGTGCTCAACCTCGTTCGCCGCCCAGCGTCCCTTGCGGCCCGCCGGGAGTGCCTTACACGATAAGCCCGCCCCCTTGTAGCCCCGGCCGCTTTGCGTCATCCTCATCGGAAAAATGGAGAGAGACATGGCGCAATACGACCTCATCATTCGCGGCGGCACGATCGTCGACGGGACCGGGGCTGCGGCCTTCACTGGCGATGTCGCGGTGAAGGACGGGCTGATCGCGGCAGTGGGCCGCGTCACCGGCAGCGCCGCGCAGGAGATCGACGCGAGCGGCAAGATCGTCGCCCCCGGCTTCGTCGACATCCACACCCATTATGACGGGCAGGCCACCTGGGATCAGGAGATGGCCCCTTCGAGCTGGCACGGCGTCACCACGGTCGTCATGGGCAATTGCGGCGTCGGCTTCGCGCCTGCCCGCCCCGATCGCCATGAATGGCTCATCAGTCTGATGGAAGGCGTCGAGGACATTCCCGGCACGGCGCTCGCCGAGGGGATGACGTGGGACTGGGAGACGTTTCCCGAATATCTCGATGCGCTCGAGAAGCTCCCCCGCACGGTCGATGTCGGCACCCACGTCCCCCACGGCGCCGTGCGGGCCTATGTGCTGGGGGATCGTGAACAACCGGGCGCGGTGCCGACGGCGGAGGACATCGCCGAGATGAGCCGCATCGTCGAGGAAGGGGTGCGCGCGGGTGCGCTGGGCTTCTCGACCTCGCGCACGGTGCTGCACAAGTCGGTCGATGGCGAGCTTGTCCCCGGCACCACCGCCACCGCCGAAGAGCTGATCGCGATCGGCAAGGCGATGGGCCAGGCCAAGGCGGCGGGCGGCCATGCCGTGTTCGAGATCGCCAGCGACCTGAAGCGCGAGTGGGACGAGTTCGGCTGGATGGGGCAGCTCTCGCGCGAAGCCGGTATCCCCGTCACCTTCGCCGCGCTGCAATCCATCGCCAAGGAACTGCCGCTCGACGAACAGATCGCGCAGATGCGCGCGGAAAACGACAATGGCGCCAACATCGTCGCCCAGATCGCGCTGCGCGGGAACGGGATCGTCATGGCGTGGCAGGGCACCGTGCACCCCTTCCGTTTCCGCCCCAGCTGGATGGCGATTGCCGATCTTCCGTGGGAGGAACAGCGCGCGAAGCTGCTCGACCCGGCGTTCAAGGCGCAGCTGCTCGCCGAACCCAACGACTACACCGACGCTCCCAAGGATATCGGCGGCGTCGTCATGGCGATCAGCATGGGCTGGACGCTGCAATACGAGATGGACCCCGATTTCGATTACGAGCCCGGCCCTGAAGCGAGCATCAACGCTCGCGCCGCCGCGGCAGGCGTGGCGCCGCAGGAATATGCCTATGACCTGCTGTGCCGGGACGACGGCAAGGGCTTCATCTATCTGCCGATCCTCAACTATGCCGATGGCAACCTCGATTTCCTCCATCCGCTCCAGCACGCCGACGACACGGTGAACTCGCTGTCGGATGGCGGCGCGCATTGCGGGACGATCTGCGATGCGGCCTCGCCGACCTTCATGCTCGAACACTGGGTGAAGAGCCGCAAGCGCGGCGCGACGATCACGCTCGAGCAGGCGATCAAGCGCCAGTGCCGCGATACGGCGCGGCTTTACGGAATGGAGGATCGCGGGGTGATCGCGCCGGGCTATCTCGCCGATCTCAACGTGATCGACATGGGAACCCTGAAGCTCGGCAAGCCCTGGCTGGCTTTCGACCTCCCCGCAGGCGGCAAGCGCCTGCTCCAGAAGGCGACGGGCTATGTGACGACGATCAAGAGCGGCGTCGTCACCTTCCGCGATGGCGTCTGGACCGGCGCGACCCCGGGCGGCCTCATCCGCGGCCCGCAGCGTGTGGAGCTGGCCGAAGCGGCGGAGTGATCCGCCGCCGCGTTATGGCTCGACCACGATCCCCTTGGCCGGGTCGATCTGCCCTGCGACCATCGCGGTGAACACTTCGCGCGCGGCGTTTAGCCCCTTGTGGCGCTCGATCGCGATAGTGCCCTCGGCAGCCTTCAGGAATTCGCGCCATGCCGCAGCGACCAGCTTGCCGCCTTCCTCTGCCCCGTGCGCCTTGAAGAAGGCGACCGCGTGGTCGGGGGCGAAAAACAGCTGCGGCTTGGGGCCGGGCAGCGGCTCGTTCTTGCCGAACACCGAACGCGCCTCGATATGGGTCGCGCCGACCAGCACCGATTGGGCGAGCGCAGCGTCGAAGTGGTGATGGATACCCGCCAGAAGCTCGGCATTCCCGGCAAAGTCGACACTGACGGTCCGCACCACTGCCAGCTTGTCGCAATCGTCATAGGCGAAGACGTCGTCATAAAGCCCGCTCGCCTCGACGAAGGCGACATTGCCCCTAGAGGTGAGGCCGATGCGCTTGACCTCCGGCGAGGATTGCCGGGCGACGCTGGCAAGCCCCATCGCGGTCTTCGATGACGCGCTGGTGACCACCAGCTGCTCCGCGCCGAACCAGCCTTCGCCGCGCAGGAAGTATTCGATCAGGAAGCCGGTACGGAACAGGGGTCCGAAGATCATCCGCTCCGCCTCACGCGCGGGATCGTGCTCGGGATCGGCGGCAAGACGCGTGTAGCTGTTGTAGACCGGGCTCATCGGCTGGCGATAATCGGTGGTGTCGAGAAAGCCGCCAGGCGAGACCCGGCCCGGAATCACGTCGAGGTGGCTCGCCATCGGCAGATAGCCATAGACCCGCTCGCCCACGGCGATCTCTGGCGAGCGGCTTTCGATCACCCGCGCATGGCCCCACATCGGCACGATGCCGAGCCCTTGTGGGGCGGGAAAGAAGTCCCAGTACTTGAACCCGTCGCCGACCACCGCATAGGTGACGTTGTTGGCCGTGACCGAGAAGCTTTCGATCGCAAGCCGCACCGCGCCATCGGCCAGCGGGCCGAGCGGCACCTCCACCAGCGCGGCATCGGCAAGCGCGTCCTTGCGGACGTGGACCTGAACGGCATTCATCGGCATTCCCCTCCCAAGGTGGCGGGGATCACACCCGCATCGGCATCAGCACATAGAGCGCGCGGGCCTGTTCGTTCTCCCGGATCAGCGTCGGCGCGCCGGCGTCGGCCAAGTGGAGTTCCACGGTGTCGCTGTCGATCTGGCCGAGGATGTCCTTCAAGTAATTGGCGTTGAAGCCGATCTCCAGCCCTTCCGAGCGGTATTCGGCGGCCAGTTCCTCGGCGGCAGTGCCGTTGTCAGGCGAGGTGACGGACAGGGTCACACGGTCATTGTCGAGACCGATCTTGACCGCGCGGGTCTTCTCGGTGGCGATGGTCGCAACGCGGTCGACGCCGGAGAAGAACAGCTTGGGATCGACCTTCAGCAGCTTGTCATTGGCGGTCGGGATGACGCGGCTGTAATCGGGGAAGGTTCCGTCGATCAGCTTGGAGGTCAGCACCACGCCCCCTTCCCCGCCCATTGTGAAGCGGATCTTGCTGGCCGACAGATCGATCAGCACGTTGCTGTCGAGCGCTTCTTCGAGAAGCTTGCGCAGCTCGCCCACGGCCTTCCTCGGCACGATGACGTCGGGCATGCCGGCAGCGCCTTCGGGGCGCGACAGGGTGAAGCGCGCGAGGCGGTGGCCATCGGTCGCGGCGGCCTTCAGCAGCGGCTCGTCCTCGTCGGTCACATGCAGGAAGATGCCGTTGAGGTAGTAGCGCGTCTCTTCCGTGGAGATCGCGAAGCGGGTGCGGTCGATCAGCTCGGCGAGCAGGCGCGCCGGGATTTCGAAGCTGGTCGGCAGATCGCCTTCGACGATCACCGGGAAATCGTCGCGCGGCAGGGTCGGCAGCTTGAAGTTGGAACGGCCCGCCTTGACCTCCAGACGGTTATCGCTGGTGGTGAGGCTGACCTGGCTTCCCTCGGGCAACTTCCTCGCGATGTCGAACAGCAGGTGCGCCGAGACGGTGATCGCGCCGGGCTGATCGACCGAGGAGGCGCTCATCGTTTCCACGACCTGCAGATCGAGGTCGGTCGCCATCACCCGCACGCTACCGCCCAGATCGGCGTCGATCAGCACGTTGGACAGGATGGGGATGGTGTTGCGGCGTTCCACCACGGATTGAACATGGGAAAGGCACCGCAGCAGCGTCGCGCGTTCGATCGTGGCCTTCATCGCTTGTCCCTATCGGTCTACGTGTCTTGCACCGGAGGCGAGGAATCGCCCCCAAGCGCCGGAAGTTGCGCAAAACCTTAGCGCAGGCGAGAATACGGGCAAGCTGGCGGGAATGCGAGGGGCGACTCCGTTGGGGATAAGGGGCGCAGCGAGCCCCCCGCCGGGCCTCAGAGCATCGCCATGCCGCCGTTCACATGCAGCGTTTCGCCCGTGACATAGGCAGCCTCGCGGCTGGCGAGGAAGGCGACCGCGGCGCCGATCTCGCTGCCCTCGCCCATGCGGCCCATGGGGATGCGCGAATTGATCGCGGTCTGCTGCTTTTCGTCCAGAGCGGCGGTCATCGCGGTGCGGATGAAACCGGGGGCGACGCAATTGGCGGTGATCCCGCGCGATGCCACCTCCTGCGCAAACGCCTTGGTCATGCCCGTGAGCCCCGCCTTGGCAGCGCAGTAGTTCATCTGCCCGGGATTGCCCGTCGCCCCCACCACGCTGGTGATGTTGACGATCCGGCCAAATCGCGCCTTCATCATCGGCTTGGCGGCGGCGCGCATCAGGCGGAAGCTGGCTTCGAGGTTGATGCGGATCACCTGATCCCACTCATCATCCTTCATCCGCATCCCCAGATTGTCACGGGTGATGCCGGCATTGTTGACGAGGATGTCGATGCTGCCGAGCGTGTCGAGCATCGCCGGGATCAGTTCCTCGACCTGCGTGGTATTGCCGAGGTCGCAGGTGATCTCGACATGGCCATCATGGTCATGGTGGGGATAGGCTTCGTTCAATTCGTCACGGAAGGCCCGCAGCTTGGCCGCATTCGATCCCGACAGCGCGAGGCGCGCGCCCTGGCTCGCGAGCGCGTGAGCAATGCTCGACCCGATCCCGCCCGATGCCCCGGTGACCAGCGCGTTCATGCCAGTGAGTGAAAACATCACGCGATCTCCTTCGCAAAGGTCTCGAGGTCGGCCATCGTGACAAGGCTCGTCACCTGCGCCTCGCGGTCGGTGCGGCTCACCATCGGCCCGACCACCTTGCCGCCCAGCTCGACGAAGCTTTCCACCCCATCGCCCCGCATGGCAAGCACGCTTTCGCGCCAGCGCACGCGGCCGGTGACCTGCTGGACGAGCAGCGCGCGCTCCTCCTCGGGGTCCGTCACCGGCGCGGCGGTGACATTGGCATAGAGCGGCAGGGCGAGCGCGCCGGGCGGCGTTGCGGCAAGGGCATGGGCCATGCGCTCGGCTGCGGGGGCCATCAGCGAGGAGTGGAAGGGCGCCGAGACGTTGAGGATCATGCCGCGCTTGATGCCGTGCTCCTTCGTCAGCGCCACCGCCCGCTCGATCGCGGCGGTGTGGCCCGAAAGCACGACCTGCGAGGGATCATTGTCGTTGGCGACCTCGCAGACCTGACCTTGCGCCGCGGCCTCGGCAAGCGCCTTGGCCTGATCGACATCGGCGCCGAGCAGCACCGCCATGGTGCCCTCGCCGACCGGCACGGCCGCCTGCATCGCCCAGCCGCGCAGCTTGAGGAGGCGCGCGGTGTTGGCAAGGCTGAAGGCGCCGATGGCGGCAAGCGCGGTGTATTCGCCGAGCGAGTGCCCCGCGACGCAATGCCCGTGCTCGGCAAGCTTCACGCCGAAATCGCGCTCCAGCACCCGCAGAGTGGCGATGGCGTTGGCCATGATCGCAGGCTGGGCGTTCTCGGTGAGGGTGAGCCGGTCCTCGGGCCCGTCGCGCATCAGCGCGAAGAGGTTCTGCCTGAGCGCCTCGTCGACTTCGCCGAACACATCGCGCGCCGCTGCGCTCGCCGCGGCCAGGTCTGCCCCCATGCCGACCTTCTGACTGCCCTGCCCCGGAAAGATGAATGCACGCATCCTTGCGACCCCCGACGTTTCGTCTGTTGTGGCGGGCGCCGTTACGTCCGCACGGGCGGGCTGGCAAGGCCGAAGGGCACAACCCTGTTGGCAGAGGTATGCCCGATCAGCGCGCGGCCGAGGTAGGGGATACCGGCGCGCGCGCACCAGTATTGCGCGATCTCCTCCTCGCTCTGGCCGAAATCGACGTAGTTTTCCGGCACATCGGTGACCGACCCGAGACGCAAGCCAGCGATCCGCGGCAGGGTTCCGGCAAGGTGGAAGAACAGCCGGTCGATCGAATAGAGATGCTCGCTCACCTCCTCGACCATGACGACATGGCCGGTGAGGTCCGGCATCATCGGGGTGCCGGTCAGCATGGCAAGCGTGATGAGGTTGAAGGCCGCTGCGGGCCGCGTGCCGTCAAGGCTGGGTTCGACCCCGCTGGTGTCGCCCTGAAGCCAGTCCAGCACCCGCCTGATCCCCTCTCGCCCCCCTTCAGACCGGGCGCTGACCGGCATGTGGCCGTGCACGCTCTGGCCGATCCGGTCCCGGTAGAGCGCGGCCAGCAGGTAACCGCAATCGGAGAAGCCGACGTAAGTCTTCGCCCGCGCGGCACCGTTCATCCGGGCTATGGCCGCCTCGGCGATGCGGTTCGAGCCATACCCGCCCTTGGCGAACCACACGACGTCGAAGGCCGGATCGTTGGCGCAATCGAGCAGCGCCGTCAGCCGCCGCAGATCATCGCCCGCAAAGTGCCCCGCGCGCTCGAAGCACTGTTCATGGAAGGTCACGCGGTGGCCGGGATATTCGGCGGCGACCAGTTCCTCGAGCGCGGTCTGGTGTTCGCGGGTGATCGGCGTGGCGGGCGCGCAGATGGCGATATTCGTCATACGCCCGAGCCTATGGCGCTTGTCAGGGGGCGTGCAAGCCAATAACCAAAGGGGATATGGATAATGGGGTCACCGGGCCGCTTGCAGGGCGGCCTCTGTTCTTCTGCGGCATCGGCGGGTCCGGGATGTTGCCGCTTGCGCAGATAGCGCAAGGGGTCGGCCATGCGGTGGCCGGGTCCGACCGCAGCCGCGACCAGGGCCGCACCCCCGACAAGTTCGCCTGGCTTGAGGCAAACGGCTTTGCCCTGTTCCCACAGGACGGCAGCGGGGTGACCTCAAGCGATCAGGTGCTGATTGCCTCCGCCGCGATCGAGGATACCGTGCCGGAAGTCGCCCGCGCCCGCGAACTGGGCTGCGAGCGCCTGTCCCGCGCCGAGCTGCTCTCGCGCCTGTTCAACGCCGCCGACTACTCGATCGCGGTGGGCGGCACATCGGGCAAGTCGACCGTGACCGGGATGATCGCGTGGATTCTCGCCGAGGCGGGGCACGATCCGATGGTCATGAACGGGGCGGTGATGAAGAACTTCGTCTCGCCCGAAAACCCCTTCGCCTCCGCGCGGATCGGCCAGCCGGGCGTGTTCGTCAGCGAGGTGGACGAGAGCGACGGTTCGATCGCGCTCTACCGGCCGACGGTGGGCGTGCTGCTCAATGTCAGCCTCGACCACAAGAGCATCGAGGAACTGCGGGTGCTGTTCGGGGCCTATGTCGCGGTGGCCGGCACGGCGGTGATCAATTGCGACAGCCCCGAGGCGGGTTATCTCGTCCCGCGGGCACAGAACAAGGTGACCTTCGGGATCAGGTCGCGGGAGGCGGACATCACGGTCGATCCGGATTCGATCGATCAGGGCGAACACGGCATCCGCGCCCTGGTGATCGACAATCGCCGGCGCGAGGTCTTCCAGCTCGATCTGCCCATGCCGGGGCTGCACAATCTGTCCAACGCCCTCGCCGCGCTCGCGGCGGCGAGCGCGGCGGGGATTTCGATCGGCCACGCCGCCTTCGCGCTGCGCAGCTTTGCCGGCCTTGCGCGCCGCTTCGACGTGATCGGCACCTCGCCTGCCGGGATCAGCGTGATCGACGACTTCGGCCACAATCCCGAGAAATGCGCCGCGACGCTGCGCACCCTCAAGGCCACGCCCGGCCGGGTGATCGCCTTCTTCCAGCCCCACGGCTACGGCCCCTTGCGCCAGATGGGCGAGGAGCTTGCCCAGACCTTCGCGCGCGAGCTGGGGCCGGAGGACGTCACGATCCTGTGTGACCCCGTCTATTTCGGCGGGACGGTCGACCGGAGTGTGGGTTCGGAACGGATCGCGGCGCTCATCAAAGTCAGCGGCGGACGGGCCGAACACATCCCCGCGCGCGAGGATTGCGCCGAGCGGATCGTCGCCCTCGCCCGTCCGGGGGACAGGATCGCGGTGATGGGCGCGCGCGACGACACGCTGACGGAGTTCGCCCGATCGATCCTCGCCCGCCTGCCCTGAGCCTCCCCAAGAGCCTCTACGCCCGTGCGGCGCGTCATGCCTGGCGGATGGCGGGCGCTCTGGCGCTCGCCATGCTGCTGATCGTGACCACCGATCAGCTGTTCGGCCACTCGACCCTCGCCTTTGCCGCGGCCATCGTGATGCTGTTCCTCGTCAATCGGCCGATCTTGGGCTTCAACTGTCCGCGCTGCGGCAAGAATGTCTTTTTCCGCGGGAAGTTCGCGGTGTTCTGGCCGAACCGCATCTGCACCCGCTGCGGGCTCGATCTGGACAGCGCGGCCCCCCAAAATCGCTGATGGCAGCGGGGCTTTGCGCGGATTAGCCTTGCCCGATGCACCCCCGCGACTTCTCCCTCGACACCCTGCTGGCGAACTGCGCCGCGCGGCATGGCCACCGGCTTGCGAGCGTCGACGGCCCGCAGCGCCTGACCTGGGCCGAGCTTGACGCCAGGGTCACAGCCCTTGCCCGCTGGCTGATCGCGCGCGGCATCGCGCCCGGCGACAGGATCGCCCTGTTGCTTACCGATGGTGCGCCGTTCCTCACCGTCCTGCTTGCCTCGGCGCGGATCGGGGCGATTGCGGTGCTGCTCAACTGGCGGCTTGCCCCTGCCGAACTGGCGTGGATCTGCGGCGATGCGCAGCCGGCGATGACCTTCGTCAATCCCCGCTTTTCCGATCTCTTGTCGCAGGCCGATGCGGGGGAGGTGCTCCATGTCGATGAAGGTCATGCAGGGGACGGACTTTTCGAAAGCATCGTGGGAAGCGCCCTAGGGCCAATCCAGCGCGCCGGTGATCTCGGCCTCGATCTTGCCCCCGACCGCCCGCTCTACATGATGTACACCAGCGGCACGACGGGACGGCCGAAAGGGTGCCTGCAGGCTGGGAGCGCGGTCGCCGCCTCGGCGCTCGGCTTTGCGCAACATCGCGGGTTCCGGCACGACGAGGTGCTGCTTTCGGTGAACCCGCTGTTCCACGTGGTCGGCATGCAGCAGGTCGCCGCGATGCTCGCCTGCGGGGGCACCTCGGTGTTCGCCGGGCGCGACGATGACAATGCCGCGATCCTCGACCTGCTCCACCGCGAGAGCTGCACCACCACCAGCGCCTTTCCGACGATCTGCTTCCCATGGGCCGCCATGAACCCGGTGCGCGACGGCCGGATGCCGCTCACGAACTACACCGGCGGGGCGGGCATGGGCCGCCCGCAGATGTACGAATTCATCGAGAAGGAGTGGGACGCCCGCGTCGTCGGCGGCTACGGCCAGACCGAGATCTGCGGCTTTGCGACCTTCATCGACTATCCCGACATGCTCGAAGCGCCGCGTTCGATCGGCTGGACGCTGCCGCATGTGACGATGACCGTGCTCGACCCAGAGGGCAACCACCTCCCCCCGGGCGAGGAAGGCGAGCTGTGCCTCAGAGGCCCTTCCGTGATGCTCGGCTACTGGCGCAACCCTGATGCGAGCGAGGCGGCGCTGGGCCACGGCTGGCTGCGCACCGGCGACCTCGGCACGATGGACGAGCGCGGGCGCGGATACCTGCTGGGCCGCGCCAAGGAACTGATCAAGACCGGCGGGGAGAACGTCTATCCGGCCGAGGTCGACGCAGTGTTCGCGGCCATGCCCGAAGTGGCCGACGCCGGGTGCTGCGGCGTGCCCGACCGGCAATGGGGCGAGGCGGTGAAAGCCTTCGTCGTGCTGAAACCGGGCATGCACCTGACGCGCGAGGAGATCGCGGCCCGCTTCAAGAGCCAGATCGCCGGCTACAAGCGCCCGCGCTATATCGAGTTCGTCGACCGACTGCCCCGCGATCCGATCGGCAAGCTGCTGCGCCGCGAGCTTTCGGCCCGCCCAGTGACGCCCGATCAGGCCGCTTGACCCGCTGCCGCGCTGACCTCGCATCGAAGCCGGTCTGACCGGCAGATGAAGATGATAAGTAAATCCCCGAGGATGTCGAATGACATAGCCTGTCGTTTCAAGAAGAGCCCTTGCGTTCAAGCGAAGTCTTGATCGGGCGAGGCGTTCTGCGCAGCGGAACAGTGCATCTTCCTTCGCGGTTGACCATCGCCACACAGGCAATGCGCGAAAGGGATGATGTCATGAACAAGAGTATCTTCATCGCGGGTGCGGCTGCGGCCGCCCTGCTCACCACGACCATTACGGTCGCCCAGACCTCACAGACCACGGGGCAGACGACGGGGCAGACGACGGGTACGACCACCGGCACGACCGGCAGCACCGGCAGCACCGGCACCACGACGGGCACGGGCACGATGCAGGACCGCACCGGACCGGGCACGGGCACGGCCACGACCACTGGAACGAGCACGAACACCGGCACCGGCACGACCACGGGCACGACCACGACGCCCGGCACCAACACCACTGGGACCAACACGACCGGCACCAACACCACCGGGACCTCCATGGGTACGGACACGATGGAGGGACGCTCCCGTCAGATCGGAACGACGAATAGCACCGACCCGAACTGGCAGGGCAACACCGGCAACACGATGGGCACCACCGGGACGACGGGCACCACCACGCGCACCGGCACGACCGGCACAACCACCGGCACCGGCACGACAGGCACAGCCACTGGCACCGGCTCCAGCTGGCAGGGTGCCGGAGAGCGCGGCTGATCAGCCCGAAGACCATGCCCGATAGCGTGGCAGCCGCGCCGCATGCGGCGCGGCTGTTCCTGCAAGGCGCAGCGACATGGTCTGCCGCCGCGGCGAGCGGCACAGCCTTCGCGCTGGCGGTGATGCACCTCTCCGGAGCCGCACCGCTTGCCTGGCCCCCGCCCGCCATGGCGGCACAAGCCTCGCCCGCCGAGACAAGCATCTGGTTCGCGGGCGCCGCGCCGCGCCGCGACACCCTCGAGGTTCTCGCCCTGCTCCGCCGCGCGGGTGAGCATGGGCTTGACCCAGCCGACTACAGGATCGACGAAATCAATCGCGCGCTGGCCGAACCCGGCGGACCGGACACCATCCGCGTCAGCGCCCTGCTCTCAGAGGCGACAGCGGCCTATGCCCGCGACCTTCGCATGCCGCGCAGCCTTGCCGACGTCGTCTACATCGACCCCGAACTTGCACCCGCTGCGCCCAAGCTCGAGGAGCTCGCTGCCGGCGGATCGCTGGCTACGCAGCTCCAAACCCTCCATCGCTTCAATCCGCTTTACGAGGACCTGCGCGCCGGGCTTGCCGATTACCGGCGCCGCTGGGCGGACTTGCCGCAGGTCCTGATCCCTGAAGGCCCAACGCTGGCCCCCGGCAGCCGGGGGGCGCGGGTGGAGCTGCTGCACGAACGGCTCGGGGTTGCGACCGGACCTGCGGGAGCGGACCGCTACGATGCGGCGCTCGGTGCGGCGGTGCTGGCGTTTCGCGAAGCGCACGGCCTTGCAGCGCGGCCCTTTGCGGACGGCGAAACCATAGCCGCGCTCAACCGCGGGGCGGCGCATTACGAGGCCGTCATCATCGCCAACCTCGATCGCCTGCGCGCGCTGCCGGTCGGCCCCGACCGCTATGTGCTGGTCGACACCCGGGCGGCGCAGTTGCGGATGATCGCGGGCGGCAGGCAAGTCGATGCGATGCGGGTGATCGTCGGCAAGCAAGGCATGGAGACCCCGCTGCTCGCCGGGTTCATCCGCTATGCGATGGTCAATCCCTATTGGAACGTGCCCCCCGATCTGGTCCGCCACACCATCGCCCCTGCGGTGCTGCGCGGCGGCGTGGACACGCTTCGGCAGCGCAACTTCGTGCTTTCCTCAGACTGGCAATCGACCGACCCGCTCGATCCGGGCGAAGTGGACTGGCAGGCCATCGCCGACGGGCGCGAAAGCGTGTGGGTGCGGCAGCGGCCCGGCGGGCGCAACATGATGGGCGCGGTCAAGTTCATGCTGCCGAACGACCTCGGCATCTATCTCCACGACACGCCTGACAAGGCCCTGTTCGCGCGCGCCGACCGGCAGCTGAGTTCGGGATGCGTGCGGGTGGAGGACGCCGGCAGGCTGGCGCAGTGGCTGTTCGGCCGGGCGATTCTGGGCGACGATGCCACGCCCGACAAGCGGGTCGACCTGTCCGAACCTGTCCCGGTGTTCACCACCTATCTCACCGCCAGCTTCGCAGGCGGACAGGTGCGCTTCCTGCCTGATGTCGAGGAGCGCGATCCGCAGTGGCAGCCGCAAGGCGCAATGGCCGCGCGGTGATCCCGCCCGATCAGGCCGATGGTCCGCCGTCCAGCGCCTTGCGGCCCTCCTCCTCGCGCGCGAAGGCTCGGCGGTAGGCAGGGCGCGCGGTGATCCGGTCGCGGTAGGCCTTGAGGCTCTCCGGCACGCCCGCATCGAGCCCGACGCTCTCGGCGAGGATCAGCGCGTAGCCGACGCAGATGTCGGCGACGGTGAAGCGGTCCGCGCAAAGGAATTCGCGGTCCTGAAGGCGCTCCTCGATCTTGATCAGGCGCTTGTGGAACCACTTGGCGTAGGCGTGGCCTGCCTCCTCGAGCCCCTTGTCCTTTTCGAACAGGCAGAAGCGCATGTAGACGGTCTGCGGGAAGGTGATCGTGGCGTCGGCGTGGTAGGTGTAATCGAGGTAGGCGCCGTAGTCCGGCTCGCCCGGCGCGATGGCGAGATCGGTGTAGCCGACGCGGGTGGCGAGGTAGTGCGCGATGGCGCAGCTTTCGGTCATCCGCGTCTCGCCGTCGATCAGCAGCGGGATGGTGCCGAGCGGGTTCAGCGCGAGATATTCGGGCGCGAGGTAGCGCGGCGGGAACGGAAGCAGGCGCAGGTCGATGGCGACGCCGGCTTCCTCGGCGGCCCAGGTCGCACGCAGACCGCGCGAGCGCGCGCAGGTGTAGAGGACAGGTGTGGTCATATGCGCAGGCTTAGTGCGCCTTGTCCGCGCCCACACCCAGCACTTTGTGCAAGGTGAAGGCGATAATGCCCCCGAGGATCAGACCGAAGATCGCCGAAAGCGTCGTCGCCGTCAGCCACCCTAGCACGCCGCCCGCCACTTCGTGGACCGCGTGCTCCGCCCCGTGGATCGGGGCGTAGAACCAGTCGAGGCCCAGCTTGTGCAGGGAATCGACCACGATGTGCCCGCCCACCCACAGCATCGCCGCCGTGCCGATCAGCGACAGCGCCACCAGCAGCTTGGGCACGAAGCGCAGCAGGAAGCGCCCGAAGGCCTGCGCCCCCGCGCTCGCCTTCTGCGTCAGATGCAGGCCGATATCGTCGAGCTTCACGATCAGTCCGACCGCCCCGTAAACCGCCACCGTCACCGCCACCGCGACCAGCGCCAGCACCGCGCCGCGCATGACGAGGCTTTCGTCCGCAACCTCGGCCAGCGCGATCGCCATGATCTCGGCCGAAAGGATGAAGTCGGTGCGGATCGCCCCGCCCACGCGCTCGTTTTCGAAGGCGACAGGGTCCTCGATGACGTCCTCGAGCGTCTCGCCGTGCTTGGCGAAGCCGAGTTTCTCCAACACCTTCTCCGCGCCCTCGTAGCACAGGAAGGCCCCCCCGACGATGAGGAGGTAGGTGATCGCGGCTGGCAGGAACTCGGACAGCAGCAGCGCACCGGGCAGCAGGAACACCAGCTTGTTCTTGAGACTGCCCTTGGTGATCTTCCAGATGATCGGCAGCTCGCGCGCCGGGCTGAGGCCGGTGACATAGCCCGGCGTCACCGCCGCATCATCGATCACGACGCCCGCCGTCTTGGTGCCCGCGCGGCCCGCCGCGACCGCGACGTCGTCGATCGAGGCCGAGGCAGCCTTGGCGATCACCGAGATATCATCGAGCAATGCGACCAGACCTGAAGGCACGGACAATTCCCCTTTTGCGATTCGTGCAATGAAACCGCCCGCCTGCCCGTCCGGTTCCCCGCCGACAAGTCTTGCAATCGCGCGGCGATGCTGTAGGGGCCGCCCCTTCGCGAAGGGATCCGCCCTTCACGGACATCGAAGAAAGCCGGAGGGGCCCCGTCCACACGCGGACGGATCAGCCAGCGATCGGCATGGTAGTGAAAGGAACGCGAAGATGGCGCTCTACGAGCACGTCTTTCTTGCGCGTCAGGATCTGAGCCAGGCTCAGGTTGACGCGCTGGCGGCGCAAGCCACCGAAATCGTCGAGGCCGGCAACGGCAAGGTCACCAAGACCGAAACCTGGGGCCTCAAGTCGCTCGCCTACAAGATCGAGCGCAACCGCAAGGCGCATTTCGTGCTGCTCAACATCGACGCCCCCGGCTCGGTCGTTGCCGAGCTCGAGCGCCAGACCCGCATCAACGAAGACGTCATCCGTTACATGACCATCCGCGTGGACGAGCACGAGGAAGGCCCGAGCGTGATGATGCGCAAGAACGAACGCGAGCGGAAGCGCCGCGAAACCCGTGAGGAGCGCGACTGATGGC
>VFQM010000949.1_pt1 | contig 28012 bp, 28 predicted proteins | sample 3512391 | NCBI WGS metagenome assembly VFQM01 (sample SAMN10412369, study PRJNA504923) | tailings metagenome | isolation source: Replicate 1 from Balatoc abandoned mine | place: Philippines | reverse complement strand
CTAACGGTTGAATAGGGGTGCCGGCACCCCTATACTCGGCGCGCATTTTTTTCTGCTTGAGCAGCGGTTCAGGATCTTGCGGTGAACATACGCAACAAGACAGCACTGCACCGACTGCCGGTTTTTCGTGTGTTGCAATGCCAGGCTTTGGCGGCTGTTCTACTGGCATTGTTGTGTGCCGGCCTGTGGGGCTGGGTAGCCGGATACTCGGGCCTGTTGGGTGGCCTGATTGCCTGGTTGGCCAATGTGTACTTTGCGTTCAAGGCCTTTCGTTACTTTGGCGCACGCTCGGCCAAAGCCATCGTCCAGTCCCTGTGGGCTGGCGAGATGGGAAAACAGATTCTCGCAGCAGCGTTGTTTGCGTTGCTGTTTGTGGTAGTCAGGCCGCTTGAGCCGCTCGCCGTATTCGCCGGTTACCTGGTGGTACTGGCGGTGGGAGCCAGTGCGTTGCTACTGCTGAATAAAAATCCGAAGCATTGAGCATTTGAGGCTTGTATGGCTAACACTCCCGCTGAATATATCCAGCACCACCTGCAAAACCTGGTTTTCGGTGCACACCCCGAGAAAGGCTGGATCATTGCCCAGACCCCGGATGACGTGAAGCAGATGGGCTTCATGGCATTGCATATCGACACCTTGGGTTGGTCGGTGTTCATGGGCCTGATTTTTGTCCTGCTGTTCCGCATGGCGGCTAAGAGCGCTACGGCCGGTGTGCCGGGCAAGCTGCAGAACCTTGTGGAAATGTGCGTCGAGTTCGTTGAAGGCGTAGTCAAGGACACCTTCCACGGTCGCAACCCGGTCATTGCCCCGCTAGCCCTGACCATCTTCGTCTGGGTGTTCCTGATGAACAGCCTGAAGTGGATCCCGGTCGACTACATCCCCGGCCTGGCTTCGGCGATGGGCCTGCCCCACTTCAAGATCGTGCCCACCGCCGATCCGAACGGCACCTTTGGTCTGTCGCTGGGCGTGTTCATCCTGATTCTGTTCTACAGCGTCAAGGTCAAGGGTTTTGGCGGCTTCACCAAGGAGCTGGCCTTCACCCCCTTCAACCACTGGTCGCTGGTTCCGTTCAACCTGTTCCTGGAAATCCTTGGCCTGCTGACCAAGCCGCTTTCCCTGGCGCTGCGACTGTTCGGCAACATGTATGCCGGTGAAGTAGTGTTCATCCTGATTGCGCTGCTGCCGTTCTACGTGCAGTGGACACTGAATGTGCCTTGGGCGATCTTCCACATCCTGGTGATTCCGCTGCAGGCCTTCATCTTCATGGTTCTGACGGTGGTGTATCTCAGCTCTGCCCATGAAGAACATCACTGAAACCAGTGCCACGCTTTAACCAAAAACCTTAACCCTTAGCTTCAGGAGCTTTACATGGAACTCGTCTACATCGCCGCCGCTATCATGATCGGTCTGGGTGCTCTGGGCACCGGCATTGGCTTCGCCCTGCTGGGTGGCAAACTGCTGGAATCCACCGCCCGTCAGCCGGAGCTGGCTCCCCAGCTGCAAACCAAGACCTTCCTGATGGCCGGTCTGCTCGACGCCGTACCGATGATCGGTGTTGGTATCGCGATGTACCTCATCTTCGTTGTCGCTGCCTAAGCATTTTCTGGTTATGCACGGGGTTCGTCTCGCGACGAGCCCCGTCGCCATGAAATTGACAACCGCGTCGAACGAGATAGCACGAGGTAAATCGCTGTGAACATTAACTTGACGCTGTTCGGTCAGACGTTCGCCTTCGCTATTTTCGTCTGGTTCTGCATGAAGTTCGTATGGCCGCCCATTACCAAGGCCATGCAGGAGCGCCAGAAGAAAATTGCCGAGGGTCTGGATGCCGCAGGCCGCGCGCAGCAAGACCTGAAACTGGCTCAGGAAAAGGTGACCAACACCCTCCGTGAGACCAAGGAGCAGGCTACTCAAATCCTCGAGCAGGCGAACAAGCACGCCAGCGCAATCGTCGAGGAAGCCAAGCAGCAGGCGCGCGCCGAAGGCGAGCGACTGGTCAATGCGGCTCGCGCTGAAATCGAACAGGAAGTGAATCGTGCCAAGGATCAGCTTCGTGCCCAGGTAGCCGCTCTGGCTGTGTTGGGTGCCGAGAAGATTCTGGAGTCCCAGGTGGACGCCAAGGTACATAACGATCTGGTCGAAAAACTGGCCTCCCAACTCTAAGCGAGGCAAGCGATGATCAATACCCAGACGCTTGCTCGGCCTTACGCGAAAGCCGCTTTCGAGTTTGCCAGGGCTGCAGGCAAGGCTGATGCCTGGTCTGCCATGCTCAACCTGGCGGCTGTGGCCGTCGAAGTTCCGGAAGTCGAAGCGTTGCTGAAAGATCCGCGCCTGACCAGCGAAAGCAAGGTGCAGAGCGTGGTTCGCCTGTTTGGCAGCGACATCGACGAAGCCTTCCGCAATTTTGTCCTGACCATGGGCGAGAATGATCGCCTGGATGTCCTGCCGACCGTGCGGGAGCTCTATGAAGAGCTCAAGGCTGACGCCGAGAAAACCCTTGAAGCGCAGGTTGAAACTGCCTTTGAGCTCGGCACCGAGCAACTGAATACCTTGGCTGCCGCCCTTTCCAAGCGGCTAGATCGCACCGTCAACCTCCAGCAGGTAGTCAATCCTGCGCTGATCGGTGGTGTGGTAATCCGCGCCGGCGACGTGGTTGTCGACGGTTCGGTCCGCGGCAAACTGAGCCAGTTGGCCGAATCGTTGAAATCCTGATTTGAGGGTCATGGCATGCAGCAACTGAATCCTTCCGAGATTAGTGAAATTATCAAGCAGCGCATCGAGAAATCGGATGTGTCTGCCCAGCCCCGTAACGAGGGCACCATCGTCAGCGTTTCCGACGGTATCGTCCGCATCTACGGCCTGGCCGATGTGATGTACGGCGAGATGATCGAATTCCCTGGCGGCGTCTACGGTATGGCGCTGAACCTGGAGCAAGACTCCGTCGGTGCCGTGGTTCTGGGTAACTACCTGAGCCTGACCGAAGGCATGAGCGCCAAGTGCACCGGCCGCATCCTGGAAGTTCCGGTAGGTCCGGAACTGTTGGGTCGCGTAGTCGATGCGCTGGGCAACCCGATCGATGGCAAAGGCCCGATCAATGCTCAAGCCAGCGACGCGGTCGAGAAAGTGGCACCGGGTGTGATCTGGCGTAAGTCGGTCGACCAGCCGGTACAGACCGGCTACAAGTCGGTTGACGCCATGATCCCGGTCGGCCGTGGCCAGCGTGAGCTGATCATCGGTGACCGTCAGATCGGTAAGACCGCTCTGGCCGTCGACGCCATCATCAACCAGAAGAACAGCGGCATTAAGTGTGTCTACGTTGCCATTGGTCAGAAGCAGTCGACCATTGCCAACGTGGTACGCAAGCTGGAAGAACACGGCGCGCTGGCCAACACCATCGTGGTCGCTGCTTCGGCTTCCGAATCCGCTGCCCTGCAGTTCCTCGCACCCTACTCGGGTTGCACCATGGGCGAATACTTCCGTGACCGCGGTGAAGATGCCCTGATCGTCTATGACGACCTGTCCAAGCAGGCTGTGGCCTATCGCCAGATCTCCCTGCTGCTGCGCCGTCCGCCGGGCCGTGAAGCCTACCCGGGCGACGTGTTCTATCTCCACAGCCGTCTGCTGGAGCGCGCTTCCCGCGTTTCCGAAGAGTATGTCGAGAAGTTCACCAATGGCGCCGTGAAGGGCAAGACCGGTTCTCTGACCGCTCTGCCGATCATCGAAACCCAGGCGGGTGACGTTTCCGCGTTCGTTCCGACCAACGTGATTTCGATCACCGACGGTCAGATCTTCCTGGAATCGGCCATGTTCAACTCGGGTATCCGTCCGGCCGTCAACGCCGGTATCTCGGTATCCCGTGTGGGTGGTGCAGCACAGACCAAGATCATCAAGAAGCTCTCCGGTGGCATCCGTACCGCCCTGGCTCAGTACCGTGAACTGGCGGCTTTCGCCCAGTTTGCTTCTGACCTGGACGAAGCCACCCGTAAGCAGCTGGAGCATGGTCAGCGCGTTACCGAGCTGATGAAGCAGAAGCAGTATGCGCCGATGTCCATCGCCGACATGTCCGTGTCCCTGTATGCCGCCGAGCGTGGCTTCCTGACCGACGTGGAAGTGGCCAAGGTGGGCGCCTTTGAACAGGCGTTGATCGCTTACTTCAACCGTGAGAAGGCCGACCTGATGGCCAAGATCAACGAGAAGGGCGACTTCAACGACGAAATCGATGCAGGCATCAAGGCCGGTATCGAGTCGTTCAAGGCCACCCAATCCTGGTAAGCCGCAGCGGGAGCCGCAAGGCTCCCGCCTGCTAACCCGATAGGTGTCAAATGGCAGGCGCAAAAGAGATTCGCAGCAAGATTGCGAGCATCAAAAGCACGCAGAAGATCACCAGCGCCATGGAAAAAGTGGCGGTCAGCAAGATGCGCAAGGCTCAACAGCGCATGGCTGCCAGCCGCCCCTATGCTGAGCGGATCCGTCAGGTAATTGGCCATCTGTCCAATGCCAACCCGGAATACCGCCATGCATACATGGTCGATCGCCCGGTCAAGCGCGTGGGTTACATCGTCGTCTCCTCGGATCGTGGTCTGTGCGGTGGCTTGAACATCAACCTGTTCAAAGCCCTGATCAAGAACATGAAAGAGTGGCACGACAGCGGCGTTGAAGCCGACCTGTGCGTGATCGGTAACAAGGGTGCCAGCTTCTTCCGTAGCTACGGCGGTAACGTCGTGGCGGCAGTCGGCAACATCGGTGAAGAGCCGTCGATCAATGACCTGATCGGCAGCGTCAAGGTGATGCTGGATGCCTTCAACGAAGGACGTTTGGATCGTCTGTACCTGGTGTCGAACAAGTTCATCAACACCATGACCCAGAAGCCGACCCTCGATCAGCTGCTGCCGCTGGCCTCCAACGAGGAAGAAGCGGACGCACGCAAGGGCAAGTGGGACTACCTGTACGAGCCGGATGCCCAGCAACTGCTGGATGCTCTGCTGGTACGTTTCATCGAGTCTCAGGTGTATCAGGGCGTGGTAGAGAACTGTGCAGCCGAGCAGGCCGCACGGATGATCGCGATGAAGAACGCCACCGACAACGCCGGTGAGCTCATCAGCGACCTGCAACTGGTCTACAACAAGGCCCGTCAGGCGGCGATCACCCAGGAAATTTCGGAAATCGTCGGCGGCGCTGCCGCGGTTTAAGAACGGTTCAAATATTCAGAGGAACCTAAGATGAGTAGCGGACGTATCGTTCAAATCATCGGCGCCGTAATCGACGTGGAATTCCCGCGCGATGCCGTGCCGAATGTCTATGACGCGCTGAAAGTAGTCGGCGCGGAAACCACCCTGGAAGTCCAGCAGCAGCTGGGTGACGGCGTGGTTCGCTCGATTGCCATGGGCAGCACCGAAGGCCTCAAGCGTGGCCTGGATGTGACCAACACCGGCAAGGCCATCTCCGTACCGGTCGGTAAAGCGACCCTGGGCCGGATCATGGACGTGCTGGGTAACCCGATCGACGAAGCCGGTCCGATTGGCGAAGAAGAGCAGTGGGAAATCCACCGCGCTGCGCCGTCCTACGCCGACCAGGCGGGTGGCAACGAGTTGCTGGAAACCGGTATCAAGGTAATCGACCTGGTTTGCCCGTTCGCCAAGGGTGGTAAGGTCGGTCTGTTCGGTGGTGCCGGTGTCGGCAAGACCGTAAACATGATGGAACTGATCCGTAACATCGCCATCGAGCACAGCGGTTACTCCGTGTTCGCCGGCGTGGGTGAGCGTACTCGTGAGGGTAACGACTTCTACCACGAGATGAAGGACTCCAACGTTCTCGACAAGGTAGCCCTGGTTTACGGCCAGATGAACGAGCCGCCGGGCAACCGTCTGCGCGTGGCGCTGACCGGCCTGACCATGGCTGAGAAGTTCCGTGACGAAGGTCGTGACGTACTGCTGTTCGTCGACAACATCTATCGTTACACCCTGGCCGGTACCGAAGTATCCGCACTGCTCGGCCGTATGCCGTCGGCAGTAGGTTACCAGCCGACCCTGGCCGAAGAGATGGGCGTTCTGCAGGAGCGCATCACCTCCACCAAGACCGGTTCGATCACCTCGATCCAGGCCGTATACGTTCCTGCGGACGACCTCACCGACCCGAGCCCGGCGACCACCTTCGCCCACTTGGACGCCACCGTCGTACTGTCGCGTGACATCGCTTCCCTAGGTATCTACCCGGCCGTTGACCCGCTGGACTCCACCAGCCGTCAGCTCGACCCGCTGGTGATTGGCCAGGAGCACTACGACACCGCACGCGGTGTGCAGTACGTGCTGCAGCGCTACAAGGAACTGAAGGACATCATCGCCATCCTCGGTATGGACGAACTGTCCGAAGCGGACAAGCAGCTGGTATCCCGTGCGCGTAAGATCCAGCGCTTCCTGTCGCAGCCGTTCTTCGTGGCCGAGGTCTTCACCGGTTCGCCGGGCAAGTACGTTTCGCTGAAGGAAACCATCCGTGGTTTCTCCGGCATCCTCAATGGCGACTACGACCACCTGCCGGAACAAGCGTTCTACATGGTTGGCGGTATCGACGAAGCCATCGAGAAAGCCAAGAAACTGTAACTGGCGTGCGCCCGGTAACGGGCGCTCGAGCGGACGGCGGGCTGGCCCGCCGTTCGACCTGATAACCGAGGCAAAATCATGGCTATGACAGTCCATTGCGACATCGTCAGTGCGGAAGAAGAGCTGTTCTCGGGGCTGGTGGAAATGGTCATCGCCCACGGGCACCTTGGCGACCTGGGTATTCTCCCTGGGCATGCGCCGCTGCTGACCGATCTCAAGCCCGGTCCGGTGCGTGTGATCAAGCAGGGTGGCGAGGAAGACATCTTCTACATCTCCGGCGGCTTCATCGAAGTGCAGCCGAACATGGTGAAGGTGCTGGCCGATACCGCCACGCGTGCCAAGGACCTCGACGAAGCAGCAGCCCAGGAAGCGGTCAAGGCCGCGGAAAAGGCTCTGCACGAGAAGGGTGCCGAGTTCGACTACGGCTCTGCGGCGGCGCGTCTGGCCGAAGCAGCGGCCCAGCTGCGTACCGTGCAGCAACTGCGCAAGAAGTTCGGCCACGGCTAAGCCCAGGCTCTTTAGCGCGGTTTGGTAAAAGGGTAGCCTTGGCTACCCTTTTTCTTTTTCTACGCCCGGGTGTATTTGCCGGGGCCGATTTTAGGAGTAGCCCTGATGTCGCTGGATATCGTCATTCTCGCCGCCGGACAAGGTACCCGCATGCGCTCGGCATTGCCCAAGGTACTGCATGAGGTGGCGGGCAAGTCCATGCTGGGGCATGTCATCGATACGGCGCGCGCTTTGGCACCGCGCAAGATCCATGTGGTGATTGGCCACGGCGCCGAGCAGGTACGCCAGCGCCTGACGGCCGAGGATATCCATTTCGTGCTGCAGGCCGAGCAGCTCGGTACCGGCCATGCGGTGGCCCAGGCGATGCCCCAGGTGGACGCCGACAAGGTGCTGATCCTCTACGGCGACGTGCCGCTGACCCGTGTGGAAACCCTCGCGGCGCTGCTGCAGCAGGTCAACGAGCAGCAACTGGGCCTGCTTACCGTGCAGCTGGCCGATCCGAGCGGCTATGGGCGGATCATTCGCGATGCGGCGGGTGAGGTGCAGGCGATTGTCGAGCACAAGGACGCCAGCGAGGCGCAGCGGGCGATTCGCGAAGGTAATACCGGCATCCTCGCCGTACCGGGCAAGCGTCTGGGCGAGTGGCTGGGTCGCCTGTCCAACAGCAATGCCCAGGGCGAGTACTACCTGACCGATGTGATTGCCATGGCGGTTGCCGATGGCCTGCGCGTGGCCACGGAAACCGCGGCCGAGGAAATGGAAGTACTGGGGGCCAACGACCGCTTGCAGCTGGCCCAGCTGGAGCGCTACTACCAGTGGCGTGCGGCGCGCCAGTTGATGGCGCAGGGTGTGACGCTGCGCGATCCGGCGCGTTTCGATGTGCGTGGCGAAGTGCAGGCCGGGCGCGACGTGCTCATCGATGTCAACGTGATCCTCGAAGGCAAGGTGCTTATCGAGGATGGGGTGCAGATCGGCGCTAACTGCGTGATCAAGGACTCCATTCTGCGCCGCGGTGCGCAGGTCAAAGCCAACAGCCATCTGGACGGTGCCGAGCTGGGTGAGGGCGCCGACTGCGGGCCGTTCGCCCGCTTGCGGCCGGGCAGCCGGCTGGGTGCGGGTGCGCATGTCGGTAACTTCGTCGAGTTGAAGAACGCTGTGCTCGGCGCAGGCGCCAAGGCCGGCCACCTCAGCTACCTGGGCGATGCCGAGGTCGGCGCACGCAGCAACATCGGCGCCGGCACCATCACCTGCAACTACGATGGCGCCAACAAGCACCGTACGGTGATGGGCGAGGATGTGTTCATTGGTTCGAATACCGCGCTGGTCGCGCCGCTCAGCCTGGGTGACGGTGCGACCACCGGAGCCGGTTCGGTGGTGACCAGTGATGTGCCCGAGCAGGGTCTGGCGGTAGCGCGTGCCCGGCAGCGGGTCATCGAAAGCTGGAAACGTCCGCAGAAGCAGCGCTGAATCTTCACCTGTGTACTACCTGGCTGCGTGTCGGGTGGTGCACAGCTGATCGCGCCAAGCCCACAAAAAAGCAATCATTTGTTATCCTGTAATAGGTCGCCGCTATCAGGCGACCTTTCGTTCGGGCGCTACTGCCCGCTGTGCGCTTTACGCGTGCCAACGTTACAGGAGCAACCCTATGGGCCAACACCCAACGTCGGACACGACATTCAACGCCGCCACCGTCACTGCCGACGGTATTCCCGCCCCGACCGGGGCTGCCAACCTGATCGACACCGACTATGTAGTCGGCCAGGACAACATCCAGGGGCGTATCTCCATCGCCCTCGATATCCATGGCAAGGTTTTCAGCATTTCTGCGCTGAGCGTCCTGCTCTTTCTGCTGCTTACCCTGGCCTTGCAGAATCAGGTTGCACCGCTGTTCAGTGCCCTGCGCGATACCCTGACCAGCCAGCTGGCCTGGTTCTTCCTGAGTGCTGGCAATCTGTTTGTGCTGCTCTGCCTGGGGCTGATCATTTCGCCACTGGGCCGCGTGCGTCTGGGCGGCGTGCAGGCCCAGCCGGATTACACTTACCTGGGCTGGTTTTCCATGCTGTTTGCTGCCGGCATGGGCATTGGCCTGATGTTCTATGGCGTGGCCGAGCCCATGTCACATGCCAGTGCCGCCCTGGGCGGGACGCAACTGCAGGACAATGGCCTGCGTGGCGATTGGGCGCCGCTGGGGGCGGCCGCCGCTAACCCCGCAGAAGCCGTGCGCCTGGGCATGGCGGCAACCATCTTCCACTGGGGGCTACATCCCTGGGCCATTTATGCCATCGTGGCCCTGGCTCTGGCGCTGTTTTCCTTCAACAAGGGCCTGCCGTTGTCGATCCGCTCGATCTTTTACCCGCTGTTGGGTGAGCGGGTCTGGGGCTGGCCGGGACATCTGCTGGATATCCTCGCGGTATTTGCCACCTTGTTCGGCCTGGCGACGTCGCTGGGGATTGGTGCCGAGCAGGCCCTGGCCGGGCTTGACCGCCTGTTTGGCTGGGGGGTGGGCGATACCAGCAAGGTCTTGCTGATCCTCAGCATTACCGGGATCGCCCTGCTGTCAGTGGTAGCCGGCCTGGATCGTGGAGTGCAGCGCCTGTCACAACTGAACATGGGGCTGGCAGTGTTGCTCTTGCTGTTTGTGATCATCGCCGGGCCAACCCTGCTGATTGCCAGCGGCTTTATCGATAATTTGCTGGCCTACCTGCACTACCTGCCGGCGCTGGCCAACCCGCTGGGCCGGGAGGATCTGAACTTCAGCCAGGGTTGGACGGCGTTCTACTGGGCCTGGTGGATCAGTTGGTCGCCATTTGTCGGCATGTTCATTGCGCGGGTCAGTCGCGGCCGCACGGTACGCGAATTCCTGGTCGCGGTGTTGCTGGTGCCGACGCTGGTCTCGGTGCTGTGGATGAGTGCCTTTGGTGGCACGGCCCTGCACCAGTGGCTGGTCGAGGGCTTCCCGGGCGTGCAACAGGCGGCCCTTGAGCTGAAGTTGTTTGTCATGCTCGGCGAACTACCCTGGCAGGCCCTGACATCCCTGCTGGGTATTGTCCTGGTACTGGTGTTCTTCATTACTTCAGCGGACTCCGGGGCCTTGGTCATCGATACCATCACGGCCGGTGGCAAGGTCAATGCGCCACTCGCCCAGCGGGTGTTCTGGGTATTGATGATCGGCCTGATCGCCATTGCCCTGCTGCTGGGAGGCGGTCTCAATGCCTTGCAGGCCATGGCGGTGTCCACTGGCCTGCCGTTCACCCTGGTGCTGCTTGTAGGCTGCGTGGCGATCGTCAAGGGCCTGGCCAGCGAGCCGCGTGGCTAGTACCAGAGTTGGCGCAGTGGCGTGTGCGGGCTGTAGTGATGGGCGATCTGTGCCTGGAGCAGCTCGGCACAGGCCAGCGCATCACTCAGCGCATGGTGTGCCTGGTAGGTGGGCAGGTTGTAGCGCCGGCGGCTGTCGGCAAGGCGCAGTGAGACAGGGCGCCGGCCGAACAGGCGGTCAAGCCAGCTTGGCGGGTGCTGCCGGCGTTGCAGACTGGCCTCCAGCTGCATGGTATCGATCATCGGCAGGCTCAGGCTCTCGCCCAGTGCCTGGCGTACCGCCTTGTGCAGGAACAGGCGTTCGATGGTGCGATAGTGGACAACCACCAGGCGACCCCGCAGAGCCTCCAGCAGCTCTTCGGCGATAGCCGCGAAAGGCGGTGCCTGGTGGATCTGCGAGTGGGTAATGCGGTGGATGGTGACCGAGCGCTCCGGCAGCTCGCGTTGCGGATTGACGACCCAGTAGCGTGCCTCGCTGCAGCGGATGCGTTGCAGATCGAAGGGAATCAGGCCGAGGCTGACGATGGCATCGCGCTGGGCATCCAGCCCGGTGGTTTCCACGTCGAGAGCCAGCAGCGGCGCTGCGCCGATGGCCAGTTCGGCCGCCGGGCAGCCGGCCTGATAATAGGCGCGCAAGGCCGGATTCCGGCAGGTGCGGGCCTGCAACGCATAGAAAGCCGGCCAGCCCGACTTGCCGGGATGCAGGTTCATAGGCCGCGCATGGGTACGCTGGGGTAGCGGAAGCGCAGGAATTTCTGCGCATGGCTGATCACCTGAAAGGCCTCCTTGAGGTTATGTCGCTCATGGGCACTGATGTGTTCCGGCTCGATGTAGTTGTCTGGCGGCTGGCCGGCTTCCAGTGCCCGCGCCTGATGGCGGATCCGCACCAGCGAGAGAAACTCAAAGGCATAGCGTAGTTGCTCAAGGACCTGGGGTTGCAGCCATTGGGCCTGGGCAAGGGCTTCCAGGCGAGCCAGGCTGTTCTGCGCGGTGCTGCCACAGGCCAGCGCATGTACACGTATCAGGTCGGTCAGCGGCGCGGTACCGCGGCCCTTGAGGTTGATGATGTTTTTCTGCCGACCATCCTTCTCCATCACGAAGGTACGGAAGAAGCCCAGTGGTGGGGTGCGGTTGAGGGCGTTGCGCGCCATGCTGGCGAGAAAGTGCGGGGTGCGACTGGCCTGTTCGGAGAAAGTGCGGGGTGCGACTGGCCTGCTCGGCGAGCTGTTCCTGGAGCTGCGCGACCAGTTCGTGCTGCCCGTAGACGGCATCCAGATCAAAGAAAATGCAGCTGTTGAGCAGTGCCCGCGGCTCGGGATGTTCGATCCACTGGCGAAAATAGCCTTGCCAGACATGCAGCGGCTGTCGCCACTGGCGATTGCTGGCCATGATGCCGCCCTTGCAATAGGCATAACCGCACGCCGCCAGGCCGTTACACACCAGGCGGGCCAGTTCGGCAAAGTACTCATCATGCAGGGCCGGGTCGAAGCGGTCATCGAGTACCAGGGCGTTATCCTGATCGGTGACCAGCAGTTGCTCGTCACGGGCCATTGAGCCGGCGACCATGAAGCAGTAGGGCACCGGGGGCGGTCCCAGGCGCTGCTCGGCCAGCTCCAGCAGGCGCTGGCAAAAGGCCCGGCCAATGCTGCTCATGGCCTGGCCGATCATCTGTGCGGTAGCCTGGTCATTGACCATGCGCAGGAAGGTGGCCTGCAGGTCGGGCACCAGGCACTGCAGCTCTTCCACGGACTGCAGGTTGAAGATGTTGTTGACCAGGTACAGGCTGCTCCGTGATTCGTAGCGCAGGATATCGGCCAGGTTGATCACGCCCAGTGGCTGCTGGCGTTGCATGACCGGCAGGTGATGGATGTTGTGGCGCAACATGCACAGCATGCCGTCGAACACTGAGGCGTCGGCTTGCAGGCTGATCGGCTCAGCGCTCATCACCGCGCTGACTGGCGTACTGGGCGGCAAACCGGCGGCCAGCACCCGGCTGCGGAAATCGCGATCGGTAAGAATGCCCAGCATGGCGGGGGGCTGGTTGGCCTGCTCCTGCACAACCAGCAGCGAGGATACGCTGTGCTCGACCATGACCTGCGCAGCCTCTTGTACCGGGCAATCCGGGGCCACGCTGACCGGCTCGCGACTAAGCAGCTTGCGCAGGCGAATCTGCATCAGCTGGCTGGCCTGGCCCTGGTTTTCTACGGCGGACTTAAGACGTGACTGGCCTTCGGCTTCGAGGAACTCGGCGAGGCTGTCGTGTTCCTCGCAAAGCGCTTCGATCAGCGCGCCGGGCAGGCAGTACAGCAGGCAGTCCTCAATGGCGCGGGCGGCAAAGCGTACCTTGTGGCGGCCCAGCAGGGCGGCCTGGCCGAACACATCGCCTTCGCCCAGGCGGTTATGCAGGTCACCGTTGCGTTTGTAGGTTTCCACGGCGCCACTGCGGATGTAATACAGCTCGTTGAGCGGCTGACCGATTTCGAGCAGCGGGCTGCCGGCCTTGTGGTAGCTGACCTGGGCCTGTTGGGCGAGCTGCTGCAGAGCCGCCTCGGGCAACGTATCGAAGGGTGGATGACGGCTCAGGTGATCGTGAATTTCCAGCAGCTCGATCTGCATGGCAAGGCCTCGTGGTGCGGGCATGGCACAGGGGCAAACCTTAACCATTCGTGGGCTATTTGTCCCGGCCAGGCGTACCTTGCGGCTACAATGCGGGCCTGCACCGAGTGAGGAGTGTGCCGTGGAAAGAATCAAAGGTGCCTTGGTAGTGGCCTTCCTGCGTTTGTTTGCGCTGTTGCCGTGGCGTGCTGCCCAGGCGGTGGGCAGCTTGATTGGCTGGCTGATGTGGAAGCTGCCCAATCGCTCCCGCGAGGTGGTACGCATCAACCTGGCGCAGTGTTTCCCCGAGTTGGACGAAGCCGCTCGTGAACGCCTGGCGGCACAGAGTCTGCGTGACATCGGCCGGACCCTGACGGAGAGCGCCTGTGCGTGGATCTGGCCGGCGGCCAAGTCGCTGCAGCAGATTCGCCAGGTCGAGGGAGGCGAACTGCTCCAGCAGGCGCTGGCCGAGGGCAAGGGCGTGGTTCTGGTGAGCAGCCACCTAGGGAACTGGGAACTGCTGCTGCAATACGTCTGTTCGCTGTGCCAGCCAATCATTCTCTACCGTCCGCCCAAGCTGCGTGCGGTGGATGAACTGCTGGTGCGCCAGCGTACGCAACTGGGTAACCAGCTGGCACCCTCGACCAAGGAAGGCATCCTCAATCTGATCAAGACCCTGCGCAAGGGGGGGGTGGCCGGTATTGCCGCCGACCCCGAACCCAGCCTGTCCAGTGGGGTGTTCGTGCCGTTTTTTGGCGTGCCAACGCTGACCAGCAAATTCGTACCCTCCCTGGTGCAGGGGCACAAGGCTACGGCGCTATTCATTCATGCGTTGCGCCTGGATGACGGCAAGGGTTACCGGGTAGTGATCGAGGCGGCGCCAGAGGCACTGTATGGCGAGGATGTCGAGGCGGCGGTGGCGGCGCTCAACCAGGGTATCGAACGCCAGGTGCGTGCCTGCCCCAGTCAGTACATGTGGAGCATGAAGCGTTTCAAGAAGCGCCCGCCGGGTGCCGCGAAATTGTATTGATGGCCGCTTGCCGCCTCGGGTACTGTCAGCACCAGCCTCCTGTCACAGAATAAAAGGCCTGGCATGGATAACCAGCGTAAGACCGTACGTACCCCGCTCAAGGTACGTTTGCGCATCGAACACCCGCAGCATGGTGAGCTGATGGTGATGACCCGCGATATCTCCGACAGATATCTCCGACAGCGGTGTCTATGTGCTGCTCGAACAGAGCGGCCTGCTGGCCGTGGGCGATCAGGTGCGTGGCCAGGTGCAGGGCCTGCCGATGGAAGCGCCGATCCTGCTCATGGAAGTGGTGCGTGTCGAGCCGCTGGGCGTCGGCCTGCGCTTTGTGAGCGAATAACCCGCCGGGTGTGCCGGGTGCCAGAGCAGCCCCGGCCATGCAACACGCCGCCGCAGGCCTGCCTCAGAAGAAGGTCAGGCCGACCTGGAACAGCCGCTCGGCATCGCGGATGTACTTCTTGTCCACCAGAAAGAGAATCACATGATCGCCTGACTCGATCACCGTATCGTCGTGGGCGATCAGCACTTCCTCGTCACGGATGATCGCGCCGATGGTGGTGCCGGGAGGCAGGGCAATGTCCTCGATCATCCGGCCGACTACCCGGCTGGACTTGGCGTCGCCGTGGGCAATGGCCTCGATGGCTTCCGCCGCGCCACGGCGCAGTGAGTGCACGCTGACGATGTCGCCGCGGCGCACATGGGTCAGCAGGGTGCCGATGGTGGCCAGCTGCGGGCTGATGGCGATATCGATCTCGCCGCCCTGCACCAGGTCGACATAGGCCGGGTTGTTGATGATGCTCATCACCTTGCGTGCGCCAAGGCGCTTGGCCAGCAGCGAGGACATGATGTTGGCCTCGTCGTCGTTGGTCAGGGCCAGGAAAATGTCGGCTTCGGCAATGTTTTCCTCAACCAGCAGGTCGCGGTCCGAGGCGCTGCCCTGCAGGACGATGGTGCTGTCCAGGGTGTCCGACAGGTAACGGCAGCGCGCCGGATTCATCTCGATGATCTTCACCTGGTAGCGGCTTTCGATGGCTTCCGCCAGGCGCTCGCCGATATGCCCGCCGCCGGCGATGACCACGCGCTTGTAGCTGTCTTCGAGGCGGCGCATCTCGCTCATCACCGCGCGGATGTGCGCCTTGGCGGCAATGAAGAACACCTCGTCATCGGCTTCGATCACCGTATCGCCCTGCGGCATGATCGGCCGGTTGCGGCGGAAGATCGCCGCCACGCGGGTATCTACGTTGGGCATGTGCTCACGCAGCTGGCGCAATTGCTGGCCGACCAGCGGGCCGCCGTAGTAGGCGCGCACCGCCACCAACTGCGCCTTGCCCTCGGCGAAGTCGATAACCTGCAGGGCGCCGGGGTATTCGATCAGGCGCTTGATGTAGTTGGTCACCACCTGTTCCGGGCTGATCAGTACGTCCACCGGGATCGCCTCGTTGTCGAACAGGCCGCTGCGCGTCAGGTAGGCGGCTTCGCGCACCCGGGCGATCTTGGTCGGGGTGTGGAACAGGGTATAGGCCACCTGGCAGGCGACCATGTTGATCTCGTCGCTGTTGGTGACGGCTACCAGCATGTCGGCATCGTCGGCACCGGCCTGGCGCAGCACGGTGGGGAAGGAGCCGCGACCGACAATGGTGCGGATATCCAGGCGGTCGCCCAGATCGCGCAGGCGCTCGGCATCGGTATCGACCACGGTGATGTCGTTGGCTTCCCCGGACAGGTGTTCGGCGAGCGTGCCGCCGACCTGGCCGGCACCGAGGATGATGATCTTCACAAGCGCTCCTTAACCGCGAGGCGACGCGGCAATCTTGATCAGCTTGGCATAGTAGAAACCGTCGTGGCCATCGGCCTGCGGTAGCAACTGGCGGCCATGGGCCTGCTTGAGGCCGAAGGTACCGGTGATATCCAGCTCGCGCGCGCCGGGCGTGCGTTGCAGGAAGGCGGCGATGTTGTCGCTGTTCTCCTGAGGCAGCACTGAGCAGGTGGCATACAGCAGCACGCCGCCGACCTCCAGGGTCGGCCACAGGGCATCCAGCAGTTCGCCCTGCAGGGTGGCCAGCGCAGTAATATCCTCGGCCTGGCGGGTCAGCTTGATATCCGGATGGCGGCGGATCACCCCAGTGGCTGAGCAGGGGGCGTCGAGCAGGATGCGCTGGAACGGCTTGCCGTCCCACCAGGCGGCCACGTCGCGGCCATCGGCGGCGACCAGGGTGGCCTGCAGCTGCAGGCGAGCGAGGTTCTCCTCGACGCGGGCCAGGCGACTGGGCTCCAGGTCCAGGGCGATGACGTCCTGTAGGCCGGGCTCGGTTTCGAGCAGGTGGCAGGTCTTGCCGCCGGGTGCGGCGCAGGCGTCCAGCACGCGCTGGCCCGGGGCCAGGTCGAGCAGGTCGGCGGCCAGCTGGGCGGCTTCGTCCTGCACGCTGATCCGACCGTTCATGAAGCCCGGCAGGGTCTTCACGTCGCAGGGCTGCAGCAGACGGATAGCGTCGCGGCTGAAGATACAGGGCGCGGCCTCGATGCCGGTGTTATGGAGTTCGGCGAGGTAGGCCTCGCGGCTGGCTTGGCGACGATTGACGCGCAGGATCAGCGGCGGATGCTGGTTATTGGCCGCGCAGATCGCCTGCCAGTGTTCCGGCCAGTCGGCCTTCAGGCGTTTCTGCAGCCAGCGCGGATGTGCAGTGTGCAATACCGGGTCGCGGTCCAGCTCGGCGAACAGCACCTCATGGTCGCGCTGAGCGTTGCGCAGCACGCCATTGAGCAGACCCTTGAGCGAGGATTTCTTCAGCTTGTCGACACAGGCCACCGTCTCACCGATGGCGGCATGCGCGGGGATACGGGTATGCAGCAGCTGATACAGACCGACCAGTAGCAGTGCTTCGACGTCGCGGTCGGCGGCCTTGAAGGGCTTTTGCAGCAGTTTTTCGGCGAGCAGCTGCAGGCGCGGTTGCCAGCGGGCGGTGCCGAAAGCCAGCTCCTGGGCCAGGCCCCGATCGCGCGGCTCGACCTTGTCCAACAGCGGCGGCAGGCTGCTAGCCAGCGAGGCTTTGCCCTGCAGAACCGTGGCCAGGGCGCGGGCAGCCGCCAGACGCGGGTTCATGCGCCCAGCACCTGGCCGATGGCGAACAGCTCGCGGCGACTGTTGTACAGGTCGGTGAAGTTCAGTGGCTTGCCACCGGGTAGCTGCAGGCGGGTCAGGCGCAATGCGCCTGTGCCGCAGGCGACAGAGAGGCCGCTCTTGTCGGCAGCGAGGATGCTGCCGGGCTGGCCATGGCCATCGCCCAGCTGGGCGGCGTGGACTTTCAGCGGCTCGCCGTTGAGGCTGCTGTGGCACAGTGGCCAGGGGTTGAAGGCGCGGATCAGGCGCTCCAGCTCGACGGCGGGACGGCTCCAGTCGAGGCGTGCCTCGTCCTTGTTCAGTTTATGTGCGTAGGTGGCCAGGCTGTCGTCCTGTGCCTCGCCGGGCAGTTGCCCAGCCGCCAGCTGGCTGACCGCCTCGACGACGGCCGCCGAGCCCAGTTCAGCCAGGCGATCATGCAGGCTGCCGCCGGTGTCTGTGGCGCTGATCGGTGTGCTGACCTTGAGCAACATGGGGCCGGTGTCCAGCCCGGCTTCCATGCGCATGACGGTCACGCCGCTTTGCTGATCACCGGCCTCGATGGCGCGCTGGATCGGCGCAGCACCCCGCCAGCGCGGCAGCAGCGAGGCATGGCTGTTGATGCAGCCCAGGCGCGGAATGTCCAGTACGGCCTGCGGCAGGATCAGGCCGTAGGCGACCACCACCAGCAGATCCGCTTTGAGCGCGGCCAGTTCGGCCTGTGCCTGCGGATCGCGCAGGCTCTGCGGCTGGTACACGGCGATGCCGTGCTGCAAGGCCAGTTGTTTGACGGCGCTGGGCATGAGTTTGTGACCGCGCCCGGCGGGCCGGTCCGGCTGGGTGTACACGGCGACGACCGGCAGGCCGGCGGCGAGCAGGGCGGCGAGGTGCTGGGCGGCAAATTCCGGGGTGCCGGCAAAGACAATACGCATGGCTATCGGGGTCCGGTAAAAATAAAAAAGGCTTGCTGTGGCAAGCCTTTGGCATGTCGCGGTCAGGCGCGCTGGCGATGCTGTTTTTCCAGCTTCTTCTTGATGCGATCGCGCTTGAGTTGCGACAGGTAGTCGACGAACAGCTTGCCGTTGAGGTGGTCGCATTCGTGCTGGATGCACACCGCGAGCAGGCCGTCGGCGATCATTTCAAAGGGTTTGCCGTCACGATCCAGGGCTTTGATACGGACCTTTTGCGGACGGTCGACGTTCTCGTAGAAGCCGGGTACCGATAGGCAGCCTTCCTGGTACTGGTCCATCTGCTCGGTCAGCGCTTCGAACTCCGGGTTGATGAACACCAGCGGTGTGGACTTGTCTTCCGAAAGGTCCATGACCACCAGGCGCTTGTGTACGTCGACCTGGGTCGCGGCCAGGCCGATACCGGGCGCGGCGTACATGGTTTCAAACATGTCGTCGATCAGCTGCCGCAGGGCATCATCGACCACGTCCACCGGCTGGGCGATGGTGCGCAGACGGGGATCGGGGAATTCGAGTATGTTCAGAATCGCCATATACGTTTGTGATGCACTTGTGGAATAAAGTCAAAATCCGCTGCTAAGATGATGAGCAGCATTGAAAAACGGCTTCAGGCCGCGAGTTCTGCGGCTTTCAGGCGTCCGCCACATAATAAAGGGATTCACCGCATGAGGAAATCACTACTCGCCCTGCTGATGCTGGCCGCCAGCGGCCTGACCCAGGCAGCAGTCCAGCTCAAGGATGGCCATCCGCAGAGTTACACCGTGGTCCGTGGTGACACCCTGTGGGACATCTCCGGCAAGTTCCTCAGCCAGCCCTGGAAGTGGCCGGAAATCTGGCATGCCAATCCGCAAGTGAAGAACCCCCACCTGATCTACCCGGGTGACGTGCTCAGCCTGGTATATATCGATGGCCAGCCGCGGCTGATGCTCAACCGCGGCGAATCGCGCGGCACCATCAAGCTGTCGCCGCAGGTGCGCAGCACGCCGCTGGCTGAAGCTATCCCGGCGATCCCGCTGGAGAAGATCAACAGCTTCCTGCTCAGCAACCGCATCATCAACACCGCGGAAGAGTTCGCGCAGCGCCCCTACGTGGTAGCGGGTAACCAGGAGCGGGTGGTCAGTGGCGCTGGCGATCGTATTTATGCCCGCGGTTCTTTCGATGACCAGCAGCCTTCCTACGGTCTGTTCCGCCAGGGCAAGACTTATACCGACCCGGTGACCCAGGAGTTCCTCGGCATCAACGCCGATGACATCGGTGGTGCTGACCTGGCAGAGGTCGAAGGTGATATTGCTACCCTGCAGCTGACCCGGACTACCCAGGAAGTTCGTCTGGGTGATCGCCTGTTCGTCAGCGAAGAGCGTCCGATCAACTCCACCTTCATGCCCAGCGAGCCGAGCGAAACCATCGACGGGGTGATCCTCGATGTGCCGCGCGGCGTCAACCAGATCGGCCAGTTCGATGTGGTGACCATCAACAAGGGCACCCGTGACGGCCTGGCCGAGGGCCACGTACTGGCCATCTACAAGACCGGGGAAACCGTGCGTGACGTAGTGGCTGGCGACCGGGTGAAGATCCCGGACGAGCGCTCCGGCCTGCTCATGGTGTTCCGCACCTATGACAAGCTCAGCTACGGCCTGGTGTTGATGGCCAACCGACAGCTCAGCGTCAACGACAAGGTCAAGAACCCCTGAACCACCGACCCCGGCACTGCCGGGGTTTTTCATTCTGCCTGCCGATCAAGGATGATCCGCATGACCTGCCTTTCGCCTGCCGAACTGGAAGCGCGTCTGCGCCTGCATTGCCTGCCGCAACTCGGGCCCAAGCGTTTCCGCCGACTGTTTTCCGCCTTCGACAGTGCCAGTGCCGCGCTCAGTGCGCCGGCGTCGGCCTGGCGCGCCTTGGGCTTGCCGGCCAGCAGTGCCGCGGCGCGGCGTTGCGACGAGGTCCGCGAGCGGGCCGCCGCCGCGCTGGCCTGGCTGGAACAGCCCGGTCAACAGCTACTGATGTTCGATGATGACAACTACCCGGCGTTGCTCGCCGAGCTGGACGATGCACCGCCGTTGCTCTTTGTGCAGGGGGATGCGGGTTTGCTGGAGCGTCCGCAGCTGGCTCTGGTGGGCAGTCGCAATGCCAGCCGTCCTGGCCTGCAGACGGCCGAGGCGTTTGCCCGTAGTCTGGCTTCGGCCGGCTTTGTCATTACCAGCGGGCTGGCGCTGGGTATCGATGGCGCGGCACACCAGGGAGCCTTGCAGGTGGGTGGGCGTACCGTCGCGGTGCTGGGCACGGGCCTCTGCCAGATCTATCCGCCGCGTCACAAGACCCTGGCGCTGCGTATCGCCGCCGAGGGTGGCGCACTGGTTTCCGAGCTGCCACTGGACAGTGCACCGCAGGCCAGTAACTTCCCCCGGCGCAACCGCATCATCAGCGGCCTCTCGCTGGGTGTGCTGGTGGTCGAGGCGGGCCTGGCCAGTGGCTCGCTGATTACTGCACGCCTGGCTGCCGAGCAGGGGCGGGAGGTCTGGGCCATTCCCGGGTCTATCCATCATCCGGGTGCCAAGGGCTGCCACCAGTTGATTCGTGATGGGGCGCAACTGGTGGAACGTGTCGATGATCTGCTGCAGAGCCTGCACAACTGGCAGTATCAGCCGCCAGCCGCGGCGGTCCAGCCTGAGCTGCCGGTCAGCGAATCGCCCTTGCTGGCCTTGCTGCATGCCGCCCCACAAAGCAGTGAAAGCCTGGCAGCGGCCAGCGGGCAGAGCTTGCCCGAGGTATTGGCGCAGCTTACCGAACTGGAGTTGAGTGGTGCGGTGCAGCGTCAACAGACGCTCTGGCTGGCGTGTTCGCGCTGAGTCGCAAGCGCGCCGGATAAAGCAACAGCAGCGCCAGCAGACCGAGCAGCCCGGCCGTGAGGAACAGCCCCGGGTAGCCGATAGCCTTGGCCAGCAGGCCGCTCGTGGCGCCGACCAGTCCGGCCAGCAGCAATTGCAGGCTGGCCTGCAGGGTGAAGTCCGCGCCCTCATGGGCGCTCCGGCACTGGCGCATCATGGCGGCGAATAGCACGACGCTGGATAAGCCATCGGCGGCCTGCTCAAGCAGTGCCAGGCTATACACCAGGCTATCCGCCGCACCTTGCGTCAGACTGGCCAGACTGGCCAAGGTCAGCGCTTGCAACACGCCACCCAGCAGCAGGGCCCGCCAGGCGCCCAGACGGGCATATAGCCAGCCACCGGCCAGTGCACCGAGGATGCCGCACAGGCTACTGAGCAGCGTCAGTTGCCCCAGTGCACCGAGGCCCCAGCCCAGGTCGACCAGCATGGGTTTGATCATGGGTGAAGCCAGGGAGTCGCCCAGCTTGAAGCTCATCAGCAGGGCCAGCCAGGCGCCCATGTCCGGTTGCCTGAGCAAGCCGCGATAGTGCTGGCACAACAGCGCAGGACCGCTGGCGGCCTGTTCGGGTGCCGGGTTGAGGCGTTCCCGCCAGTGCCACACCGGCAGGGTTAGCGCGGCCAGCAACAGGGCCAGGCTGGCCAGCGCAAGGTTCCAGCCCATCTGCCCGACCAGCAGCAACAGGCCACTGCCACTCAGCAGCATACCGATCTTGTAGCCGCCGACCTGCACACTGTTGCCCAGGCCTCGCCAGCGCTCGCTGAGCAGGCGCACGGTAAGCCCGTCAGTGGCGATGTCCTGGGTGGCGGCAGCCAGGTTGATCAACAGCAGCAGGCCCAGCAGCAGGCTGAACTGCTCACTCAGCAGACGCGGCCCATCGAGCAGGGCGAGCAGCGCCAGGCAGAGCACCACGCTACCTTGCAGGGGAAGAATCCAGCCGCGCGCATGGCCGAGGCGGGGATGCCGCCAGCGATCTACCCAGGGCGCCCACAGTGCCTTGAGCAGCCAGGGCAGGGCGAGCAACTTGAGCAGGCCGATCAGCGCCAGGTCAACGCCCTGTTGGCGCAGCAGGGCGGGCAGGGCATGCGCGACCAGGCCGGAGGGCAAACCCTGGGCGCAGTACAGCGAAGCCAGCAACAGCCAGGTGGCCCGAGACGGGCGAGGAGATAAGGGAGCAACCAGCATGGCCAGGCCCAGATGGCATCGATGGCTGGCGTTTTACCGACTTGTCAGGTGGGCGGCAAGCGTGTGCCCTGGGCTGAACCATGGAACTGCTCGACCAGCAGCTGCAGGCGACTGGCCAGATCGGCCAGCTGGCGCGCACTGTGACGGCTTTGGCTACTGGCGACCACGCTGCTTTCGCTGGCCTGGCGAATACCGCCCAGGTTGCGTTGAATATCCTCGCCGACGGCGCTCTGCTGCTCCACGGCAGCGGCGATTTGCAAGCTCATGTCGCTGATGCGGGTCACCCGCTGGTTGATGCCCTGCAGGGCATTGGCCGTTTGCAGGGCCTGGTGCACGGCGGCTTCGGCCTGGCTACGACTACGCTGCATCGTCTGCACGGCCTGGCTGGCACCTTCCTGTAGCTGGCTAATCATGCTGTTGATTTGCGCGGTGGATTGCTGGGTGCGCGAGGCCAGGCCGCGCACTTCATCCGCCACGACGGCAAAGCCGCGACCCTGCTCACCGGCTCGCGCCGCTTCAATGGCGGCGTTCAGCGCCAGCAGGTTGGTCTGCTCGGCGATACCCTGGATTACGTCCAGCACCTGATTGATGGTGTGGCTATGCTCGGCCAGCTGTTCGATGACCTGGTGACTTTGCTGCACTTCCTCGGCCAGCTTGTCGAGTAGCTGGCAGGTCTGTTCGACCATCTGTAGCCCGTCACAGGCTTTCGCATCGGCCTCGCTGGCCGCACAGGCGCTGTGCTGGGCGTGGCGAGCAACTTCTTGCACACTGCCGGCCAACTGGCTGATGGCGCTGGCTACCTGTTCGGTTTCCCCTTGTTGTTGCAGGGTTGCGTGTGAGCTGCACTCCACCGCGCCGGCCAGTTCGCCGGCCTCGTTACGTAACTGGCGGGTGGCATCGGCGATTCGCCCGATCACCGAGCCCGCCTCGGCCCGCAGGCTGAGCAGGGCAAAGCCGAGCTGGCCAAATTCGTCATTACGCTGGCAGTACAGGTACTGACTGAGCGGGTTGTCGGCCACTTCGCGGGCCTCACGTAACAGCGCCTGCAAAGGGCGCAGGGCGAGATGCAACAACAGCCCCAGGCCGAGGCTGAGGCCTGTACCGAGCAGGAGCGCGCTAGCCGCCGAGAGGGCGCCGAAAAACAGGCCGAGCAGGCTGGCGCTGCCGCTCAGCAGTGCGGCCTGCAGACTCAGGCGCATGGCCAGCGAGAGGCGTGGCCGGCGTAGCGCAGCAGGTGACTGGCCGTCGCGCAGGCGTGCGTAAAGTGCCTCGGCACGGGCCACCTGCTCGGTGCTGGCCGCACGGCGTACCGATTGATATTCCACCACCTGGCCATGCCGGCAAACCGGCGTGACATGGGCGCTGACCCAGTAGTGATCGCCGTTCTTGCAGCGATTTTTGACCAGGCCCATCCAGCTTTTGCCGGCCTTGAGGGTTTGCCAGAGATGGGCAAAGGCTGCGGCTGGCATGTCCGGGTGGCGTACCAGATTGTGATTGCGGCCGAGCAATTCGTCGCGACTGAAGCCGCAGATCTCCACGAAGTCATCGTTGGCGTAGGTCAGGGCACCCTTGAGATCGGTGGTGGAGAGAATATTGGCCTGGGCATCGACCGGTACTTCACGCTGGCTGACCGGCAGGTTGATCTTCATGGCAAGGAATCTCGCGTAGGTGGGGCGGGCTGGGTGGATGACCGTGCGCTAAACAGCCAGGCGACGGTACCCGGAGCACTAAACTAGCCGGGGAGGCGAGGCATAACCTTGCGATTGATCAAGAGGCTGTTGCGGCCATCGAGGAGGGTGAGGCGGTTGGAGTATGGCGGGGCGCGAAAAAAGACCGGGCGACGGGGCGCCCGGTCAAAGAACCTGCCTGACGGCAGGCGCTTTGCTCTCCCCTTCCCAAGTTGCCGGACCTTGCGGCACGGCAGCTAAGAGAGCGCAAAACAGTGGAAACACAAGCTCGGGGGTGGTGTGCATGCTCCGCGCCCCCTGTAGCGCTCGCCGCGCATGATTGGGCTGGACGCCGGGCAACTTGCCGGAAGCCGGGCGTAACGCGAGGCAGGCAGCGCCTAGACAGCGCGGGGTGGTGCGCGGGTTGGGGCGTCGGGGTAGGGGGCACGCGCGAAGGGGCTATCCGGCAGGCGGCTATGCAGCACATGTGCTGTGCGCAGGGCATGCAACGTGGCGGGATGCAGGTCGGGAGACAGGGTTGGCGCGCTGAACAGCAGTACGCAGTATCCGCATTTCTCCCAGGCTTCCGGCATGCTCGCCGGTGCGCCATCGTGTTGCTCGCCACAGGCCAGCTCGTTCAGCCAGCCCGGCAGGGCAGCCGCTTCCGTGAGCAGGCCCTGGGACAGCCAGGGGCCGCTCAGCAGCAGGCACATGGCCAAGATGGCCAGCCAGTTGCCAGGACGGAGACGAGCAGGTTTGGACAAGTGCCAAATTCCTTGCGAGGAAACGGGGGTACGCCTGCATGCTAGGAGGCGGGTTGTCATGAGCATAGTGACAAGTTGTCGCAGATGCCAGGGGAGGCGGCAGCCTGTGGCGGCCTGGGTTAAGCTGCCTGGTAGAGAGGGGAGGACGTGATGCTGAGCTTGGCGGATATCTTCGTACTGCTGCTGTTGAGCAGCCTGGCGGCCTGGTGGTGGCGTGGGCGTGGCATCGGCGAGTGTGCCCTGCATTATGCGCGACAGCATTGTCAGCGGCTGGATATCGAGCTGCTGGACGGCAATGTCGCCTTGCAGGGGCTCAGCTGGCAGCGCGACAGCCAGGGGCGCTGGCGCCTGGCGCGGCGCTATGCCTTCGAGTTCACGGTGACCGGCGAGCAGCGGCTGCACGGTCGACTGACACTCTATGGTCGCCAACTGGCGCGTATCGAACTGGATGCGCATCCCTTCAATCCAGCCAGCGAGGCGGGCGGCAAGGTCATCCAGATGGATGACTGGCGGCGCAGCCACCCGCGTATCGATCAGCGCAAGGCCGACTGATCAGCGAGCGTCCAGCAGGAAAGCGCGCACGCGTGCCGCGCTGTCCTCGGGAAACTCCTGCATGAAGCAATGCCCGCCGGCCACTACCTGGGCGCTGACATGCGCATTGCCGGCGCACCAGCGGGCAACCGAGCGGGCCACGAAGGGATAGCTGTGTTGGCCATAGAGCACCTGGGTGGGCGTAGTGACTTTGCTCAGCGACGGCCACAGGCGCTTGGGGAAGGAGCTGAAGATATCCGCTTCGCGGCTGGGTCGGCACTTCAGCTCGACGCCTTGCGCAGTGTCTTTCAGGGCATGTTGTATGTAGGCGTCGAAGGCCGCTTCGTCCCAGCCACGGAACATGCCCCGACCATGCAATGCGGCGTGGGCGGCGGCGCGATCCGGCCAGCTACTGCGGCGTTTCAGCGCTTTGCTGGCCAGGCTGGTACGACGGCTCAGGCCGACCACGTCGGACAAGGCCATCACGCCGATCATCGCCGGGCTGAACAGTACCGGGTCGAGCAGCACGGCGCGCCTGAACAACTGCGGCTGCTGAGCCAGCATCAGGCTGGTCAGCACGCCGCCGAAGCTGTGGCCGAGGGCGAAACGCGGTGCGTCGGCGAAGTCGTCAGTGCCGGCGGCAAAGGCTTCCAGAGCCAGTTCGGCACTACGGTTCCAGCCATGGAAGCGGCCGCCATGATCGCTGTCGCCGTGCCCCTGAACATCGCACAGCCACAGGTCGAAGTCTTCGCAAAGCGCATTGAGCAGCGGGCTGTACACCCGGCCGCAATAACCATTGCCGTGCAGAAAATGCAGCAGTGGCTTGCCGGAGGGTGGGGTGTGCCAGCCACGCAGGGTGAAACCGGCTGAAGTGGGGTGCGACCAAGGCAGCAAATGCATGGCGAGTCTCGTCGTTGAACTGGCTTGGGAGTGTAAAGCGCGGGCCGTCGTCATGCATTCCCGCGATGGGTGCGATAGAAGAATTTGTACAACATGAGCTGACTTGTCCACCTAATCTTAGTGGGCGTGCCCTTGTTTTCTGGGTTGTTCAAGGCGTTGTGATGTTCCGCCTAGCTCATGGTTGGACAATTATTGTTTTCTTGTACAACTTTGTAATTGTTTTGTATAAGTCTGTTCTGCTTGATCTTCTGTCTTTTGGTTCGCAGCACGTTGTCGCAGCCTGAATGGCTCGAGGAGCGCATTGAATGCCCGTACAACTGACTATCGCCCAACGCCTGAGCCTTGGTTTCGGCCTGATTCTTTCGCTGATGCTGCTGATTACGCTGATCGGCATGCAGCGAGTTGCTTTCATCGACCAGACCCTGACCCACGTCAGCGAAGGCAATGCCCTGAAACAGCGTTATGCCATCAATTTCCGTGGCAGCGTGCATGACCGGGCGATTTCCATTCGTGATGCCGTGTTGGCACAGGACGATAGTGCGCTGAATCATCACCTGGCGGATATCCAGCGCCTGGACGCTTTCTATCAGGATTCGGCACGGGCCATGGACAAGCTGTTTGCCGAGGGTGCGGCTAGCAGTCAGGAACAACGCTTGCTGGCGGCGATCCAGGATATCGAGCGCAGTACCCTAGTAGTCACCGAGCAACTGATCAACCTGCGTCGCCAGGGTGACCTGGCGGCCAGTCAAGCGCTGCTGATCAACCAGGTTGCCGCGGCCTACAGCGAGTGGCTCAAGCGCATCAATGCCTTCATCGACCATGAGGAAGAGCTGATCAGCCAGGATCTCGGCTCGGTACGCGAGGTCGCGGGAGGCTTTGCTCTGCTGATCCTGCTGGCTACGGCGGCTGCCGTGCTACTCAGCGTGGTGGTTGGCGTGGTGATTATCCGCCAGTTGAAATCGTTGCTCGGTGCTGAGCCGAGCCAGGTGGCCGAGGCTATCCATCGCCTAGCGCGTGGCGAGCTGGGGCAGCGCATCGAAACCCGCTATGCCGAGAGTGTCATGGGGGCGGTGCGCGACATGGCCGGACACCTGGCCGAGACCATCACCCAGGTCCGCCATGCCGCGGCTGAACTGGCCCAGGCGGCGGACCAGTTGCTGGCGACTTCGGCCAGCAACAACCAGCAGATTCGTCTGCAGTCCAGCGAGGCCGAGCACATGGCCACGGCGATCCGCCAGATGGCCGGCACGGTCAGCGAAGTGGCCAGCTATGCGGCCAGTGCGGCCGCGGCCACGCGTAATGCCGATCACGAAGTGGCTACCGGCAATCAGGTGGTCAGCGCGACTGCCGCGGCTATCCAGCACCTGGCGCGGACCCTGGAAAGTGCCGCGGAGAGCGTGCAGCAGGTGTCGAGTGATAGCGAGAGCATTGAAAAGATCATCGAGGTGATTACCTCGATCGCCGAACAGACCAACCTGCTGGCGCTGAATGCCGCCATCGAAGCAGCACGGGCTGGCGAACATGGTCGTGGCTTTGCCGTGGTGGCCGATGAAGTCCGCTCCCTGGCCAACCGTACCCAGGATTCCACGCGGGAAATCCGCGGCATGATCGGCAAGCTTCAGGAGGGCGCCGGCAAGGCGGCCGAGGTGATGCGCAGCAGCCGTGAGCTGGCCCAGCAGACCGTGCAGCAAACCGGGCAGGCCGAGCAGGCGCTGAACCAGATTCGCAGTGAGGTTACGGCGATCAACAGCATGAATGCGCAGATTGCCGGTGCCTCCGAAGAGCAGAGTGCGGTGGCCGAAGAGGTGAACCAGAACATCAATCGCATTCATCGTGCGACCCTGGAAACCGCGGCGGGCTCCGAGCAGGTGGCGGTGGCCAGCCGCGAGCTGACGACCCTGGCCAACCGGCTCACTGAACGGGTCAGTTTCTTCAGGCTCTAAGCACCCCGCCAGCGCCTTGCTAAGCTAG
>VFQM010000948.1_pt1 | contig 28014 bp, 24 predicted proteins | sample 3512391 | NCBI WGS metagenome assembly VFQM01 (sample SAMN10412369, study PRJNA504923) | tailings metagenome | isolation source: Replicate 1 from Balatoc abandoned mine | place: Philippines | reverse complement strand
ACATGTATGACCCGGACGGCCTGCTCGGCGACAAGAAGCACATCGGCATCACCTGTGCGCTGGTGCCGTGGGATCACCCCGGCGTCGAGACGCGCCGCCGCCTGTTCCCGCTGAACGCCATGTTCATGAACGGCCCGACGCGCGGCAAGGACGTCTTCATGCCGCTCGACTTCATCATCGGCGGCCCGGCGATGGCCGGCCAGGGCTGGCGCATGCTGATGGAGTGCCTCGCCGCCGGCCGCTCGATCTCGCTGCCGTCGTCGAACACCGGCATGGCGCAGCTGACCGCCCGCACCGTCGGCGCCTACGCCCGAGTGCGCAGCCAGTTCAAGATGGCCATCGGCAAGTTCGAGGGCGTCGAGGAAGCTCTGACGCGCATCGGCGCCTACACCTACATGATGGACGCGGTACGCAAGATGACCGCCGGCGCTGTCGACCTCGGCGAGAAGCCGTCGGTCGTTTCGGCAATCGCCAAGTACCACGTCACCGAGCGTGCCCGCCAGGTGGTCAATGACGGCATGGACGTTATCGGTGGCAAGGGCATCTGCCTCGGGCCGTCGAACTTCCTCGGTCGCGCCTACCAGCAGGTGCCGATCGGCATCACCGTCGAAGGTGCCAACATCCTGACGCGCAGCCTGATCCTCTTCGGCCAGGGCGCGATCCGCTGCCATCCGTACGTGCTCAAGGAAATGCAGGCGGCGCAGAACCCGAACGCAACGCAGGGCCTCGACCAGTTCGACCGCGCGCTGTGGTCGCACATCGGCTTCACCATCGGCAACGGCGTGCGTGCGCTGTGGCACGGCCTGACCGGCTCGCGCTTCGTATCGGTGCCGGCCAATGTCGCTCCCGAGGCAAAGCGCTACTATCAGCAGCTGACCCGCTTCTCGGCCGCCTTCGCCTTCCTGTCGGATGTCTCGATGCTGGTGCTCGGCGGTGGACTCAAGCGCCGCGAGAAACTCTCGGCCCGCCTCGGCGACATCCTCGCCCAGATGTACCTGATGTCGGCGACGCTCAAGCGTTACGAGGCCGAAGGCCGCCAGCAGGCCGATGCACCGCTGATGCACTGGTCGGTCTGGGATTCGATGTTCAAGGCCCAGCTTGCCTTCGACGGCGTCATCGCCAACTACCCGAGCAAGTTCGTCGCCTTCTTCCTCAATCGCGCCATCTTCCCGTTCGGCCACCCGTACGTCGTGCCGTCGGACGATCTCGGCCACAAGGTGGCGAAGGCGATCATCGAGCCGTCGGCGACACGTGCGCGGCTGACCGCCGAGACCTATGTACCGAAGGTCGAGCAGGAAGCGGTCGGTGCCGTCGAGCTGGCGCTGCTGGCGACCCTGGAAGCCGAGCCGATCGAAGCGAAGATCCGCAACGCGGAAAAGGAAGGCGTCTTCGACAACAATCCGGATGCCAACGTGCGTGACCTCGCGCATGCCGCTTTCGCTGCAGGTGTCGTGACGGCGGCCGAGTACGCCGTACTCAAGCGTCGCAACGAACTGCGCGATATCGTCATCCGCGTCGATGATTTCCCGATGGACTACGGTTTGTCGGAGCGCTCGACGGTTCAGCACAAGGCAGCAGCCTAAAAAAGAACATCCGCCGGGCGGTGATCGAATGCAGCAATTCGGTCATCGCCCAGAGCGTTTAAAACAGATACAAGATTGACCAAAGGAGAACACACAGTGAGCTTTCAGCCTGTGTATGTGGTGGATGGTGCGCGTACGCCCTTTCTCAAGGCGCGCAATGCACCCGGGCCGTTCGCGGCGAGCGACCTGGCGGTACAAGCCGGGCGCTCGCTGCTGACGCGGCAACCGTTTGAGCCGTCGGATCTCGACGAAGTGATCCTCGGCTGTGCAGCACCGTCCCCGGATGAGACGAACATCGGGCGCATGGTTGCGCTGCGTCTGGGCTGCGGCCTCAAGGTGCCGGGCTGGACCGTGATGCGCAACTGCGCCAGCGGCATGCAGGCGCTGGATTCCGCGATGGCCAATATTCAGTCCGGCCGTTCACAACTGGTGCTGGCCGGTGGTGTTGACGCCTTGTCGCGAGCGCCGCTGCTCTATTCGGAAGCGATGGTGCTGTGGTTCGCGCAGATGGCGCAGGCGCGCACGCTCGGCGCGCGGGTCAAGCAGTTCGCCAGGCTACGCCCGGGCATGCTGCTGTCGCCGGTGATCGGCCTGATGAAAGGGCTGACCGACCCGGTCAACGGCCTCCTGATGGGACAGACCGCCGAGAACCTGGCCTGGAAGTTCGGCCTCACCCGGCCGCAGATGGACGAATTCTCGGTGCGCAGCCACCAGCGCGCGACGGCTGGCCGCGCCGCCGGCCACTTTGCCGAGATCGTGCCGCTGATCGACGAGCGCGGCAACGTCCACGCCGAGGATGACGGCGTGCGTACCGATGCAACGCTGGCCGGCATGGCCAAGCCGAAACCTTTCTTCGACAAGAAGTACGGCAACATCACCGCCGCCAACAGCTCGCAGATCACCGACGGTGCCGCCTGGCTGATCCTCGCGTCCGAGGAGGCGGTGAAGAAGTGGAACCTGAAGCCGCTCGGCCGCATCGTCGACAGCCAGTGGGCCGGCCTCGATCCGGCGCAGATGGGCCTCGGCCCGGTGCATGCGGCGACGCCGATCCTGCAGCGCCATGGCCTCGGCCTGAACGATCTCGATGCGTGGGAGATCAACGAGGCCTTCGCAGCGCAGGTGATGGCCTGCCTCGAAGCGTGGAAATCCGACGACTATTGTCGCGAGCAGCTCGGCCTGCCCGGCGCGCTCGGCGCCCTCGACGAGTCGAAGCTGAACGTCGACGGCGGCGCCGTCGCCATCGGCCATCCGGTCGGCGCTTCCGGTGCGCGCATCGTGCTGCACCTTCTGCACGTGCTGCGCAGGAAGCAGACGAAGCGCGGTATCGCCTCGATCTGCATCGGCGGTGGTCTGGGCGGCGCCATGCTGGTCGAGACGGTGGAGGACTGAGCGATGCGTATCGGCGTTGTTGTCGATTCGTGCTGCGATCTGCCAAAGGATTTCATCGATGCGCACGGGGTGGTCGTCATGCCGATCACCCTGCGAATCGGGGCCACGCTGGTCGAGGACCGGCGGGATCCTGCAGAGACGCATGCATTCTATGCGACCCATCTCGACCGCAAGAGTGAGGATTTCGCGGAATCTATCCCCTATTCCGTGCAACAGATCGAAAACCTCTTTCTGGAAAGACTCGTCCTTGATTACGACTATGTGTTCTGCCTGACCATTACCAGCGGACGCAGCGCGATCTACGACCATGCAATGCAGGCCTCGCGTGCGATTCTGACCAAATACAAGCAGATTCGTCGTGAGGCGGGCGTACCGGAACGTTTCGGGTTGGCCGTACTCTCTTCGCGCAACATGTTTACCGGGCAGGCGGTGCAGGCTGCGGAAGCGATTCGCCTGATACGCGACGGCGGTACGCCGAGCGAGATCGGAACCCGCTTGCGCTCGCTGGTGGAGCAGACGCATACGTACATGGTGCCGGCCGACCTTTTCCACATCTACAAGCGGGCGTCGAAAAAGGGTGACAAGAGCATTGGTTGGGGCTCCTACACACTTGGGTCGATGCTGGACGTGAAGCCGATCCTTCATTGCCATCAGGATGCAACCGGTCCGGTAGACAAGGTCCGTGGCTTCGACGCTGGTGTCGAGCGCCTGTTTTCAAAGGCTGCCGAGCGTGTGCGTCGCGGTCTCTCGGCACCTTTCGTCTGCATCAGCTACGGAGGCTCACTGGATGTCGTTCCGAAGCTGCCGGGCTACGCCTCGCTGGCTCAGGCTGCTGGCGAGCAGGGCATCGAAATCCTGCTTTCACCGATGAGCAAAACGGCCGCAGTCAACGTCGGCCCCGGCGCAGTATCGCTGGCCTTTGCCGCAAGCGGCCAGGCCCTGCATTGAGAGAACAAGAATGATGACTTTGAATCTGCAACACTGGCGCGTTGCTGTCGATGGCGAGGGGATCGCTTGGGCGACGCTGGACAAGGCCGGCGAGTCGGCCAACTCGCTGTCGAAGGCGGTGATGAACGAACTCGGGCAGATGCTCGATGCGCTCGACCGCAAGCCGCCGAAGGCGCTGGTCTTCCGCTCCGGCAAGGAAGCCGGCTTCATCGCCGGCGCCGACATTCAGGAATTCACTCAACTCGATACCGCGGAGAAGGGGCGCGAGTTGGTCGAGCGCGGCTGGAATCTGTTCAACCGCCTCGCCAGCGTGCGCTACCCGACGCTGGCGCTGGTGCGGGGCCACTGCCTCGGCGGCGGCCTCGAACTCGCCCTGGCCTGCCGCTACCTGCTCGCAGTCGACGAGCCGGGTACGAAGATGGGCCTGCCGGAAGTCATGCTCGGCATCTTCCCCGGCTGGGGCGGCATGCTGCGCCTGCCCGAGCGCGTCGGCCCGGCGGCAGCGCTGGACATGATGCTCACCGGCAAGACGCTCGACGCGAAGCGCGCGCGCAACCTTGGGCTGGCCGATGACTGCGTGCCGCCGCGCGTCATGGAGAACGCGGCGCGCCTGCTGGTGCTGTCGAACCGCCCGCGTCGACCCCTGCCTTTCGTGCAGAAGCTCTTGAACGGCCCGCTCAAGTTCATCGTCGCCAACGGCGCAAGGAAGCAGGTGGCGAAGCGTGCGCGGCCGGAGCATTACCCGGCGCCGTACGCGATCATCGACATCTGGGCGAAGCACAACGGCAACGCGCTGGCTGCGCCGGATCTGGTCGACGGCATCGTCCGCTCGCCGACCGCGCGCAACCTGGTCCGCGTCTTCTTCCTGCAGGAACGGCTGAAGGGCTTCGGCAAGGCCGATGGCAACAGCGGCGACTTCAAGGCAAAACGCGTGCACGTCGTCGGCGCCGGCGTCATGGGCGGCGACATCGCCGCCTGGTGCGCGCTGCGCGGCCTCACGGTGACGCTGCAGGACCAGAACATGGAGCGCATCGCGCCGGCGATCAAGCGCGCGCGCGACGGTTTTGCCAGGCGCATCCGCGACAAGCTGCAGTTGCGCGCAGTGCTGGACCGCCTGATTCCCGACCCCGAAGGGCAGGGGGCGGCGCACGCCGACGTGGTCATCGAGGCGATCTTCGAGAACGTCGAGGCCAAGCACGAACTCTTCCGCAAGCTCGATGCCGTGATGCGGCCCGACGCCGTGCTGGCGACCAACACGTCCAGCCTGAAGCTGGAGGATCTGCGCACGGCGCTGAAAAATCCGGCGCGCCTCGTCGGCATCCATTTCTTCAACCCGGTGGCGAAGATGCCGCTGGTCGAAGTCGTTTCCGCCGACGGCGGCGATCCGGAGATGGCGAAGAAGGCCGCCGCCTTCGTCAAGCAGATCGACCGCCTGCCGCTGCCGGTGAAGAGCGCGCCGGGCTTCCTCGTCAACGCCGTCCTTGGCCCGTACATGCTGGAGGCGCTGCACGCCGTCGACGAAGGCCATTCGCCGGAAACGGTGGACGAGGCGATGCTCGCCTTCGGCATGCCGATGGGGCCGATCGAGCTGGTCGACATGGTCGGTCTCGACGTCGCGATGGCCGCCGGAAAAGCGCTGGCCGGCCCCGGTGCGGAGCCGCCGAAATGTCTGGTCGAGCGCTTCAATGCCGGCCAGCTGGGCAAAAAGACGGGCAAGGGCTTCTACGATCACAGCAGCGGAAAACCGGCAAAGGGCGTCCCGGGTGCCGTGCCAGCCGGCCTCGCTGCGCGGCTTGTTCGGCCGTTGCTGGATCGAACGCAGAAGTTGGTAGATGAGGGCGTCGTAGCAGATGCCGATCTGGCGGATGCAGGGGTAATATTCGGTACCGGTTTTGCACCCTTTACCGGTGGTCCCCTCAACTACCTGAAGAATCGGAATGGCTGAAAACCCTGTCCAGTTGCCGAAAGGCCAACCTGCCTTGCGCGTCATGCCGATGCCGGCCGACGTCAACCAGAACGGCGACGTCTTTGGCGGCTGGATCATGGCCCAGGTCGACGTAGCCGGCGCCATTCCGGCCATGCGGCGAGCTCGTGGTCGCGTGGCGACGGTGTCGGTGAATTCGTTCCTGTTCAAGCAGCCGGTGTCGGTTGGCGATGTCGTCAGTTTCTTTGCCGAGATCGTCGAAACCGGCCGCACTTCGATAAAAGTGAACGTCGAGGTCTATGCCGAGCGCAATCCGACCGACCCGGTAACGGTAAAAGTGACGGAGGCAACGCTGACCTATGTTGCAATTACGCAACAAGGGGTCAAGCGTGAGCTACCTCAGCTCAATAATGCATAGATTTCAAACGCTGTTTTTTTGTTAAATCGTTTTGCTGCGAAATAAAACGATCGTTTGTTTGTTCGAGAATTGCAGGACCGTCGGAAGAAGATTTTTCCAACGATAATTTCAAATCCAAGGAGACTGAAGAATGACCAAAGGACTGACCATGCGCCTGATCCCGGCGCTGATCATGGTGGGGTTTGCCGGAGTAGCTGGAGCGTCGGGGTTCCAGCTTCAGAACCAGAACGGAGCCGGTACTAGTACCGCATATGCTGGAGCTGCCGCCTCTGCCGAAGATGCGAGCACAATCTTTTTTAATCCTGCAGGTATGACTTACTTGTCGCAAGGGCACAGCATTTCACTGGCAGGCACTGCTCTGCACCGTTCAGTCAAATTTTCGGATCGGGGTACTACACGGATGCCGGTGATTAATCCGGCAACAAACAACCCAATTCCTGGCCAATTCCATCCGCTTGGCGATAATGGCGGCAATGGTGGTGGTTTGTCGGCTATTCCTGCTGGCTACTACTCCTACGCTATCAGCCCTGCATTGCGCGTTGGTGTTGGCGTATCAGCAACGTACGGCAGTGAAACGGAGTACGACGACAGCTTTGCTGGTCGCTTCTCCGGTCGTTACACTTCGATTCAGCAAATCAACATCAATCCTTCGATTGCCTACCGTCTGAATGAGGTGGTTTCGCTGGGACTTGGTGTTAACTATGCAATGAACGAAATTGAGTTTCGCCAAGCTACCCCATTTATTACCGGCACTGGTCAGTTGGGACCTGAGGGCAAGCTGGCGGGTGATGGCACAGGGTGGGGCTATAACCTCGGTGCAATGTTTCAACTCTCCCCGAGTACCCGAGTTGGTTTGTCATATCGTTCCAAGATCAAATTTGATCTTGAGGGCAAACAGAAGATTAATGCCTTGGGCGTAAACCGTGACATTGAGGCTGAGCTCGAAACGCCAGACAATTTCTCGATTGCGATAAGTCAGAAGTTGAGTGATCGTTGGGAAATGCTTGGGGATTTGACTTGGACGGGGTGGAGTTCGGTCAAGTCACTTGAACCGACCCTTAAGAACGGTCAGCGTGCGACGGCCCCGCTTCGTTATAACTTTGATGATTCTTGGCGTATCGGTCTTGGTGCCAAATATCAGTACAACGATGCTTGGAACCTTCGTTTCGGCGTAGCGTACGATCAGACGCCTGTGCCGAATGCGGAAAGCCGCACTATGACAGTCCCAGATTCTGATCGGACGTGGCTGTCGTTTGGCGCCCGCTGGGCACTTTCTAAGCAAAGCTCGCTCGATTTCGGTTATGCCCACATCTTTTTCAAAGATGAGCGGACCAACCGCGCTGTGATGAATACGGCAGAGACCGCGACGCTGCAGACCGTTCGAGGCAAGTTCAAAACGAGCGCCGATCTTTTGTCGATTCAGTACAACCACGCCTTCTGATACCTGAAGGTTGTAATTGGACGGCGCCTGCGGGCGCCGTTTTTATTTGATTTGCCTGCTTGACCTTCGCATCAAACACCATATAATTCAAACGTTCGTTTTATTCGGTGGCATTGACCAAAGTCGCCGGTGTGGACATCCGTACAACAAAGGAGAACAGCTTGAGCAACTTCATCGTCAAGAAAGTCGCGGTGCTCGGCGCGGGGGTGATGGGGGCGCAGATCGCCGCACACCTCGCCAACGCCGAAGTTCCGGTCGTGCTCTTCGACCTTCCGGCCAAGGAAGGCGATCCGAATGGCATCGTGAAAAAGGCCATCGACGGCCTCAAGAAACTGGAGCCGTCGCCGCTCGCCACCAAGGATCGCGTCGCCTACATCGACGCCGCCAACTACGAGCAGCACCTCGAGCAGCTGCAGGGCTGCGACCTGATCATCGAGGCGATCGCCGAGAAGATGGAGTGGAAGGACGACCTCTATCGCAAGATTTCGCCGTTCATCGCACCGGACGCGATCATCGCGTCGAACACCTCGGGCCTGTCGATCAACCGCCTCGCCGAAGGCCTGCCGGCGGCGCTGCGGCCGAATTTCTGCGGCATCCACTTCTTCAACCCGCCGCGCTACATGCATCTGGTCGAGTTGATCGCGACGCGCGAAACGAATGCCGACATGCTCGACAACCTCGAGTCGTGGGTCGTGTCGCGTCTGGGCAAGGGCGTTGTCCGTGCGCTCGACACGCCGAACTTCGTCGCCAACCGCGTCGGTGTCTTCTCGATCCTCGCCGTGATGCATCACACGCAGCAGTTCGGTCTCGGCTTCGACGAGGTCGATGGCCTCACCGGTCCGCTGATCGGCCGCCCGAAGAGCGCCACCTACCGCACCGCCGACGTCGTCGGTCTGGACACCATGGCGCACGTCATCAAGACGATGCAGGACACGCTGCCGAACGACCCGTGGCACAAGTACTACGCCGCGCCGGCCTGGCTGCAGGCGCTGATCGCCAAGGGGGCGCTGGGCCAAAAGACGAAGGCCGGTATCTTCCGCAAGGACGGCAAGGCGATCAAGGTGCTGGACCCGAAGGCGCAGGACTACCGCGACTCCGCCGGCGAGGTGAACGCCGAGGTGCTGGCCATCCTGAAGAACAAGAACCCGGCCGAAAAGTTCGCGCAGCTGCGTGCCTCCAGTCACCCGCAGGCACAGTTCCTGTGGGCCATCTTCCGCGACATCTTCCACTACGTCGCCGTGCACCTCGAAGGCATCGCGCACAATGCGCGCGACGTCGATTTCGCGATGCGCTGGGGCTTCGGCTGGTCGCAGGGTCCGTTCGAGACCTGGCAGGCCGCCGGCTGGAAGGCCATCGCCGAAGCCGTGCGTGACGACATCGCCGCCGGCAAGGCGATGAGCGATGCGCCGCTGCCGGCCTGGGTGTTCGCCCGCGACGGCGTGCATGCTGCCGAAGGTTCCTACTCGGCGTCCGCCAACACGTTGCAGGCGCGCTCGACGCTGCCGGTCTACCAGCGCCAGATCTTCCCCGAGCGCGTGCTCGGCGAGCCGGTTGTGCAGGGCGAGACGATCTGGGAAAACGCCGGTGTCCGCCTGTGGAAGCTGCCGCAGCTCGACAACGAAATCGGCATCCTGTCCTTCACCACCAAAATGCATGCGCTGGGCCGTGACGTGATCGTCGGCGTCCAGGAAGCGATCGCTCGCGCCGAGAAGGAGCTGAAGGGCGTCGTCGTCTGGCACGAGGCGCCGTTTGCCGTCGGCGCCAACCTGAAGGAAGTCGCCGAAGGCCTCGCCGCCGGCAAGTTCGACCTGCTCGACGAGTATGTCGGCGAGTTCCAGAAGGCGTCGATGACCTTCAAGTACGCCAAGGTGCCGGTCGTCGCCGCGGTGCAGGGCATGGCCCTCGGCGGCGGCTGCGAGTTCCTGATGCATGCCGCGAAACGTGTGATCGCCCTGGAAAGTTACATCGGTCTCGTCGAGGCCGGCGTCGGCCTGATCCCGGCCGGTGGCGGCTGCAAGGAGTTCGCCATCCGCGCCGCACAGAACGCGGCGAAGACCGGCGGCGGCGACGTCTTCGAATTCATCCAGCCGGTGTTCATGACCATCGCCATGGCCAACGTCTCGAAGAGCGGTGCGCAGGCAAAGGAACTGGGCTTCGCGCAGGATACCGACAAGATCGTCCTCAACGCCCACGAGCTGCTTTACGTCGCCGTACGCGAAGCGCGCGCACTGGCCGAGGCCGGCTACTACCCGAAGCTGTCGCCGCGCGGCATCAAGGTCGCCGGCCGCACCGGCATCGCCAACTGCGAAATGATGCTCGCCAACATGAAGGAGGGCGGCATGATCTCGGCGCACGACTACCAGGTGGCCAAGGCCGCCGCCACCGCGCTCTGCGGCGGCGACGTCGAGACCGGCTCGCTGGTCGACGAGCAGTGGCTGCTGACCGTCGAGCGCAAGCTCTTCGTCGAGCTGCTGAAGACCGAAAAGACCCAGCAACGCATCCAGCACATGCTGGAAACCGGCAAGCCGCTGCGCAACTGAGAAGGCAAGGAGAACAGACAATGAGCAAACAGATTCAGGACGCCTACATCGTTGCCGCCACGCGTCTGCCGGTGGCCAAGCGCAAGGGCATGTTCGGCCACGTCCGTCCGGACGACATGCTGGCCCATGCGATCAAGTCGGTCATGGCGCAGGCGCCGGGGCTCGACCCGGCCCTCGTCGAGGACGTGATCGTCGGCTGCGCGATGCCGGAAGCCGAACAGGGCATGAACGTCGCCCGCATCGGCGTGCTGCTCGCCGGCCTGCCGAACACGGTGCCGGGCTACACCATCAACCGCTTCTGCTCGTCCGGCGTGCAGGCCGTCGCCGACGCCGCGGCGCGCATTCGCCTCGGCGAAGCCGACGTGATGATCGCTGCCGGCACCGAGACGATGTCGCTGATGAACCAGATGATGGGCAACAAGATCGCCATCAACCCGGCGTTCTTCGAGAAGGACGAGAACTACGCGATCGCCTTCGGCATGGGCCTCACCGCCGAGAAGGTCGCCGAGAAGTGGAAAGTCTCGCGCGAGGACCAGGATGCCTTCGCCGTCGCCTCGCACCAGAAGGCCTGCGCCGCCATCCAGGCCGGACACTTCAAGGCCGAGATCTCGCCGTTCGCGGTCAAGGCGCACGTGCCGGACCTGAAGACCGGCGAAGTGAAGGTCAAGGAATACCTCGCCGACACCGACGAGGGCCCGCGTCCCGACAGCGCCCTCGACAAGCTGGCCAAGCTGAAGCCGGTATTTGCTGTGCGCGGCTCGGTCACCGCCGGCAACAGCTCGCAGATGTCCGACGGCGCCGGCGCGGTGCTGGTCGTCTCCGAGAAGATCCTCAAGCAGTTCAACCTGAAGCCGCTGGCGCGCTTTGCCGGCTACTCGGTCGCCGGCGTGCCGCCGGAAGTGATGGGCATCGGCCCGATCGAAGCCATCCCGCGTGCGCTGAAGCAGGCCGGCCTGCGCCAGCAGGACCTGGACTGGATCGAGCTGAACGAAGCCTTCGCTGCGCAGGCGCTGGCGGTGATGCGCACGCTCGAGCTCGACCCGGCGAAGGTGAATCCGCTCGGCGGCGCGATCGCCCTCGGCCATCCGCTCGGCGCGACCGGCGCAATCCGCACGGCGACGGTGGTGCACGGCCTGCAGCGCACCAAGCAGCGCTACGGCATGGTGACGATGTGCATCGGCACCGGCATGGGCGCTGCCGGCATCTTTGAATCGATCCTGTAAATACCGCTCCTCCGCGGGCTGCGGCGGCGAATGTCTCCCCGTCGCCGTGGCCTGCATCCGCCGATGATTCCTTCCTTCTGGCACCGAATTCCCCGCAAATGGCGCCCGGCACTGCTGCGCCATGGACTCAACTGGTTTCCCGCGTACCGGGCGACCGGAGCGCGTATCGTCGAAATGTCGCCGGACATGAAGCGAGCGGTCGTGCGTCTGCCGCTGAAACGGGCCACGCGCAACGGCGCCGGCACGCTTTTCGGCGGCAGCCTCTACTCGGCGACCGACCCTGTCTTTGCCTTGCTGTTGCTGGTTCAGCTCGGCCCGGACTACATCGTCTGGGACAAGGCCGCGGCCATCCGCTACCGTAAACCCGGGCGCGAGCCATTGACGGCGGAGTTCGTCATCGATGATGCCGAAGTTGCCGCTGTCCGCGCCGAAGTCGCGAAGAACGGCAGCTGCGACCGCACCTACACCACCCGTTTCATCGATCGGCAAGGTGTCGTCCACGCCGAGATCGACAAGACCGTCTACGTTGCCTGCAAGCAGCACTACAAGAATCGCCAGTCAAATTCTGGCCAGTAGCTGCCGACCCGCCGGCGCCGGCGCTCAGTCCGGCGCCCCATGCCGAAGCCCGCGTCTGGCATAATAGCCCGCGACATGAATACCACTTGCCGGCAATGAATTTCGACGATCTGGCCCTGGGCTGGCGTGAGGCGCTACTGGGCGCCGTCGTGCTGCTTGTCCTCTATGTCGCCATCGTATTCAGCCGCTTGCGCCGTTTGCGCCAGACCCCGGCCCGGAATCCGCAGGCCGTTCAGGCTGCACCGCCAGCCGCAGCGAACCCCGACTCGGCAACGGGGCAAAATGCCGCCGCCGAACTGGTGGCCGCAGCCTACAACGCCCCTGCCGACCCCGACTTTCCCTGGAACGAGCCGCCGGACGCGCCGAGTGGCGAAGAACGCCTCGCTTCGCTCGAAGGCGAAGTCACCAGCCTGCGTACCGAGCTCGAATCGGTGCGCGGCGAGCTGTCGTCGCTGAGCGGAGAGATCGACCGGCTGCGTGCCGATTTCCGCCAGGAACTGGGGCGGATGAACGATCAGGTACAGGCGGCGCAGCATGTGGCACCGATCTACGGTGATGCGATGCAACTGGCGCTTGCCGGGCATGATGCGGCGTCGATTGCCGAGCGCTGCGGCGTGGCGCGTGCCGAAGCGGAACTGGTCGTGTCGCTGATCCGCAATCGCGATGGAAAGCCGGCCGAAGACGCGGATCAACTGAGAATGAGGGAGCGCTAGAAAACGATGAAAGAAAACGGCGTGGATTCCCGGAACGAGGGAGACGACGATCTGAAACGCAAGCTGGTGCGCCGGGTTGCCTTTGCCGGCGTCCTGATTGCCCTGCTGCTCGGCGCGCTGGCCTTTGTCGACTACCTTGGCCAGCCGGCCTCCGAGGCCGATATCGCCAGCTCCGGTCCGACCTTCAATGCGCCGGTCCCGGTCGCCAGAAAAGAGGTCGCACAACCGGTGAAACCTGCCGAACCGGCACCGGAGCCCGCTGCGACACCAGCCGAACCTGCCGCCGTTTCGGCCCCGGCGGCCGAGACTGCCGCACCGCCTCCGCCAGTGGTCGAAGCGCCCGCTCAACCGGAAATCGCGGCGCAACCTGCGTTGCCGGCGCCCGCTGCCCGGCCGCAGCCCCGCCCGATCGGTGCGCCTCCGGCGCGTTCGCCGGCAGCGGAGGTGGCCGCGCCAGCGGAAGGCACCTCGGCCGCATCGACGCCCCTGCCCGCTGCTCCCACCCAACCATCCGCACCCGCCGCCGCACCCGCTCGTGCGGCGATGCCGGCACCGGCATCGGTTCCGGCCGAGCCGCCGGCGCCGCCGCGCCTGTTCTCCGGCTACGCCGTCCAGGCAGGTGTCTTTGCCGACGCCCAGCACGCCGAGGAACTGCGTGCCCGGCTCACGCTCAACGGGATTCCCTCGACGCTGGAAGCTCGGGTGCAGGTCGGGCCGTTCAAGACCCGGGAAGAAGCCGAGGCCGCGCGCCAGAAGCTGAAGGCAATCGGCGTCGACGGCATCCTGTTGCCGCCGCGTGGAGCCCGGCGCTAGGAGGTGTTCACCTCGCCGGTAACGGCTCGGCAGTAACGCTCAAGCGTCTTCGGCCGGAGGCGACATGGCCTTCCGGAGCCGGCGGGCGAAGACCGTCATCTCCTTCTCCGCCTGCACATCCCCCCTCTCGGCAGCGACAGCGATGCCACGCTCGTAGGCGGCCAGCGCCTCGCTGGTGTTGCCGGCGTCCGTGAGCGCCTTGCCGAGAAGCTTCCAGGCCGCCGAGAACTTCGGGTCACGCTCGATCGCTTCGCGTAGTCGCTGGATGGCGAGCGGCGCATCTCCGGCCTTGAGCAGTTCATTGCCGAGCGAATAGCGCAGCAGTGCGCCATCGCGGGGGCTGCCGAGCAGTTTTTCCAGATTGGCGATGATTGCGGCGCTCATTTAACATCTCCGTCTTTAGTCGCTACCAAGCAAGGGACAGCATTATGGCAAAAACGATCATTTCCACCACCGGCGCGCCGGCCGCCATCGGCACCTACTCGCAGGCGGTGAAGGCCGGCGACACGGTCTATATGTCCGGCCAGATCGGCCTCGATCCGGCCAGCGGTCAACTCGTAGACGGCATCGATGCGCAGATCGTTCGCGTCTTCGACAACCTGAAGGCGGTCGCCGAAGCCGCTGGCGGTTCGCTCGCCGACGTCGTCAAGCTCAACGTCTTCCTGACCGACCTCGGCAACTTCGCCAAGGTCAACGAAACGATGGCCAAGTACTTCCAGCAGCCCTACCCGGCGCGCGCCGCGGTCGGCGTTGCCTCGCTGCCGCGCGGTGCGCTGGTCGAGGCCGACGCGGTGATGGTGCTCGGGCAGTAATGTCCGGCATCAGGGCGGCGCCGGCGCTCGCGGAAAAGCTCGCGAAGCTCGGTCTCGTCCGCGCGGACGATCTCGTCCTGCACCTGCCGCTGCGCTACGAGGACGAGACGCGCTGCTTCACCATCGCCGAGGCGCCGTGGGGCGAGCCGGTGCAGGTCGAGGCGCGCGTCGTCGATGTCGCGGTGCAGTTCCGGCCGCGCCGCCAGCTGGTCGCGCGCGTGCACGACGCCGCCGGTGACGTGCTGGTGCTGCGCTTCCTCAACTTCTACGGCAGCCAGACCAAGCAGCTCGAAGGCGCGCGCGACAGCGGCCGGCCGCTGCGCCTGTTCGGCGAGGTCCGCTCGGGCTTCCTCGGGCCGGAGATGGTGCATCCGCGCTACCGCGTCGTCGACGCCGAGGCGCCGCTGCCGGATGCGCTGACCCCGGTCTACCCGACCACCGCCGGCGTCTCGCAGACGGCACTCAGAAAACTCATCGGCGTCGCGCTGGCCGAGGCCGACCTCGGCGAGCCATTCCCCGCCTTCTACGCCGACTGGCGCGAACAGCACGGCATGGCCGGTTTCGCCGACGCCGTCCGCTATCTGCACCACCCGCCGCCGGGCGCGCCGCTCGCCGCGCTGCAGTCGCGCGAGCACCCGGCCTGGCGGCGGATCAAGTTCGACGAGGTGTTGGCGCAGCAACTCTCGCTGCGTCGCGCCTTTCTCGCCCGCCGCGAGCGTGGCGCGCCGGTGCTCGCGGCATCCGGCGAGCTTGGCCGGCAGCTGCTCGCGCGCCTGCCGTTCGCGCTGACCAGCGCGCAGCAGCGTGTCGTTGCCGAGATCGGGCACGACCTGCAGCAGCCGCACCCGATGCAGCGCCTCTTGCAAGGCGACGTCGGCAGCGGCAAGACCATCGTCGCCGCGCTCGCCGCCTGCCGCGCGATCGAGACCGGCTGGCAGGCGGCGTTCATGGCGCCGACCGAGATCCTCGCCGAACAGCACTACCTCAAACTGAAGGCCTGGCTGGAGCCGCTCGGCGTGCGTGTCGCCTGGCTCTCCGGCAGCCTCAAGGCAGCGGCGAAGCGGGCGATGCAGATGGAAGCCGCCGCCGGTGCGCAACTGGTCGTCGGCACGCATGCGCTGATCCAGGACGCCGTCGACTTCGCCAAGCTCGGGCTGGCCATCGTCGACGAGCAGCACCGCTTCGGTGTGCAGCAGCGCCTGGCCCTGCGCAAGAAGGGCGGTGACGCTGCCTCGGGCGCCATCCCGCACCAGCTGATGATGTCGGCGACGCCGATCCCGCGCACGCTGGCGATGAGCTACTACGCCGACCTCGACGTCTCGGTGCTCGACGAGTTGCCGCCCGGGCGCACGCCGGTGAAGACCAAGCTGATCTCGGACGCCCGTCGCGACGAGGTCATCGCCGCCGTGCGCGCGGCGGTGGCGGAAGGGCGGCAGGCCTACTGGGTGTGCCCGCTGATCGAGGAATCCGAGAAGCTGCAGCTGCAGACGGCGCTGGAGACGCACGCGGTGCTCTCCGAGGAACTCGAAGGCCTGCGCGTCGGCCTCGTGCACGGCCGGCTGAAGGCCGACGAGAAGGCGGCGACGATGGCTGCCTTCGCTGCCGGCGAGATCGACGTGCTGGTCGCCACCACCGTCATCGAGGTCGGCGTCGACGTGCCCAACGCCAGCCTGATGGTGATCGAGCATGCCGAGCGCTTCGGTCTCTCGCAGCTGCACCAGCTGCGCGGCCGCGTCGGCCGCGGCGCGCACGAATCGGTGTGCGTGCTGCTCTATGCCGGGCCGTTGTCGGAAACCGCGCGGGCGCGGCTGAAGATCATCTTCGAGAACACCGACGGCTTCGAGATCGCGCGTCAGGACCTGCACCTGCGCGGCCCCGGCGAGTTCATCGGCAGCCGGCAGAGCGGCGTGCCGCTCTTGCGCTACGCCGACCTCGAGGTCGACGCCGAGCTCGTCGAACTTGCCCATGGCATGGCCGAGCGCCTGCTGTGCGACAATCCGGCGGGCGTCGCCCGCCACCTCGAACGCTGGCTCGGGTCGCGCGAGGAACTGCTCAAGGCCTGATCGCGCCGCCGCAACAAAACAAGAAAACCGGACCCAGCCAAAGGAGACTGCCTCAGTGAGCAACCAGTACGAACTGCTGCGCGCCGCCCGCTTCCGTCCGCTGTTCTGGACGCAGTTCCTCGGCGCCTTCAACGACAACCTGTACAAGAACGCGCTGGTCGTCCTGCTCACCTTCCAGACCGCGCAGTGGACGACGCTGCGTCCGGAAATCCTCGCCAACCTGGCGGCCGGCCTGTTCATCCTGCCCTTCTTCCTCTTCTCGGCGACCGCCGGCCAGCTTGCCGACAAGTACGACAAGGCATTGCTCGCACGCATCTCGAAGGTGCTGGAGATCGCCATCCTCGGCGTTGCCGTTGCCGGCTTTCTGCTGCACAGCCTGACGCTGCTGCTTGCCGCGCTGTTCCTGCTCGGCCTGCAGTCGACGCTGTTCGGGCCGGTGAAATATTCGATCCTGCCGCAGCATTTGAGAGAAGAAGAGCTGGTCGGCGGCAACGCGCTGGTCGAAGCCGGCACCTTCGTCGCCATCCTCCTCGGCACGCTGGCCGGCGGCCTGCTCGCCGGTGCCGGGGTCGATCCGCTGTGGATCGCCCTCGCCGGGCTGGCGGTCGCCATCGCCGGCTACCTCGCCAGCCGCGGCATCCCCGACGCACCGGCGCCGGCGCCCGACCTGAAGATCCATCCCAATCCGCTGACCGAGACCTGGCGCAACATCGGCTTCGCCCGCGAGAACCGCACAGTGTTCCTGTCGATCCTCGGCATCTCCTGGTTCTGGCTCTACGGCGCGCTCTTCCTCGCGCAGTTCCCGGCCTACGGCAAGAACGTCCTCGGCGGCGGCGAGGCGGCGGTGACGCTGCTGCTCGCCGTGTTCACCGTCGGCATCGGCGCCGGTTCGCTGCTCTGCGAACGCCTTTCCGGTCGCCATGTCGAGCTCGGTCTGGTGCCCTTCGGTTCGCTCGGGCTGACGCTGTTCGGGCTCGATCTGGCGTTCGCCTCGATGGCACTGCCGCCGGTGATCAGCGTGCAGCCGGTCGGCGAACTGCTGGCGCAGGCGCAGGTCTGGCGCATCCTGGCCGACCTGCTGCTGCTCGGCACCTTCGGCGGCTTCTTCATCGTCCCGCTCTATGCGCTGGTGCAGCTCAGGAGCGCGCCGGAACAACGCGCCCGCATCATCGCTGCCAACAACATCCTCAACGCACTGTTCATGGTCGTCGGCGCGCTGGCCGCAGCCGGGCTGCTCGGTGCCGGACTGTCGATCCCGGCGCTGTTCGCCGTCGCCGCCGTCTGCAATACCGTCGTCGCGATCTACATCTACGGGCTGGTACCGGAATTCCTGCTGCGCTTCCTTGCCTGGCTGCTCATCCACTCCTTCTACCGGCTGAAGAAGCGCGGGGTGGAGCACATCCCGCACGAAGGCGCGGCGCTGGTCGTCTGCAACCACGTCAGCTTTGTCGACCCGGTGATTCTGATGGCAGTCTCGCCGCGGCCGATCCGCTTCGTCATGGACCACCGCATCTTCAGGACGCCGATCATCTCCTTCATCTTCCGCCACAGCCGCGCCATCCCGATCGCGCCGGCAAAGGAAGACCCGGCGATGATGGAGCAGGCCTTCGCCGAGGTGGCGAAGGCGCTCGATGCAGGCGAACTGGTCGGCATCTTTCCCGAGGGGCGGATCACCGACAACGGCGAGCTCTATCCTTTCCGTCCGGGCGTCAGCCGCATCCTCGAACGCAACCCGGTACCGGTGATCCCGCTTGCGCTGCAGGGGCTGTGGGGCAGCTTCTTCTCAAGGAAGGACGGCCCGGCGATGAGCAAACCGTTCCGCCGCGGCCTGCTGTCTCAGATTGCCGTCGTCGGCGCCCCGCCGCTGCCGCCGGCTGACGCCGAACCCGCGCGCCTGCAGGAAATCGTCAGCCAGTTGCGTGGCGACTGGCGATAATCGGCGACGCCCCGCATGGCCGGTGGCAAGACAAGATAAACTCACGACATCATGCATTCGGCGCTGCTTTCGCTCCTCCTCCTGCTCTCGGCAACCGTCGCCACGGTCCTGCTGACGCGCCGTTTCCACCTGCCGTCGATCCTCGCCTACCTTGCCGTCGGCATCGCGCTCGGCCCCTATGGCACCGAGGTGCTGGCGGAGGCCGACCATTCGGTGGAAACCTTCGCCGAGTTCGGCGTCGTCTTCCTGATGTTCTCGATCGGCCTCGAATTCAGCCTGCAGAAACTGAAGGCCATGCGCAGCCTGGTGTTCGGTTTCGGCAGTTCGCAGATGCTGCTCACCGCCGCCTGCACCGCGCTCGTCACCTGGTTCGGCTACCAGCAGGGCTGGCGCAGCGGGCTGGCCGTCGGGCTGGCCGTCGGCATGTCGTCTACAGCCATTGTCGCCAAGATGCTGTCGGAGCGCCTCGACCTGCACTCGCGCTCCGGCCGGCAGACCATGGGCGTGCTGCTCTTCCAGGACCTCGCCGTCGTCCCCTGCCTGATCCTGCTGCCGGCGCTGGCCGATCCGGCCGGCAACCTCGCGAAATCGCTCGGCCTCGCCCTGGTCCAGGCCACGGTCGTTCTCGGCCTGCTCATCTGGGGCGGGCAACGGGTCATGCACAAGGTGTACGACGTTGCCACCCGCCACCGCTCCGACGAACTCTTCATGCTCGTCACGCTCTGGCTGGTCGTCGCGCTCGCCTATGCCACCGGCGCCACCGGTCTGTCGCTGGCGCTCGGCGCCTTCGTCGGCGGCATGCTGATCTCGGAGACGATCTACCGGCACCAGGTGGAAGCCGACATCCGGCCCTTCCGCGACATCCTGCTCGGCCTCTTCTTCGTCACCGTCGGCATGATGCTCGACCTCGGCTTTGTCGTTGCCAACGTTGACCGGCTGCTGCTCGCCGTCCTCCTGCTCGTCGTCGGCAAGGGCCTGGTCGTCCTGCTCGTCGCGCTGGCCTCGAAGAGCCCGCTCGACGTCTCCCTGCGCACCGCCGCGCAGCTGGCGCAGGCCGGCGAGTTCGGCCTGGTGCTGATCAACCAGGCCTTCGCGCTCAAGCTGATCGGCAACGATGTCTTCCAGATCACCCTCTCGGCGATGCTCATCTCGATGTTCATCGCCCCCTTCCTGATCGAGCGCGCAGCGGCGCTGACCGGGCAGATGGCTCACGGCGACTGGGCGCACAAGGCCAAGGTGGTGCACGACATCGCCGTCGGCGGCTTCGGTCTCGAACAGCACGTCATCCTCTGCGGCTACGGGCGCACCGGCCGGCAGATCGGCGAGTTTCTCGACGCCGAGAAGATTCCCTTCCTCGCCCTCGACGTCAATCCGCAGCAGACGCGGCATCGCGGAGAGAGCAATGCCCGCGTCGTCTTCGGCAACCCCGACCGGCCCGAAGTGCTCAAGGCTGCCGGTCTCGAACGTGCGCGCGCCGTCGTCATCGCCTTCCTCGACGTGCATACCGCCGAGCGCGTGCTGCGTCTGGTGCGTCAGGTGCGGCCGGACATCCCGGTCATCATCCGCGCCCCCGACGACACCGCCGTCGCCCGTCTCAAGCGCGCCGGCGCCACCGAGGTGATCCCGGAAGTGCTCGAAGGCAGCCTGATGGTCGCCGCCGAAACCCTGGTCAACCTCGGCGTGCCGGTCGAGCGCGCCATCGGCCAGGTGCGCGCCGTGCGCGCCGAGCGCTACAGTTCGCTGCGCGATTTCTACCGCGACGGCGGTCGGCAGTAGGCCGCCCGCGGCTCCGCTGCTGCCCGCAACTGCCCGCAACTGCCTTATCCGCGGCGAATGGCCTAGAATTCAGCCCCATGGAACTCAGACTCGATCAGATCAAGGCGCGCCTCGACCTCTACGAGCGATTGATGCGGCTCGACAAGCCGATCGGCATCCTGCTGCTGCTGTGGCCGACGCTATGGGGCCTGTGGCTTTCTTCGAACGGCCGGCCGGACTGGATGGTGGCGTGGATCTTCATCCTCGGCACGGTGCTGATGCGTTCCGCCGGCTGCGTCATCAACGACTTCGCCGACCGCGACTTCGACCCGCACGTCGAACGCACGAAGAACCGGCCGCTGGCCGCGCGTGCGGTATCGACGAAGGAAGCGATGATCCTCTTCGCCGTCCTCGTCCTCTGCGCCTTCGCGCTGATCGTCCCGCTGCGCAACTGGCTGGTCTTCGCGCTCTCGGTGCCGGCGCTCTTCCTCGCGGCCAGCTACCCCTTCACCAAGCGTTTCCTCGCCATTCCGCAGGCCTACCTCGGCGTCGCCTTCGGCTTCGGCATCCCGATGGCCTACGCCGCACACACCGGTGCCGTGCCGATGGAGGCCTGGTGGCTGCTGCTGGCCAACGTCTTCTGGGCGATCGCCTACGACACCGAGTACGCGATGGTCGACCGCGAGGACGACCTCAAGATCGGCATCAAGACCTCGGCGATCACCTTCGGTCGCCACGATGTCGCCGCCGTCATGGCCTGCTACGCGATCACCCTCGGCCTGCTCGCCTGGATCGGCGTCGGCCTGAAGATGGGGCTTGCCTACTACGCAGGCCTCGTCGTCGCCGGCGGCATCGCCGGCTACCACTACACGCTGATCCTCGGGCGCGAGCCGGCCAGATGCTTCAAGGCCTTCCTGCACAACAACTGGTTCGGGCTGGCCGTCTTCGTCGGCCTCGTCACCGACTATCTCCTCAGGCCCTGAACCCATGAAGAACAAGTTCCGCACAAGCTTCATCCTCGCTGCCCTCGGCCTCTCGCTCACAGTGTCGGCGCAGACGCCCGCACCAGCGCCGGCTCCGGTCGATGCCCGCCAGAAGGTGGAGATGCCGCCGGCTGCCGTTGCCGTCTTCCGCGAGGAAATGCAGGCCAAGCTGCAGGCGCTGCATCGCGTCATGGCGGCCCTGGCCGCAAACGATCCCGCCGCCGCTGCCGACGACGTCGAGCAGCAGCTGGGCATGAGCGCGATGGGGCAGCATGCGAAGCTGCCGCGCGAATCGCGCCCCGGGCTTTACGCGCCGGACGCGCTGCATGCCCTCGGCCGGCAGTCGCACCGCGAAGGCTCGGCCCTGGCTGCCGCCCTCAAGGCCGGCGACCGCCCGCGCATCGATGCCGCGCTGCGCGATGTCACTGCCACCTGCGTTGCCTGCCACGCCACCTACCGGATCCACTGATGAAATACGACGACCTGCGCGACTTCATCGCGCAACTGGAAAAGCTCGGCGAACTCAAGCGCGTCAGCGTCGAGGTCGATCCGAAGCTGGAAATGACCGAGATCTGCGACCGCGTGCTGCGCGCCGGCGGGCCGGCGATCCTTTTCGAGAAGGTGAAGAACCACGATATGCCGGTGCTCGGCAACCTCTTCGGCACGCCGCGTCGCGTCGCGCTCGGCATGGGGCAGGAGAGCGTCGAGGCCCTGCGCGAGGTCGGCCGCACGCTCGCCTACCTGAAGGAGCCGGAGCCGCCCAAGGGCCTGAAGGACGCCTGGGACAAGCTGCCGATGCTCAGGCAGGTGCTGTCGATGGCGCCGAAGGTGCTGTCCTCGGCGCCGTGCCAGGAAGTGGTGTGGGAAGGCAAGGACGTCGACCTCGGCCGCCTGCCGATCCAGCACTGCTGGCCCGGCGACATCGCGCCGCTGGTGACCTGGGGGCTGACCATCACGCGCGGCCCGAACAAGCCGCGCCAGAACCTCGGAATCTACCGCCAGCAGTTGCTCGGGCCGAACAAGCTGATCATGCGCTGGCTGGCGCATCGCGGCGGCGCCCTCGACTTCCGCGATCATTGCCAGAAATTCCCCGGCCAGCCCTATCCGGTGGCGGTGGCGCTCGGCGCCGATCCGGCGACCATCCTCGGCGCCGTGACGCCGGTCCCTGACACGCTCTCCGAATACCAGTTCGCCGGCCTGCTGCGCGGCTCGCGTACCGAGCTGGTGAAATGCATCGGCGACCTGCACCGGAAGGCGGACCTGCAGGTGCCGGCCTCGGCCGAGATCGTGCTCGAAGGCGTCATCCATCCCGACGAGCTGGAACTGGAAGGCCCCTACGGCGACCACACCGGCTACTACAACGAGCAGGCGGCTTTCCCGGTGTTCACCGTCGAGCGCATCACCATGCGCAAGAACCCGATCTACCACAGCACCTACACCGGCAAGCCGCCGGACGAGCCGGCGATGCTCGGCGTCGCGCTGAACGAGGTGTTCGTGCCGATCCTGCAGAAGCAGTTTCCGGAGATCGTCGATTTCTACCTGCCGCCGGAAGGCTGCTCCTACCGGCTGGCGACGGTCAGCATCCGCAAGCAGTATCCGGGGCACGCCAAGCGCGTGATGTTCGGCATCTGGAGCTTCCTGCGCCAGTTCATGTACACCAAGTTCATCATCGTCGTCGATGACGACATCGACGTGCGCGACTGGAAGGAAGTGATCTGGGCGATGACGACGCGGGTCGATGCCGCGCGTGACACGCTGATCGCCGAGAACACGCCGATCGACTATCTCGACTTCGCGTCGCCGGTGGCCGGGCTGGGCAGCAAGATGGGGATCGATGCGACCAACAAGTGGCCCGGCGAAACCGACCGCGAATGGGGAACGCCGATCGTCATGGACGAGGCGGTCAAGCGCCGGGTCGACGCCATGTGGCAGTCGCTCGGGCTCTAGCCGAAAGATGACGCAGCGTACGGAACGTACACGGAGCAAGCGATGAACGACGATTCCCACATCGAGTCCCGCCCCGATTCCCGCCTCGACGGCGCCCGCGGCTGGTGCCACCTGATCTACGGGCTGCACGCCTTCTCCGTGCTCACCGGCATCTTCGGCGCCGTCAGCATCATCGGTGCCTTCCTCATCGGCTGGCCCTCGATCATCGCCGTCATCCTCAACTACGTGAAGCGCGGCGAGGTCGCCGGCACCTGGCTCGACAGCCACTTCCGCTGGCAGATCCGCACCTTCTGGTTCGCCGCGCTGTGGTTCCTGATCGGCATCGCGCTGGCGCTGACCATCATCGGCCTGCCGCTCGCCTTCGTGCTCTGGGCGGGGCTGACCGTCTGGCTGGTCTATCGCGTCGTCCGCGGCTGGCTGGCGCTCAACGCCGGCCAGACGATCGGCGACTGAACCGGGGAAGAAGAGAGAGGGAGCGAATCATGGCGAATGAAGAAAAGCCGGCCGGCGAGCGTTTCTGCCTCTACACCACGGCTGATCTCGACATCGTGCTCGACCGCATGGCCGCCGAGGCTGCGGCGCTGCTCGCCGGTGCCGAAAAGCCGATGCTGCTCGGCATCCTCCGTCGCGGCGCGCCGCTGGCCGGGATGCTGCAGGCGCGGCTGAAATCCCGCTTCGGTCTGGATATCCCGCGGCACGGGCTGAAGCTCAAGCGCTACGGCGACGACCTGACGCTGCTGCATCCCGATACGCAGCTCACCGAGAGTGCCGAGTTCGCCGCGCTCGACGTCAGCGGCGCCACCATCCTCGTCGTCGACGATGTCCTCTATCAGGGCCATTCGCTGGCGCGCCTGCTCGGCTACCTCGTCCAGCGCGGCGTGCCGGTGATCCGCACGGCGGTTCTCGCCGACCGCTGCTGTGCCGTGCTGCCGGTTTGCGCCGACATCGTCGGTGTCCGCCTGCAGGTGGCGCCCGGCGACGTCGTCGAATGCAACGTCCCGCCCTACGAGGACGAGTTCAAGATCGAAGTGCTGCGCCCCGAGCGCTGAGCCTTCTGCCGGAGCGTCGACGGCTCAGCGTTCCGCCACCCAGCGCACCAGCATATCGAGCGGCGCCGGCCCGTTCTTCATGCGCGGGTCGTTGAGGAAGCCGACCACCACCCAGCGCTGGCCGTTGTTGTCGAGCACGTAGCCGGCGATGGTGCGCACGCCGTCGAGATAGCCCGTCTTCAGGTGCGACCGGCCGGCGGCGGTGCTGCCGTTGAGGCGCTTCTTCAGCGTGCCGTCGCTGCCGGCGATCGGCAGCGAGGCCATCAGCTCCGGCATCACCGGGCTTTTCCAGGCGGCCAGCAGCAGCCGGCCGAGGCCTTCGGCCGTCAGCCGCTCCGTCTGCGAAAGGCCGGAGCCGTTGTCGAGCACGGTGCCGGCAACCTCCTTCGCCGCCAGCCATTGCCCGATGCGCTCCTTCGCCCCTTCCGGCGTCACCGGGCGGCTGGCCGCGAGCGACAGGAAGATCTGCCGGGCGAGCACGTTGTTGCTCCACTTGTTCACGCCGCGGACGATTTCGGCGAGCGGCGGCGATTCGTGCGTATGCAGCAGGGTTGCCGCAGCCGGGGCCTCGCCTTCGCGCACGCGGCCGGCGAAGCGTCCGCCCAGCTCGCGCCACAGCGCCCGGAACAGCTGCTCGACCTGACGGTCGGCCGGCCACGGCGAGAGGTGCAGGGTCTTCTCGCCGCACTGGCTGGAATAGCTGCCGGCGATGCCCAGCGTGCTGCCATCGACCGTCACGCGCAGCCGTTCGCGCCAGCCGTTGCAGGCGATGTCGTCGAGCGTCACCCGGCTGTCTAGGCGGATGCCGTCGGCCGGATTCTCGGCAAAGATGCGCAGGCTGCGCGTCGCCGCATCGGGCAGGAAGGTCACGCGCAGGCTCTTGTGGTCGATGAGCAGCGCGTCCGGCCCGGTGTTGTAGGCGCGCAGCGGCAGGTTGTCGAAGGCGCCGGGGTCGTGCGGCGGCAGGCGGAAGGCGCTGCGGTCGAGGATCAGGTCGCCCTCGATGTCGACGATGCCGCGATTCTTCAGCTGGCGCAGCAGCTGCGAGAAGCGTTCGAGGTCGAGGCCGGGGTCGCCGCTGCCGCGCAGGTAGAGGTTGCCGGGCAGGCGGCCGTCGACCGCCGGTGCATCGGCCAGCACCTCGGTCTTCCAGGTGTGGGCCGGGCCCAGCAGTTCGAGCGCGGCGTAGGTGGTGACCAGCTTCATCGTCGAGGCCGGGTTCATCGGCCGGGCGGCGTTGTGCGCCAGCAGCGGCTTGCCGCCATCGACCCGCTGCACGAAGAAGGCAGCGTTGCCGGCCGGGATGCCGGCGTCGCGCAGTGCGGTCGCCAGCGGAGCAGGTAGCAGGGCAGGCAGCGGCGTCGCTTGCGGTGTCGTCGGAGCCGCCATCGCGGCTGTCGTCATGGTGCCGGCGACGAGCAGGAGGGTGCAGGCGGCACCGCAGAGCAGCGAGCGCAGGGGGCGGGAGCGAAGGAGAGGGGAGGAATGCATCGGCAACAGGATTGAGGAAGGCGGCTGAGGAAGGAGCGGGGCGAGATCCGGATGTTTTGGTAATATTGCCCCACTTCACGGCCTGCGGGAAATCGTCGCAAGCGATAGCACGCAAACGACAGCGCGCAAACGACAACTCGCAGATCGCCGGACGCCAGGACCGAAAGCCCATGCAGGAAAAACGACGCCATCAACGCATCCGCTTCGACGAGCCGCTGCCGATCAGGATCGGCCATCAGGGGGAACGTGCGAACGGCGAGATGCTCAACCTCTCCGTCGGCGGCCTCATGTTCCGCAGCAAGCTGGCGCTGACGGTGGGCGAAACCATCGGCTGCGAATTCCGCGTCTTCTCCTCGCCGCTGATCGACCTCGTTGCCGTCGTCGCCAGCCGTGTCGGCGACGGTCTCTACGGCGTCCGCTTCCAGGCCGGCCCGCTCAGCGAGCGACTGATCGAGGAGGCGATCGACGGTGCCGTCGCGCTCGGCCGGGTCAGCATCATTTCCATCCACGACCTGCCCGGCGGCAAGGTACTGCGGGTTGCCGGCGCACTGACCGGCACCCATCGCAACGACTTCATGCACGGCGTCGAGCGTGTCGGCGTCGACGAAATCGACCTTTCCGGCGTCACGCTGATCGACGCCGATGGCATCTCCATGTGCCAGCAGGCGCTGGCCCGCGGGGTGCGCGCCGAACGCCGCTCGTCCTGCGTCGACGCCGCCTGGCGGGTGTAGCGCGGCCGGCGCTGCCCCGTCTTCGCTCCCCGCTTTCTGTTTTCCTGCTTTTCTGTCGCCAAGATGCCCGCCACCGACGCTTCCCCGTTCTCCCCTGACACCGTTCGTGCCGCCCTGCGCCAGGTGATCGACCCCGAGGCCGGCATGAACATCGTCGACCTTGGCCTGATCTACGGCATCGAACTTGATTCCGATGCCGACTGCGTGCGCGTCGAACTGACGATGACCTCGCCGACCTGCCCGATGGGCGACATGATCATGGACGAGGTGCAGCAGGCGATCGCCGGCTGCCTGCCCGCAGGCTGGCGCCAGGATGTCTGCCTCGTCTGGGAACCGCCCTGGGGGCCGGAGCGCATGAGCGACAAGGCGCGCGCCCACTTCGGCTGGGAAGGCTGAGGCGCATGGCTTCGCCGCAGGCTGCGGGCGGTCTGCCGGTCGCCTGGCGCGTGCCGCTGCTCGTCCTCGGCATGCTTTCCCTGCTCGCCGGCATCGCCGCCGGGCTGTTCCGCGCCGGCTGGGGCGTGCCCCTGCCGCAAGCGGAACTCGCCGCCCAGCACGGGCCGCTGATGGCGGCCGCCTTCTTCGGCACGGTGATCGGCCTCGAACGTGCCGTCGCCCTCGGCCGTGCCTGGGCCTTCCTCTCGCCGCTGGCCAGCGGTGCCGGCGGCCTCCTGCTGATTGCCGGCGCTGCACCGGCCCCCGCCCTCTCGGCGCTTGCCGCTGGCGGCCTGCTGCTGACGCTGGCCACCGTGCGCGCGGCCGCCCGTCAGCCGGCGTTGCATACGCGGGTGCTGGCGCTCGCCGCCGCCTTCGCCGCGCTGTCTCCGCTGGCCTGGCTGTTCGGCTACTGGAGTGCCGCCATCGCCGGCTGGGCCGGCTTCCTCGTCCTCACCATCGCCGGCGAGCGGCTCGAACTGTCGCGCTTCCTGCCGCCGTCGCCGCGTGCCCGCCAGCTTTTCCTCGGCATCGTCGGCGCGCTGTCGCTGGCGATCTTCGTCGCCATCGCCAGCGATGCCGGCCTGCGCCTCTTCGGCCTTGCCCTCGTCGCGCTGGCCGTCTGGCTGCTGCGCCAGGACGTCGCCCGGCGTACCGTCCGCCAGCAGGGGCTGACGCGCTTCATCGCCGTCTGCCTGCTCTCCGGCTATGCCTGGCTGGCCGTCGCCGGCCTGCTGCTGGCGCTGCAGCCGCCCGGGCCGCTGCTCATGGATGCGGCGCTGCATGCGCTCTTCGTCGGTTTCGTGCTGGCCATGGTCTTCGGCCACGCGCCGATCATCTTCCCGGCCATCGTCCGTGTCGCGCTGCCCTACCACCCGCGCTTCTACCTGCCGCTGCTGGTCCTGCACGCCTCGCTGCTGCTCCGCGTCGGTGGCGACCTCGCCAGCGAGCCGGCACTGCGCGCCTGGGGCGCGGCCGGCAACGCGCTGTGCATTGCCGTCTTCATCCTCACCATGCTCGCCGCCGCCCTCGGCGGCCGCCACGCGGCGAAGTAATCCCCGCCCCGAATGAAAAACGCCCGCTGCGCAGCGGGCGTTCTGTCTTGGGCGGCTGTCGCCGGGCTAGTGCGGATGCCAGCCGAGGATGAAGGCCATCGCCGCGTAGCCGGCGACGTAGCCGACCGGGATGAACCAGCCGTGGCGCAGCCACTGGCCGACCGAGCGGGCTTCCGGGAAGAGGCTGGC